>Ga0068853_100002803_pt1 | contig 13188 bp, 6 predicted proteins | sample KBSCornC32_FD_65655 | JGI IMG/M metagenome (GOLD analysis project Ga0068853, IMG submission 65655) | Corn rhizosphere microbial communities from Kellogg Biological Station, Michigan, USA - KBS Corn C3-2 | ecosystem: Host-associated > Plants > Roots > Rhizosphere > Soil ... | reverse complement strand
CTGGTCAAACCCTTTCATATGGCCGAACTTTCGGCGCGGGTGAACGCCATCATCCGCCGGCGGGCCTTCGAAGGGAATAATATATTGGTATTGGGCAGGCTCACGGTGGACCTCGTAGCCAAGGCGGCGCGCACGGACAGCGGCGACCTCAATCTGACCAAAAAGGAATACGAGCTCCTCGTCTATTTTGCCAGCAACAAGAACCGGGTCATCACAAAGGAGTCGATCGTCGACCATCTTTGGGAGTCGTCGGTGCAGATGACCGACACCTATGACTTCATCTACTCGCATATCAAGAACCTCCGGAAAAAGCTGGCGGACGCGGGCTGTCCCAGCTATATCAAGTCCGTCTACGGCATGGGATATAAATTCTCCATCAGCTGATGCGGCGTAAGATCAGACTGACGACGCTCTACTACCAGCATATCATTCCCGTCGTGCTGGTGCTCCTTCTGGCGGGTATCGCCAGCAGTTATTTCCTGGTCCGCAGGATCCTGCAGGGTGAGCTCGACGCTATCCTGGTCCGCAGCAAGTCCCGTATCCAGAACTACATCCGCGTCAGCAACCGCCTGCCCGGGATCAACACCTTCGACGATCAGCTGATCGTGTTCCGCAAGACGGCGGCACTGAGGGACAGCGCCCTCAGCGATACGATGCAGTACATCCCCGAGCAGCAGAAATACCATATCTCGCGGAAACTCACCTTTACGACACTACTCAACGGACAGCCCTGGGAAGTGACCGTCATCCAGCCCCTGGAAGGCACCCGCCACCTGACCATCCTGATCGTCCAGATGGCGATCGTGACGACATCGGTAACACTAGTTCTCTTCATGCTGATCATCCGCCGTATTCTCCTGAAGATATGGAAGCCGTTCTACCAGTCGTTGCAGCTGATCGAATACTTCAAGGTCGACAACCCCAACCGGCCGGCCTTTCCCGACTCGAATGTAGAAGAGTTCCGGCTGATGAATGCCCATTTTACAAAGGCGGCGGAGAATGCCAACCGCGACTACCGCAACCTGAAAGAGTTCAGTGAGAACGCGTCCCACGAGCTGCAGACGCCGCTGGCCATTATCCGGTCGAACCTCGACATGATGGCCCAGGAGAGGATGACCGAACGGCAAAGCCAGCTGCTGCAGGGTGTCTACGCATCCGTCCGCCGCATGACCCGGCTACAGGAGTCCCTGCTGCTGCTCACGAAGATCGACAACCGTCAGTTCAGTTCGATCGACGATATCCGGGTCGACCTGGTCGTACTCGACAAGGTCCAGCAGCTGCAGGAGCTGCTCCACGCCCGCAACCTCCAGTGCCGGCTCGACCTCCCGGAGACCTCCATATCCGCCAACCGCGAACTGATCGATATCCTCCTCAACAACCTGTTCAGCAACGCCATCCGCCACAACGTAAAAGACGGCGAGATCCACGCCCAACTCCGGCCCAATCTGCTGCGCGTAAGCAATACCGGCCCCGGCGAAGCCCTCGACAGCAGCCGTATCTTCCGCCGATTCTACAAAAATCCGGACCAACCAGGCAACAACGGTCTGGGGCTGTCCATCATCAAACAGATCTGCGATACGACGGCCATGGCGGTACGGTATGAGTTCGCCGCCGGGCAGCATTCTTTCACGATCTCCTGGTAAGTGATTTCCCCCAATTAAAAATATATTTGGCAGGCCAAAACGCATGACATATATTTAATATCCAATCCCCCCTCCCCTTATCTGCATGAATGAGGCCGTTCCCCCGGTACTATAATTTTCCTAAACCAAAAAGCTACGCCATGAAAAAATCTATCGCGTGGGCAGTCTTATGTTGCCTGCTTTTCTCCTGCACGAACCCTTCTTCCGGACCTGCCGCCAAAGACACAACCGCAGCAATGACATCCGCCCCCGCCACCCCGCCGCAAAGCGAATTTGCCGACGCCCGCTATACGGACATTGGCAAGAAAGTGATGTCTCAGCTTTCATCCGGAGACATCAAAAGCATGATGGAGAACTATGCCGATGACGCCGTCTACAGCTGGTCTGCCGGTGACAGCCTTGCCGGCAAGGCCGCCATTGACAACTACTGGACGATGCGCCGGAGCAAGGTCATCGACTCTCTCCAGTTCTCCAGGGATATCTGGCTACCGCTGAAGGTCAACCGCCCTCAGCAGGGACCGGACGTCACCGGGATCTGGCTGCTCAACTGGACCGAAGTGCACGTCAAATACAAGAACGGTGCTAGACTCGCGATGTGGGTGCACACCGACTACCACTTCAACCAGGCCGACAAGATCGACAGACAAATAACATATATCGACCGCGCCCCTATAAATAAAGCGCTGGGAATGCACTAACAACCCCTGAACTCCTCGATCCAGACAAGCGTCGGCCCCCTGGCCGGCGCTTTTTTTTTGGCAGAATAAAAAAAATTATCCTACATTTACAAAACAGACTAGACCAGACTAGTAAAAACTGCCAAAAACTAACGAATATGCTTGCAAGAATCCTCACAAGAGTTTGCCTCCTTGCCCTTGCCGCAGGAGGCTTTGTCGTTATGCCCGGCGCCGCATCCGGACAGGCTTCCGGCCAGACGCAGAAGCCCGGTCAGCAAACCCGCCCCGTCACAGGCCGCGTAACGGACTCCTCCGGAGCCTCCCTGGGCGGCGTCAGCGTGGGCCTCCGCGGCTCGAAACACGGCGCCACCACCGACTCGACCGGCTATTTCTCCCTCAACGTCCCTGCCACCGGCAGCGTAACACTGACCTTTTCCATCATCGGCTACCAGGACCAGCAGGTCGCGCTCAACGGCAGGTCGCATATCGAAGTCTCCCTGAAGGGCGGCCAGAAAGACCTCGGCGAAGTAGTCGTCATCGGCTATGGCACCCGAAAGAAGGTCAACCTCACGGGCGCGGTCAGCGACATCAGCGGCAGCGAGATCGCCAAATCGCCCGTAGCCAATATCTCCAACGCACTTGCGGGCTCCATGCCCGGCCTGATCGTCAACACCCGCAGCGGCGAACCCGGCGCGGATGACGCGGCATTCTTTATTCGCGGCGTGGGCACCCTCGGCAACACGGCGCCGCTCATCGTCATCGACGGCATACCCGACCGCCAGGGCGGCTTCAACCGGCTAGACCCCAACGACATCGAGACATTCACCGTGCTGAAGGACGCCACCGGCGCCATCTACGGCGCGAGGGCCGCCAACGGCGTGGTTCTGGTCACGACCAAGAGGGGCATCAGCGGGCGGCAGCAGCTGGCTTTCAACGCCAACGCATCGATCACCCAGCCCACGCGCGTTCCGAAGATGCTCAGCTCGCACGACTATGCGCAGTCCGTCAACGAATACGACGTGCTCGTGGGCCAGTTGCCGACCTACACCGCCGACCAGCTGCAGAAATACCAGGACGGCTCAGACCCTCTGGCGTATCCGAATACAGACTGGTGGAAGACGGTCATGCGCCCATGGGCCTTCCAGACGAATGACGTCATGTCCCTCCGCGGCGGCACCGACAAAATGAAATACTACCTCTCAGGCCAATACCTCCGCCAGAACAGCATGTACCGGGGAGGCTCTGATTTTTATACCAACAAGAACGCCCGCGCCAACGTCGATATCCAGGCGACGCCGACCCTGCGCATCGGGCTCGACGCCGTATATCGCAATGAGTTCAGGCTGACAGAAGGCCCGCAGTACGGCAGCGCAGGCGATATCTTCAACGAACTGTGGAGCGCATATCCCTACCTGACGCCCCGTTATCCCAACGGGCTGGTCGGCGTCGGCATCGGCGGCGGACCGCAGAACAGCATGGTCTATATCCTCAACGGCCAGCTGGGGAATTCGACCTATAGCTACGACTTCCTGCAGACCAAGACCACGCTGAGCTGGGACCTCGACCGCATCACGAAGGGGCTCCACCTCGACGCCTACTACGCCTATGACCTCTTCTTTTACGGCTATAAAGGCTTCAACGCCCAGCCGCCACCTGCATATAGCTACAACCAGACGACAAAGACCTACACGCAGGTGTCTTCCACCCTGCCGCCGAACCTCAACGACTCTACGGCACGCACCGAAGACCAGCTCTTCAACGTCCGCCTCGGCTGGCAGCGGAAATTCGGCAAGAGTTCGCTCGAGGCATTCGTTGCCTACGAGATGTCGAAAGAGACCTACACCGGACTCGACGCCTTCAAGACGGGCTTCCTCAGCAACAACGTACAGGAGCTGTTCGCAGGCAGCACCATCGGCGCCACCAACAACTCGGGAACCCTGCAGACCGCGCGACAGAACTATATCGGACGTATCTCGTACAACTATGACGACCGCTATCTCCTCGACTTCAACATGCGCGAGGACGGCTCGCCCAATTTCCCCGTAGGAAAACGCTACGGCTTCTTCCCGGCTGTATCCGGCGCCTGGCGCGTTTCCAACGAGGCATTTTTCAAATCCAATACCATCGACGAGTTAAAGGTCCGCGGCAGCTGGGGTAAGACGGGTAATGACGCGGTCCCTCCCTATCAGTATATCCAGACCTATCAGCTGCAGGCGGGTCAGATATCCCAGTACCTTGCCGCAGGCTATTTCTACGGCGCAAATCCTGCACAGGTGCCCGGCTTCGTGCTCGGTCCCACCCCGAACGTGAACATCACCTGGGAGACCGCCACCACGACCGACCTGGGTCTTGACATGCGTCTCTTCAAAAACCTGACATTCGGCATGGACGTCTTCCGCAGCAAGCGGACGCATATCCTCGTGCCGCCCGACGAGATCGTTCCGCTGTACACTGGCCTCAGCCTTCCCGACGAGAACCTGGGCGAAGTGCTGAACCGCGGCATCGAATTCCAGCTCGGATGGCGCAAGACTGTGAACAAAGACTTCTCTTATTTCATCAACGGCAATTTCACCTACGCCGTCAACAAAGTGCTCTTCGAGGCAGAGCCCGCAAGCGTTCCGGCCTCTCAGCGCATGACGGGTCACCCGATCGGCTCGTTCCTGCTCTATCAGGCGCAGGGACTCTATCCCGATACGGCAACTGTGAACAAGACGCCGCATCCTCTGGGCTCGGGGGCGGGAGATATCCGGTATAAGGACGTCAACGGCGACGGACAGATCAACGCCCTCGACAAGGTTCGCACCAACCAGTCCTCGACGCCGCAGATCATGTACGGACTAAGTCTCGGCGGGCGCTACAAGGGATTCGATGCGACGGTCTTCTTACAGGGACAGGCATCCGCACAGGCGCTGCTGCAGCCCGGCGGTCTCAATATGGCGCAGCAGTTCTACGACGGGCGCTGGCTCAAGCCTGGAGACAGCAAATACCCCCGCACCTTCAACGGCCCGACCAATGCGACCTATGGGTCAAATACCTATCAGTCGACCTTCTGGATGCTGAACGATGGGTTTTTACGACTAAAGAACGTCGAGATCGGCTATACCTTCGGCCACAACGGCCTCCTCCAGAAGGCGAAGATATCCTCCGCGCGCATCTATGTCAGCGGTAACAATCTGCTTTCGTTCGATAAATGGGGCCCCTCCTTCGATCCCGAATCGCCGGCTACCACCACGCCAGGACAGGTGTCGGGCACTACCGGCCGATACTATCCGCAACAACGAGTGTTAAACCTGGGCTTATCCGTCAACTTTTAAATCGTATTATCATGAAGAAAGTATCAATCATCATAGGGCTGGCGGTACTGACAGGCATGTTCTCCTGTAAGAAAGTGCTGGACATCGAGCCCACCAATAGTTTTTCCACCAACTCCGTATGGAGCAGCCCCGCGCTGGTACAGGTATTTGTCAACCAAATCTACGCGGAGGCTGTCCTGGGATTCAAGGACGGCGGCTTTGGCTGGGGCGCACAGACCGACGAGCTGTTCAGCAATTTCAACTGGTGCAACGAGAACCAGTACGTACAGGGCCAGGCTACACCCGACAACCAGGGCAGCTCGTTCCCGCTGAACTACAGCTCGACGATCAATTTCTGGTCTACGCTATATAGCACGATACTAAAGACAAATACCTTCTTCACCAACATCGGACAGCTGGACACGCTGGGCAACGGGGCGGCGATAAAGTCGATGACCGCGCAGGTCCACTTCCTCCGGGCCCTCTGCTATTTCGAACTGCTGAAGCGATTCGGCGGAGTACCGCTTATTACAAAAGTATATACGGCCAACGACACGAAATTCAACGAACCCCGCGCCTCATGGGATGACACGGAAGCCTTTATTCTCGCCGACATTGCAGCGGCACTCCCCGGTCTGCAGGCTGCCGCGCCATCGGGACAGGAGGGCGTCGCCACCACGGGTGCGGCGCTGGCGCTGAAGTCGAGGCTGCTGTTGTACGCGGCAAGTCCGAGATTCAACGCCGCCAACGATCAGGGCAAATGGCAGGCCGCAGCCGACGCCGCGCTGGCCGTCATCAATATGAGCCAGTACTCGCTGTATGGCACGTCGGCGACCTACGGGAAGATATTCACCGATTTCTTCAATTCGGAAGTCATCTTCGCCCGGGTGTATGGGAATGTGTTTTTAGACCGGTACAACACCGTCTATCGCGACCTGAGTCCCAATGGCTACAATGGTTATAGTGCGTATAATGTTTTGGGACAGATGGTAGACGCATTCCAGATGAAGGACGGCAGCGCGTTCAGCTGGAACAACCCCGCCCAGGCCGCCAATCCCTACGCCAACCGCGACCCCAGACTGTACTCCGACGTGCTTACGAATGGCGCCTCCTTCCAGGGAAGACCTGCACAGTTCTGGCTGGGTGGACTCGATTCGAAACTGAGTTCGCTCTCACCCTGGAACGCTTCGAAGACCGGTTACACGATCTTAAAAATGGTCGACTCTGCCTATAATTTCAACGTACAGCCCTATAGCGCCGCGCAGTGGATCGTCTTCCGCCTTTCGGAGATGTACCTCAACTACGCCGAGGCCGAGGCCCAGCTGGGGCAGACGGCCACCGCGCTCACGTATCTCAATAAGATCAGGGACCGGGCCGGCATGCCGGACCTGGCCTCGGGCGGCGGTACTGACCTTATGGACAAGATAAGACAGGAGCGCCGTATCGAACTCTGCTTCGAAGGCCACCGTTTCTTCGACCTGCGCCGCTGGAATATTGCGGATCAGGGGGCGGGCGACGCGCTGGGGATCATCATCACCCCGACGAACCCGCCGCAGAACACCACCTTCAGCTACCAGGTCGATACGATACAGAAAAGGGTCTGGCTGCCGAGCTTCTACAACTATCCTATCCCGAGGTCCGAGACACAGGCCGATCCCAGCCTGACACAAAGCCCGGGGTATAATTAACATAAACTGGCGTATCTTAGGTCAGTTCAAACCTGCACGCGCATGAAAACTGTTTTTGGTGAAATAAAAAAGCTCGAGTCTGTCCCGTCGTTCTCGAAACACGACCGCCTGGTCAACGGCATCATCAACGCCATCGAGGAGAAGGTGCTGATCCCGGACGAGATGCTGCCCTCGCTGAACGAGATGATCCGCGAGCTGGGCTTCTCGCGCGACACCGTCGTGAAAGGATACCAGGAGCTGATCAACCGCGGACTCGTCGGCTCGACGCGCGGACGGGGCTATTATATCACCAACGACAACACGGGCCAGACGCTGCTGGTAGCGCTGCTGATGTACAATATGGATACTTTTGAAGAGCAGTTCTACCGCAGTTTTCGTGCGGAGCTGGGGCCAAATGTTCATTTGAATGTATTCTTCCACCACGGGAACATAGAAGTATTCGAGACGATCCTGACGCAGGCAAAAGGAAAATACGGTATGTACGTCGTGGCGCCGATACCGCACCCGAGGACAAAGGCCCTGCTGGAAACGATACCGCGCAACCGTTTTCTCATGGTCGACCGGTACGAGGCCATCGACGGTGAGTTCAATCATATCACCCAGGAGTTTGCCAGATCATCGTATCAGACCTTTATGGAGCTGGCGCCAGTGATCCGGGAATACGACGAGATGATCTTCTATCACTCGGACGACTCGCTGGACCCGAAGGAGATCGTCGGGGCATTCCGGAAATTCCTGAAGGATGCAAAGATAAAAGGCAAGATACTTCCGGAGTACAGGCCGGGCAGCATCGAGAAAGGAAAGGTCTATTTCACGCTGGACAACTTCGCGATGTTCGCCATGCTGAAGGAGTGCAGGGAGAAAAGGCTGAAACCCGGCAAGGACGTCGGTGTCCTTTCGCATAACGACGAGCCTGCAAAGGACCTCATCGGGATCACGACCTATTCCGCGGACTTCTCGCTGATGGGAAAGAAGGCGGGAGAATTTGTCATGCAGAGGGAGATGGTCAGAGAGACGATGCCGATGGTATTGTGGAGGAGGAACACGCTGTAGTGGGCAACAATATAACCATAGCCAGTTTTCTCCTGTTCACGGGGATCATCGCTTTCGTGGCGTGGCGACAGTCGCGGAAGACGAAGATAGACACCCTCAGCGGGCTCTTTCTCGCGGGTCGGAGCCTCGGCTTCCTGGTAGTCGGCGGCGGACTGCTGTTCGCCAATATCAACACCGCTACCATGGTAGGCGAGAACGAACTGGTCTATACCAACAATATGACCGTCATGGCCTGGGGGATGACCTCGGTGCTGGCGATGCTGGTGGTCTCCGAGTTCATCATGCCGATATATCTGCGGACCGGGATCGCGACGACGCCGGAATACCTGGCCAAACGGTACGACAGGTCAACGGGTAAGCTGGTTTCGATCATTTTTTTGGTAAGTTATGTTGTCAATCTGTTGCCGACCGTGCTCTACAGCGGAGCGGTGGCTTTCAACGGACTCTTCCATTTCTCCGACCGGCTGGGCATCGGATACTGGCCGACGATATGGGTGCTCGTCTGGATCATGGGGGCCACCGGCTGTCTGTATAGCGTGCTGGGTGGGCTTCGGGCGATAGCCGTCAGCGATACCCTCCTTGGGATGGGCATCTTTGCGGGTGGGGTGTTGCTGCCTTTTTTTGCACTTCGTTATGTCGGGCACGGCGATCTGGTGGCAGGACTGCATACCGTCCTGACCACGCACAAGGACCACCTGAACAGCATCGGGAGACCGACGGACGCGATACCTTTTCCGACCCTGTTCACGGGGATGATACTGGTCAACCTCTACTACTGGGGCACCGAGCAGTATATCGTACAGCAGGTGCTGGCCTCCCGCGACCTGAAGACCTGCCAGCAGGGCATTGCCGTGGCCTGCGTGGGCAAGCTGGTGTCGCCGCTGCTGCTGAACATACCTGGCCTGATAGCCGTGCATATCTTCAGCCATATGCGCAATACGACGGAGGTGTTTCCAGCTCTTTCGGCCCTGGTGTCGCCGCCTTTTATCAGCGGGTATTTCGCGGCGCTGGTCTTCGGCGCCGGGCTGAGTACCTTCAACGCGGGTCTCAACAGCAGCAGCACCCTGTTCGTGCTGAATATCTACCGCCCCTGGCGGCAGTCGAAGGGGCTGAGCGTGGAAGAAAAGGCGATGGTGCGTGTGGCGAAGCGGTTCGAGCTGCTCATCTGTTTTCTTGCGATGACGATCGGGCCTTTTCTGGTGTTTGCGCGCAGCGGCTTCTACACCTATGTGCAGACGGTCAACGGATTTTTCAACGTCCCGATCTTCACGGTGATATTCGTGGGGATGGTGACGCGGCGGGTCCCTCCTCTGGCGGCGAAGATCGGGCTGGTGTTCTTTATCGTCAGCTATGGGCTCACCAGGACGCTGTTTCCGGTCCCCATGCACTTCCTGCACGTGCTCGCCATACTGTTCCTCGTGACGGCGGCGCTGATGCTTTTTATCGGACGCCTCAGGCCACTGGCGGAACCGTACCGGCAGCCGATCAACAACAAGGTGGAACTCACGCCGTGGAAACACAGGCATATATATGCGATACTTCTGCTCGCCGCGATGACAGCCGCGTTCGTGCTGTTCTCACCGGTGGGTCTTGCAAAATAGACTATGATCAGACAATTGATATTTTGGGGCATCGCTCTTTTCGGGAGCGTTGCTTTTTTCGGAGGCGTTGCTCAGGCCCAGACGCCGAGATGGACTTTGACGGGGGATGGGGGGATTACCTGCGTTGCCACGGGCGCCTTGCCGCATACCGACCATATAGAAATGGCAGGGAAAGGCATTGCTGCGATCGTGACCTATGGGACCGATGGGCGTGGCGGCCTCGTGCTGAACCAGCATCTCGTATTCCCGGGACTGCGGAAACTTCCCAATAACACGCGCGGCAGCTATACGCTAAAACTGGCGGACCATGTCGCGGATTCGATCCTTGTGAATGGTGTTGCGATCGCCGAACGGCCTTACGCCTTTTATATCCGCGGACTATTGCGGGTGGAGAGTAACACGCAGACGCCGCTGACGGTGCAACGCACGATCTTTCCGTCGGTGGATAAGCGCGCCTATCTTGAAAACTACCTGCTTTCAAATCGCGGCAGCCAGCCGCTACATCTTCATCTGCCTGTGGTGAAGGCCGACAGCGTGACGAATGGCGCCAAAGAGGTGGGCGGACCGTTCGTAGTTGTGCGGCGCTCTTATGACGGCGGAGATTTTGTGCTGCAACCGGGCAACAGCATTTGTTTTTCTTATGTGGTCGCCGTCCGGAAGGCGTCTGAAGAAGGCTATGCGTTTTCCGTTGCTTACGAATTGCAGAGGCGCGAGAATATGGTTAGTGGAATTTTTGGCTCGCTTGTCCTGCGGACCCCCAACGACACGATCGACCGGCTGTTTGCCTTTGCCAAGCTGCGGGCCGCGGAGAGCATTTACGATACCAAGGCGGGGCTGATGCACGGGCCGGGTGGGGGAGACTACTATGCGGCGATATGGGCGAACGATCAGGCAGAGTACGCCAGTCCTTTCTTTCCTTTTCTGGGTAATACAGCGGGCGACGAGGCTGCTGCGAATACCTTCCGGCTCTTTTCTTCCTATATGAACAGTGCGTACAGGCCGATACCCAGTTCCATCGTCGCAGAAGGGGACTCGGTATGGAACGGTGCGGGAGACCGGGGAGACCAGGCGATGATCGCGTATGGCGCCAGCCGTTATGGTCTGGCAAGCGGCGATACGATCGAGGCGCGGCGGCTGTGGCCGCTGATCGGCTGGTGTCTCGAATACCTCCGGCGCAAAACGAATGCGCAGGGCGTGATCGGCAGCGACGCCGATGAACTCGAAGGACGGTTCCCGGCGGGAAAGATCAATCTTTCGACGAATGTCCTGGCGTATGGCGGGTTTCTTTATGCGTCGCGGCTGGCTGCTTCGCTGGGGGATGCTGAGGCTTCCTCGCGGCTCGCCGGTGAGGCTTTGCGGCTGAGGTCTGCTATCGGGAGCTATTTTGGTTTTCGCGTCAGCGGTTACGATACCTATAGATATTATGACGGGAATACCGTGTTGCGTTCCTGGATATGCCTGCCCCTGGTGATGGGCATCTTCGACCGGGCGCCGGGGACCGTGAAGGCGCTGCTGTCGCCTTATCTCTGGACGAAGAACGGCATCCTGACGGCGGCGGGCGATACGACATTCTGGGACAGGAGTACGCTGTATGCATTTCGGGGGTTGTTCTATGCCGGTATAACGGATACCTGTAATCGATATTTCTCGTACTACTCCCGTGTCCGGTTATTGGGGGAGCACGTTCCCTATCCGGTGGAGGCCTGGCCGGAGGGCAATCAGCGGCATCTGTCGGCCGAGAGCGCGTTGTACTGTCGCGTGGTGACGGAAGGGCTGTTCGGGATCGACCCGCGGGGACTGGGGGAGTTCTCTTTGCTGCCGCGGCTGCCCGCGGGGTGGGGGCATATGTCGCTGGAGCACATGAAGGCTTTTGGGGCCGATTGGGGGATTGCTGTGACCGGCCGGCACGTGGTGGTGAAGAAGGATGGGGTAGTGGTGAAGGAGGTGGACTGGGATGGGGTTGAGCCGATTATCGTTGGCGCCTCCCACGCGGCCGCGCCTCCCGTTGCTGGTTCCGCGGTTCACACGGGCAATTCCTCCACCGGCGTGCGCTTCGTCTCCTCCGACACCGCGATGGTGCGGGCCTTCAACTGGGCAAAGGCTCAGGCGCTGGCTTACAAAGGAAAACCTTGCGACCCGGTCGGCCCCTGGTATGAATCCGCCCTCCCTCCGCGCGACGCCTTCTGCATGCGCGACGTATCCCACCAGGCGATCGGCGGGGCCATACTCGGTCTCGACGCAGAGAACAAAAACATGCTGACCCTCTTCGCGAAGAACATCTCGGCCTCAAAGGACTGGTGTTCCTACTGGGAGATGAACAAACACGGCCAACCCGCGCCGGAAGACTACCGCAGCGACAAGGAATTTTGGTATAACCTCAACGCCAATTTCGACGTGCTGTCCGCGGCCTGGCGCCTCGCGGCCTGGACCGGCGACAGCTCCTACTATACGGCGCCGGCCTTCCGTGCATTCGGCGAGGCGTCGGTCGGAATTTATGTCAAAAAATGGGTCCTTCAGCCGGACTCGCTATTAACCCGTCCCGCGCATCCCAACGCTCCCATACCCTACAACGAACAGGACGCCTTCGATCGTTGCCGCGGCCTGCCCTCCTATTCCGAGGGGATCCCCAATATGAAGCTCGGCGTCGATCTGATAGCGGCCCTCTACCGCGGGATGATGACCTGGTCGTCCGTGCTCAGTCGCCAGGGCAATGCTTCCGCCGCTGACCGATATGCCAGGTTGGCGGAAAATTATCGTGTTAGACTCGAAAAAGACTGGTGGAGCGACTCCCTCCAGCGCTACTGGACCTGGTACAGCAACGATGGGCGCTTTGGCCTCGGCGAAGGCGAAACCTTCCTCCTGTGGTTCGACGCTCTGCACGACACCACCCGCATCCGCCACACCATCGACCACCTCGCTTCCATCCAATGGAACGTCGAGAACACCTCCTATCTTCCCTACCTCTTCTACCGCGAAGGCTTTCCCGACACGGCCCGCCGCACGATCCTCTATCTCTCCGACCCGTCGACCGAGCGCCGCGAATATCCCGAGGTCTCCTTCGGCGTCGTCCAGGGTATCGTCCTGGGACTAATGGGTGTCGACCCCCTGGCGGGCACGCGAACCGTAGCCACCCTCTACCGCGGTGCCTCCTCCTCCCACGGAGCCTCCTCCTCCCGCATCGCTGACCCTGCAAGCCCCGATGAATCCTGGCTCGAAGACCTCCCCATCCTCGG
>Ga0068853_100002802_pt1 | contig 13190 bp, 9 predicted proteins | sample KBSCornC32_FD_65655 | JGI IMG/M metagenome (GOLD analysis project Ga0068853, IMG submission 65655) | Corn rhizosphere microbial communities from Kellogg Biological Station, Michigan, USA - KBS Corn C3-2 | ecosystem: Host-associated > Plants > Roots > Rhizosphere > Soil ... | reverse complement strand
CCACCACGCCGTACAGGAAGAAGTCGTACCACTCGATGGTGGCGCCCACCAGGGCCGAAACCACCACCCTGCGAATCGCTTTCTCGTCGCTTGCGCTCATGTCGTTGTCTCCGATGAGGTTGTCGTGGCGGCCTCTGCGGGCCTTGGCTTGCAAAAACTCAGTGCGCGGCGGCGGCCGCTCTCATGTCCTCTCTGATCAGGTCGACGGCCTTCTCGGCCATCATCACGGCGGGTGCATTGGTGTTGCCCGACACCAGCGTCGGCATCGCCGAGCAGTCGATCACGCGCAGCCCCGCCACACCGTGCACGCGCAGGCGCGCATCGACCACCGCGAGCGAGTCGGCGCCCATGCGGCAGGTGCCGGTGGGGTGGAAGATGGTGGCGCCGTTGTTGCGGCAGAACTCCAGCAGGTCGGCATCGCTTGCCGCGCCGGGGCCGGGCTTCACCTCGCGCTTCACGTAGGGGCGCATCGCGGGCGAATCGGCAATGGCGCGCGCGGCCTTCACGCCGGCCACGGTGGTCGCGCGGTCGAGTTCGGTGGACAGGTAGTTGGGCTGCATCTCTGGCGGCTCGGCCGCGTCGAGCGAGCGGATGCGCACGTGCCCGCGCGACTCGGGCCGCAACTGGCACACCGACATCGTGAAGCCCGAGTACGGATGCACCTTGCCGCCCGCCATGTCGGCCGAGAGCGTGGCCACGTGGAACTGGATGTCGGGCGTGGCCGCCACCGGCCGGCCGGCCGCGTCTTTCAGCGCGCGCATGAAGCAGCCGCCCTGGTTGATGCCCACCGCCAGCGGGCCTGTGCGGTGCAGCAGCCATTCGAGGCCCATGCCCATCTGTCCGAACCAGGAGTTGAGCTGGTCGTTGGTGGTGATGGGCTTGGTGCACTCGTAGCCCAGGCGGATCTGCAGATGGTCCTGCAGGTTCTCGCCGACACCGGGCAGCTCGTGCACCACCGGAATGCCGAAGCGATCGAGCAGCGCGCGCGGCCCGATGCCCGAGAGCTGCAGCAGCTGCGGCGACTGCAGCGAGCCGGCCGACAGCAGCACCTCGCCGCGGCTGCGCGCCGTCTTCAATTCGCCGCCCTGGCGGTAGCGGATGCCGGCGGCGCGCCTGCCGTCGAACAGCAGCCGCCCGGCCATCGCCTCGGTCTCGATGCGCAGGTTGGGCCGGCGCTTCACCGCCGGCGTCAGGTAGGCCTTGGCCGTGCTGCAGCGCCAGCCCTTGTGCGTGGTGAGCTGGTAGTAGCCGGCGCCTTCCTGCGCGGCACCGTTGAAGTCGTTCGTGCGCGGCACGCCGGTCTGCGCGGCGCCGTCGATGAAGGCTTCGATCAGCTCGTGCTTCGCCGCGATGTCTGAAACCCTCAATGGCCCTTCGCCGCCGTGGAAGGCGTCGCCGCCGCGCTGGTTGCCTTCGGAGCGGATGAAGTAGGGCAGCACGTCGTCGTAGCTCCAGCCTGCATTGCCCAGTGCGGCCCAGTGGTCGTAGTCCTCGCGCTGGCCGCGGATGTAGATCAGGCCGTTGATCGAACTCGAGCCGCCCAGCGTCTTGCCGCGCGGCCAGTAGATGCGCCGGCCGTTCATGTTCGGGTCGGGGTCGGTCTCGAAGCGCCAGTTGTAGGTGGGGCTCCACATCGTCTTGCCGTAGCCGATGGGCAGGTGGATCCACAGCGACCGGTCCGCCGGCCCCGCCTCCAGCAGCAGCACGCGCGTGGCGGGGTCTTCGCTGAGCCGGCCGGCCAGCACGCAGCCGGCGGAGCCTGCACCGACGACGATGTAGTCGAACTCTTCTTCAGGCATGCAATGGGTCCCGGGAGGTTCTGGGCGGGCGAGCGCCTCGTTCGAACGAATCCTAGGTCATTGATTTTCGGAACGCAATGTTCCGTTTTTAACGTTTACCCGCATGCCGGCTCCCGGTGGCAGTGGGGTCGGCTTTCCGATTCCTACGCCAGTGCGCTATCGGCCGAGAGCCGAAGCACCGGCTCGACGGTACGCGCGGCAATGGCGGCGGGGCGCGGCTTGCCGACCCGGAAGGCCGAGACCGCCTGCACAAGCTGCTCGACCTGCATGTTCATGCTCTGGGCCGCGGCCGCGCTCTGCTCGACGAGCGCGGCGTTCTGCTGCGTGGTCTGGTCCAGTTGCGTCACCGCCGCGCTGACCTGCGCGACACCGGCGCTCTGCTCGGAGCTGGCCGTGCTGATCTCGCCGACGATGCTTGCGACCCGCCTGATGGAATCGACGACTTCCGCCATGGTGGCGCCCGCGCGGTCGACGAGCGCCGAGCCGGCCTCGACGCGATCGACGCTCGCGCCGATCAGGGCCTTGATTTCCTTCGCGGCGTCGGCGGAGCGCCCCGCGAGACTGCGCACTTCGGAGGCGACCACCGCGAAGCCCCGGCCCTTCTCGCCGGCGCGCGCAGCCTCCACGGCGGCGTTCAGCGCAAGGATGTTGGTCTGGAACGCGATGCCGTCGATCACGCCAATGATGTCCGCGATCCGCTTGCTGCCGTCGTTGATGCTCTTCATCGTCTCCACCACCTGCACCACGACTTCGCCGCCGCGCATCGCCACGCTGCTCGCGCCGTCGGCGAGCCTGTTCGCCTCGGTGGCGCTGGCGGCGTTGCGCCTGACGGCGGCATTGAGTTCTTCCATGGAGGCTGCGGTTTCCTGCAGCGACGAGGCCTCGGACTCCGTCCGGCGGGAAAGGTCGTTGTTGCCCTGGGCGATCTCTGCGCTCGCGACCGCGATGTTGTCGGCGCAGGAGCGGACCTGGCCGATCAGGGCGACCAGCTGGCGCCGCATGGCGACCATGGACGCCAGCACGCTGCCCTGCGGCGCTTCGTGCGCGCCGTCGATCTCGCTCAGATCGCCTTCGGCGACCTTGTGGGCCGCCACGCTGAGCATGGCCGGCTCGCCGCCGAGCGCCGAAAAGAGACGGCGTGCGATGAAGACGCCGAGCGCTACCGCTGCAAGCACCGCGAAGGAGCTCAGCGCGAGCAGCAACTTCAGCTGCCGCGAATAGGCCGCCGCGGAAGCCTCGACATCCTTTTGCGATATTTCCGCGTTGTAGTCGGCGTATTCGACCGAGGCGAGCAGCAGCTGCAGGAGCAACGGCCTGCACGCGGTATTCATTCTTTCGATCGCCTCCTCGCGTTTTCCAGCGGCGGCGAGTTCGACGATGGAAAGGGCGATAGGCAGGTATTCCTTTTCGGTCTTTTCCATCTTTTCGAAGATGGCCCGTTCGCGCTGCGTCACGTCGTTTTCCGTGTCGAGCGCTTTCTTGAGTTCCTTCAGGGCGGATTGCAGCTTCTCGTTGCTGCCGACCGCCATCGCCTTGGCCCGGTCGCGGTCTGCCCCCGATTGCACGAGCACCATCTCGCGCACGCCGATGGCCCGCCGGCTGGCGGCGATGCCGATCTCGGAGGTCAGCGCCTTGCGGTGCGCGATCCCGGCGACGTAGCTGGAGAACCGGTGGTCGGCCGCACTCAGCGAACGCAGCGCCAGCAGGCTCACAAGCAGCACCAGCAGCGCGAGGATCGTGAAGGTCCCGGCGAGCAGTTTCCGGGTCGAGAGAGTTTTCATGGGTCCGGTATCAGGGTAGGAAAAGCGGGATCGCAACAAGCGCCGTCGGAATTGCGGCGTTTCGTTTTTTGAATCGGCGCGAATTCCGTGCTTTTCTTTTCGGTCGCGATTTCAGCTTCTTGAGGCCATTTGCGGTCTTTTTTTTGATCACAAATTCATCGAATTTGTTTACGAAAGAATTCCAGACATTTTTTCGGAGCCCCGATGAGTGCGCCGGCAATTGCCGCACTGCATGCGTGGAACGAGGTCTGGCGGCACCGGGGCCGGGCAGTGGAACAATCGCTGCGGCCGGACGTCGTCCATGGCCATCCGTTTCCAGACCGACTTCTTTCCTTCACAAGGTTTATCCGCATGCCACGTTCAGCGCGCGCATCCGCCGCGGTGATTCCAGCCGCAGCGCCCCTCCAGGACGACGCGGAGTCCGTCGGCGTCTCCGGCTCCTCCGCCGAGCGCAGCCTGCGCCTGCTGGCGATGCTCGCCAGCGAGGGCCGCGCGCTCACGCTGGCCGAGCTGGCCGCTCGGTTGGGCCTGCCCAAGGGCACCGCGCACCGCATCTGCACCCAGCTGCTGGCCACCGGTTTTCTCGCGCGCGACATGGATGAGCGCTCCTTCACCGTCGGCCCCGCGCTGCGCCGGCTGGCCTTCGACACGCTCAACCACGGCGTGGTGCGCGGGCTGCGGCACGAGGTGCTGTCGGCGCTGGTGCGCCAGGTCGGCGAGACCTGCAACCTCACCACCCTCGACGGCGCGCAGGTGCTGTATCTGGACCGCGTCGAAGCCCAATGGCCGCTGCGCCTGACGCTCGACGTGGGCTCGCACGTGCCGCTGCACTGCACGGCCAGCGGCAAGCTCTTCCTGGCGCAGATGCGCGCGAAGGAGCGCGATGCGTTCATCGGCGGACTGCCGCTGGAACGCATGACGCCCAACACCATCGTCAAGGCCGACGCGCTGCGCGCCGAGTGCGAGGCGATCGCGAAGCAGGGCTACTCCTGCGACCGTGAGGAATTCATCGCCGGGCTGGTGGCGGTGGCCGTGCCGGTGCGCGACGTTGCCGGCGCGGTGCGCGCCGCACTGGCGGTGCATGCGCCGACGGCGCGCATGTCGATGGACGATGCGATCGGGCGCATCGATGCGCTGAAGGCTGCGGCGCAGAAGATGACCGCGCTGCTCTGAGCGGCGGTGGCGGGGCAGCGTTGTCCCGCAAGGTGTTTCGTCAGCTTCGCGTGGGCACGCAGCCAGAGAATCCGTCATTCACAAAAGCGGGAAGAAAGAAAAATCTCATGCCCAACGTCGTCAAGACCATCCGCAGCTTCAACGACGGCCGCGACCCCGAACGGCTGGCGATGAAGTACGCCAACCTGCGCTCCAGCCCTTTCGTCTTCCTGCGCGGCACCTGCCACCTGTTCTACGACCGCTTGCCGGCGGGCGCGCTGTTGTCCAAGGCGCCCGCGGCATGGCTGTGCGGCGACGCGCACCTGGAGAACTTCGGCAGCTACAAGGGCGACAACCGCCTCGTCTACTTCGACCTCAACGACTTCGACGAAGCCGCGCTCGCGCCGGTGACCTGGGAGCTGGTGCGATTCCTGTCGAGCATCCTGGTGGCAGGCGAGGGCCTGTGCCAGAGCACAGCAGATGCCGAAGCGCTGTGCAGGACTTTCCTCGATTCCTATGCCGCTACGCTCACGCTGGGCAAGGCCCGCTGGGTGGAGCGCGACACCGCCGGCGGGCTCGTCAAGCAACTGCTCGACACCCTGAAGGCGCGCACTCGCCCCGCGTTCCTCGACCGGCGCAGCGATCGCAAGGGCCGCAGGCGCCTCATCCGCTGCGACGGCAAGCACGCGCTGCAGGCCACCGACGCGCAGCGCGAGCGCGTCACGAAGCTGATCGGCACCTTCGCCGCCTCGCAGGAAAACCCGGACTTCTTCAAGGTGCTCGACGTGGCCCGCCGCATCGCCGGCACCGGCAGCCTCGGCGTGGAGCGCTACATCGTGCTGATCGAAGGCAAGGGCTCACCGGATGCCAACTTCCTGCTCGACCTGAAGCAGGCGCTGCCATCCTCGCTAGCGCCGCACCTGAAGAAGACGAAGCAGCCCGAATGGCTTTCGGAGGCGCACCGCGTGGTCGGCCTGCAGCGCCGCATGCAGGCCGTGTCGATGGCCTTCCTGCATCCCATCGCGGGGCGCAAGTCTTCGTACGTGCTGCGCGGCCTGCAACCCAGCGAGGACAGGGTGATGCTGGACGTGCACCGCACGAGGCTCGCCGATATCCGTGGCGTGATCGCCGAGATGGGGCAGCTCATGGCCTGGGCGCAACTGCGCAGCTCGGGCCGGCAGGGCTCGGCCATCGCGGACGAGCTGATCGACTTCGGTGCTTCTGTGAAGTCGTGGCGCAGGGACTTGCTGGATGCGGCGCATCAATGCGCCGCGCAAGTCGAAAAGGACTGGGCGGTCTACTGCGAGGCTTATGACGCGGGGCAGATGGCGCTGCCGACCTGACTGCCGGCTGCCTTCACCAGACCAGACCGACCACCGACCGCACCACACTCACCGCCGCCAGCCCGATCAGCAGATTCAGCACATGCCGCCTGAACTGCTCCGGCGACACGCCCTTGAACGAACGCTGGCCCCACCAGATGCCCGCCAGCATCGCGGGCGCGAGCCATAGCGCCCACTTGAGCGTGTCCGGCCCCAGCAGGTTGCCCGACGCATGCGCCGACGAGGGCATCAGCGCCGCGCTGATGAGCGACACCACGTCGCTGAAGAGCAGCAGCGCGATCAGCGTCGCGCGCAGCGCGGCCGGGGCCATCTTCGCGGTGCTCAGCAGCACCGCGACCGCGATGCCGCCGATGGCAGCAACGCCGTTGATGAAGCCCGAGGCCAGGCCGGCCGCGAGGCGCAGGCCGCGCGTGGGCTCCAGCGCAACGTGCGCGCCGCCGCGCAGCAGCAGGGCGGCCGCCATCAGCAGCACGCCGATCAGCAGGCGCAGCGGGGTCTCCGGCAGCCACGCGAGCAGCGCCACGCCGATGGGAATGCAGATCAGGTTGCCGAGCATCAGCCAGCCCAGCCAGGGCATGTCCACGTCGCGCGCGATGCCGCGCAGCTGGCTCAGGCTGGCGAGGATCTCCAGCATGAAGATGGCGGGCACCACCAGTGCGGGCGACACCACCAGCGACATGCCTGCCACGGTGATGGCCGAGAAGCCGAAGCCCGCGAAGCCGCGCACGATGCCGGCCGCGAACACCACGCACAGGCTGTAGGCCAGCGTCGCCGGCGCCAGCGGCGGCACCAGCAGTTCGGCCGCCGTCATGCCTGGAAGAGCGGCAGTAGCTTCAGGCGCTGCACCTTTCCGGAGGGGCCGCGCGGCAGGTCCTGCACGAAGCGGTAGTGGCCGGGCGACTTGTAGCGCCCGAGCGCGGTGGCGCTGAACTCGCGAAGCTCGTCTTCCGTGCAGGCGAAGCCTTCGCGCAGCACGATGCAAACGCCGATCTCCTGGCCGTAGTGGCGGTCGGGCACGCCCACCGAGGCGGCCTCCAGCACGGCGGGGTGCTTCAGCAGGGCTTCGTCGATCTCGCGCGGCGCGATGTTCTCGCCGCCTTTGATGATGAGTTCCTTGATGCGGCCGGTGACGAAGAAGAAGCCGTCCTCGTCGCGGTGGCCGAGGTCGCCGGTGCGCAGCCAGCCGTCGGGCGTGAAGCTCGCGCGCGTGGCTTCCTCGTTCTTGTAGTAGCCGAGCATCACGTTCGGTCCGCGTATGACGAGTTCGCCGGTGGTGCCGTCGGGCACGGCCGCGAGCCGCGCGTCGACCACGCCGGCCATGCAGCCCGAGGCGCGGCCCACCGAGCCGAGCTTGCGCGCGGCCGGATCCATGGGGTTGGAGAAGGAAGGCGCCGCGGTCTCGGTGAGGCCCATGGTCTCGACGATGCCGATGCCGAACATCTGCTCGAAGGCGCGCAGGTGCTCCGGCGGCAGCGCGGCCGAGGCCGAACGGCAGAAGCGGATCGACAGCGTCTGCGCGAGCGGCGGCCTCGGGCCTTCGAGCAGGTACGAGATCATGGTGGGCACCACGTTGATCCAGCTGCACTGCGTCTGCGTGGCCTGTTCCCAGAAGCGGCCAGCCGAGAACTTCGGCGGCATCGCGAGACTGCCGCCGTGCGCCAGCGGCGCGAGCATGGTCACGGTGAAGGCGTTGATGTGATAGAGCGGCAGCACCGCCAGCACGCGGTCGGAAGAGCGCAGCCGGTGCTCCGCGCTGATGGCATGCGCATTGGCCGCGAGGTTGCGCTGCGTGAGCATCACGCCCTTGGGGTTGCCCGTGGTGCCCGAGGTGTACATCAGCAGAGCGACCGCATCGGGCGAGGGCGGTTGCACGTCGGCGGCGGCTTCTTCCTCGCCGGGCAGCGCATCGCCCTCGGGGTCGACCACGATCAGCTTCACGGGCCTGTCGAAGGCTTCGACGATGCCGCGCACGCGCGATTCCCACTCGGGCGCGACGCAGACCAGGCGGCAGTCGGAATGCGAGAGCACGTAGTGCATCTGCTCGGGCTGCGACAGCAGGTTGACCGGGTTCACGCGAAAGCCGCCGTGCATCGCGCCCAGCAGCAGCCGCAGCGTCTGCAGGCCGTTGGGCATGACGACCGACACCGTGTCTCCCGGCTGCATGCCGAGCCCGCGCAGCACGGCCGAGACGCGGCGGCATCCGCGCGCGAGCTCGCCATAGGCGATGTGCTGTTCCGATTCCGTGGCGCGCGCGTACACCGCGTGCGGCTGCTCGCGTGCCTGGCGCTCGATCAGCGCATGCACCGTGGTCGCGGCCGCCGTCATCTTCAGTTCGCGCCGTGGCTGGCGAAGAAGGCGCCGAAGATGTCTTCCTCGCTCGGCACCACCTCGGGGATCGGCCGCGACACGCGCGTGATGTTCAGGTAGTGCCTGTAGTTCATGTTGTCCGAGAAGTTGTTCTTGCCCCAGGTGCCGCAGCCCATCGACAGCGAGAAGGGCAAGCCGTTGTCGAAGCTGCCGCCGGTGGCGATGCAGTGCGCCTGGTCGACGATCACGCGCGACACTGGCAGCGTGAGGCCCAGCGAGAGGGCGCGCTCGGGCACGGCGCTGTGCAGGCCAACCGAATGACCCGCGCCTTCGTACGAATAGATGCGTGCCACCGTGGCGGCTGCCTCGTCGAAGTCGCGCGCCGCGTACACCGCGAGCACCGGGCTCAGCTTCTCGCCGGAGAAGGGATGGTCGTGGCCCACGCCGTCCTCGGCCACCATCAGGATGCGCGGGTCGGCTTGCGCGATGGCCTGCCACGCGGCGCGGTTCGCGCCATCGACTTCGGCCGCGCGCTCGGCGATGACGCGCGCCGATTGGCCGATGACGGCGGGAGAGAGCTTGCCCTCGGGCCACATCAGCTTCTGCAGCGTCGCCTTCTGCGCATCCGCGAGCATGACGGCGCCTCGGTCCTTCAGCGCTGAAAGCATCTTCGCGCGCACCGCGTCGACGACGACGAGGCTGTTCTCCGACGAACAGCTGGTCGCGTTGTCGAAGGTCTTGGAGCGCACGATGCGGTCGGCCGCCGCCTCCACGTCCGCCGTCTCGTCGACGATGCCCGCCACGTTGCCCGCACCCACGCCAAAGGCCGGTGTGCCGCTCGCGTACGCCGCGCGCACGTTGGCCTGCGAGCCGGTGGCCACCACCAGGTCGCACAGGCGCATCAGCTCGGCGGTCGACTGCTTGTTGACCGGCGCGGGCAGCAGTTGCACCAGGTCGCGCGGCGCGCCGATGCGGTCGAACTGCGCGTGGATGAACTCGATGAGCCGCGCCGCCGTCGACCAGCCCTTGGGCGAGGGCGCGACGATCACCGCGTTGCGCCCCTTGAGCGCGTTGATGATCTTGTTGGCCGGCGTTGCGCCCGGGTTGGTCGATGGCGTGATGGCGCACACCACGCCCACGGGCCGCGCGATCTCGACGATGCCGCGCGCCGGGTCTTCCGCGATCACGCCGACCGAGCGCGCGCCGTGCAGGTCGCGCAGCAGGCCGAAGGTCTTGCGGTGGTTCTTGCGCACCTTGTCCTCGACGTTGCCCACGCCGGTGTCCTTCACGGCCAGCTCGGCCAGCTCGCGGTTGCGCGCCGGCTCGACGATGGCCCAGCCCGCCGCGACCACGGCGGTGTCGACCTGCGCCTGCGACCAGGTCTCGTAGATGCGCTGCGCGGCGCGCGCGCGCGCCACCAGTTCGGCGATGGGAGAAGAGGGAGTGTTCGGATGTTCCATGAGTACCAGTGGAGCTCAATCCACCTTGATGTTGGCTTCTTTCGCGAGCTTCTGCCAGCGCGGCAGTTCGGTGCTCACCACCTTGCCCAGCTGCTCTGGCGTTCCGCCCACGCCTTCGCTGCCCTGTGCGAGCAGCTTGTCGCGGATCTCCGGCTCCTTGACGACGGTATTGATCACGCGGTTGAGCCTGTCGATGGCGGGCTTGGGTGTCTTTGCGGGCACGAACACGGCGTACCAGGAGTCGACATCGAAGTCGGCGATGCCGGCCTCCTGCATCGTCGGCACGTCGGGAAAGGCCGCGCTGCGCTTGGTGGTGGACACCGCGAGCGCCTTGAGCCTGCCGGCCTTCACGAACTGCGCGGCGGCCGGAATCGACACCCACAGCAGCGGCACCTGTCCGCCCATCACGTCGGTCACGGCCGGGCCGCCGCCGCGATAGGGCACGTGCGTCATCTGCGTGCCGGTGCGCAGCTTCAGCAGCTCGCCCGCCAGATGCCCGGGCGAGCCATTGCCCACCGAGGCGAAGGAGATGCTGTCGGGCTTGGCCTTGGCCAGCGCGACCAGCTCGGCCACCGTGTTCGCCGGAAACTGCGTGTTGGCCACCAGGATCTGCGGCAGCGAGGCGACCATGCCCACGGGAGCGAAGTCTTTCGCGGTGTCGAAGCCCAGCTTGGCGTAGATGGCGGGGTTGATGGTGTGCGAGGAGAGCGTGAACAGCACCGTGTAGCCGTCGGGCGGCGACTTGGCCACCAGCTCGGTGCCGATGGAGCCCGCCGCGCCGCCGCGGTTGTCGATGAGTACCTGCTGGCCCAGCAGTGCCGAGAAGCGTTCCTGCACGATGCGTGCGATCACGTCGGTGCCGCCGCCGGGCGGGTAGGGCACGATCAGGCGGATCGGCTTCGTCGGGTAGTCGCCGCTGCCGTTGTCCGCCTGCGCGGCGAACGGCGATGCGAGAGCAGCGAGGGCGGCGAGAGCCAGTATCCCGGCGCGAAGCCTGGGGGCGAAGAACAACTTCATTCGGGTCTCCTTCTCTTTGTGATGGACATCGGCGACGGCCCGGCCGGTGCGGCGCCCACGCGATAGCCCAGCGTGACGCTGGCGTCGCGCGCGCAGGCCATCAGGTGATCGGCCAGCCCGCGCGCCTGCGTGCGTGCGAAGCGGATCGAGGGCACGCTCATGCCGACGGCCGCCACGGCCTCGCCGCGTGCATTGAGCACGGGCACGCCGAGGCCGCATACGCCGATGCGCCATTCCTCGCGGTTCTCTGCATAACCGCGGGCGCGGGAGCGTTCCAGTTCGTTGAAAAGGGTGTCGAAGTCTGTGATGCTGTTCTTCGTGTGTGCCTCCAGCCTGCCCAGGCGCTCCTGCAGCGCCGGAACGCCGAGCCCGGCCGCCGCGAGCAGCGCCTTGCCCGAGGCCACGCAATAGGCCGCGGCGCGGCCGCCGATGCGCGAGTAGGCGGCCACCGGCAGGGGGCTGTCGAACTTGTCGAGGTAGACGATCTCGGCGCCGTCGAGCACCGCGAGGTGGATGGTCTCGCCCGTGGCCTGCGCCAACTGCGCGAGGTGAGGGCGCAACAGGGAGCCGATGTCCGATGCCTCGGAGACCATGGCCCCCAACTCGAAAAGCCTGAGGCTGGGCCGGTAAGTGCTCGTTTCCGGGTCTTGCACGGCCCAGCCGCATTCGACCAGCGTCTGCAGCGTGCGGTGCGCGTTGCTGCGCGCCATGCCGAAGGCCTGCGCCAGTTCGGTGACGCGGCAGTCGCGCTGCTGGCGCACCATCCATTCGATGGCGGCGAGGCCCTTGGCAAGCGTGGAGTCCATGAGGCTGGGGCTTTCATTGCGTTCCAAATATTGGAACGACGTTCTTGAATGCGAAACGCAATGTAAGAACCGCGGATGCTCCTTGTCAATCGGGGACTTGGATGTAAATCCAAATGCCTCAGGGCTGGCAGCTCAGCGACGATGGCGCCCGGCCATGAGCCCGATGACTTCGCGGAAGATGCTGTTGCCGCTGGAGTTCGCCAGGTCGAGCACATGGCTGCGGCTGTAGTAGGGGCTCAGGTCGAGGCCCACGCCGATGCCGGCGATCTCGATGTCGCCGCGCTGCTCCTGCCGCGCGATCACGTCGCGCAGGTGGTGGTCGAGGTAGTGCGCGTCGTTGGCAAGGTGCGTGGCGCTGTCCATCGGCGAGCCGTCGGAGATGGCCAGCAGCAGCTTGCGCGCCTCGCCGCGCTGGCGCAGCCGCAGGCAGGCCCAGTCGACCGCCTCGCCGTCGATGCCTTCGCGGAACAGGTCGGCCTTGAGCAAGGCTGCCATGGCAGGGCGCGCGCGCCGCCACGGCGTGGCAGCGGCCTTGAAGACGATATGGCAGCGCTCGTTGAGCCGCCCCGGATGCGGCGGCCGGCCTGCGCGCACCCATTCGCGCTGCGGGCGTCCGCCGTTCCACGCGCCGGTGGTGAAGCCCAGCACCTCGCAGGCCACGCCCGCCTGTTCGAGTGCGCGCGCGAACACGTCGACCATCATCGCGACCGGCTCGGCATGCTCCTTCATCGAGCCCGAGCAGTCGATGAGGAAGGTGACGATGCAGTCGGCCAACGGCTCCATGCGCTCGATGCGGAACAGCCGGCGCTCGGTGGGCGAGGCCACGAGCTGAGCGAGCCGGCGGCCGTCGACGAGGCCTTCTTCCTGCGCGCCGTCCCAGCCGTCGCGTTCGGGCTCGGCAAGCAGTGCGCGCAGCTCGCGCGCCAGGCGTGCGATGTTCACGCCCTGAGCGGCGATGCGGCGGTCGAGCTTCTCGCGATGGCCTGCGAGCACTTCCTTGCGCGCGAGCCCGGCGGCATCGTGTTCGCGGTCGTAGGCGTCGGTGAAGACGCGGTATGCGCCGCCCGCGCCTTCGAGCACTTCGCTGCGGCCCGACTCGGCGGTGGTGAAGCGCTCGACGATCTCCTGGTCCATGTCGGCCACCAGGCTGAATACGCTGCGCTTGTCGTCGACATGGGCATCGCGCGCGTCTTCACCGTCTCCGCCGTCTTCCTCGCCGGCCTCGCGCAGCATCGCGGCGACGGTGCGTGCGATGGCGCGGGCGTGCACGGCGTAGGCGGCCTGGTCGGCGCGGTCCTTGCGCAGGCCGGCCAGCGCATGGCCGATCAGCGGCGCGAGCGCGAAGCGCGTGGCTTCGAGCATGTCCTCCGTTTCCTCCACCACCTGCTCGCCGCTGACGCGCGCTCGGCAGATCTGTGCCACCGCGTACAGCAGCAGGCCGCGTGCGGTGTCGGTCAGGCCGGAGTGGTGGAAGGCGAGCGACCATTGCTCATGCCGATGTCGCAGGTTGTGCCGCATGCCCACC
>Ga0068853_100002799_pt1 | contig 13195 bp, 14 predicted proteins | sample KBSCornC32_FD_65655 | JGI IMG/M metagenome (GOLD analysis project Ga0068853, IMG submission 65655) | Corn rhizosphere microbial communities from Kellogg Biological Station, Michigan, USA - KBS Corn C3-2 | ecosystem: Host-associated > Plants > Roots > Rhizosphere > Soil ... | reverse complement strand
CTTGAATTATATGTACATAAAATGATTAATAAATGAGTTTAATAGCACCTGACGGAAGAATTATCATATCAATGGATATGGAGTCTAAGAATTTTCATCAATTTGAAGATGGGACTAAAATAAGACTTGAAAGAGATTACAATAACTTAAATAAGCGTTATACTATGCCAGTTAACGCCACGGTTATTGCAAGTGAGTATATACCTGAAGGAAGTCAAGTATTGGTTCACCATAATGCTTGCCATGATGTAAATAGAATATTCAATTATAAACCACTAAGCGGAGAAGATATTGCAAGAGACATAAGGTACTTTTCATTATTGGAATCAGAAGTCTATTTATATAGAGAACAAGGTGAAAAAGAATGGAAGCCGACAAAGGGATTCGCTACAGCATTAAGACTATTTAAAACATATTCAGGAATCATTGAGGGAATTGAACCGTCTGTAGTTAAAGACAAATTGTACATTACAAGTGAATGTTCTTTACAACATAAAGTAGTATCTGTTCTTAAAAGTTCCGATTATACCATAATATACATGGGGGATGACGGTAAGGATAAAGAGGTTATTAGATTGCGCCATTGGGAAGAAGAAATAGAACAAGAAAGAGAAGAAGTGGTAGCTATTGACCATAAATTAACCGAACAAGTACGAATTGGGGCCTACCTTGTGGGTGTCCACGTTTCAGATGCCAAACAATTAAATGAATATGTATGTCAGAATTAAATCAGGACAAATCATTAGAAGAACAAATACAAGAATTAAAAAAATCAAATGCCTACCTAACAAGTAGGCTTAGTTTGTATGAGAATGGGGATGCTAAATTGTATTATTCTTTACAGAGGAAAATGACAGAAATGAGTAAGGTGTTTAATAGTCAGGATTTGAGTACTATTGATATGGTAAGCAAATCAGATGCTACTTTTGAAAGGCTATTTAAACTATTGGAAAAATGTGAGGTTATATCTAAATCGGCGGAATCATTAGGAGCAATAGCGGGAGTAACAGGTAACATGGAAAAGGATATAAACAAGGTACGGAAACCATTCACACCTGAAATGGCAGCAGATCAAGTAGGACAGTTGGCAGGTCAAAATAGTTAATTATGTATCAAAAAATAGAAGGCGGTACAATTATAGATATTCAGGGGTTACCATGCTGTATCCCACCTGAAGGGTACGTATGGAATATTATAACAAAGAAATTAGAATATACTGGTATTCATAGGAGGTCTGATAATGATAAAGATTGTTATTGGGAGAGAATACCGTTACCATCATGGTATAAGGAAACAATGAAAAGGTGGGACGATTATGATAAAAAGAAAAAAGACGAAGACCCTGATTTTTATGATGAACAATTGGAAGAATATAAAAAGCAAGAATGGGGGAGGCGCTTAAATGGACTATGGTATAGGAATGGCAATAAGAATGTTTATTTAGTAGGGCTTCATTATAAATATTTACAATGGTGGCCTATAGATGTTGGGTATCCAAAATTTCGTATGCCTGACTTAGAAAAATTTTATTTCCTACAATATTGCATAGAAGACCCTGATAGCATGGGAATGGTTGAAGTTACTAAGCGTAGGTTTGGTAAATCATTTATCGCTGGTTTATTTGTTACCGAGTATATCACAAGAACAAAAATGACCAATGGTGGTATACAATCCAAAACTGGGGGGGATGCAAAAAAATTCTTTGCTAAAACTGTAGTAAATCCATTCAGGAGGTTGCCTAAGTTTTTCCGTCCTGAATATGATATGTCTTTGGGTGTGAATCCTAAATCAGAAATGAGGTTTCAGAAGACAAACATTAGAGGCAAAAAGGCAGAAGAAAGTGTAGACAAAGATGAACTTGGTTCTGTAATAGATTGGCAGAGTGCAGATACGGTAGCCTATGATGGTCAGAAGTTACACCGTCTGGTTAATGATGAAATTGGGAAGACAACGGAAGTAAATGTATATGATAGGCATGAAGTATTGAGATATTGTTTATTAGATGACGAAGGTCAAATTATTGGGAAAGCATTATATACTACAACGGTTGAAAGATTAGATACAGACCATAACGGGATACAAGATGCCTTTAAGTTATTGTGGGATGAAAGCGACCAATTAAATAAAAAGGGCAACGGGAGGACAGCAAGTGGTCTGTATAGGTTCTTTATGTCTGCACAGAAAACCAGAAATTTTGATTTGTATGGATACCCAGATGAGGCAAAAACATTAGAGGCTATATTAGCAGACCGAGATACAGTTAAAAATAATCCCAGAGCCTTATCAGCCCGTATAAGAAAAGAACCACTAACCATTGATGAAGCATTTAGCACTGATTCAGATAAGTGTATATTCAATGTGATAAATATTGATAACAGGTTACGAGTATTGAGAGAGAAGCCAATATTCAAAAGGAAGGTATGGTTCTACCGTCATTTAGAAACCCAAAAGGCTCATTGGAGAGATATTACAGATAAAGAAGAAGATTTTCATTGGAAAATAACATGGTTCCCCCCAAAAGGCGAAGAAAATAAAACAAAATTCGACAACGGGTTAAGATGCCCCGGAAGAAAAGAAGATGGGGCCATAGCTATTGACGGATACAGCAATAGTCAGGGTGGTAAATTTGGATCAAAGGCATCTGCTTGGTTGGGGCGCAGGTTTAATATATTAGACCCCAATAATACAGGGAAGGCAATAGGTCATTTATACGGTAGGCCACCAGTTAAAGAATTGTTATATGAACAAGTAATGTTGGCAGCAGAATTTTTCGGGTACGAGGCAGGATTTGAGTTTAATAGTGATGATTACCTTTCCTATTTTAGAGAGCGTGGCCGGATAAATTACCTTTCAAGATTCCCTTTAAGTACCATAGACCCAACTAAAAGGGAAGAAGCCGATAGGTGGAGAGGGTTTCCCACTACTCCTTTCAGCCTTACTAGGCAAAATGATACGGGGATTGCTTATGTTGAAAGTCATTGCGACTTAATTGATTTTGAGAATGTGCTAGAGAATTTTAAAAAATACGACCCAAATAATCGAAATGAATTTGATGAAACTGTTTCCTTCCTTATGCTTTTAGTGCTACTTTTAGAGCCGTTACCGAAGCCATTTAAGCCATCTGAACCGTTAATTCGTGTCTATCCTGTAGGTTCTTTAAGTAATAATTAATGGTTTTTTAAGCAAAAATTAATTTGTTTGTTCAAAAATCTTATATTTGGTTCACTAATCCGAACCAAAATTGGCTGACTACCCGTCAAATACAAATAACTCCCCAAGTACAAGTACGTCCCCATTAAAGGACTTTCAACTGTCCCAGAACGTTAAAGACAAACGTGAAAAGTCTTACGGGAAAGCACTTTCAGCCGAAATATGGGGTAAAATAAACGGCGTTTCTTCTTACTTCTGGTTACGTAATAATAGATTTAGAAAGAATAGGTTAATAGCCAATGGGAAGTTTGATATGTCTGTTTTTATGGACAGATTGGACATGAATGGCAAATTCAACTATGTCAACATAAACTGGAAAGCTATTCAATTGCCGGGAACTGTTATTTCAAGAATGGTAGGAAGGTGGAAGAAAAGGACTGAAAAGATAGACGTTACCGCAACAGACCCCGTTTCTATAGGGGCTAAGAACGAAGCCGCTGACATGGCTGAATATTACTTTGATAATAAAGAATCACTACAGGAGTTACAAGAGGCAAGTGGAGTTCCTATGATACCTCAGGGGCAATTTGTGGCAGAGGACAAGGATGAGTTAGACAGTTGGAAAACAGAATTTAATAGAGTGCCAGAAGAAATAGGGTATGATTTAGCTTGCAATAATGTACTTCAAAAAAATGGTTGGTTTGACGTTCTAAAAGAAAAAATACTACATGATAGTGCGGAAACGGGATTAGTATGTACCTATACATGGATGGATGACGAAGGACAAATTCATGTGGATTGGATTAAGCCAGAAAATTCATTCTCATCATATTCAGAGTATCCAGACTTCAGGGATACAACTTGGAGGGGGCATATTAAAAGCATGAAAATTAGTGAGTTACGAGCTAAATATGGTAAAGAATTTGGTGGTGATTTGACAGAAGAACAACTTTGGGTAATAGCCGGTAACTCGAAAGATTGGCAATATTACGATAAGATACGTTTCATGCAAGAATGGAATGTTACGGTAATGCGTCCGTATGATGAGTGGAACATTGATGTGATGTGTTTAGAATTGAGAAGTTTGGATATCGAAGGATATACTGTTACTAAAACTAAGAAAAACGGTAGTACAATTATTCGCAAGGGGAAGCCAGAAAAACTTGACGAAAATCAAGAATATATTGAAGAAAAAAAATGGAATATATATAAAGGGGTATATATTCCTGTTGTAGATACAATGCTTGAATGGGGCATCAAGAAGAATATGATTCGCCCACAAGACCCTAAAGAAATAGGTGACGCTGAATTTTCATACAGTTTTTATATGTATGAAAACTACGATATGCGTAATGTGGCTATCCCTGAAAAGATAGAGGAGCCGATAGAACAAATGATTTTAGCTAGGCTGAAGATTCAGCAGTTAGTAGCTAAAATGGCTCCCGCAGGTTATGCTATTGATGTAGATGCCTTACAAGAACTTGATTTGGGATTGGCTAATATGTCAAAACCAATGGATGTTCAAAAAATACACGAACAAACAGGTCGTTTATACTATCGTGGTAGGGATGCGGAAGGCAATAAAATACCACCACCCATCACAGAACTTGCAAACGCAGGCTTTTTGCCACAGATGCAGGCTCTTATCCAACTGTATCAATTTCACTACCAAGTATTAAAAGACGAGTTGGGTGAAGACCCTAACCTACCCCAAGCTGCCTCCCAACCGCGTGTAACTGCCGGTAACGTACAAGAGGCTATTTCCCTTACTAATGACACTACAGACCACTATTATGATGCCTATAAGCATGTAATGGAAGATACTGGAAGGAAAGTGGCTTGTCTATTGAATCGTAGCGTATCATACGGGGCAAAAGCATATAGGGAATTGCTGAAAGAAGACCAAGTGAAAGGGAGAGTATTTCAAACAAGAATACAAATGCTCCCTGATGATAAAGAAATGGCAATATTTGAAGCACAGATACAAGAAGCAATTGGCACTAATAAGGATTTGATACTTTATTTGAATCCAAACAAATTACTTAGGATTGCTAAAGAAAATATGCAATTGGGGGAACTGTATTTCCACAATGCAATGAAAAGATATTTAAGAACTCAGCAAGAAATAAATGCTCAAAATAGTGAGAATAATGCTAAAGTTCAACAAGCATCATACGAGGCTAAAGTAAAAGGGGATAATGAGTTAGAGGATAAGAAAAACCAAGCAAAAGAACGTCAAATACTTCTTTCTGGTGCTTTTGATTTGTTGAAAGCAGGTGTAGAAATACCGGCATCATTACAACCTGTTATGGAAGGTGTCATAGTTAATATGTCATTACCATTGATGGTAGAGAATGCACAGATGCAACAGGGAGTACAACAAATGCAGGGGCAACAGCAACAAGAACAAATGCAAGGGATGCAACCACAAGAAAATGTATCCGTTCAAGAACAATTACAACAAACAGCGTAAATTAAAAAAATATGGCAACTCTTATTTTAACCAATACAGTAGCACAACCATCTTCAAGAGGTCAATCAGTTAGAGTAACACTTGCACAAAGTCAGGTTCAATATTTGGAGGAACTTGTTTTGGATGCACCTGTAACTGTAGTTTCTTCAAGTAAGACTGGGTACGTTCAGGAAATAGATTTGTATGATACTTCTTTTTTGATTAAGCCCAAATATCCAACAACAAATTTGGCATCAAATTCTACTCCTGAATTTATTGGTGTTAATGAAACTGTAAGCATAACACTTTAAATATATAATTATGGCAGTTAGTCAAATAACAGATATTACTACCCAATTTAATAGTAACAGCGGTGATTGGAACTTAGATATTGACAGTTGGGATTTTGTGGTGGTACAATTGGTAGACCCTACTGGGGCGGTTAGTTTCTTAACATCAAACGATGCAGGAGCTATTCAAGGTTCAGGAGATGGTAATGCTATTGCTGCACTTAATTTCACGGCTGTACAAGGCACTAATCTTGCCACTGGTTCAGGAGTTACTTCATTAGCTGTCACAGGGTTAGTGAAGTTTTCAGGAATTGGAAGATTTCTAAGATTAGAAAGTTCCGCCACCGCCGCTAAAGTATTGGTAAGGTGGTATAAAATATGCTAAAAACAAATCAATAATATATGTCAGAAACAGCCATTGAGCCAACAGTAGTAACGACACCTGCTAATCCGTTTGACGATTCTGCTTGGGTAGATACTCCCGAACAGACTTCCGTTCAACAGGATACTCCCAAAGTGGAAGTACCAGCAGCTACTACACCGACAGAAGTGCCACAAGTTACTACTCCACAAGTACCCACGGTTGATTACAATTCATTTGTAAAAGAAAATTTTGGGTATGATAGTGTAGAGGTAGCTAAACAAGAAATAGAACGAGTAAAGAATTTTAAACCAGAAGAACCTAAGTATAAAACAGTAGAAGAACTTTTAGGTGACAAGGAAGAAGAAATAGCTAACTACCTTTCAAACAAAAAAAGGTTAGAGAGACTAACCACAACTTCGTTAGAAAACAATACCACTGCTGCATCAGAAATTATTAAGTTATCAATGCAGCAAAAGAATCCAGAACTAACGGCAGAAGATGCCGAGTTCATGTTTAATGAAAAGTTTAATATACCATCAAAACCTTCAATACGGGAAGACGAATTAGAAGATGAATATTCCGGTCGGCTTAAACAATGGGAGCAAACCGTTGAAAAACTAAATAGGCAAATGATTATTGAGGCAAAGATAGCTAAACCAGAGCTTGAAAAATTAAAAACAGAATTAAAATACCCTGAAATAAACACCACACCTATTCAAGCTGAACCAACCCAAGAGGAATTGGATAAGTTGAAAGCTATTAGGGATGGTTATGTTTCTACGCTTAATGAGGATTATAAAAAGTTTGAAGGATTTAACACACCGTATAAAGACGAGGCAGTTGAATTTACGGTTCCGTTTACTGTTTCAGACGAAGAAAAAGATTCTCTTAAAGTACAACTGGAAAATTTCGATTCAGATTCATTTATTGGAGAAAGATGGTTTACTAAGGAAGGCAAACCCAATGTCCAACAAATGATGGCAGATGTGTACCTGCTTACAAACAGGGATAAGATTTTCCAGAAAATAGCAAATGAAGCGGGTTCTAAACGGTTTGAGCTTCATGTTAAGGGTACAAGTAACCTAACCGTTGATGGTAAAACGCCGCAAGGCACATTTAGTCCTGATAACAAATCCAACGAAGAAAAACAGAAGGATGCGATTTGGGACGCATAACAATCAAAACTAAAAAATCATGGCAGGGATACCTACCTCAAATATCCTCCAACCCGGTGCAATATCGGTAGCAGGAGGCGCAAACCGGGCGTTAATCTCCCAATTGCAGTTGCTTACTCCACAGTACTACAATCGTTACGTGGAAAAATATGGCAACGAAGATTACACATGGTGGTTAGCCACTTACGCAGGCATGGAACAAGTTAAAAACCAAGAGTTCTTTTGGTTTGAAAACAGGGGTAAAAATATGCTTGCAGTTTCTAACTTAACCGCAGTCAATGCACCGGCAGCAGGTGCTACCGTAACAGTAACCGTTTCTGATGGTTATTATGATGCGGGAGTATATAATCCAATTCGTGTTGGTGAAACTGTCCGTACAGCTTCTTCTAACATTGAGGGTGAAGTTTTAACAGTTAATGACGACACTCCGGGAGCCTTTGTGGTAACCATTCGTCCTAAAATCATCACACAAGCATTTATATCAGCAGGATCGGCTAACTTGTTAGCAGGTGAAATACTGTTGCTTGCAGGTGACATGGATGCGGGTGAAGCATCCAGCTCAATTGATCCACAAATCCATTTGGATGTGAAGTACACAAATACTATCACAGAAATGCGTGAATCATGGAAAGCAACCGACCTTGCTGAAATGACAGAAGTTTACTACGATACTGGTGTATCTGGTGAAGTTCCCGCAGGTGGTGGTCAAGCAGGTACAAGCTATTTCACTCTGAAAGGATTGATTAAGGCTAATATGCGTTTCAAGAACAACGTTGAGTTTAAACTCATGCGTGGTAATATCCAAAACAACACTGGATTAAGTAATTCAGTAGGTACTAAGGGTATGATACCTCAAATTGAAACAAATGGTGAAACTGTAAACTACACTCCCGGCGATTTGGGGATTGCAAAAATGCACGAAATCACCCGTATCATGGACGTAAACGGTTGTGCTAAAGATAATATCTGGTTACAGGATATTTACCAAAGGCAAAACTTCAGCGACAGTTGGTTTAAAGAATATCCAGCAGGAGCCTACGTTTGGGGCAAGAATGAAAATTCTGAAGAAGCGGCTATTAACTACGGCGTACAATCAGCATACATTGATGGTTATATGTTCAAGGTTAAAAAATACAGCCAATTCAACTCTGAAGTAGTTTATGGCAAAACCCCTACCACCGATTACTTCCGTAATTATGGTATCATTTGCCCACAAGGAACTTCAAGGGATGCCCGCGATTCCAGCAAAACATACAAAAACGTACAAGTTATGTACCAAGAACCACCAGCAGGCGGTACGATTGGTAATGGCATACGTGTATGGCGTTGGGGTGGCGGTTCTATGAACCCTTCAGATGGCACAATGAGGGATAACGTTGATATGATTACATATCGCGGCATTCGTGTAGTTGCGGCTAACCAGTTCATAATTGTGGATGCAGGATAGTAAGTATAAAAATATAGCAGCCCTTGAAATATAGGGCTGCTTATTCATAAATCCTCCTATGTGGGGAGGGCGATATTGCCCTTAAACATTTAATACATAAAAAAATGGCAGGAGAAGCCTCAATTTCGCACGTACAAGCCGCCATGAGCGGTAGTGGCGAATTAAACAAAGAAGATGTTGGGTACATCCCTTCCAACGGGAACCCAACAGTACAACCAGAATCTGATTATGTAATTTTTAAACTGGTAAATACCAACCGTAAAGGAAGGGTAAATATCAGTGGTATTAGTGATGCAGTAAATCCAAAGACACAAAATGTAGAAAGGATGAGGCTGCTTGCGGGGATAGAATCTATTTGGCTATCAGATCAAAAAGATATTACTCCAGATTATGTTAGGCAAAACATAAGAAGTTTGCAGTTTGAGAACAAGGTTTGCAGAATACCTAAATGGGATAAACAAGCCGTAGAGTTCGCACGAACTTGCAGGCATCATATCGAAGCACCTAACCGTAAATCAGGAAGTAAGTTTGAGTTTTATGAATGGAATCCACAACGTGTAGCAGAAGAACAGCTTAAACTGAGGTATTTCAAAGTAGAGGCCATGAAAAAGGCTATGGAAGTGCCAATGGATAAGTTAAGAAAACATGCTATTTATTTGGGTGTAAATCCATCAGATGAATTAGGGTTACCCAAAACTGACGATGCTTTCAGGAATGACTATATTTTAAAAGCTGAAGAAAACCCTAAACTATTCATGGAAACATTGGATAGTAAATTGGTAGAAGTATCTTGGATGGTTAAAAAAGCATTGATAGACTCAAAGATTGATTTAGGTAGACAGGCAAATAAAGCCTACTTCAGCACAGGTAAGTTTATTTGTTCAATACCTCCCGGAAGAAAAAACCAAGATGTTCTTATAGAATTTGCAACATCTAATACACCAGATGGAAAAGAGTTTTTAGAACAACTACAAATGGCAACTCAATAATGAATGATAAATAAAATAAAAAAGCCTGTGTTAATTTTAGCATGGGCTTTTTTTCTTAAATTTGAAACAATAACTAAGACTAATGTTTGAGAATGTAAATACAGTCTACCAACTTATTCAGTATGCCAGCAATAAGGCTCAGAACGGGTATGTTAGTCCAGAAGATTTTAACTTAGTTATAGGGCAGGCGCAATTGAGTTTTGCAGATTATTTATTAGGGCAGTTTCAACAATTCCAACCCGGAAGACCACAAGCAAGAGTACAATACACCGAAAACCAAATAACACGACAGAGATTAACTCCTGTTATTTACGGGTATATCCTTAATCCAGACCCAACAGGATTTGCTCCTTATCCGGGTGACTATGTGCAAACAGATGCCATGTGGACAATGTATGGAAACTCGCGTGTAAGATACTGCGAACAAGAGCATTTATATTCAACAGTTAACAGTTCAATAGACCCAGTTACAACAAATCCCATTTATTTAATTGAAGACGAAGGTTTTAGGTTTTACCCATTAACAATAGGACAAGCAAAGTTATCATACGTCAGAAATCCACCGGCTATAATTTGGGGATATACATTAGATAGTAATGGGTTGCCTGTTTATAACGCAGCTACAAGCGCAAATCCAGTGTGGGCAGATGTGGATATGCTAGAAATAATAGTTAGAGCATTGAAATTGGTTGGGGTAAACTTACAAAGTGGAGTTCTATTACAATATGCTAACCAAATACAAGAAGGAGGCCAATAATGACCAGAAGGCAATATATTGAAAGAACATTAAGGCAGATATATAATGGGTTCCCTCCACAAGATTCCAATATAACAGTTAACCTTGTAAATTTTTGGTTACCAGATGCTATAGGAGCGGCTGCAAGAAAAAATTATATTGATAATTATACTATTGAAGGAATAAATTTTGTCAATAATGGGTTTTATACAACATTCAGTTCCATTGCTATTACCAAAGTAGAACAGAATTTATACAGATTTTCATTGCCTCAAATACCAGTTGGATTAGGGTATAGTGAAGGAGTATCTACAGTTCAGTTTGTTGGATCGGATGGTATTGTATCAAGAACAGCGGTTCCTTTAAGTACAAACCAAACAACGTATATGTTTAATATGCGTCCTATACCAAACAAATTACTGTATTATACAGAAGGGTTATATTGCTATGTACTATCAGTAATAGGATTGACAATATATACAGCAAAAGTTAGAATGATTAGTGGTGGTGACGCAACCGATTTAGATAGTGAATTAAATGTGCCACCAGACTACTTTGGTGATATGACAGAGTATATAAAAAAGCAACTTATTTCAGAAAAAATTATGCCAATTGACCAAATTTCAGATGGCGTTGACTCACCAATTAAGGGATAATATGAAAGCAATCAGAGATAATGTAAAAATTAAACCATTTCCACCAGAAGAAATTAGTTTAGGTGGGATACTTGTACCTGAATCAGCAAGACAAAGAAATAACAAAGCGTGGATAGTTAATTATGGTAACGGTACATCAAAGAATAAAATGAAAGATGGGATATTTGAAGGTGATATATGTTATCATATTAAAGACGCAGGGGTGGAAATAATTGAAAATGGCCAGTCATATTTCATTATCAAGATGCAGGATATTTTAGCTTACGAAAAAAGCGACTAATTATGGCAGCAGAGTCAAGACAGTATATAACATTGGAGTCAATCATAAATGACTATCTAAATGAATCAGAACAATCTATTCATAAATATGCTAAGTGTTGGCATATAGCGTATAGGGGTATGGAACAATTAGGTATTACATTTTTTTATGCAATACGTTCAGTTAAGTTACCAGTTTTAGGTAACCAAACGGTTCAATTGCCAAATAATTGTTTGAGATATACTAAAGTAGGTGTATTAAATTCAGCAGGAGAAGTAGTGCCTCTTATTTATAATAATAACTTGACATTTTTTGCCGACCAAATGCCAGATAGACAATCTAAAACGATTGATAATACATTTTTGGCATTAACATTTTCAAATACACCTGTTTTTTATAACTATTGGACAAATGATGCGTTTACAAATATCTATGGGTTACCAAGTGGCGCACCATATCAAGGATCATTTAATATTGACGAATCAGCGGGCGTAATATTGTTAGATGAACATTTTTGTTTTGATTACATTATATTAGAATATGTGGCATCACCAAATCCAGAAGAATCATGTAATATCCCAATGCAATTCAGAGAAGCTATGGTATCATGGCTATGGTGGAAAGACGGGAGGGCTAAGAATGTAAATAGAGGTAGAGTGGGAATTGACAGGTCGTTAAAATCAGATTTTTTCAATGATAGAAGACTTGGAAACGCAGAGTATAGACCGTTTTATCTTCAGCAGGCGTATGAATGGAACCTTGAAAATCAAAGACTTACTATAAAAGCGTAATATGAAAATATTTGAAAATTATAGTATTGATATACTACAAGATGAAATATGGAAGGATGTGTTAGGGTGGGAAGGGTTATATCAAGTTTCCTCTTTAGGAAGATTTAAAACTTTAGAAAGAGAAAAAACTATTGGTAGGGCAGGCAAAAAATTGATGCCTCCCAAAATAATGAAACAAAATGATAGAAGGGGATATTTAAGCATTCTTTTTTGGAAAGATTACTATGAGTATCAAAAATTACCTTCTCATGTGGTGGTAGCATCCCATTTTATTAGTAACGATGATAATAAAAGAACGGTAAATCACAAAAACGGAATTAAAACAGACAATAGAGTGGAAAATTTGGAATGGGCTACTGATTCAGAGCAGCAATTACATGCTACTTCTATTGGACTAAGAGATAATACGTTAGGTGAGAAATCTAACTTCTCAAGGTTTAAAAATTCAGATATATTAACGATAAGAAATTTATACGATTCGGGGAACAAAACTAGAAAAGAACTATCCATAATTTATGGATGTTCAGTAACTGGGATAGGCTATATAGTAAATCGACAAACTTGGAAACATATCTAATAAGATGCCAGTAATAATAAATGCGTTCAATGGTAAATTAAACTACGATGTTGCCCCGTATCGGTTAGATAACGGGGATTATATTGATGCGCTAAATATTACTGTAGATGCACAAGGGGAAGGTAGGGACAGAGTAGTTTCAAATGTTATAGGGAATACAATTAAGGCATACCCGTTACCATCAGGTACTAATAAGGTTATTGGCGGTTACGCAGATAAATTAAGGAACCGATATTATTTCTTTATCTGGAATAGTGATGGATACAACTCAATACGGTACTATGATTATAGTACAGATATGATAGTCAC
>Ga0068853_100002797_pt1 | contig 13196 bp, 17 predicted proteins | sample KBSCornC32_FD_65655 | JGI IMG/M metagenome (GOLD analysis project Ga0068853, IMG submission 65655) | Corn rhizosphere microbial communities from Kellogg Biological Station, Michigan, USA - KBS Corn C3-2 | ecosystem: Host-associated > Plants > Roots > Rhizosphere > Soil ... | reverse complement strand
TCCAGGTCAACATCGACGACGAAGGCAGCAAGTCCGGCTGCATGCCGGACGCGATACCGCAGCTCGCCGAGCTCGTCGGACGACAATCCGCGCTTCGCCTGCGCGGCCTGATGGCGATCCCGGCGCCGCTCGATCCCGTGCGCCGCCGCAAGGCGTTCCGCCGCATGCGCGCGCTGTTCGACACGCTCGCCTCGACGCACGCCGGCGTCGACACGCTCTCGATGGGCATGTCCGACGATTTCGAGCTTGCGATCGACGAAGGCGCGACGATGGTCCGCGTCGGCTCGGCGTTGTTCGGCGCGCGGCGGCCGGGCTAGACGCGGCGCGCAGCGCGCTTGCTATGCTTGTGCAACTGCAGCACCGCCTCGATCCGATGCCGTCGAATCCTGAAACCCAGATCCCGAATGCCGGCACCATCGCCTTCGTCGGCGGCGGCAACATGGCGCGCAGCCTGATCGGCGCGCTGATCCGCGGCGGCGTCGCGCCGCGATCGATCCGGGTCGCCGAGCCCGACGCCGCGACGCGCGACGCGCTCGCCCGCGATTTCGGCGTCGGCACCCACGCGGGCAACGCCGACGCCGTGCGCGGCGCCGGAACGATCGTGCTCGCGATCAAGCCGCAGGTGCTCGAAGCCGTCTGCGCCGAGCTCGGCCGCGCGATCGGCGACGCGGCGCCGCTGATCGTCTCGATCGCGGCCGGCATCCGCATCGAGCAGATCGAGCGCTGGATCGGGCGACCGCTCCCGGTCGTGCGCGCGATGCCGAACACGCCGGCACTGATCGGCGCCGGCGCGACCGGCCTGATCGCGAACGCGCGCGCGAGCGCCGACGATCGCGCACGCGCCGAGGCGATGCTCGGCGCCGCGGGTCGCACGGCGTGGATCGGGCGCGAAGACCTGATGGATACCGTCACGGCGTTGTCGGGCTCCGGGCCGGCGTATTTCTTCCTGCTCGTCGAAGCGCTCGAAGACGCCGCCGCCGCGCAGGGCCTTCCGCGCGAGACCGCGCGCATGCTCGCGAGCCAGACCTGCCTCGGTGCCGGCCGCATGCTCGCCCAAAGCGGCGAGGCGCCGTCGACGCTGCGCGAACGCGTGACGTCGCCCGGCGGCACGACGGCAGCCGCGCTCGCCGCGTTCGACCACGGCGGATTGCGCAAGCTCGTCGCGACCGCGATCGCAGCCGCAACGGCGCGCGGCCGCGAGCTGTCGGCGCGCGGCAACTAGACGAAAGGACGCACATGGGCTACTTCGCCAACGCAGGCCAGATCGTCATCCAGTTCGTGTTCGTCGCGCTGGTGACGCTGATCGTGCTGCGCGTGCTGCTGCAGTGGGTGCGCGCGAACTTCTACAACCCGATCTGCCAGTTCGTCTACAAGGCGACGAACCCGGTGCTGATGCCGCTGCGCAAGGTCATTCCGGCGTGGCGCAACCTCGACATCGCCGGCATCGCGCTCGCCTGGCTCGTGACCGCGCTGAAGCTCGTGCTGCTCTATGCGACGGTCGGGCAGACGCTCGGCGTGCTCGGCCTCGCGGTGCTCGCGCTCGCCGACCTGATCGATTTCGTGCTGCTGCTCTACATCGTGCTCGTGCTCGCGCGGGTCGTCATCAGCTTCGCCGGCGCCGACAGCTATCATCCGATCGTGCCGCCGATCCTGCAGCTCACCGAGCCCGTCATGAAGCCGTTCCGCCGCCTGCTGCCGAACGTCGGGGGCCTCGATTTCTCGCCCGTCGTCGTGCTGCTCGCGATCACGCTCGCGCGCGTGCTCATCGCCAAGCCGCTGCTCGATCTCGGCGGCCGTCTCGCGCAGGGCTGACGATGCGCCTTGCCGCCGCATCGATCGGAATCGCGCTCGCGCTGCTGCCATTTGCGGCGCGCCCGCAATACGAGCAGACGTTCGGCGACATGACCGTGCACTACAGCGCGCTTTCGACCGAGCGGCTCCTGCCCGCCATGGCGAAGAGTTACGGCATCGCGCGATCGGACAATCGCGGGCTCGTCAACATCGCGATCGAGAGGAAGGCGGCCGACGGCAAGACGACGCCGGTGCGCGCCGCGGTCACCGGCACCGCGGTTTCGCTCGGCGGCGACAAGGCGCCGCTGAAGTTCCGCGAGCTCGTCGAGGAAGGCACGGTCTCGTACCTCGGCGAGTTTCCGCTGAGCGCGCCGGATACCTACACGTTCACGATTACTGTGGTGCCCGAAAGTGCGGCACCGTACACGCTGAAGTTCAACCAGGATTTCGTCGCGAACTGACAGCGTCAGCGCGCGGCCCACTTCGCGAAGATCGCGTGCATCGCATCGAGCCCGTCGAACAGCGCGGCCGGCCCCGGCTGCAGGATGATCGGCGACTTGATCTCGTGCAGCTCGCCGTCGCGCACGGCCGGAATCTCCGACCAGCCCGCCCGCGCCGCGACGCGATCGGGCCGGAACTTCTTGCCGCACCACGAACCGAGCACGATGTCGGGCGCGCGCCGGACGACTTCGTTCGCATCGGCGAGAATGCGATCGCGCGCGAGCGGCATCGCGGCACGCTCCGGGAATACATCGTCGCCGCCGGCGATGCGGATCAGCTCCGCGACCCAGCGGATGCCGGTGATCGGCGGCTCGTCCCATTCCTCGAAATAGACGCGCGGGCGGCGCGGAAACTTCAGGGCCGCCTGTCCGACTTCGTCGAGGTGCGCGCGCGCCCTTTCGACGTAGGCGCCCGCCGCCGGCGCCGCATCGACGAGCGCGCCGAGCCTCACGATGTAATCGAGGATGCCCTCGACGCTGCGATGGTTCGAGATCCAGACCTCGATGCCGGCGCGCACGAGATCGCGCGCGATGTCGGCCTGGATATCGGAAAACCCGACCACGAAATCGGGCTCCAGCGCGAGGATCGCATCGATCTTAGCGCTCGTGAATGCGGAAACCTTCGGCTTCTCCCTGCGCGCACGCGGCGGGCGCACCGTGAAGCCCGAGATGCCGACGATGCGGCGTTCCTCGCCGAGCGCGTAGAGCACTTCGGTCGGTTCTTCGGTGAGGCAGACGATGCGTTGCGGACCGCGCGTCACGGATACAGCATGCCCTTGCGCCACGCATCGCCTTCGCGCACGTACGTCACGCGCTCGTGCAGGCGGAACCGCGCGCCGTACCAGAACTCGATGCGGTCCGGCCGCACGACGTAGCCGCCCCAGTGCGGCGGCCGCGGCACCGAGACGCCTTCGAATCGTTTCTCGAACGCGGCGACGCGCTCGTCGAACGTGCCGCGATCCGGCAGCGTTTCCGACTGCAGCGACGCCCACGCGCCGATCTGGCTGCCGCGCGCGCGCGTGGCGAAGTACGCGTCGGAATCGTCGTCCGACGTCTTCGAAACGTCGCCCTCGATGCGCACCTGCACCTGCTCGCCGAGCAGCTTCCAGTGGAAGCAGAGCGCGGCCCTCGGATGCGCCGCGAGCTGCGTGCCCTTGAGGCTCTCGTAGTTCGTGTAGAAGCGGAAGCCGTCGACGCCGACGCCCTTCAGCAGAACGACGCGCGCCGAAATGCGGCCCGCGCCGTCGGCCGTCGCGAGCGTCATCGCGGTGGGCTCGCTGTCGCCGCTCGCGCGCGCCGCGTCGAGCAGACCGTCGAACGTCGCCAGCGCCTCTTGGTAGAGTGCGAGCGGGTTTTCGCGCGAGGAATCACCGTTCATGCGCCGCGATGCTAGCACGCGCCCCGGCTACGGCCGGGCCGGTTATGCAGACACGGTTGTCGATGCGCTGCTCGACGCGCTGTTGCCGCGACTGCCGGCGCGCCGCGCGGCGCTGGTCGGCCTTTCGGGGCTGCAGGCGAGCGGCAAGTCGACGCTCGCCGCCCAGCTCGCCGCGGCGGCGCGCGAGCGCGGTGTCGCCACCGAAGTGCTCGGCCTCGACGACTTCTACCTCGGCCGTCGCGATCGCGCGGCGCTCGCGCGCGACGTGCATCCGCTGCTCGCGACGCGCGGCGTGCCGGGCACGCACGACGTTGCGCTGCTCGTGGAAACCGTGAACGCGCTGCGCCACGCATCGCCCTCGAAGCCTGCGCGCATTCCGCGTTTCGACAAGGGCCGCGATACGCGCGTGCCGCCGTCGCGATGGCGGCGCGTGACGGCGCCGCCGCGGCTGATCCTGCTCGAAGGCTGGTGCATCGGCGTGCCTGCCGAAGCGTCGAGCGCGCTCGCTCGACCCGTCAACGCGCTCGAGCGCGTCGAGGACCGCGACGCGCGATGGCGGACCTGGGTCAACGCGCGTCTCGCCGGCGCGTACGCCGCGCTGTGGCGCCGGCTCGACGCGCTGATCGTGCTCGCGGCGCCGAGCTTCGAGATCGTCTCGAAATGGCGCGACGAGCCCGAGCGCGCGCTGCGCCGGCACGGCGCGCCACGCGCGATGTCGCGCGCGGCGCTTCGCCGCTTCCTGATGCACTACGAGCGCCTGAGCCGGCACGCGCTGCGGGCGCTGCCGGCGCTCGCCGACATCGTCGTCACGCTCGACGCCTCGCGTCGCGTCGGCGCGATCCGCGCTAGCGCGCCGGCTCGACGACCACCGCGGTCCCGTACGCGAGCACTTCGGTCACGCCCTGCGCGACCTCGTTCGCGTCGTAGCGCATCGCGATGATCGCGTTCGCGCCCATCTGTGCGGCGTGCTGCACCATCAGATCGTAGGCTTCGCCGCGCGCATGCTCGCAAAGCTCGGTGAAGAGCGTGATGTTGCCGCCGACGAGCTGCTGCAGCGCCGCGCCGAAATTGCCGATGATGCTGCGCGAGCGCACGGTGATGCCGCGCACGATGCCGACGTGGCGCACGATGCGCCAGCCCGCGATCTCGTTTGCCGTCGTGATCATTTCACGCGATAACGCCGCCATCGCCGCCTCCGTCCCATCCTGCGCTCGCCGCCTGCTGCATCACGTGCACGAACTGCTCGACGTTGAGCGGCTTGGTCAGGTAATGATCCGCGCCGGCGCGCAAAGCCGCTTCGCGCGCCTCGTTCGTCGCCGTCGCCGACAGCGTGACGATGCGTCCCTTGTAACCGCGCGAGCGCAGCTTGTACACGGCCGCGTTGCCCGAGAGACCCGAAAGCTCGACGTCGATCAGCAGCACGTCGGGACGGCCCGCAATCGCCTCGACGACGGCGCTCTGCGCGTCGCCGACGACACGCACGCGAAAACCGAGATCGCCGAGCAGCGCCTCGAGCAGATGCGCGACGTCGGTGTCGTCGTCGGCGACGAGGATGCTGCGGCCCTGCAGCCAGAAACGCGGCGCGATCGCATCGTCCGCACGCGGCGCGGCGCGTTCGCGGCCGCGCGGCAGCGTCACGCGAAACGCGCTGCCGCGGCCGACTTCGGACTCGAACACGAGCGTGCCGTGCATCTGGTCGACCATGCGCCGGACGATGCTGAGCCCGAGGCCCGCGCCCTTGCGCCCGGCGTGGCCGCCGCGGTTGAACGGCGTGAACACGGTGTCGCGATGCGCCGCCGCGATGCCGATGCCGGTATCGCTGACGACCGCCGAAAGCTCCTCGCCGCGCCAGACGATCTCCGCCGCGACCTCGCCGTGGCGCGTGTAGCGCACCGCGTTCGAAAGCAGGTTGACGAGGATCTGACGGAGCCGGATCTCGTCGAACACCGGCTGCTCGGCGTCGTCGATCTTCATGTTGACACGGAAATCGAGGCCCTTCTCCTCGGCGAGCGGCCGGAACATCGCATCGAGATCGGCCGCGAGCGCTTCGAGATCGACCGGTGTCGGATTCAGGAGCGGCGCGGCGCCGTCGCTGCGGCCGTATTCGAGCAGGTTCTCGGCCAGCGTGAAGAGGTACGTCGCATTGCGGCGCACGGCATGCAGCGCCTCGTGCAGCGACGCATCGTCGTTCGCGCGGCGGTCGGCGAGCTGCAGGTAGCCGAAGATCGACGTCAGCGGCGTGCGGAACTCGTGGCTCAGCGTCGCGATCAGCGCATTCTTGAGCGCGTGCGCTTCCTCGAGCTTCGCGTGCTGGCGCTCGAGCTCGGTGCGGATCTGCTTGAGCTGTCCGATCGCCTTCGACTTGGCCTGGCTCGCGAGCGCCTGCTCGTTGCCGATCTGCTGCGTCGCGCGCTGGCGATCGCGCTCGGCGGCCGCGTCGAGCAGCAGCACGTGGAACGCGTCGCGATCCGGGATCAGGTGCAGGTGCGCGCTGGTGCCGTTCGCAAGCTCGACGAACGGCAGGTCCTGCGGCTCGTCGATCGAGAGGCCGAGGAAGAGGTCGCGCAGCATCTGCACGCTTTTCTCGGGTTGGCTGCCATCGACGCCGTAATAGATCGCGTCGCCGCGAAGGTCGCGCAGGCGCCAGCCGGCGTCGAACGTCAGCAGCAATGCGCGCACGCGCTGCCAGAACAGCTCGCAGAGATAGTCGCTGACGCGCGACGGAACGCTCGGGAAGGCCGGCGTCATTCGGCGAGCCTCGTCGCGATGTCGGCGAACGCGGCCTCGACGCCCGCGCCGGACCGCGCGCTCGTCTCGTGCACCGGCAGCGTGCGACGCAATTCCTCGAGCGCGGCCGGCGCGACCTCCCACTGCTCGACGAGGTCGAGCTTGTTGACCGCGAGCGCGACGACGGCGTCGGGGAGCAGAGTGCGCGACTGCATGAGCAGGTTCAGCGCGGCGTGCAGGCTTCGCTCGCGCGTGCCGTCGGCGACGAGCAGCAGCGCGGACGCGCCGCGGAGGTACGTCATGTTGAGCGAATCGAGCTGGCTGCGTCCCGCGATGTCCCAGACCACGAGCTTCATCGTCGCGCGGCCCGGCAGCGCGACTTCCTTGCTGTCGACCTTGACGCCGACGGTCGTCAGGTATTTTTCGGAAAACGTCGAATGCACGAAGCGCGCGACGAGGCTGGTCTTGCCGACGCCGAAATCGCCGAGCATGCAGAGCTTGTGCGCGTGCGCGGTCATGGCTTCGCCCACGTGATGTCGGGCCTCACGAACGCCGCGCGCTCGCTCTGTATTGCCGCGCCTGCGTTGCCGGCGTCGGCGTGCACGTTCGCAAGGCCACGCGCGAGGAGCGCGTCAGCGAGCCAGCGCGCGCGCGCGGCGCGCAGACGCGCGTTGATCGAATCGGTGCCGGGATCGTCGTTCGTGCCGATCGCGGTCCACGCGACGACGGTCGCGCCGGCTTCTTGCGCGAGCGCCTCGACGCGCGTCATGTCCGAGGCAAGTGCATCGAGCGCAGCCGCCGCGCTGTCGGCGAGCTCGGTATCGCGCACGAACGCGACGCGTCGAAAGCCGATGTCGCCGACGAGCCGCTCGATTTCCCCGCGCGCGCGCAGCGCGGCGGCGTCCGTGTCGGACGCCATGTTGAAGGCGACACTGCCGACGCCCGGAACCCACGCGGCCTTGTCTTGCGCGTGCACGATCCACGCGCCGTCGGCGTGGCCGCCGAGCGCGAGCGCGCCGCCGCGCACGTCGATCGTCACGCTTGCCGGCGCATCGAGCAGTCGCCGCGCACGCCGCGCGACGATCGCATCGTCGGTCGAGACGTAGCCGAGCGTGTCGAGCTTCAGCGGCATTCGTGCGCGTGCGCCGGCGATCGCAGCCGCATCGAGCGGCTCGGCGTCGGGATCGAGGAGCCCGTGCGCGGTCAGCGCGCCGCCGGCACGCTCGATGCGCGTCAGCACGAATCCCGGATGCGCAGCGAGCGACGTACGCACCTCCTCGATCCATGCACTGTCGCGCAGGCGCTGAGCGAGGAACCACGCGGCCAGCGCGACGACGATGAGAACGATGGCGTAGACGGGCCAGCGCGACTTCGCTGCCGGCGTAGCGTCGGTGCGCGCATCGCGCATCAGCACGTCCGGCTGCAGCGATTGCCGCGTCGCCTGGTCCGCCACGTCGCCATCGCCGGCGAGCGCCGCATGGATCGCTTCGAGCCGCTGCTCGAGCACCGCATGCAGATTCGCCGGCGGCACGCCGTGGATGAAGCACGCGAGATTCGCGCGCGGCCCCTGCACAACCCAGAGCAGGTGCTCGCCGACGCGCGCCGAATCGAGCGTGCCGCTGCCGTCGCGGCCGACCGAGTCGCGCACGAACGCGCCGATCGCGGTCAGCATGCCGGCGATCGCGTCGGCGTCGAGCTCGGGCAGGTGCGGCGCCGATTCGCGGTCGAGCACGAGGCCCGAATCGCGCTCGATCAGGAACACGTGGTCGATGCCGTATTTCAGCGTGTGCCGGAGCACGACCTCGGCGTACGGTGCGCCGCTTCGCCAGGCCTCGATGCGCCAGCGGATGCCGCGCGGCGTCAGGCTCGATTCGATCGCGCCGTTGAGATCGGCGACGAGGTTGCGCAGCGCCTCGGCGATCGCCTTCCTGATCGCGGGACCGATGACCGGGAACAGCACGTCGACGATGAGCTGCCTGTTCTGCCCGACCGCGCTGGCGAGCGCGTCGGTGACCGGCCGCGCGAGCGCCTTCGACATGCGCGCGGCGCCGATACCCTGCTGAGCCCGCTCGATCGCGCCGGGCAATCGCGACGGCAGGTCGTGCTGGGCCGCCTCGACCTTTTCGACGCGCGCATCGAGCGCTTCGAGCGTGCCGCGCTCGTCGCCGAACAGGATCGTCTTCAGCCGGTCGAAATCGTCCGGATCTTCGGCGGGGCTTTCGGGCGCGCGCGTTTCGAGCGGCACGGCCTCGACGCGGTCGCCGTCTCGGGATTCCGCGGGCGCAAGCGATGCCGGCACGCGAGCGATGGTCGTTCTCCGCTACTTGGCGGGCGGAAGCTCGAAATCGCCCTTGAGCCGCAGCGCGAGCTCGGCGAGCAGCGCCGCAAGGTCCTCGCGGCCGACCTTCTCGTCGCGAAGCTCGGCGGCGACGCGCGCGACGACGCCTTCGACTTCGCCGGCACGCGCGTGCGTCGCCTTCGAAACGTCGGCGACCGCAGCGCGCAGGCGCTCGTCGGCCGCGGCGAGCTCCTTCTCGTGCGCGTCGAGCGATGCCGCGACTTCGCCGCGCGCGGTCCGCGCGGCCTGCTGCAGGCGCGATTCGAGATCGTCGACCGAGCGGTTGCGGTCCTGCACTTCCTGGCGCAGGAGCTTGCCGATTTTCTCGAGCTGGTCGTCGACGCGCCGATCGATCTGCGCGAGGCGCTTTTCGTGCGCCTCGCGCATGCGCGCGAGCTCGGCTTCGAGGCGCTGGTGCAGCTCCTGGAAGCGGCGCTCGTAATCGCGCATCTGTCCGCCGAACAGGATGTCGCGGATCTGCTCGACGTTGCGGTCGGCGCCGTCCGTCGCTTTCTTGCCCTCTGCCATGACCTTCCCCTTCGCTTGCGCACGCGCGCGCCCGGTACTCGGCGCGCGCGCGCGCAGGCCGGCCGGCTTTTTCCGCGGTGTCGGTGACTTCTTCATGACGACTCCCCCGCTTCGATGCGCTGGCCGCGCACCGCACATCGTTCGTCAGACTTGTTCCAGCCGGTATCCGTGCTGGTAGATCGCCGCGAGCCGCCAGCCGTTCTCGCCGTTGAGGTCGAGCTTCTTGCGCAGCCGGCTGACGTGCGTGTCGACCGTGCGCGTCGAGACGGCGGCGGAAAGGTTCCACACGTGCTCGAGCAGCGCGTCGCGCCCGACGATGCGGCCCTGCCGGCGGAACAGGAAATTGGCGAGGTCGAACTCGCGCTGCGTCAGGTCGATCTCGCGGCCGTTCAGCGTGATGCGGCGGCGCTGCATGTCGACCTTGTACGGGCCGAGATCGAGCTCGGCCTCGTTCGCGCCGTTCCCGCCGTGGCGGCGCAGCAGCGCGTTGACGCGCGCGAGCAGCTCGCCGCGCTTGGGCGGCTTGACGACGTAGTCGTCGCCGCCGCTCGCGAGCGCGCGCACGAGGTCTTCCTCGGCGTCGCGCGCGGTCAGGAAAATGACCGGCAGGCGGCTGTTGCCCGACGCGCGGATCCAGCCGAGCACGTCGATGCCGGCCGTGTCCGGCAACATCCAGTCGAGCAGCAGGAGATCGATCGATTCGGCGCCCTGGCGCCGGCGGAACTCGCCGGCCGTGCGGAACACGCGAACGGCATAGCCCGCTTCCTCGACCCACTGCGCGACGATCGCGGCCTGGTCCGCGTCGTCCTCGAGCAGCCCGACCACGAGTTCTGGTTTGTCCATTGCGCGTTTGTCCACTGCGCGCCTTCGCGCGCCGGCCGTCCAGCCGGCGACGCCTGCTTCAATCGACGATGAAATTGATCCGCATGTTCACGCGCCACTCGATCACGCTGCCGTCATCGCCGGTGATCGCGCGGATCTCGTTGACCCATGCGCTCTTGATGTTCTTGACCGTCTTGGAGACCTTCGCGAGGCCCGTCTGCACGGCGTCCTCGATGCCCTTGCTGGAAGAGCTCGACAATTCAATAACCTTGGAGACTGTCATCGGCGATTCCTCCGCGCATCGAACCGGAAACCAATATAGCAAAGCCTGACGCGGGCGCCACTCGCCGGAATGGCCGGATTTTCCACATGTTGCGGAAACTTCGCCGGTCGCCCGTCAGATGCGGCGAGCCCGCGCGGGCCCGTCAGGCGCCTCGCGCCGCCTTCGTCGCGGGCTCCTGCGGGAGATAGCGCAGCCAGATCAGGAACGCGACCAGCGCGTCGAGGATGATCAGCGCCTGCCAGAGATAAAGGTGGAACCACTGGAACCACGTCTCGCTCCACTGGCCGAGATAGAAGAGGCTGATGATGCGGACGAGGTTCAGCGCCTGGATCGCGACGAAGCCGACCGCGATGCCGATCAGCCGGTTCTTCCACGGCGCCGGGAACGCGAGCATCGCCGAGACGAGGATGATGACCGCCTCGACGCCGTTGCAGCCGCGCTCGATCGAGAGCGCGAAGCCATTCGTCGTGCTCTGCAGGATCTTGCCGTAGGCGATCGCGTGCGCGTCGAAGAGGCCGACGATCCCGACGCTGACTTTCGCGATGGCGGCCGTGAACGGCAGGATCACGTACGCGTCGACCGGCGGCACGAGCTCCAGCGGGAACAGGATCGCGAGGTAGAGCAGGAACAGGACGACGAAGCGGAACATCCAAAAGCCGGGATTCGGAATTTCGGGATTTGGGATAAGCGCGGCGAAGGCTACACTCCTTTCCGGCAAGAATCCGAATCCCGAATCCCGAATCCCGGCTTTCGCCCCATGAACCCCGCGCCCAACCTCATCTTCATCGGACCGATGGGCGCCGGCAAGACGACGGTCGGGCGCCATGTCGCGGACCTGCTTGGCCTGCCGTTCCACGATCTCGACCACGAGATCGAGGCGCACACGGGCGCGGCGATCAGCCTCGTCTTCGAGCTCGAAGGCGAAGCCGGCTTCCGCAGGCGCGAGGGCGCGGTGCTCGCCGAGCTCGCCGCCGGCAGCGGCCTCGTGCTCGCGACCGGCGGCGGTGCCGTCATCGCCGAGGCGAACCGGCGCGTGCTGCGCGAGCGCGGATTCGTGATCTGGCTCGATGCGACGATCGAGGCGCAGCTCGCACGCCTCGCGCGCGACAGGGCCCGGCCGCTCCTGAACGCGCCGGATCGTCGCGCGCGGCTCGAACGGCTCGCCGCCGAGCGCAACCCGCTGTACGAGGAAATCGCCGACCTGCGCATCGCGTCGACCGGTACCGGCAACAGCGCGAACACGGCGCGCCAGATCGTGGGCCTCCTCGAAACGCACTGGCAGCGCGCGGACGCCGAGGCATGAGCGCTTCGATCGACATCGACGTCGCGCTCGGCGAGCGGCGCTATCCGATCCGCATCGGCGCGGGCCTGCTCGACGACGGCGCCTGGCGCGCGACGTTGCGCGGCCGCCACGCGCTCGTCGTCACCGACGATCGGGTCGCGCCGCTCTACCTCGCGCGCGTGCGCGATGCGCTCGGCACGCTCGCGCACGATGCGGTGGTGCTGCCGGCCGGCGAATCGGCCAAGACGCTCGACAACGCGGCGCGCGTGCTCGATGCGCTGGCGAGACTCGGCGCGAGCCGCGATGCGGCCGTCGTCGCGCTCGGCGGCGGCGTCGTCGGCGATCTCGCCGGCTTCGCGGCGGCGACGTGGATGCGCGGCATCGATTTCGTGCAGCTGCCGACGACGCTGCTCGCGATGGTCGATTCCTCGGTCGGCGGCAAGACCGGCGTCAACCTCGCGGCCGGCAAGAATCTCGTCGGCGCGTTCCACCAGCCGCGTGCGGTCTTCATCGACACGGCGACGCTCGCGACGTTGCCGCAGCGCGAATACGCCGCCGGCCTCGCCGAGGTCGTCAAGTACGGTGCGATCGGCGACGCGGCGTTCTTCGCCTGGCTCGAAGCGAACGCCGATGCGCTGAATGCGCGCGACGAAGACGCGCTCGCCGAAGCGATCGCGTTCTCGTGCCGCTGCAAGGCCGGCGTCGTCGCGCGCGACGAGCGCGAGGAGGGCGAGCGCGCGCTGCTCAACTTCGGGCACACGTTCGGCCATGCGCTCGAAGCCGAGCAGGGCTACGGCGCGCTGCTGCACGGCGAGGCGGTCGCGATCGGCATGGTGCTCGCGGCGTCGCTGTCGTCGCGGCTCGGGCGCGCACCGGCCGAAGACACCGAGCGCCTGCTGCATCTGCTGTCCCGCTTCGGGCTGCCGGTCGAGCCGCCGCGCGCGGAACCTGACGCGCTCCTCGCGCGCATGCGGCTCGACAAGAAGAACGTCAGCGGCCGGCTGCGGCTGATCCTCTGGCGCGGCATCGGCAACGCCGAGATCGTGCCGGACGTCGACGACGCCGCGGTGCGCGGCGTGCTCGCCGCGCCGTGAAAACCGCGTCCGCGGCGAAAAAGTCGCGGCTGAAGCCGCTCCTACGTAAAATCGGCGGCCTATGCGATTGTTCATGCAGTCCAGCACGGCGGGCGCCGAAGCGCCGCGCTACTACCAGATCGTCCTGCAGCAGGATCTGCTCGGCGGCTGGACGCTGTTCCGCGAATGGGGACAGCAGGGCGGCCGCGCCAGCAGCAAGCGCGAGGTGTTCCTCGAGCGCGATGCGGCGCTCGTCGCGTTCGAGCACGCGCGCGATGCGCAGATCAAGCGCGGGTTTCGCGTGATGTTCAGTCAGGGGCTCGACGGGCCTCGGCCTGGGTAGTCTGCGACGCCGAGCCACGCTTGCCCTCACCCTACCCTCTCCTGCAAGCGGGAGAGGGGAAAAACGAGATTCGAATGACGACGAGCTCCGCCAGGGATCACCGCTTTTTGCGCGCGTTGCGGCGCGAGCCC
>Ga0068853_100002795_pt1 | contig 13197 bp, 12 predicted proteins | sample KBSCornC32_FD_65655 | JGI IMG/M metagenome (GOLD analysis project Ga0068853, IMG submission 65655) | Corn rhizosphere microbial communities from Kellogg Biological Station, Michigan, USA - KBS Corn C3-2 | ecosystem: Host-associated > Plants > Roots > Rhizosphere > Soil ... | reverse complement strand
CCGGAAGCGTCAGCACGAACGAGAGCGTCTGCACGCCCCCCTGCTGACAGCGATGCAGGCCTCGCAACTTCGCCAGCTCCAATCGCCCGCCACTGACCCGCAGTACCAGCCACAGCATGGCGAAACCGCCCAGCATCCACAGGAAGTACGGGAAGCAGGCTTGCAGGATGGCGCGGTGCATGAGCGATCAATCACAAGGCCGGATCGTATAAAAAAACGGTGGCAACAACGGAAAAGAACCACGGAGTACGGCGCTCGAATGACGGAAGAACGTAAGGACAGAAAAATGGGGACAGAAATATCTCGGGCACGTGTCCCAAACTCGTAATTTTTCTGTCCGCATTTTTCTGTCCGATTCGTCCTCGTCGTCAAATGGTTTCTTCTGGATGGTATTCTGCAATTGGTTCCGGCCGCAGACCGGGCTGGGTCACCGACGTTATCGGTGGCCTTTTTCATAAAACGAAATACGTTCCACCAGTTCAACACGTGCGTCACAAAAACCGGACCAGGTCGAAGCAGACGATGACGACCGCGACCACCGCAGACGGAGCCAGATACAGGGCCGGTTGCAATTGCCGGCGCTCCTCAGCCGAGAGAGGCAGCCAGCTCACCAGCCGCAACGACCACAATACGTGCCGCACTGTTCCCACGATCAGCCGAATCAAACCGACGCGCCAGATCAACATCGACACGCCCATGGCGAATCCCAGAACGAACGTCCACAGCACGGCTTCCACACCCTTTTCCAATCCCAGGAATGCGCCCACCATGGCGATCAACTTCACGTCGCCTCCGCCGACGCTGAAGAAAACGTACGACATCAGCAGGATTCCGCCACACGCCGCGAACCCCAACAGGCTGTCTTTCAATCCCGGGTGGCCCGGAAGACCGTCGTCCCATCCGTTCTCGTAAAGATTCACGATGAAAGCGACGACGATGCCGGGGTAGGTCGTCCAGTTGTAAATTTTATGGACACGCAAGTCGGTGACGGCGGCGGTCGCCGTCAACAGGAGCAAGAATACCGTCGACAGTGTGATCATTCAAAAAAAGATCACCATTGGCCATTCACCCATCCGGGAGCTTACACTCCCGGCTCGCCAATTCTTACTGGCCATTCGAGACCTTGTCGCTTTGCCCTTCAAGGTCGGTCATGCCCTTGTAGAAATAGTTTCGGATGCGCGGCCAGCCGTATTTAATGATGAAGATCAAGATCGGCAGCGCGATCGCGCCGATGATCAGAATCGTTTCGAGGCTGACGGCCCCGCGCTCGTCGCGGTGAACCTTGCGCAGTAACCTGCGGATCGCGGAGAAAGTCGACATGCTTCCACTCCTGTTACATGAACGGCCAGCAAACCAGTGTACAGGTCATCTCGTAGACGGCCCGGATGATTCTCATGGAATAATAATAAGACATCGCCACCATCGGCAAGACGGCGCCCATTACCAGAACATAATCGAGCGTTGCCTGACCGCGGCGACGCCGCGCCCTGCGCTGCCCGGTCGTTCGCTTTCCAGCTTGTGGCTTAGGGAGTTTCATGGTCGCTTAATATGATACCCGGTGCCGTCGGAAAAGGCCAGAAAATATCGTTCAGCCGCGATGTTCATGAACCTCCTCGACCAGGCTCGTGTCTGTCGGACGATGGCCGCGAATTTGCTCGAGAGCAAATCTGCGAAGGATTCTTCGTTAAGGAAGTCCCTGGGAGGATAGCGACATAACCACTCCGCGCGACCCCCCTTGCCCCCCCTTCCTGAGGCGGAGAGAAAATGCGAGGCTTCGCCTCGTGTGCCGCCCTGAGACGGCTGGCGATCAGCGTCCTGTCTTTGACGTGAATCGACTGGCTTTTGGCCGGGAGGACGAGGCCCGGCTTGTGGATTCTCTGCGGGACGGCGGATACGTCCGTTTGTCGCTCGTCGCCGAAATTGGCGGGCTTGTGGTCGGCCACATCTTGTTCAGCGAACTGCCGATCATAACGCCCGAGGGAACGACTCTCGCCCTGGCCCTGGCGCCGATGGCGGTCGTGCCCGAATGGCAACGACAAGGCGTCGGTTCCGAACTGGTTCGGCAGGGACTGGCTGCTTGCCGCGAGCAGGACCACCGAATTGTGATCGTGCTCGGGCACCCGCGCTTTTATCCCCGTTTCGGCTTTTCTGCCGAGCTTGCCCGCCGGCTGGATTCACCGTACGCCGGCGAGGCGTTCATGGCCGTCGAATTGGCGGAGAACGCACTGGACGGTGTTTCGGGTAACGTGCAGTATCCGCCACCGTTCGCGGCCTTGTAGCGGCCCGGCGTTATTTCGCCAAGCAATGATCCGCAGCAGATGAATTGTCGTTTGAATGAAGTAGCGATTTGACACTATGCAGGGGGCTACGGTGAATTCGCAGCCGGCGCTTGGACGGCATTGGTATTTCACGTTGCTGGGATTTCCAATGAATCGCGCTCATCGGTCGTATGAAGGAAGAGCGCTTTCCACCTGAACCTTCAGTCCACCGCGGTGTCTATTGTCACAAGTCGATTGTCTTGGGCCGTAACCCAGAAAGGACGGTGTGCCATGTCCACCGCAGATTTCGATGAACTGCCATTTTTTTCGAAACGATGAGCAAACGCCGCAGAGGATTCCCGTCCGAAACCCACGTGAAACGCGGCGCCCGGGTTGTCCACAGGGACAAGGAACTCGCCGAAAAACTGGGTCGGAATGACCTCTGCCCGTGCGGCTCCAGCAAGCTGTTCAGAAACTGTTGCCTGACGTCAGGACGGTTTTGACGGCGTTAACCGAAACACCTTTTTTCAGAGAGTGACGGTCGACAAAAAAATTTGGACAGAAAGATTGGGACAGAAAAATGGACGTGTCGACGTCATTTTTCTGTCTCATTATTTTTCTGTCCGCGCGTCGTTCGCCGCATGCCGGACAAGGGCCTTCCAACTGGAAGAAGAGCCCACGGATTGCACGGACGTCACGGATACGGGAAAATAGTGGCGTAACAAATTCAAAATCCGAAATCCGAATTCCCAAATCCGAAATCCACCTGATGGCCCGCTGCGAACGAGGTTACCTGTGCGAGGTCTGCCACGACGAAGTCGCGGAGATCACCGACAGCGACCTGTATTTGAGCTATATCGTCGGGCTCGTCGATTCGCGAGCACTTCTAGCGCGGCCTGAAAGGCACATCCGCTGCAATCCCGTGCAGGCCCAGTTCATCGTCGACGAGCGCTTCGCCCCGGTCGCCGTTGAGGGACCGTTCGATAAACGCAATCTCGACCCGGAATACGTGCGTTCTCAGGAAGACCTGGTGACGCGCGGCTGGCGGCGGTTGCAGGAGGTCGCCGGGCTGGGGATTGCGATCAGCGACTATCCGTTGTCAGAAGTGCGACCGAAGGGGTGAATCCGATTTCCGGAATTGGGATTTCGGATTTCAGAACGGCTGCATGGGGAAGATACCCCATTCAATCTTACAAAGAATTAACTTTCACCTCTTGTTTTTTTCGCCGCGCCTGCGCGAAATAGGAATCTGGAAACACGCGCCTGTGACTGTGGCACGACGTGTGGTGCGGCAGGGACGCATTGTGCTTCCCGGCACGCCTCAAGGTGGACCGTGTTTCCGGACCTTGGGCCCCTGAGAAAGGGGAAAGGAGGAAAAACCATGTTAGGACGACATGTGACGCTGGGAATGGCGTTGGCAACTACAGCCTTCTTCGCCGCAGCAAATGCAGGCGCTTCGCGAGCTGTCGCTGCCGAGGGCGGGTTCGCCGTCAAGTATGCGGTTCAGCGAATCGACCCGACAAGCTCGACTTCTCACGCGCAAATCCGGACGGCTCAAATTGAGACGACGATCCCGACGGCTGCGGAGCTGGCTGAAGCAAAGCACACGGACGCACAAATTCGGTTGGTTCGCCATGGGTTCGGCGGCGGGTTCCACGGCGGATTCGGCGGATTCCGAGGCGGTTTCGGAGGTTTCCGCGGCGGCTGGGGTGGCGGATTTCGCGGCGGCTGGGGAGGTTTCGGCGGCTACCGCGGGTTCGGCTGGGGCGGCGGCTTTCGCCGGTTTGGCTATGGCGGGTTCTATCGACCCTGGGGATACGGGTTCTACCGGCCGTATTACGGCTACGGACTCGGTTACGGCTTGGGGTTGGGCTTGGGATATGGGCTCGGATATGGCGGATATGGTTATGGTGGCTACGGCGGTTACGGTGGATATGGCGGATACGGCTATGGCTACCCTAGCTACGGCTATGCCAACATTGGCTATGGCGGGTACGGTGGGTATGGTGGCTACGGCGGCTATGGCTGCGGCTGTGGCGGAGGGTATTGGTAACGCCTCACCTAGGACAGCTTTCTAAGCCCGCCGGTCAGGATTGGAACGTTCCAATCTGAGAACTGCCCAACGCGCGACGACCCGCGAAATCGTTGATCCACAGATTACTCAGATTCTCACAGATTAAGCGAAGCGAGGTGATTATCGCTTCTCTGTGAAAATCTGCGAAATCTGTGGATCAACTTATTCAACCCAGATTTTTTAGCGGCAAGTCGACCGGCAGATTGAGCGCCGCGCTGCGGGCCACCGCCTCGGTGAATTCCATGTACCGCACGCCCGTTGCGAAGTCGGTGTGATGGATCTTGTCGTGCCCGCGGACGGCAGCGATGAATTCGGCTTCGACCCGCCAACCCCCTCGTTGAGCGTCAGGGATTTTTACCAGCGTCAGATCTTTGTCTCCGGGGCGGCCGCAGAAAAGCTGCTCTTCGGGAGTCATGATGTATTTGATCGTTCCGCGGCTGCCGTACAGGTGGATCTGTTTACCGGGGCCGAACAGCGAGATGCTGCTCATGTGATAGATTCCCCGCGCCCCCCCGCTGATGAGCGTGACGATCTGGACGCTGTCCGGAACGGTGACGTCAACGAGTCCTTGCGAGTTGGCCAGCGGGCGCTGTTTCTCGAAACAGGTGGTCTGGGCGAAAACCCGCGTCGTGGCGGGGATCCATCGCGAAACCGTTTCGTGCAGGATTCCCAGCGCCATCACATTCAGGCCGCTGATGCGCGCATCCTGCCGCCAGTGCAGGTACTCGGTGTAGTCCCAGAATGACGAATCGGCCCCGATCACGACGACTTCGCGCAACTGGCCGATAAATCCCTGCGCGAGCAACGACTGCACAAACGGGTTCTGCACGAGGCCGAACGGGCTGGGGACGATTTGCGCTACGAATCCCGGATTGGCCAGAGAAGCGGAATGCATGCGATGCGCTTCGGCCGCGTTGCGGGCCATGCGGGCCTCGGTCAGGACATGCTTGCCGGCTTCCAGGGCGGCACAGGTAATCTCGCAGTGCATGTCGGGCCACGTGCCGATGCAGATCGCGTCGACATGCGGGTCCTCGACGACCGCCTTCCAGGTCGGATACGTTTTGGGAATGCCGAATTCCTGGGCGACGCGGGCGCTCGATTCATTCGAGCGATTGACGACCCCGGTGATTTCAACTCCCGGGATCGCGCGGAAGCCGGGAATGTGCCTGGTCTTCGTGTTTGCCCCTGCGCCGATGATCGCGACGCGGACCGGTTTCTCCGACATGTCTCTCGAGTCTTTCGATGAAGTCGTTCCCTACTAACCCGAAGCGCCAGCGAGGGAGTCACGTCATTCCATCACTGGGATTTCAGATTGGGACTTCAGATTGGGATTTCGGATTCGTGTTTTACACAGCGGCGCGACATTGCAGCGCCCACAAACCACATTCTAAGGATTCGATCCATGAACCGAAAGCGCACGGCCGATTCCGGCGCATTGGAACTGGATGCGATTTTGTAGCGTGGGCTTCAGCCCACGCGTAGATTTTGACGCGTGGGCTGAAGCCCAGCCTACTTGAACTGGCCCGTCGGCCACCTGAAATAAAAACGGGGGGCGGCCAGTTTGACCGCCCCCCGGTGAATTACGCTCGAACTTATTTTGCTCTCAACCGGCCTCGATCATTTCAACCGGGTGCCCTTCGGGCGAACCGCGGTCGCCGGTTCGGGTACCGGGGCGTCAGGCGTCGGCACGGCTTGATTGGGCACGGCGCAACTGGCCGCGTTCGGAGCGGCGCAGCTTGCGGTTTGAGGGGCCGCACATGTCGGCTGCGGGCAGCAGACCTGCACGGGAACCTGCCGGCAGACACAACGCGGCACGCAACGGGTCATGCAGCATTGCACCTGACGAGGCACGCAACGCGTGACGTAACGGCACGACTGATACGTGACGCACCGGGGCACGCAGTACGGAACCTTGCGAGTGCAGCATTGCTGAACCATGGTGCAGGTCGTGTAGGGAACCTTTCGGGTATAGCATTCTTCAACCATGGTGCAGGTCGTGTAGGGAATGCGGCGGGTGTAGCACTGTTGCACCATGCGGCAGCAGGTGTAGGGCACTTTCTTCGTCACGCACTCGCGAACCATGGTGCACGTCGTGTAGGGAATCGTCCGCTTGCAGCACTGTTGCTCCATGTGGCAGACCGTGTACGGAACCCGCCGCGTCACGCAGCACTGTTCCATGTGGCAGCACGTGTAAGGAATCCGGCAGGTGTGGCATTCCTGCACGTATCGCGTGCAGCAGATCTGGCGCTGTTCGACGCGCGGGCACCAGACCTGCTTGCAGCAGACTGTGGGCGGGCACTGGACCTGTTCGGTCCGGCAGCAGCCTGGTTTGTAAACCGGGCAGCACGAGCTGCAGTCGTGCACCCAGGTGCCGGGATCCTGAACGCAACGGGTCATGATCGGGCCGGGAATGCATTCCTTGACCGTCTTCCAATCGCCGGTGCAGCAGGAGACCGTCTTGGTTTCACAGACCGGACGGCAGGTCGTGTAGCAGCAATCCCGGTAGCAGGTCGTATAGACCGGCTTGCACATCGTGTAGCAGCAGTCCCGGTAGCACGTCGTATAGACAGGTTTGCAGACGGTGTAGCAGCATTCCTTGTAGCAGGTCTGATACACAGGCCGGCAGACCTGGTAGCAGCAGTCTCGGTAGTAAGTCTCGTAGACCGGCTTGCAAACCGTGCAGCACTGCTCGCGATAGCAGGTCTGATAAACCGGCCGGCACCGCTTGCAGCATTCTTCGCGATAGCAGGTCTGATACTGCGGCCGGCAAATCGTGTAGCACTCGTCGCGATAGCAGGTATCGTAAACTGTCTTGCAGCAGGTAATGGGAATCGCTTCGCAGCACGTGTCCCAGACCGTCTTGCAGCACGTATAATTCTGCTGTTCCCAGACGATCTCGCGAACCGTCTTGTAACAGGTGCAACTGCAGGCCTGCGCCTGGCAATAGTCTCCCGCCGGGGCCGAGCACGACGCCGGGCAGACCGAATAGCTTGCTCCCCCGCAATAGCCTGCATGAGCAGTTCCGCCGGCGCCAACCACCAGGAGCAGCGTGGTCAGCAGGCAAATTTGAAGGTTGGTCTTCATGGCGTCGGTTCCTCTCCGCTGGCGTCTCATTTGGCCTAATCTAATTTCGTCCGGGCGGGCAATGCCCTCCCGCTATGACTGAATTCGACCCCCACAGTCTGCGCACTTGAGGCCAGCCACCCATTCATCCCATTTATCCAACGACTGGCAGTCTTCCAGGTTGCCCTCATCGATACAATCATTAGACTTTTCGCAGCTTCGAAGGCTCCGGCGATTTGACGCGTGCCGAAATGCGGGCTATGTCCATCCCGCTTACCGAGCTGGATTCTTCCAGGTCACCATCCGGCCGGTGGGACGTCCTGGGCGCGGTGACTTGTACCGGTTACGCAAAAAGTGCGCATTTTTTCGACTGAAGCGCCCGCACAATCAGACTGTCTATTTCTCTAGAACGAATCAGCACAATTGTGAAATCCGAAGAATCCGGACCGACGATAGATTGGCTAGCCAGAGCGTCTCGTCGGTTGGAAATCTTGAAGGAGAACCAGTTATGCGGCAGTATCAGAAATGGTTGTCGGCCGGACTATTGACCCTGACTCCGGGCATTGCATCGGCGGGGGCCCTCGATGCGCCAAACCTCAAGCCCGGTCTGGGAGCGCCTTCGGCCGGCGCGCGGCCGGTAAAAAGATCCCGAGCTGCAACCAATCAGGAATTGGCCGACAAAATCGCCAGGGCCTTGCGCAATTCCAAACTGGACGGCTATGACATCAATATCGGCGTCCGCGACGGCGTGGTGGTTCTGGAAGGATTCGTGACCCGCGCGGAACAACGGAATGCCGCGGCCAAGGCTGCCCGATCCGTTCCCGGCGTCGCGGCTGTCAACAACCGTTTGCGTATCGAAGGACCGGTTTCGCGGCCGCGAAATGACCAGTCGTCCGCCGCGCCTCTGCAACCAGCCAATTATCAGGTTCAGCCGGCGAATTACCAAGCCGGCAGTGATCGCCAGCCTGTGATTGTGCAAACGGCCGGGTACGAGACAGGGCTCGCCGGCGCGACGGCGTATAGCCCCCACACGGCTGGTGCCGGCAACGTGGTCTATAGCCAACCGAACATGCCGGCCAATGCCGTTCCGATGTACGCACCGAACCAATCGTCGGCCGGTGCCTGGCCCTATAACGGACCGTTTCAACCGTACCCACAATGTCCACTGGGATGGCGAAAAGTAACGATGTATTGGGATGAGGGGTTATGGAAAATCGACTTCGGATCGCGAAAGCCCTGGTGGCAGTAATTTCGTCAAAGTCGTCAAAATCGACAGATTCATGCAAGTCGGCAGGGTTTGCCACTCGATAAATAGGACACACACTTGCGGTCGCAGGTCGGTTTCACAGAACCGATCGAGGGCGTTCCGGCAGGCCCGGTCCAAATCGAGCCCGTCCGAATCCACGAATAAACCCTTTATTGCATGAATCCGGAGATTAGCATGGATGGGCTCCGTAAATTGACGAGACGCGTGACTCTTCTGGCTGGCTTGTGGCTCGTGGCCGGCAGCAGCAGCGGCTGCCTGGCCAGCGGTCTGTTCTGGGGTTCGGGAATTCTTAACCAGGGCTGGTTGTTCTCGAAATTCTTCGTGACCACGGCGCCAATTCCCGTCAGTCCTTATTGGAGCCAGGAAATTGAAGACACCTACTGGGAAGAAGAGCGATACGGCAAAGTGCCGGTTCTCGACCCGGTGGAGGGGGAGAACGCCCCCCTGTTCTGCATGGATAACCCGTCGCCTGACGAAGTCATTCGCTCGCTTCCCGACGACACCAAAGGTGGCATGCCCTTCCTCGCCGAAGTCACCCGCAACAACGTGCGGATCGTCGTCGAACCGATCGTCGACAGCCTGGGCGAATGCCGCTTCTACCCGATGGTCGGGCCGGCCCGGCACCATCGCTGCCACTACAAGTGCACCGTTTATTTCGACAAGGTCACGCGGTCTGACTGGCCGATTCCCTTCACTGCCACGGATGCGACCCAGGAAGTCGTGTACATCGACCACGATCACCTGATCCGCTGTGCCGGTCCCCAGACCGACGGTTGAAAATCGAACGGCACGACGACGGCCAACGTAAGTATTGAAACTCATCGCAGCCCGGTTGCCTCGTGCAGCCGGGCTGATTTGTTTTTGTATTGTCAGACCTGCCCGGAATCATCTTGCCCTGCTGTGCCGAACAGGGTATCGTCCCCGACTCTCCCCAGACGAACATCTCTGAACCGTTCCCTCACGACGGCAATTTGGCGTTCATTGGATTCGTTCACTGGTTTCGTTTGTTGGGCCTCCGCATGCGCAAGCTTCCGGCTGCATTCGCCATCTGGCTGTCGTCGACGTGCCTCATGCTACAGGGCTGCGCTGGCGTTCCGAGTGCGGACGGAACTTCCGAGTCGGCCATCGTACGAGTTTCTCCTGACGATAATGCAGCGTCCGAGACGCCCATTGGCGCGATCACGGCCACGCCGGGCGCTGCCGAATTCGCGCATTCCACCCGTCGCCGGTTTCCCGAGCAGGGCTGGTGGTGCACCGACTACGACGCATGGCTTTCCCCCGAACGGGCCGACAAGGGATACACCATCATCTTGCCGGGAGTGGAGGGAACCAGCTATCGAAACATCGGCATCGCCCGCGGACTGGTCGAAGGGGGCCATTCGGCGGCCATTGAAGTCCGCGACTGGACGACTGGCCACTGGCCTTTGTTCGTCTATCATCTGATGGCCCTGGAACGCAACAAAGAGCAGGCCGGCAAAATCGCGGAACAGATTCTGACGTACCAGGCGCAGTATCCCGGCAGGCCGGTCACATTGATCGGCCATTCCGGCGGAGCCGCGATGGCCGTATTGGTGCTCGAAGCGCTGCCCGAGGGCCGGAACGTCGATCAGGTCGTCTTACTGGCCGCGGCGATTTCCCCGAATCACGACCTGACGACCGCCCTGTCGCACACCGAGCGAGGCATCGTGAACTTCTATTCGTGGGGCGACGTGCCTCATCTGGTGGTCGGCACGCTGGCGCTGGGGACCATCGATCGGCGGCACACGGTCTCGGCCGGAGCGAGCGGCTTTGGCGTTCCCGACGCGGTTGACGACGATGGCCGCGAGCTATATGCCACGCGCTTGCACCAGGTTCCGTACCGGCTGGCGATGCTCAAATCGCTCAACGCCGGCGGACATACCGGCCCGACGAACCACAAGTTCGTCGCCGAATGGGTGGCGCCCCGGCTGGCTATGGAATAGTCGTTTAGCCGCGAGGCGCAGCCGAGTGCAGTTACGGTGGACGCCCACTCTGAGCTGCACTCGGCTACGCCTCGCGGCTAAACAATTCTCGCAGCGAACCACGCTCGCAGCAATTGTTCAAACGCCAGCGGTCGCCCGCTCGCGATACAGCCGTTCGACGTCGGCCACGGTGACCGTGATCTCGCGGACAAACCCCGTGTGCGATCGCTCGTAGGCGATCTTGGCAGCCTTTTCAGGATGTTCCTGGACGGCCCGCGCCAGCCATTCCTTGTCGGCCGCGGAAAGGCTGCCCAGGTCGGGGTCCCAGTTCGTGCGCGTTTCCATCACGAGCGTTTCGCGCCGCGGGTCGTATTTTTCTTCAGCCGCCATTTCGTTAGTTCTCCCCGCCTGCTCCGCCCATCGCCTGCTGGACGAAGTTGACAATTCTGGCGATGCCCTGCATCTGCTCGACCGGAACCACCGTCTTGACTCGCAGCCCCTGCGGTTCCGTTCCCGCCGAGATCCCGAAGAACGACGGCTTCTGTTGCAGGTTCTTGACCTGTTCTGCATCCAGAGGAATGGGGACTGCCTGGCTCTGCACGACCAGATCGACGACCTTGGCGATCGTATTGGTCAGGTCGAACAAGACGACAAGATTCGATTTCGCACCCAGTTTCGCGCGCGATTGCACGAACGGCGATTTGGACGAATCCGATGGCTTCTGCTCGACCGCCGCCAGCAGGTCGGTCATGGATTGCTTGCCGCCCCCCATCGACTGCACGACTTTGTCTTTGAGATAAACCGCGCGGGTGGTCATGCCGTCGGGCCCGAACATCGCCGACATCATGCGTTCCATCATCTGGGCCACGAACGGGTTTTCTTGATCGACCATCTCGATCTTGACTGTCGTGACGTCGGCCGAATTCTTGCCGTATTTTTCGGAGTCCTTCTTAAGGTTGTACGTCTGCTTGACGCCCTGCGTCTCGACGCTTTGCATCGCTTTGACGATTTTCTGGGCCAGTTCGCGCATCTTTGCGGGGTTGTCGACCTCGGTAATGCTGGCCGTGCGGATGGCCCCTTCGTCGATGTCGCCCAGTCCGAAGGCAGCGGCCATCGACGCGATTTTCAATTTGGCCATGTCTGCCAAAGCGCCTTCCAATTCCTTGGCCGTCTCTGGCTTGAGCGACGCGCTTCCGACTCCCATCATCGACTTATTGAGTTCGGCGATGTCTGCCATGTTCCAGGTGAACCCGAGGTAACCCAGGTAGCCTGCCGGCAGCGACAAGAGCGTGCTCAATGCGCCCGCCGGCGACTTCGCCAGCAGTTTGTCGGTTGCGGAGCCGGACTTCACTTTGACCAGATCATCGAACGCCAGCCCTTCTTTGGAAACGACGGCCGCGATCGTGCAGCTTTGCGTGTCGTCGAGCGCCGTGGCCAGCCCCTTCATCACATGACCAACCATCTCGGCGATCTGTTGCGGGTTCATTCCTCCGGGAGCGCCAGGAGCTCCGGCGGGAATATTTTCGAGCTGCTGCTTGGCGTCTTCCTGAAACTTTTGAATTTCGTCTTTGTAATCGCTCGCCAGTTGCTTGACGTTGATGAACACCGAGACGTCACCGGATTCGAATACGGCAGTACTGTCCTTTTCGATCAGCGTCGAAATCGATTTGCCTTCCCCCTTGAGCCGATCAGCCGTCGCTTTCGCGGTGGCCTCGTCCTTGGTGTACACGCCGAACTTTCCGTGCTTCATGAATTTGAACGAGTCTCCCAGCTCCTTTTCCATGGCGCCCAGGTCTTTACCCGGAATGATGAACAGCAGGGTCGGATTGTCGTCTTCGTCGTCGCCATCTTCTTTCTTTTCGTCTTTCTTCTCGTCCTTCTTGCCGCCCTCTTCTTCGTCGTCATCGGTGAATACGGCGACGTACCAGTCGGCGTCGGCGTCGACGCCTGCCAGCGTGGGATTCGAAATCAGCTCACCCAGTTTTTCGGTCTTGCCGCGAATGTTGTCGCCGGCGCCCTTGACGACCAGATCGGCCAGGTCGGCGACTTTATCGAGCGTGGTTTTGGGCTTCTTGAACCGGATCACGATGCTGGCTTCACTGTCGACGGCGTCCAGCGCGGTCTCGGCCGCCTGAACCGGTACTGTGACGACCAACAGAAACAGCGATGCAAGGGGGATCAAGAATCGTCGCAACATGACTGTCATCCTGTAGGCACTGGGGCGAATCTGCAGCAAGGGAGCGCCCGCCGGCAGAGTTCATGGCGGCTCAGGGGCACCCCGACACGCCGCAGAGTATATACGGCTGACGGTCCGGGAAGCAACCGGGTGGCCTATCGCATCGCCGTGCAATTTGCAATTTGAAATTTTCGATATGAAATTTTCAAATGCCACGCCGAGCGCCTGCCTCGCGTAAAGTAGTCATTCTCGCTCCGCGAGATGAGTGATGGCGTGGGGAGAGCGGAACGAGCACGCAAGGTAGCGAAATCAATGCGATTGCGAGTCGAACCGAACGGCAACCATTGTGACGAGCGAGTCAACGGTATCTTGAGCGAGCATTAAGCGCGTCGGGTCAACTCACTCATCTCGCGGAGCGA
>Ga0068853_100002789_pt1 | contig 13210 bp, 14 predicted proteins | sample KBSCornC32_FD_65655 | JGI IMG/M metagenome (GOLD analysis project Ga0068853, IMG submission 65655) | Corn rhizosphere microbial communities from Kellogg Biological Station, Michigan, USA - KBS Corn C3-2 | ecosystem: Host-associated > Plants > Roots > Rhizosphere > Soil ... | reverse complement strand
GCCGGCCATGCCGTCGACCGCCTCAACGGCGGTCGCCAGGCCGATGCGGCGCTGCAAGCCCACCCGTACGACCTGATCGTGCTCGACCTCGGCCTGCCGGAAATGGACGGCGTCGAGCTGCTCAAGCGCCTTCGCGCGCGCGCCGACGCGGTGCCCGTGCTCGTCGCGACCGCGCGCGAGGCGCTCGACGAGCGCGTGCGCGCGCTCGATCTCGGCGCCGACGACTATCTCGTCAAGCCCTTTGCGCTCAGCGAGTTCGAGGCGCGCGTGCGCGCGCTGCTCCGCCGGCGCACGACGCAGGGCGTGCCCGAACTGAAACTCGGCCGCCTGCGCCTCGACCTGCCGCGCCGCCGCGCGCACATCGACGAGGCGCCGCTCGAGCTCACGCCGCGCGAGTTCGGCCTGCTCGAAACGCTGGTCGCGCGCCTCGACCGCGTCATGAGCCGCGAGCAGCTGATCGACGCGCTCTGCACGTGGGACACCAGCCTGACCGACAACGGCCTCGACATCGCGGTGCATCGCCTGCGCCGCAAGCTCGAAGGCAGCGGCGTGCGCGTGCGCACCGTGCGCGGCCTCGGATACCTCCTCGAAACCGAGCATGCGCCGGCCGCCTAGCCTGCGCCGCCGCCTGCTCGCGTTCCTCGCGGCGCCGATGGTGCTCGCGTGGCTCGCGACCGGCGCGCTCGTGTATCTCCTCGCGCTGCACTACGCGAACACGAACTACGACCGCGCGCTGACCGACCTCGTGCGCGCGCTCGAGCGCGTGATGAAGAGCGAGGCGCGCTACCAGGCGCTGAACCCGCAGGCGCGCATCCTGTTCGAGGTCGATTCGGAAGATCCGAACTACTTCAACGTGCACAGCGTCCGGCACGGCACGCTCGCATCGAACCTCGATCTGCCGCTGCCCGATCCGCTGCCGAAACCCGGCGCGAAGCCGCGCGTCCATTCGATCACGATGGGCGAGCGCAGCCTGCGCATGGCTTCGGTCGCGGTCGCGGGCGACGAGCCCGACGACCTCATCGTGATCTCGGTCGCGCAGACGCTGCGCGAGCGGCACGCGCTCGCGCGCGAGATCCTCGTCGGCGTGCTGCCGATCGTGCTCGGGCTCATCACGCTCGTGCTGATCCTGGTCTGGTTCGGCGTCCGCCGCGGCCTGCATCTGTTCGATCCGCTGACGCTGCATCTCGCCGGCCGGCGCACGCGCGATCTCTCGCCGCTCGACCAGAGCATCGTGCCGGTCGAGATCCGGCCGCTCTCGCACACCGTCGACCTGCTGTTCGCGCGCCTGCGCGGTCTGCTCGAATTGCAGGACCGGTTCATTGCGGACGCCGCGCACCAGCTGCGCACGCCGCTCGCGGGCTTGCGCCTGCAGGCCGAGCGCGCGCTGGCCGATCCGAGCCCCGACAGCGTGCGCGAGGCGCTGATCCACGTCGAGCGCCTCTCCGCCGGCGCGGGCCGCGCGGCAGGCCAGCTGCTCGCGCTCGCGCGCACGCAGTCGAACGTCGACGATCCGCCGCTCGCGCCGGTCGATCTGGCGCGGCTCGCGCGCGAGCACGTCGCCGAGAGCGTGCCGCGCGCGCTCGCCGCGAACATCGACCTCGGCTACGCCGGACCGAATGCCGACGCGCTGGTCGCCGGCGATGCCGTCATGCTGCGCGAAGCGCTCGTCAATCTCGTCGACAACGCGCTGAACTACGTCGGCGCCGAAGGCAGCGTCACGGTCGAGGTCGCGCGCGAGCTTCGCACGGTGTCGCTCACGGTCGAGGACGACGGCCCGGGCGTCGGCGAGGAATGGTGGCCGCGGCTCGGCGAGCGCTTCTTCCGCGCACCCGGCACCGCGCGCGAAGGATCGGGCCTCGGCCTCGCGATCGTGCGGCGCATCGCCGAGCGGCATCGTGCGGCGCTCGTGTTCGCGCACGGCCACGACGGCAAGGGTCTGCGCGCCACGTTGCGGTTTCCGGCGCTCGATCAGCCGGCGTAGGCGCTCAGCGGTCGTCGCGCGTGTAGACCACGCCGTCCTCGACCTTCACCGGAAACGTCGCCGTCGGCTCGTATGCGGGCGGCGTCAGCGCTTGGCCGGTGACGATGTCGAAGCGCGCGCCGTGGCGCGGACATTCGACCTGGCGGCCCTCGATGATGCCGCCGGTCAGCTCGCCGCCGTCGTGCGTGCAGAGGTCCTCGATCGCGTAGAGATCGCCGTCGATGTTGAACACCGCGATCGGCGTGTCGCCGTCGTAGACGACGCGGTATTCGCCGGGCAGGAGGTCGGCGGTCGCGCAGACACGGACCCAATTCACAGCGGCTTGACCAGCAACTCGAAGCGCAGATCGTCGCGCTTCGGAATGCCGAAGCGCGCGTCGCCGTACGGAAACGGCGAATGGATGCCGGTGCGCGCATAGCCGCGCCGCTCGTACCACGCGATCAGCTCGTCGCGCACCGAGATCACGGTCATCTGCATCTCGCGGCACTGCCAGTCGTCGCGCGCGATGCGCTCGGCTTCGGCGAGCATCGCACGGCCGATGCCGGCGCCCTGCAGGTCGGGCCGCACCGAGAACATGCCGAAATAGCCGGCATCTGCGCGCTTTTCGAGATTCGCGCAGGCGAGCAGCGCGCCGTCGCGCTCGGCGAGCAGCATGCACGAGCCGGGCTTCGTGACGAGCTCGGCGACGCCGGCCGGATCGGTGCGCTGGCCGTCGAGCAAATCGGCTTCGGTCGTCCAGCCCTTGCGGCTGACATCGCCGCGATACGCCGATTCGACCAGCGCGACGATCGCGTCGACGTCGGGCGCGGTCGCCAGGCGAAACGTCGCCGCCGGCCGTTCGAGGATCGTGCTCATGGGGTCTCCGTGCTGACGCGGGAGGTGCCTTCGAGCGCGGCGCGCAGCGTCGCCCACGGCAACTCGGCGCATTTGCGGCGCAGCGGATGGCGGCACAATCCGGCGAGCGCATTGAGCGGGCCGAGCGCGTCGTCCGCGTCGACTTCGCCGCGCAGCAGGCGGTCGAACGGCGCATTCAACGCGGCAATCGCGGACGCGTCGAAGCCCTCGACGAGCTCACTCAGCATCGAGGCCGTCGCGGTCGTGATCGCGCAGGCTTCGCCCGAGAAGCGCATCTCGGCAATGCGATCGCCGGCGCATACCAGCTCGACGCGCAACGAATCGCCGCACAGCGGGTTGACGCCGTCGGCTGCGTGCGTGCAGTCGTTGAGCGCGCCGCGATTGCGCGGGTTCTTGTAGTGGTCGATGACGAGCGCTTTGTAGAGGTTTTGTTCGGACATCGATGCGCTCACGCGAGCAGCTTGCGCACGCGCGCGATCGCGTCGACGAAACGGTCGACTTCCTCGCGCGTGTTGTAGAACGCGAACGACGCGCGGCACGTCGCCGGCACGCCGTAGAACTGCATCAGCGGATGCGCGCAATGGTGGCCCGAACGCACGGCGATGCCTTCCTGGTCGAGCAGCGTCGCGAGATCGTGCGCGTGCGCGCCGTCGATCAGGAACGAGATCACCGACGCCTTGTCCTTCGCCTCGCCGAAGATGCGAAGGCCGGGCACCGATTTCATGGCTGCGGTGGCGTATTCGAGCAGGTCGTGCTCGTACGCGGCGATGCGCTCGCGGCCGAGCGATTCCATGTAGTCGATCGCGGCGCCGAGCCCGACGAAACCCGCGATGTTCGGCGTGCCGGCTTCGAAGCGGTGCGGCGGATCGGCGTACGTCGTGCCGTCGAAGCGGACTTCGCGGATCATCTCGCCGCCGCCGAAGAACGGCGGCATGTCGCGCAGCAGTTCCTTGCGCGCCCAGAGCGCGCCGGTGCCGGTCGGTCCGAACATCTTGTGACCGGTCAGCGCGTAGAAATCGCAGCCGAGCGCGCGCACGTCGACCGGCATGTGCGGCATCGCCTGCGAGCCGTCGACGAGCAGCGGAATGCCGCGCTTCTTCGCCGCGCGCGCGATCTCGGCGACCGGATTGACCGTGCCGAGCACATTCGACACGTGCACGATGCCGGCGAGCTTGACGCGCGGCGTCAGCAAGTCGATGTATTTCTCGACGACGAGCTCGCCCTTCTCGGTGATCGGCGCGACCTTGAGCTTCGCGCCGGCGCGCTCGCCGAGGATCTGCCACGGCACGATGTCGGCGTGATGCTCCATCGTCGTGATGACGATTTCGTCGCCGGGCTGGAGGCGCGGCAACAGATAGCTGTACGCGACGAGGTTGATCGCCTGCGTGGTCCCGCTGGTGAAGACGATCTCATCGCGCGACGGTGCGTTGATGAATCGCGCGAGCTTGTCGCGCGTCGCCTCGTACGCGCTCGTCGCTTCCTCGCCGAGCGTGTGCACGGCGCGCGAGACGTTCGCGTTGTGGCAGCGATAGAAATCGTCGACCGCCTCGATGACCGCGCGCGGCTTCTGCGACGTGTTCGCGTTGTCGAAGTAGACGAGCGGCTTGCCGTTGACCTCGCGCGTCAGCAGCGGGAAATCGGCGCGGACGCGCGCGACGTCGAGCGGCGCGGGCGTATCGTTCGGTCGCGCGTTCATGCGACTTCTCCGAGGTTTTCGCGATCGCCGTGCGCCTTCGGCGCCGAAACGACGAGGAAATGCACGTCCGCCTCCGATTCGTTGCGGAACTGGTGCGCCGCTCCGGGCGGAATGTGGATGCCCTGCCCCGCGTTGAGCGTGCGGCGTACGCCGTCGATCTCGAGCACGGCGATGCCGTCGAGTACATAGAAGAACTGGCGCGCATGCACGTGGCGGTGGCGTACTTCGCAGCCGCCTGGCGGCACGCGCTCGCGGATCACGCTGAGATCGTCGCGACGAAGCAGATGCCAGCCGTCGGACGTGCCGCCCCAGCGGTAGTGCTCGGCCGTGTCGATGCCGATCGGCCCGGTCGTCTCGTGCGCGTCCATTCAGGCGTCTCCGATTTGCGGCAGGCGCGCGGTGAGCATCGCTTCGAGATGCGCGCGAAGGTCCGCCGGGACTTCCGCAAGCGCGGTCGCGCAGAACGCGGCGATCAGCAGATGCCGTGCCTCGTCCGGCGGCAAGCCGCGCGAGCGAAGGTAAAAGAGCGCGCGCTCGTCGAGCTGTCCGACCGTCGCGCCATGCGCGGCTTTCACTTCGTCGGCGTAGATTTCCAGCACCGGCTGCGTGTCGATCTCGGCGTTCGGCGAGAGCAGCAGGTTCTTGTTCGAGAGATTCGCATCAGCGCCGTCGGCGCCCCGCGCAACCGTGATCGCGCCGTGGAACACACCGCGCGCGCGATCGTCGGCGACACCCCGCCACATGATGTCGCTCGTGGTGTCGCGCGCGTCGTGACGGATGTCGAGGTGCGTGTCGGCGTGCTGGCGGCCGCGCAGCGCGAAGACGCCGCGCGACACGAAGCGCGCGCCGCGGCCGCGCAGGTCGACATCGAGATCGTGGCGCGCGAGACGTGCGCCGATTTCGAGTACGTGCGATGAAAGCGTCGCGTCGTCGGCGAGCGAGATCTCGCTGCGGCGGATCAGCGTCGCGTCGGCCGCGGTGTCCTGGATCTGCACGAGATCGAGCCGCGCCGCGGCGCCGAGCGAAGCCTGCACGACGATGTTGCCGAGCTGCGCCGTCGCATCTGCGCCGACATGGTGCTCGATGACGCGAAGGCTCGCACGCTCGCCGAGCTCGATCAGCACGCGCGCGTTCCACGCGATGTCGCGGCCGGCGCCGACGAAAACGAGGTGGATCGGCGCATCGATGCGGGCCGACGGCGCGACGCGGATCAGAGGACCGTCGGCCACGAGCGCCGTATTGAGGCGTGCGAATGCCGCATCGACGCTTTCATAGTTGCGCGCAAGCAACGCACGCCACGGGTCGAGCTCGCCGTTCGCGGTCGCGCCGAGCGTCGAAATCGAAGCGCCTTCGATCGACTGGACATGCGAAAGGTCGGCGCGATAGACGCCATTCACGAAGACGAGCCGCGGTCCATCGACCGGCAGCGCGAACAGTGATGCGTCGACAGCGCGCGTCAGCGCGTCGCTGTCGCGCGTCGGGCGCGACTGCTCCAGCGCACGCAGGCTCGTGTACTTCCACGCTTCGTTGCGCGCGCCCGGCAAGCCTTCGCGCGCAAGCGCGTCCGCGGCCGCGCGACGCGCGTCCGCGAGCCACGCGGGTCCGCGCGAACCTTCGTCGCATTCGAGCAGCGCTTCTAGCAGCGCGCTCGCCATCAGGCGGCTCCGACCAACTTGCGTTCGGCGATCCACGCGTAGCCGTGCTCGTCGAGCCTGTGCGCAAGCGTGCGATCGCCGCTCTCGACGATGCGCCCATCCGCGAGCACGTGCACGAAATCGGGCACGATGTAATCGAGCAGGCGCTGGTAATGCGTGATGACGACGAACGCGCGGTCCGGCGCGCGCATCGCGTTGACACCGTCGGCGACCATCTTCAACGCGTCGATGTCGAGGCCGGAATCGGTCTCGTCGAGGATCGCGAGCGTCGGCTCGAGCAGCGCCATCTGGAAGATTTCGTTGCGCTTCTTCTCGCCGCCCGAAAAGCCTTCGTTGACGGCGCGATGCAGCAGCTCGTCCTTGAGGTGGAGCACGGCGAGCTTCTCGCGCACGCGCTTGAGGAACTGCATCGAGTCGAGCTCGGGCTCGCCGCGATGCCGGCGCTGCGCATTCAGCGCGGCGCGCAGGAAGTACGTGTTGTTGACGCCCGGAATCTCGACCGGGTACTGGAACGCGAGAAACACGCCTTCGGCGGCACGTTCCTCGGGCTCGAGGTCGAGCAGGTTCCTGCCGCGATACGCGATCGTGCCTTCGGTGACTTCGTAGCCTTCGCGGCCGGCGAGCACGTTGCCGAGCGTCGACTTGCCGGCGCCGTTCGGGCCCATGATCGCGTGCACTTCGCCCGCGTTCACGGTGAGCGAGACGCCTTTCAGGATCTCGCGACCCGCAACGCGAACGTGGAGGTTTTCGATTTTCAGCAGCGTGGACATCGCACTCACTTCGTCGGACTTGCGGGGCGCGCCATGCGGTACGGCGTGTCGTCGCGCACGACGCGCGTGACGAGCGGCTGCGTCGGCTTCGCGTTGCACGAGCGGAATGTCGGATCGCTGCGGCCGGGTTGCGCCATGTCGCAATCGAGCTCGATCGCGGTGTTGCGGTCGGCGCTGGCCTCGATCGGCCAGAGCTTCTGCGGCGAGAGGACATTGCCGGTCTCGAGCCAGAAATGCAGCGGCTTCTTCGCGTCCTTCTCGTCGATCGACGGCGCGCGCCGGACCGGACCCGAGCCGATCAGGAAGCGGCCCGACGCGTCGGCGTAGCCGCAGCTGCGGATCTCGCTGTCGCTCTGGCGAAGGCAGACGTTCGACGCGACCGGCTGCTTGCCGCTGGTCAGCATGCCGTGGATCTCGGGCGTGTACGTCTTCGGCTCGTCGGCCGCGGCGGCGATGCACGCGAGCGCGAGCGGGAGCAGCATCCTGCGAGCGCTCATCCGACCGCTCCTTCGAGCGAAACCTCGAGCAGCTTCTTCGCCTCGACCGCGAACTCCATCGGCAACTCGCGGAAAACCTGCTTGCAGAATCCGTCGACGATCATCGACACCGCATCCTCTTCGCCGATGCCGCGCGCGCGGCAGTAGAACAGCTGATCCTCCGAGATCTTCGACGTCGTCGCTTCGTGCTCGACGATCGCGCCCGGATTTTTCACCTCGATGTACGGAAACGTGTGCGCGCCGCACTGCTTGCCGATCAGCAGCGAATCGCACTGCGTGTGGTTGCGCGCGCCCTCGGCGCCGCGCTCGACGCGCACGAGCCCCCGGTAGGTGTTCTGGCCGCGGCCGGCGCTGATGCCCTTGGAGACGATCTTCGATTTCGTGTTGCGGCCGATGTGGATCATCTTCGTGCCGGTGTCGGCCTGCTGGCGGTGATGCGTCAGCGCGACCGAGTTGAACTCGCCGACCGAATCGTCGCCGCGCAGGATGCAGCTCGGGTATTTCCACGTGATCGCCGAGCCGGTTTCGACCTGCGTCCACGAGATCTTCGAGCGCGCGCCGCGGCAGTCGCCGCGCTTCGTGACGAAGTTGTAGATGCCGCCCTTGCCGTTCTCGTCGCCGGGATACCAGTTCTGCACGGTCGAATACTTGATGCTCGCGTCGTCGAGCGCGACCAGTTCGACAACGGCCGCGTGCAACTGGTTCTCGTCGCGCATCGGCGCCGTGCAGCCTTCGAGGTACGAAACGCTGGCGCGCTCCTCGGCGATCAGCAGCGTGCGCTCGAACTGGCCCGTGTCGCGCGCGTTGATGCGGAAGTACGTCGAAAGCTCCATCGGGCAGCGCACGCCCTTCGGCACGAAGACGAAGCTGCCGTCCGAGAACACGGCCGAGTTCAGCGAGGCGAAGTAGTTGTCGGTGATCGGGACGACGCTGCCGAGGTATTTCCTGACGAGATCCGGATGCTCGCGGATCGCTTCGGACATCGAGCAGAAGATCACGCCGGCCTTGCCAAGCTCGTCGCGGAACGTCGTGCCGACCGACACCGAGTCGAACACCGCATCGACCGCGACGCCGGCAAGCCGCGCGCGCTCGTGCAGCGGCACGCCGAGCTTGTCGTACGTTTCGAGGAGCTTCGGATCGACGTCGTCGAGCGACTTCGGCCGGTTCTTCGGCGCCGAGAAGTAGCTGATCGCCTGGAAGTCGATCGGGTCGATCCGCAATTTCGCCCAGTGCGGCGCCGTCATCGTCAGCCAGTGGCGATACGCCTTGAGGCGCCACTCGGTCATCCACTCGGGCTCGCACTTGCGCGCGGAGATCGCGCGGACGACATCCTCGCCGAGGCCGGGCGGCAGCGAATCGCTTTCGATGTCGGTGACGAAGCCCGCGTCGTAACGGCGGTTGATCGCGGCGGCGACCGCGTCCGGCGTCGCCGGGCGTTCGCGAAGCTCGTTCTCGATGTAGGTGCGTTCCGTTGCCATCTCAGGTCACCGCCACGCGCACCGGAATCGAGGTGCGCTGCTTCGGGACATGCAACATGTCGGCGAGCGTCACGTTCGCAAGTGCGTTCGCGATCGCGTGGTTGATGCGCTGCCAGTTCACGCGCACGCCGCAGTGCGGCTCGTGGTCGCAAAGGCCGGCCTGCGCGCTGCATTCGGTCATGCCGATCGGGCCTTCCATCGCGGTCACGATGTCGGCGATCGTGATGCGCTCGGGCGGGCGCGCGAGGCGGTAGCCGCCGTTGATGCCGCGCGTCGACGCGACGAGGCCGGCCTGCGCGAGCTGCTTCAGGAGCTTGCTGACGGTCGGAAGCTCCAGACGCGCGCGCTCGGCGAGCGCCTGTGCGCTGGTGACGCCATCGCCGGCCGAGGCGAGGCAGGTCATCACGGCGGTGGCATAGTCGGTGAGCTTGCTGACCCGAAGCACGCGGGATTCCGTCCGGTCCAAATCAGGACCGAAATAGTACTATTTATGGATCGGCAGGGCAAATCCGCGACCCGCTAAAATCGCCGGGAACGGCCCTGGACGGCCGCCAACGAGCTCCTATGACCGCCACCGCACCGCGTGCCGAGGCCCTGCGCCGCTTCGCCGAATCGTCGCTCGCGACGACCGGCCTCTCGATCGAGCCGGCGTCGGCCGACGCGAGCTTCCGCAGCTACTGGCGCGTGACCGGCGCCGGCGGCACGCGCGTCGTCATGGACGCGCCGCCGGAGAAGGAAAACATCGCGCCGTGGCTCGACATCGGGCAACGCCTTCGCGCGGCCGGCCTGCACGCGCCAGACGTGTTCGCGGTCGACCGCGCGCAGGGCTTCGTGCTGATGGAGGACCTCGGCGCGCGGCTTTATCTCCCCGAGCTGAACGACAAATCCGTCGACGCGCTCTATGCGGATGCGCTCGACGCGCTGCTGCGCATGCACACGCACGTCGATCCGGCGGGCCTGCCGCACTTCGACGAAGCGTTCGCGACGACGGAGCTCGAGCTGATGCCCGAGTGGTTCCTGCGGCGCCATCTCGGTTACGAGATCGGCTGCGACGAATGGGACGTCGTCGAGCTCGCGTTCCGCGTGCTGATCAACGAAGTGCGCGCGCAGCCGCAGGCATTCATGCATCGCGATTACCACAGCCGGAACCTGCTCGTGATGCGGCGCACGGCGGCGCACGGCGACACGATGCTCGAAAGCCCCGGCATCATAGACTTCCAGGGCGCGATGAACGGCCCGATTGCATACGACCTCGCCTCGCTGCTGCGCGACTGCTACATCGCATGGGACGCCGAGCACGTCGAAGGCTGGCTGCAGGCGTACGGCGAGCGCCTGCGCCACGCGCACCTGATCGATTCGCACGTCGACGCCGCGCGCCTGCGCCGCTGGTTCGATCTCGCGGGCCTGCAGCGGCACATCAAGGTGCTGGGCATCTTCTGCCGGCTCTGGTATCGCGACGGCAAGCGGCATTACCTCGCCGACCTGCCGCTGACGTGGCGCTACGTCATCAACGTCGCGCGACGCTATCCCGAAACGGCCGCGCTCGCCGACCTCCTCGAACGCGCGCTCGGCGATCGCGACATCGCAGCGCCGCGCGACGCGGCGACGGCCGCATGATCCGCACCGCGATGATCTTCGCGGCCGGCCGCGGCCAGCGCATGCGGCCGCTGAGCGACGCGACGCCGAAGCCGCTGCTGCGTGCAGGCGGCGGCAAGATGCTGATCGAGCATCATCTCGAAAAGCTCGCGGCGATCGGCGTCCGCGACGTGGTCGTCAACACATCGCATCTCGCGGAGCAGTTTCCGGCGGCGCTCGGCGACGGGTCGCGCTGGGGCGTTCGCATCCGCTACAGCTTTGAGGGCGAAAAGCCGCTCGAAACCGGCGGCGGCATCAAGCACGCGCTGCCGTTGCTCAGCGATGCGCCGTTCATCGGCGTGTCGGCCGATATCGTGAGCGATTACGACTACGCGAAGCTGCCGGCCGAGCCGCGTGGCCTTGCGCATCTCGTGATGGTGCCGAACCCGGCGTTTCACCCGCGCGGGGATTTTTTCCTGGATGGATCGCGGCTCGGCGAGGAAGGCGTCGGCGAGCGGCTGACGTTCGCTAACATCGCGGTCTATCGGCCGGAGCTCGTTGCGAACGAGCCGGCGACGCATTTCAAGCTGCTGCCGCTGTACCAGCGCGCGATGCGCGACGGAAAACTGTCCGGCGAGCGCTTCGATGGGTTCTGGATGAACATCGGCACGCCGGACCAGTTAGGCGAGCTAGCTGGCCTTTTCCCCTCTCCCGCTTGCGGGGGAGGGTTAGGGTGAGGGCAAGTTGGTTCGAGCTTTCGTATTTGAAAGCGCAATAGGAAACATCACTCACGCTTGCCCTCACCCTCCCCTCTCCGGCAAGCGGGAGAGGGGAAAATCTACTGTTCGAGGAGGTTGCGCAGGAATGGCACCGTCACGCGTCGTTGCGCGGCGAGCGACGCCGCATCGACGCGATCAAGCACGCCGAGCAGCGAGCCGAGATCGCGCTTCTCGCGCGCGAACAGCCAGTCGAGCACCGGCTCGTCGAGATCGATCCCGCGCGCGGCCGCACGCGAGCGCAGCAACGCACGACGCTCGGTCTCGGCGAGCGGCTTCAGCGCGATCTGCGTGCATGCGCCGAGCCGCGAGACAAGATCGGGCAGCATGACTCCGATCTGCGCCGGCGGCGCACTCGCAGCAAAGAGCAGGCTCGCGCCTTCCGCCCGACAGCGGTTGTAGAGATCGAACAGCGCATGCTCGGCAGCGCCGTTGCCGGCGATTGCATCGACGTCGTCGATCGCGAGCAGGGCGCTCCCGCCGAACGCGCGAATCGCAGCATCTACGCTCGCGCGCAGCGAGACGAGCGGCAGGTACTGCGCGGTGCGTCCGTTCGCGTTCGCCGCCGCGCAGGTCGCGATCAGGAGATGCGTGCGGCCGCTGCCGAGCGGACCCGAGAGATAGAGCGCCGCCTGCGTCGGCTCGGCCGACGCGCGACGCAGGAGATCGAGCGCAACGCCGTTGTCGCCCGCCTCGAACGCCTCGAATCGCTGATGCGCCGGCCAGCGCAGCGTCAGCGGCAACTGCGCGCTCATGAACCTTCGGTCGGCGGCGCCGGCTTCTCGACGACGATGACGGCCGGCTCCGGCACCCTGCCCTCGTCCAGCCTGCTCTCGTCCGTCCCGTCTTCGCCGCCGACGACGACGATGACCGGCTCCTCCGACGCACGATAAAGCTCGCTCGCGGTGTAGCGCTCGTGCGCGTAACGCAGCAGCACCATCACGACCGACGCGACCGGCAGCGCGAGCAGCACGCCGACGAAGCCGAACAGTTCGCCGCCGGCGAGCACCGCGAAGATCACGGCGACGGGATGAAGGCCGATCTTCTCGCCGACCAGCCGCGGCACCAGCACGTAGCCTTCGAGCGTCTGCCCGATCGCGAACACGATCGCAACGTACGCAACGTGCTGCCAGTCCTGGTATTGCACGATCGCCGCGATCACGCCCATCAGCACGCCGGTGATCGCGCCGAGGTACGGCACGAAGCTGATCAGGCCCGCGATCATGCCGATCAGCGGGCCGACGCTGATGCCGGCGATCCAGAGCCCCACGCCGTAGATGATGCCGAGCACGACCATCACGCTGAGCTGGCCGCGCAGGAACGCGCCGAGCACTTCGTCCGATTCGCGCGCGAGGCGCGTGACGACCGGCTCGATCGAGCGCGGCACCAGCGCGTGGATGCGCGCGACCATGATGTCCCAGTCGCGCAGCAGATAGAACGCGACGACCGGGATCATGACGATGTTGAGCGCCCAGCCGACGATCGTGAGGCCCGATTTCGAGACTTTCGCGATCACGGTCGTCGCGAAGCCGCCGGCTTCCTTCCAGTTGTCCTGCAGCACGCCGATCAGGCGCTGCGTGTCGAGCACGTCGGTCGAGACGCCGAAATGTGCTTCGAGCCACGGCGCGGCCTTGGTCTGGAACCAGGCGATCCAGGTCGGCAGCTGCGCGAGGAAGTTCGAGATCTGCTTCTCGATGAACGGCACGAGCACGAGCAGGATCGCGACGACGACGACGATCATGACGAGGAACACGAGGCTGACCGCGACCGAGCGCGGCATGCGCTTTTCGAGCCGGTCGGCGATCGGATCGCCGAGATACGCAAAGAGCGCCGCGAGCACGAACGGCGCCAGCACGGGCTTCAGGAGCCAGATCACGAAGCCCGCGATGCCGATCAGGATCAGCCATTGCCAGCGGATGTCGAGCCT
>Ga0068853_100002787_pt1 | contig 13213 bp, 12 predicted proteins | sample KBSCornC32_FD_65655 | JGI IMG/M metagenome (GOLD analysis project Ga0068853, IMG submission 65655) | Corn rhizosphere microbial communities from Kellogg Biological Station, Michigan, USA - KBS Corn C3-2 | ecosystem: Host-associated > Plants > Roots > Rhizosphere > Soil ... | reverse complement strand
GAACGACGAACTCATTGTTGCCCGTGCCTGAGTATTTTTCGGCATAGTCGAGAAACGCTTTGGACGCGTCGCGGATGATGTATTCGCCCGGCAGGCTCGCCTTCGGATTGTCGTTGCCGATAACGGCGCACTCGATCTCACGCATGTCCAGGCCTTCCTCGATGATAATTTTACGGTCGTAGATCGCGGCAAGATCGATGGCCTTTCGCAGCGATTCCACGTCGTCGGCACGCGAGACGCCGACCGACGAGCCGAGGTTCGCGGGTTTTGCAAAACACGGGTAGCCGAGCTTTTCCTCGACCTGCTGAATCACGGTGTCCGAATGCCGCTCCCACTCGCCGCGCAGGAGCCAGACATATTTACAGATAGGCAGCCCGGCGTCGCGAAACAGCGTTTTCATAACGGCCTTGTCCATTCCGCAGGCAGATGCAAGAACCCCGCAGCCGACGTACGGGATGTCCATCATTTCGAGCAGGCCCTGTATCGTGCCGTCCTCACCGTATGTTCCGTGCAGTACCGGAAATACGACATCTAACCGTGACAATTTCTCGGAATCTTCTTTCGCTTCGAGCCGGGTCAGGCCTTTATATGCAGTATCGCCGAGCAATGCGATGGGCCCGCCGTTCTCAGCTATCCCGCCGGCCAGAACGGTTTGCGTGCTGTCAGGCAGCAGAGCAAGCGCATCACCTTCATTGAGCCAGCGCCCGTCCTGAGTTATCGCGATCGGCACAACATCGTATTTGTCCTTGTCGATCTGCTCTATCACGGTTCTGGCCGAGCGGATCGATATCTCGTGCTCGCCGGACCGCCCGCCAAATATTATCCCAACCCGTTTTTTCATAATCGCTTAAAGGATCGTTTTACCCAGCGCAGAAAGAATAAGCTCACAGGCAAGTTCGACCGTTATATTACTCTGATCGAGCATTGGATTTACCTCAACTATCTCGAACGAACACATACCGCCGTATTCCGCGATGACCTCAAGCGCGAGATGAGCTTCACGATACGTCGCTCCGCCGCGAACCAGCGTTCCCGAACCGGGTGCAAATCGCGGATCGATCATATCAACGTCGAATGTCACGGCGAAACCGCCGGATGCTTTAGACGCAATGGCTATGGCGTCCTTGACACATGCGAGCATACCGCGTTTATCGATATCGCTCATTGTAAAAAAATTATCGCGAATACCCAGATCGCAGATCGCTTTTTTTTCGCCGGCATCTACGTCACGGGCTCCGACGTGTGCAAAATATTCAGGTCGCAGCTTTGGCGCAAATCCTTCGAGATTGACGAGATCGACGTTGCCGCGTCCGAAAAGTGCCGCAAGCGGCATTCCGTGTATGTTTCCTGACGGCGACGATTCGGGCGTGTTTATGTCCGAATGTGCGTCAAACCAGATCAGACCCACATTCTCGCCGCGGTCGTGAAAATGCGATGCGATAGCCGAAAAGGTACCGATCGCAATTGAGTGATCGCCGCCTAAAATTATCGGCATTTCGCCGCTATCAAGAACTCCCTTAAGTTTTTTGGAAATGTTCTGCGCTGAGGCGAGCATTTCGGGCAGATATTTCGGATTCTCTTCAGAATGTGCGATGCGGGTTGGCGTGATTATTTCTGCATTGCCGTGATCGGTCACTTCATATCCTAATTCACGGATATGTTCCGGTAAGTGCCGCCCGCGAATGCTCGACAGGCGCATCGCATTGACACCCATTTCGCTGCCGACCTTTCCGGCGCCGAAACCGAGCGGCACACCCAAAATTCCTACTTTTCTGCCGTTACCAGGCATGTGATCGTTCATAAACTAGCTAATAGCGATCTCTCCAAAACCCGTTCTAAATAGGGCTTCGACGGCATTCAGAGCGTCAAATTCATCTTCACCTGTTACTTTAAGATTTAGCTCGGTTCCCATTGATGCAGCAAGGGTTAGCACGCTCAATATTGATTTGGCATTCGCGAAAACTGTATTGTCTCGGCGCTCGAGCACTATATTGCTCTGAAAGCTATTCGCAAGCCGCACCAGCTGGGCCGCTGCTCTGGCGTGCAGTCCTAATGTGTTTGTGACTTTGATCTGGCATTCAAGCATCTTTTTTCAGTTTTTGCGGCTCAAGTAGCGCTCCGGTGCGGTAAATAGATTGCTTTCCCTGCTCCTCGACCTCTCGTGCAAGGTCGGATAATGTCGTTTCGCGATTTTGCGACGCGAGCTTGATAACCATAGGCAAATTTACGCCAGTGACGATCTCGACCTCGTTTTCCTTGATAAACATGGCAGAAATATTGGTCGGCGTGCCGCCAAACATATCGGTCAACAGCAAAACGCCGTTTCCCAATGACACGTCCTTGATCGCGCGGCTGATTTGATCCTTTGCCGCTTCAACATCGTCATGCCAGCCGATGGAGACCGCTGCTATATGGTCGAGACCGCCTACAACAGTTTCGGCGGCAGCCAGCAACTCGTTAGCGATCTGGCCGTGCGAAACGATCACTCCTCCTACTTTGTTCATGATCTTACTTCCTTGTCGCGCTATTTTTGCATATCGCGGTGCTGGACGGAAACGTCCAGATCCTCACCTTTCAACCTTTCGGCGATGCTGTTTGCGACCATCACGGAGCGATGCCGGCCGCCGGTGCAGCCGATACCGATCGTCAGATATGACTTCCCCTCGCGTTTGTAAAAAGGGAGGAGATATTTCAGAAGGTCAGTGAAACGATCTATTGTTTCCTGTACCTCGTCGTATTTTTGCAGAAATTTAACAATTTTCTGATCGTCGCCCGCGAGGTCCTTTAAATTTCGGTCGAAATAAGGATTCGGGAGGTGGCGAACGTCGAACATCAAATCAAGATCGCGTGGCGTGCCGTATTTATGGCCGAAGCTGACAACCTGAATTTTCAACGGCGACCCTTCGGACGAGCGGCCGAATTTCTGAACGATAAGACGGCGCAGCGTGTGAACGGTAAGGTCGGACGTGTCGATTATCAGGTCCGCCAGCAGCCTGATGTCCTTCATCGCCTTGCGTTCGGCCCGGATAGAAGCTAGCAAGCCTTTGCCCCGGTCGAACGGATGCGGTCGGCGCGTTTCGGAAAACCGCCGCTGCAAAACTTCGTCAGAAGCTTCGAAAAACACGACATACGGTGCAAGCTTTCGTCGCTGCACTTTTTTAAGCTCGGACGGAAACTCCGACAAAAAATGGCGTTCGCGGATGTTTATAACCAACGCTGCTTTCTCGATCGCAGTGACCTCTTCATCATTTGGAACCAATAGGCGGGCAAAAGTGGAAAGCATGGTGAGCGGCAGATTATCGACGCAAAAATAGCTAAGGTCCTCAAAAGCGTTGGTGGCCGAGCTCATTCCGGAACCGCTGAGGCCTGTGATGATCACAAAATTGGGATCGTGTGTGCTTTGATTTCCGTTTCGCGCCATTTGTGTCTAGTTTGCCCGCACCTTTGCCGCGTGTTTTTCGAGCATAGATTCAATACCGTTCGCTCCACCACGTTTGTGTAAAAACGACCTTACGGCGGTTTCGACCAGGACAGAAAGGTTTCGCCCGGGACTCACCGGCAGAATGTGTTTTGGTATCTTAATATCGAACAACTCAGCTTCGAGCGGGTCGATGCCGAGCCGGTCGATCTCGCCCGCAAGCTCCCATTTCCTTAGCTCAACGACCAACTCGACCTTGATCCGTTCGCCAACAGAAGAAACGCCAAAAAGCTCGCGGACATTGACTATCCCGATTCCTCGAATTTCGAGATGCTCTCGCGTCAGGTCCGGAGATTCGCCGTCAATATGTGAACCGACCTTTTTAAGCAAAACCGAATCGTCCGAGACCAGCCGATGCCCGCGAGCGATCAGATCGAGAGCGCATTCCGATTTGCCGATACCGGAATCGCCAAGCAGCAGCACGCCGACGCCGTACATTTCCAGCAGGACGCCGTGTATGGTCATCTGCGGCGCCAGCTGTTCCTGCAAAAAACCGGTAACGAGATTAATTGCACGCGAGCTCAGCAGCGGCGTCCGCAGCAACGGCAAATCGTTCTCTTCGGCCAGTGTTCTAATATCGCCCGGCGGTTCCAGCCCCTTTGTAAACAGGATGCAGCAGATATTTTTGACATCGAGCCCGCGAAGAGTTGCTTCCCTTTCGGACGCGGGCATATGCGAGAGGTAAGATATTTCGCCGCCGCCCATTATCTGCACGCGGCCCGAATGAATATTTGTGGTCAGTCCGGCAAGAGCAAGGCCAAGTTTTTGAATGCGGTCCGAAACGATAAACCGTTTTTCGAGTCCACTAGTGCCCGCAGCGACATCTATCGCGAGCTCAGAGGGAGCGTTCGCGACAAATGCCGCTACCGGAATTTTCCTTGGGCCGTTTGCCGGGTCAGGCTGCATGCTGATCTATGGCTGGATCAATCCGTAATTTCCATCCTTTCGTTTGTAAATCACCGAAAGTTTTTCGTTGGTATCATTGCGAAACACCAGAAACTGGTTTTCTTCGTCTTCGAGCCGCATGGCGGCTTCTTCCGCTCCCATGGGTTTAACTGCATATCGCCTGGCGTTTATTATTCGCGGGCCGTTCGGCGCTGGTTTAACCTCGGCCCCTCGCGGCGTAATGGCGCTTACCTTGGTCGCGCGGTGAGATTTGTCAATTACCTTGTTCTTTATCCGTAAGGCCTGTTTTTCGATCTTGTCTATTGATTGTGAAAGAGACTGGTACATATCCGATAAACTGGACTGCGCCGTCAGGACGTCATTTCTCCAATTTACGATGATCTCCGAACGGTGTCTGCCCTTTTCAACCTCAATGATCACGTGAGCCTTAGTTGCTTTGCCATTAAAAAGGTGGTTAATTCTGTCGAAATGCTGCTCGACATGAGAACGCAAAGCAGGTGTCACCTCAATGTGACGGCCTGTATATTCGAATTTCATAAAATCTCCCCTTCTAGGTCAAAAAAATCAAAGAACAATATCGGACCTGCAACTCCACGTCTCGCAAGGTCCGGTCAGATCTCAAACGACTGTCTTTCGTTCACGCGACCCTGAGATCTGCATTTGATCGCGATATTTTGCGACCGTTCGCCGCGAAAGCTTTACGCCTTCTTTGCTCAAAATTTTGGCGATCTGGTCGTCTGTCAAAGGTTTTTTGGTGTCTTCGTCTTCGATCATTTTTTTAATTTTCAACTTGAGAATACGGGTGGAGACTTCTTCGCCCTCTTCGTTCATCATTCCCTCGCTAAAAAATCTACGAAGCTCGATAACCCCTTGTGGTGTGTGTGCATATTTGCGGTTCACAACGCGCGAGATCGTTGAAAGATGCATGCCGATGTCCTCGGCAACGTCCTTAAGCATCATCGGTTTTATGTACTCGACACCGTTGTCGAGAAACTCGCGCTGCCGCTCGATAATGCACTCAACCACGCGGTAAATCGTTTGCCGTCGATGCTCAATATTTCGCAGCAGATCGACGGCGGAGCGGACTTTATCCTTGATAAAATCCTTTGCCTCTTTCGATGTATTGCTCTGATCGAGCAGATGGTGATAAGTCGGACTGATCCGCAACCGCGGGCTGCCGTCGTCGACAAAATAGACGACGTACTCGCCCTCGACCTTTTCGATATAAACTTCGGGCGAAACGTAAACCGGGTCTTCGGCTGAGTAACGGCGGCCGGGATACGGGTCGAGAATGCGTATCTTGTTGATCTCTTCATCAAGTACGTGAACGTCGATACCGGTGTCTTTCGCAAGATGCTGCAGGCGATGCGGCTGGAGGTCTTCGAGATGGTCACGGACAAGCCGTGCCGCAAGGCTTTCACCTTCGCCATTGGCGATAAGCTGAACAAACAGGCATTCTTTAACATCTCGCGCTCCGCAGCCGACCGGTTCGAGATTCATCACCGCCTGACGGGCTTCTTCGACCATTTCCGGCGAGCAGCCGCACATCTGGACGATCTCGTCAACGCTCGAAGTAAGACGTCCGTCATCGTCAAGACTTCCGATGATCCATGTTGCCGCACGCTCGACATCTTTTTCGACCGATAGCAAGTTGAGCTGCCATTCGAGGTGCTCGCTCAACGATTCGGAATGCGACAAAAACTGTTCAAAACTCGGCGCGTCATCCCTGTATTCGATCTCCTGAGTACGGTAGCCGGGGTCGAGATAGTCCTGAAACTCGCGGCCGTAGTCGATCTCTTCGAAAGAATCGGACCGCTCGTGAGAACCTTCGTCGTCGAATTCAGATTCGGTCGTAGGGCTTTCCGTCCCGTTTAGAGAGACGGTTGAATCGGCGACGAACGGCTCAGCGCCGTTTTCGTAAGCCGCAGCAATTTCCTGCGTGTCAGCGTGATTGTCCGCTCCGTTCTCATATTCTTCGCCGCCGCCGTCTGCGTTTTGATCGAGAATATTGTCGGAAATTTCCTGTACCTCATCGCCCGGAAGGACTTCTTCGAGAATGGGGTTCGCGACCAGCTCCTGCTCGATCAATTCGCTCAGTTCAAGTGAGGTCATCTGCAGCATTTCAATGCGCTGGCGCAATTGTGGCGTCAGGACCATTTTTTGCTGCAATGCTGTGGTGAGTCTTAAAGATGACATAGCGTATTCAGCGTCTCGCTGAGTATTCTCGCGCGAATATTAACGTACCCTAATTATACCGATAGATGAGGAAAAAAGGAAAACGAAGTTTTTTTACAAAGTGAATCTTTCTCCGAGATAAAGGCGTCGCACCTCGGCGTCCTCGACCAGCGTTGACGGGTCGCCGCTGCGAAGAATTTTCCCCTCTGCCATGATATACGCACGGTCGGTGATGCCAAGCGTTTCGCGAACGTTGTGATCTGTTATGAGAATGCCGATGCCGCGCCGTTTCAGATACAAAATGATCTCGCGAATATCGTCGATAGCAAGCGGATCGATTCCGGCAAACGGCTCGTCAAGCAAAATGTATTGCGGCTCGGTCGCAAGACAGCGGGCGATCTCGACACGGCGGCGCTCGCCACCGGAAAGTGCGTCTCCGCGGGTTTTACGGACGTGAGTGATGCCAAATTCGTCAAGCAGTTCTTCGAGCCGGGCAAACCGCGTTTCGCGGGTCATTTTCATTGTTTCAAGGACGGCGAGAATGTTCTGCTCCGCGGTAAGTTTGCGAAAAATTGACGGTTCTTGCGGGAGGTAACCAAGACCCAAACGCGCACGCAGATACATCGGCAGAGTGGTAACGTCGTTGCCGTTCAAAACGATATTTCCGTGCTCGGTGCGTTCGAGCCCTACCATCATATAAAACGTCGTGGTTTTGCCTGCGCCGTTTGCCCCCAGAAGGCCGACGACCTCACCTTCGCGAACGCTCAGCGTTACGTTATCGACAACACGGCGGCGTCCGTAAGTTTTTTGGATGGCGTTCGCGGACAAACAATGTCCCGCCGCCGGGACCGCCGCGTGGCCGTTGCCATTTTCGGTTTTGAGTTCACCGTGAACGAGCGTCATTACCTTCTCAGTTATTCTTTACTTTATATACCGACCGGATGCGCCCCGCGGTATTCTGTTTTGTTTTACCTTCACCGACAACACGGTTTTCGCGGAGATAAACCATAACCTCACCACCCTGCGAAGACCCGTTTTCGCTGTCGTCGATGCGGGCAGGATTTCCCCGTAACAAAACGGTTTCTTCGGCTGCATTGTATTGCGCGTAATCGCCCACCGCCTTGCGGTTAGGCTGTGTAATAACGACGTTGTTTTCGGCGATGGTTTGCGAAACCTCGTTTTTTTCGTTCAAAAATACGCTCGCAATTCCAGCGACGATCCGGTCCGCTCCCTGGCGAATATCGACGCCGTTTTCGTATCGCAAAACGCGTTTGTCACGGTCGTAAAGCATCTTATTCCCAGCCGCATAAACAGGCACATTCGTTTCGACGCCGTTTTCCTTGCGTTTAATATCGTATAGAAGGCTTTGCACATTGCCGTCAGCGTAAAACTGGCCTCTGTTTTGATCTATCATTAAGCGGTCGGCCCGGACGTAATTTTTTTCCTGCCAGCCGCGTGCATTGCCTAAATAAACACCGGTTTGCGCCCGATGGTCGAACTCCGCCGATTCCGCTGTGACAAAAACGGGCTTGCTTCCGTCACCGAATGGCGTCGCTCCACCGCTTTGTTTTTGGCTGTAATATGTCGTGCTGACACCGCCGCGCAAGATCGATTTTTGGTTTTGCGTATCCCAATCTATCTCACCCGCTTTTGCGCGTGCATGTGAATCCCAAACTGTCGGTTCGCCACCCCGAATTCTGACGATCTTTTCCGCCGGCGAAAAACTGATCGTCGACGAAATTGCATTTCGGTCGGCTTCGTTGAACTTGGCGTTTCCGACGGCCTCAAGCCGGTCGATGTCTTTTGATTGCTGTTGAAAATAGGCTTGCAGTTTGTCTGCCAAAAGCGTCTGAATATTACGTCCCTCAGACGGCTGCATGGGCGTGCGTACCGTTTTTGTTTTTGTCGCTCCCGCGCAGTACCTGACATTATTTCCGTTGGGGAAAAAATCGCAATCGAAACGTGGAGCATTCACGACGGTCCGATAATTTTCGGGCGCGGCGTGCAGCGGTAATATCGCTAATTCCGCATCACCGATAGCTTCGGCCTTTTGCAGATCCTTCCCGTTTTGGTCAAAAAATGTTCGAACGCTGTCGGCCGTAAGGGTTTTGTTAGATGCCGTAGGGCCGGAATCGGGAGAATCAAGTTTGATAGTGGTGCGGCCCTGCGTGTCCATCTGTTCCAGCAGCCCCTCGCCGCGGAATCGAACATGGATAGCGTTTGCCGCCGACAACATCACTTTGGAATATTCGCCGGGCTGTGCTGGTGTAAGGCCTGCATTGCTGGCGCCGACAGCGTTTGCGGCTAGCAGTTGTTGATTCTCGTTAAAAGTCGCGTTCAATTCCGGCGACGCAATATCTACCATCCGCTGATCTGTTGTCTGTTTTAGATACGCATTTCCGCGAGCGGTCGCGTTTTTGAGCTTTTTGTTCGGGAAAAGCTGTGCCGCAAGACTGTCTCCGCGAATAAGATCGTTTCCCTGCGAAATTTCGCCGTTTCCCGTAAGGTTTACGGTGCCGGTCAATTGTTCGTAAACGGCCTCTGTGGCCTTAATATCGGTGGGACGCTCGTCCTGAACCGTTACGATATGTGCTCCGTTTTTTAGCGAGAACCGTTCTGCGTCTTTCTCATAAATCGCATATCCGGCATCAATATTCGTCGGCTTTCCGTCACCCTCGCGGCTGGCGATGTTTACATTGTCAAAAAGTTCAAGCCTGGTCAGCCGCGGCTGCTCCCCGTCTGCTTTTAGAAAATTTGCCGATGCGCGGTCAGATTTAACGTCGATAATTCGCGATGTGCCGTTAGTTACCAAATTGATGGTAACGCCGTGCTGCATATCGAGCCTGTCACTAGCCTGATCGAGAGCGGCGTACCCGGCGTTGATCTTTGCCTCGCGAACGTTGGACCTTTCCAGTTCCGGAGAAGCGAACGTCTCGATCTGAACATCCTTTAATAGCTCAATCCGCTTGTCCGCAACTTTCACGAGCGCTCCCGACGACGTTCCGCGAACACCGTTTCGTTCGAACTGCACATTCTCATCGGCTTCGGCGGTTTCAGTCGATTTTGTGTAAGTAATTCGAGGCGTATTTACGACGAGAGCATCACGAGTCTCGATATGAACATTTCCGGCAAGATACGCCGTGAAATTCTTGTTTTCTTCCGGCACGTAAAGACCTTTTTCAGCGGTCATTTTGTCGGAATTTGTGCCTGTTTGGTCATAGACCTGCAGATAAACATTCTCCATTTCCTGGTGATTGTCGGAAAATGTGGTCGCTTTATCTGCCTTGATGTAATATTTTGGAACATCGCCGTCGGTTTCGAGCCGTTCATAGCCGTTGACCTCGGCAACAACGTCTTGAGAAAGCTGCGTGTGCTCGCTCTTTAAATGAAACGGTGTTTTGTTTCGTTCGCGATAAAAACCGATCACTACCGCCAAAACCGTCAAAACCAAGGCGCCGACAGCCGCAATGCGAAAATATTGCGGCAACTTCGCACGTAAGTGCAGATTTTTGATGTTGTGAGTCTTTTGCTCGGGCACCAACCTAATTATCCGTTCTAAGGTCCTCTACGACAAGCTGAAGCCTTGTATTTCCCTGCCAGGTGTTGGCTTCTGCAACATAAGCTAATTCGATGCGTGAGTTAGGCTTGAGAGTTTGCCCCATTGATCGTTCGACGCCGTCCCACCAGACGGCTTCAAAAGGCTTGCCGGCGGCGTCCGCGAGTCTAAGCTTGAGATGTTTTTCCTTCATCACGAACGGCTCGCCGCACAAATAAAGGTCGCGGGTAACGAAAACAGGTTTCGGATTGCCCGCACCGAAGGGCTCAAATTTGCTAAGTTCATCAACAAGCTTAAGATCAAGGGTTTTGCTTGAAACGAGAGCGTCGATCTTGAGTTCCGGCGTAAGATCATTGCCATTCAAATTACTCGCGGCGTTCTCGTTAAGCCGCTCGCGCAATACTGCAATATTATCGGCTCTTATCTTCATCCCGGCCGCTGCTGCGTGTCCGCCAAATTGCTCGAACAGCTCAGGACAACTTTCCAGCGCGTTGAGAAGATGATAATTTCCGATGCTTCGGGCGCTGCCATGAGCGTAGCCATCCTCGATCGAAAGAACTATCGTGGGACGATACAGCCGCTCGGCGATCTTCGACGCGGCGAGCCCTATCACGCCGCGATGCCAGCCGTCTCCCGCAACAACTACAAAGTTTTGATTACCGTTATTTACCGCCTCGTTGAGCGCGAGTTCGGTTATCTGTTTTTGAACCGTCTGACGCTCGCGATTTCTACTGTCAAGCAACTCGGCAAGCTGTCGTGCCTTGCTGAAATCCTGAGCTTCGAAGAGCTCGACGACGTGCCGCGCAACATCCATACGGCCTGCGGCGTTTATACGAGGAGCGATGCGGAAGCCAATATGGTAGCTCGTCATCTCAGCGCGGCATTCAGCAACCTCCATTAGCGCTTTTAGGCCGAGATTTCTCGTGTTCGGCAGATCTTTAAGACCGAGCGAAACTATTGCACGGTTTTCGCCGGTTAACTGCATAATGTCGGCAATGGTGCCGATGGCGGCGATCTTTAAAAAGCTCGGTACGTGCTGTTCCTTGCCGTTTTCGCGAAGCAAAACATGAGCGAGCTTAAATGCAACGCCGACACCTGCAAGATTTTTATCGGGATAATCACAGTCCGGTTGGTTCGGATTCACGACCGCAAACGCGGGCGGGTTTCCACGAGATTCATCCGACAGGTGATGGTCGGTGACGATAACGTCCAATCCGTTCGATTTCGTCCATTCGAGCGGTTCAAAGCTGCGGATGCCGCAATCGACGCTGATAACCAGCGAAAAGCCGTCGGCCTTTGCTTTTTCGAGCGCCGGAATGTTAATTCCGTACCCTTCCGTAAAACGGTTCGGGACATGAAAACCGGTTTCGGCACCGAGCATTTTTAATGCAGCGCGAAGCAACACCGTTCCGGTCGTACCGTCAACGTCGTAATCGCCCCAGATCAGGATTTTTTCGCCGTCTGCAATGGCTTTCATTACACGATCGACGGCCGAACGCATACCTTTCAGCAGCAACGGGTCATGGAGTTGATCGTAAGAAGGATTGAGAAATTTTTGAGCCGATTCCTCAGTGTCGTAACCTCGCGCAATAAGGAGCGCTCCAACCAGCGGCGAAACGTCCATCTTTCGGGCAAGGTCGTCGGTCTGCTGGCGGTCGTGTTTGTGAAGAATCCAGCGCTTTTGCATGGTGAAACTATTTTATCAAACCGCTAGCCTATCGCCACGTTCGGACTGATAACTCCGAACCAGAGAAGCGACAGTATAACGAGCCCGAGAATGATGCGATATACAATAAAGATGGCGGTCGAGTTTCGCCGCAGAAAAGCGAGGAGAAACCAAATAGATACGTAGCCGAAAATCGCCGAAACTATAACGCCCACAAGCAGCGGCTCGAAACTGTCCGGCGGCAAAAGCCCCCACGCTTGTTTTAATTCGAGCAGGCCGCTTGCCAAAACCGCAGGTATCGAAAGCAAAAATGAAAACCGCGCCGCGGTCTCGCGTTTTTCGCCCGCCAGCAGACCTCCCATGATCGTCGAACCGGAACGGCTCGCTCCCGGCATTAACGCCAGGACCTGACAGAACCCCTGAACAAGCGCGTCGAAAATACCAAGATGCTGAACATCTTTTCTCTGCCTGCCGACCAGCTCGGCAATGGTTAGAAGAATCGCGACAACGATCAGCATCGTCGCGATGATCCAGAGGTTTTTCGTCTCAGGCCCTTCGATATATTTTTTTAGCAGCAGGCCGACGGTTCCGATCGGTATCGACCCTATAATAATAAGCCAACCGAGCCACGCCTCATGCGACATCCAAAGCGGACGAACGCCCTGGGTTCCTGAATATCGTCGGGAGCGGTCGCGGCGTATCAACGCCCAGTGGTCGCGAATAAATGCTGTCGAGATATTCCAGATATCGAACGCAAAATAGATCAGCACAGCGGCGAGCGTACCGAGCTGAACAACCGCGATAGTTGCCGTGATCTGTTCCGGGTTGCCGCCGTAGATGCCGGTCAAACGGCTTGCAAAAACGAGATGGGCAGTCGAGCTAACTGGTATAAACTCGGTCAGACCCTGAACGATGCCCAGAATAATTGCCTGTAAAAAAGTCATAAGAGATGTTCTTTAGACGATGCGACTAGTGCAGATATGCTTTATTTCTTGTAACCGTTTTGCGCGATTTCGTCAAAGGCACAGAAATTGCGAGCTTAACTATGCGGAGGTAAATACAATGATCAGAAAGCTTAAATCAGGCGAATACAGATTATATTCGAGGAAAAAAGACCCTAAGACCGGTAAACGTAAGAATCTCGGCACATTTAAATCGCGCGAAGCGGCAGAGAAACACGAACGGGAGGTGCAGTACTTTAAGCGACACTAGACTGTTATTCGCGGTATCTCGCCCCGCCCGCTATGCGGTCGTAAAGCCAGGCGGGAAATATCTTACCGGCATGAACGAGTAAAGCAAGCTGCCAGGGGAAAGAAGCAAATTTTTTCTTTCGCTCTATGGCTTTAAGAAAAAGCGGGATCGCGTCGTCCAGTTCCATCAGGAAAGGCATTTTGTGCGTTCGTCCGGCGGTCAGCGGCGTTTTGATAAATCC
>Ga0068853_100002786_pt1 | contig 13216 bp, 13 predicted proteins | sample KBSCornC32_FD_65655 | JGI IMG/M metagenome (GOLD analysis project Ga0068853, IMG submission 65655) | Corn rhizosphere microbial communities from Kellogg Biological Station, Michigan, USA - KBS Corn C3-2 | ecosystem: Host-associated > Plants > Roots > Rhizosphere > Soil ... | reverse complement strand
CTCTCGACCGAGGGTCGTTGGGTGGCGGCCGCGCTCGCCTGTGGTGCGGGAGCCGTTCTCAGTCATCGATCCGCAGCAGCAGTCTGGCGGCTCCTTCCCGATCAGCCGAACGCGCCGGTCGATATCTCTGTACCGAGCGAGGCAGGCAAGAAGAAGCGGCGCGGCATCCGCCTGCATCGTCGACCCTCGCTCGATCCTGAGGCGGTGACTCGGCATCGAGGAATTGCCGTGACAGTTCCAGCTTGCACGGTCGCCGACCTCGCCAAGACTGCGTCACCGGTGGATGTACGGCGCGCTCGTCGCCAGGCCGCGGTTCTGGGCCTTCAGATTGATGGGGCGAGCGAAGACGACGCGACCCGCAGCGAGCTCGAGTTCCTCTTCCTGAAGCTATGTCGGCAGCACAAGCTGCCTGCTCCGGAGGTGAACGTCTGGATCGCCGGTGTTCTCGTCGATTTCGCCTGGCGCCAGCGCCGACTGATCGTTGAGACGGACGGCTACCGCTTTCACAGCGGGCGCGTCTCTTTCGAGGGTGATCGGACTCGCGATCTACGCCTGAGAAGCCACGGCTTCCAGGTCATACGGCTGACCTACAACCAGGTCGCAAGACGGCCCCGGGAGACCGCGGGCGTGCTGAGGAAGCTGCTGGCTTAACCCGCTCGGAACGGTCCCGAACGGCCTCGTTCGGCGTCGCGCAACGAGGTCTCGGGCTCGGCGTGGATCAGCACCTCTGCATGGGGGATCGTGGCCTCGATCGAATCGCGCATCGCGTGGGCCAGCTCGTGGGCGCGCTCGAGCGTGGTGCCGGACTGGTACTGCACATGGAGGTCGATGTAGCGGCGGCTGCCAGCCCGGCGGGCGCGCAGCTTGTGGTATCCGGCGACCTCCGCCGTCCGGGCCGCGGCGATCGCCGCCTCGATCTGGTCCATCTCCTCGTCGGGCAGGGCTTCGTCGACGAGCACGCCGGAGGAGCGCCTGACGATGCGGACGCCGGCGACGACGATCGCGACGGCGACCGCCAGGGCGGTGATCGAGTCGAAGGCGGCGTTGCCGGTGATCTGCACCAGGGCCAGGCCGATCAGCACGCCGGCGGAGGTCAGCGCGTCGGTGCGCAGGTGCGAGGCGTCGCCTTCCAGCGCCGGCGAGTCATGCAGCTTGGCCTGCCGCGCCAGCACCGTCGAGACGACCGTGTTCGCGACCACCGAGAACCCCATCACGGCGATGCCCACGCCGAGGACTTCCACCTCGGCACCGACGACGAGCCTGTGCGTCGCCTCGTAGATGATGATCCCGGCGCCGACCAGGATCAGCAGCCCCTCGATCGTCGCCGCCAAGCTCTCGACCTTCTCGTGGCCGTAAGGATGATCGGCGTCGGCGGGCTCGTCGGCCTTTCGAACCGAAAGGAAGGCGACGACCGAGGCAACGAGGTCGATCAGCGAGTGGACGGCCTCGGTGAGGATCGCTATCGAGCCGGTGATCGCCCCGGCCGCCAGCTTGAGCGCGATCAGCAGCGCGTTGGAGGCGATCGAGAGCGCCGCGGCGCCACTCTTGCCGCGGATCATCGGGCCTCTTGACTGACCCGACTGCTGCTCAAGTGCGCTGCGAGCTGGCGAGCAGCCCGGCCGCGGTGACTGATCTCGTTCTTCTCCGCCTGGCTCAGCTCCGACATCGTGCGTTGGTCATCGGGACCGGTGTCGTCGGGGACGAAGGCGGGGTCGTAACCGAAGCCGCCATCGCCGCGCGGCTGCTCGATCAGCCGACCCTCGCAGCGAGCCTCGAAGACCCGCTCGGAGCCGTCGGCCTCCACCAGCGCCAGCGCGCAGTGATACGCGGCCCGCCGCTCTTCTCCGGCCGCGGCTACCTCGCGCAGGAGCTTCTCGAGGTTCTCCTCGTCGCTCGCCCCCGGCCCGCCATAGCGAGCCGAGTGGATCCCGGGCCGACCCCCGAGCGCCAGCGCCTCGATCCCCGAGTCATCGCCGATCGCGGCCTCCCCGCTCGCCGCGTGCGCCGTCCGGGCCTTCTCCAGTGCGATCGCGGCAAAGGAATCACCCTCCTCGGGTGGCAGCTCGATGCCATCCGGGAGCGCCTTCAGCTCGAGCCCAGGGAGCAATTCCCGCATCTCGCGGAGCTTGTGCCTGTTGGCGGTGGCGAAGATCAACGACAGCTACCCCCTGTCGACTACCCGATCCTGCACCCCGCGCAAGCGCGAGATTCCCATCTCCGCCAGGCCGAGGAGCTCGTCGAGCGAGGCACGCGAGAGCGGCGTGCGCTCGGCGGTCGCCTGCACCTCGACAAGCCCACCCTCGCCGGTCATGACGACGTTCGCGTCGACCTCGGCGGTCGAGTCCTCGGAGTAGTCGAGATCGCAGAGGGGGCGCCCGTCGACGACACCGACGCTGATCGCCGCGACCGATCCGGTCAACGGCAGCGTCTCGAGCTCGCCCGCGTCGACCAGCCTCTGCAGGGCCAGCCTGAGGGCGACGTAGCCGCCGGTGATCGCCGCGCAGCGGGTGCCTCCATCCGCCTGCAGGACGTCGCAATCGACGTAGATGCTGCGCTCGCCAAGCGCCTTCGGATCCAGCACCACCCGCAGCGAGCGGCCGATCAAGCGCTGGATCTCGACTCCTCGCCCATCCTGCTTGCCCTTGGCGATGTCACGCACCTTGCGATCGCCAGTCGAAGCGGGCAGCATCGCGTACTCGGCCGTGACCCAGCCCTTGCCGCGCCCCTGCATCCAGCGCGGCACCGAGGTGCTGACCGAGGCGGTGCAGATGACCCTGGTGCGGCCGAGCGTGATCAGAGCTGAGCCGTCGGCGGTGTCGACGAATCCAGCGTCGATCGAGACGGGGCGGATGTCGGCGGGGGCGCGATCGTAGCTGCGGGAGGCTGGCATGGGCGCGAGTCTAAGTCAGCACCGCCGTCCGGAGGGGCTGGCGGAAGGGCCGCGCTTACGCGCGACCCTTCCTTCCCACTGGGGTAGCCCTCTGGCATCTCCGTGAGTCTCGATAACCCCGGCGCCTCGCGAGCCTGGCCGCAGCATAGGGTGGTACTCCCTGAGCAGTCAATAGGAACTAACCGGGTTCGGCTCCTCCACCGTGCTCATTTGAACGCAACCTTGTCGACCGCCTCCTTGATCTTGTTGACGATCACGTCCGCCAACTCGGTCCCCTGTTTGCCGTTGAACCCCTTCATAGCCGCCACCATTCCCACCATCAGCAGCGAGACGAGCAGGATCAAGCCCACGTACTCGACCGTCCCCTGTCCTCGCTCGCCGGCGAGCGAGCGAATCGCCCGCGCCCGCGCCTCGATTGCGGCGTGCAGGTACCCCATCAACATGTAAAGCATCGAACGCCTCCTTTTACGGTTGGGAGGGCGATGCTCGGGGGCGCCGACGCGCCTAACAAGACGCGTTCGTGCCGGCTCTGTGACGCGATTCAGGGAAGGTCGGAGCTAGCCTCCTCCGCGTGCGCGTGCTGATCGTGACCAATTTCATGCCAGACGCCACCGCGCCACAGCGCGGCCGCTGGGTCCGCGATCAGATCGACGAGCTCGAGCGTTGCGGGGTGGAGGCGGTGCGTTTCGAATTCCCGCCCGGCCGGGGCGAGTACCTGCCGGCCACACGACGCCTGCGCCGCCTGCTGCGACGCGAGCGCTTCGACCTCGTTCACGCCCACTACGGCCTGGCCGGCTGGTGCGCGCGCCTCGCAGGGGCTCGGCCGCTCATGGTCAGCTTCCACGGCACCGACGTCCGCCACTGGCTGGTCGGACCGCTGTCCCGCCGCCTCGCCTGGCGGGTCGATCTCGTCGCCGCCGTCTCACGCGCCCTCTTCGACCCCGAGGACAACCGTCCCGGCCTCCCCCACGTCCCCGGCTCGGCGGTCCTGCCCTGCGGGCCGGATCTGCGCCGCTTCGGACCGCGCTCACGAGCCGAAGCCCGGCACGAGCTCGGGCTCCAGCCCGACGGCCGCTACCTCCTCTTCCCGGCCAATCCCGCCCGCCCTGAGAAGCGCCACGACCGTGCCGCCGAGCTCGCCGCCGCCTGCGAAGCGGAGCTGCTCACCGGCGGCTCGATCGATCCCGAGCGGATGCCGCTTTGGGTCAATGCCGCCAACGCGGTCCTCGTCACCTCGGACTACGAGGGCTTCGGCCTCGCCGCGGTCGAGGCGCTGGCCTGCGACGTGGCCGTCCTCTCCACCCCGGTGGGCGTCGCCCCCTACGCCCTCGGCGGCGTCCCCGGCACCCTCTGCGCACCTTTCGAGCTGCAGCGCTGGCGCGCTGCCGCCGGGCCCCTGCTCGACGCCGCAGATCCCCGGGTCGAAGGATCGGGCCGGGCAGCCACCCTCTCCGCCGCGCGCATGGCGCAGCGGACGCTCGAGGCCTACCGCGCTGTTCTCGGCAGCGCGTAATAGATTGAGGCCGTGAGCGGCGAGGATCTCAGCGCCCAGGTCGAGATGGCGAAGCGCCGCCTCGAGGAGGCGGCTGCCGCGGCCAGCTCCGCCGAGAAGCGCGTGGCCGCCGAGATCGAGGCACTCGAGACCGACCTCGAGACCGAACGGGCGAAGGCATCGCAGGCGCTCGAGCAGCTCAAAGCCGCCCATGCCGAGGAGCTGCGCCGCGAGCGCGAGGCAAAGGAGCGGATCGTCGCCGCGGCCGAGAGCCGCCTGGCCGAGATCGAGGCGCAGGCAGAGGCCACCGAGCAGCGCATCGCCGAGGCCGAGAGGCGCGCGGCCGAGGCGGAAAGCTCGATCGCCGACGAGCGGGTCCGGGCGCGCGAGGCGGCGGCGGCCTGGCTGCGCGGTCAAGTCGAGGCGATCCGGCGAGAGGCCGGGCAGCGATAGCTCCCAAAGCCGAGTTCGACGTCGCCGTCATCGGCGGCGGCGCGGCGGGTCTCTGGACGGCGCTGAAGGCCGCCGAGCAGGGCGCGCGGGTCTGCCTCGTTTCGCGCACTCCGCTCTCCCAGAGCGCCAGCTACTGGGCTCAGGGGGGGCTTGCGGCGGCGCTCGAGCCAGGCGACTCGCCTGAGCAGCACGCGGCCGACACGCTCGCCGCCGGGCGCGGCCTCTGCCGGACGGCCGCCGTCCAGGCCCTGGTCGAGGAGGCCCCTGCCGCGGTGCAGGAGCTGCGCTCGCGCGGCGTCCTATTCGACTTAGGACCCGACGGCGAGCTGGCGCTTGGCCTCGAGGGCGGTCACACCAGGCGTCGCATCATCCACTCCGGCGGCAGCGCGACCGGACACGAGATCACCTCGAAGCTGGCCACGATGGTTGGCCGCGAGCCGCGGATCGACGTCCGAGAGCAAGCATCGATGACGGCTCTGTGGAGCGACGGCGAGCGCTGTCACGGCGTGCTCACCGACCGCGAGCAGATAGCCGCCGCGGCGACGATCCTGGCGACCGGCGGGGCGGCCGCGCTGTGGCGGCGCACCTCGAATCCCTGGGGCGCGATCGGCGCCGGTCCCACGATGGCCTCGGCGGCGGGCGCGGACCTCGCTGACCTCGAGTTCTGTCAGTTCCACCCAACCGCGCTCTTCCTCCCCGGCACCAGGTTCGACGGGCTGTTGATCACCGAGGCGGTGCGGGGCGAGGGAGCGACGCTGCTCGATGCCTCCGGGCGCCGCTTCACCGACGAGCTCTCCCCGCGCGACGCGGTCACGGCGGCGTTGCTCGACCGGATGAAGGCGGATGGCGTCGACGCGGTCGACCTCGACCTGCGCGGTCTCGACCCCGCCCGCTTCCCCAACGTCTTCTCCTCCCTTCGCGGGGCGGGGCTGGAACCGGCCAAGGAGCTGATCCCGGTCGCTCCGGCGGCGCACTACACGATGGGGGGCATCGTCGTCGACCTCGACGGGCGTTCCTCGCTGCCCCGCCTTTTCGCCGTCGGCGAGTGCTCGTGCACAGGCCTGCACGGCGCCAACCGGCTCGCCTCCAACTCACTCAGCGAGTGCTTCGTCTTCGGCGCCCGCGCGGCGCGAGCAGCCCTGGAGGAGACCGCCGCGGCCGACCCCCCGGCGCCGGGCGAATGGCGCTTCGAGCCGCCGAGCGAGGCGACCCGCGACGCGGTCTGGGAGCTCGCCGGCCCCCGCCGCGATCCCGAGCGGCTGAGCCGGCTGCGCGAGGACCCCTACCCGCTGGCCCGGTCGATCGCGACCCTGGCGCTGGCGCGCCGCGAGTCGCGCGGGGGCCACCTGCGCAGCGACTTCCCAGGCGTCGACCCCGAGCTCGACGGAGTCCACTTCGTGCTCGCCGCCGACGGGGAGCTGCGCCGCGAAAGCTGGCGCTGAGCTAGCTTCGGGGCTGTGCTGCTCGGTGTCGACGTAGGCGGGACCTTCACCGACGCCGTCCTCTTCGACGGCGAGCGGCTCCACACGGCGAAGCTGCCGACCACGCCCGAGGACCAATCCCAGGCCGTGATCGCCGCGGTCGAAGCGGTGATCGCGCTGGCCGGCGCCGAAGCCAGCGAGGTCGAGACCTTCGCGCACGGAATGACGGTCGGCACCAATGCCCTGCTGGAGGAACGCGGCGCCCGCACGGCCCTGATCGCGACCCGCGGCTTCGCCGACGTCCTCGAGATCGGCCGCCAGGACCGGCCCAGTCTCTACCGGCTCTGCGCGCCCAAGCCGACCCCCCTGGTCAAAGAGGAGCTGCGCTTCGAGGCGGCCGAGCGCATCGGCCCAGAGGGGATGATCGAGCCACTCGGCGAGGCGGAGCCCAGCCGTCTCGCCCAGCTGGTGGGCGACAGCGGCGCCGAGGCCGTCGCGATCTGCCTGCTCTTCTCCTACCTCGAGCCCGCCCATGAGCGACGGATCGCCGAGCACCTGCGCAGCGAGCTGCCCGGCGTGCACGTCTCCGCTTCCCACGAGGTGCTTCCCCGCTTCCGCGAGTACGAGCGCTGCTCGACCACCGCGATCGACGCCTACCTCTCGCCCCTGCTCGGTCGCTATCTGGGGCGACTGGAGGAGGCCGCGAGCGGCGCCGGCCTGCCAGCGCCGCAGGTGATGCAGTCCTCGGGCGGTGTGGCGAGCGCCGCGGAGGCAGCACGAGCCGGCGCCTGGAGCGTGCTCTCCGGCCCGGCCGGCGGCGCGGTCGGCGCCGGCCTGATCGCTCAGCGTTCCGGCGACGGCAACGCGCTCGGCTTCGACATGGGCGGGACGTCATGCGACGTCTGCGTGATCGAGGGAGGCGAGGTGAAGCGGACCGACTCCCGCACCATCGCCGGCCGCGTGATCCAGCTGCCGATGGTCGACGTCCACACGGTCGGCGCGGGAGGCGGCTCGATCGGCTGGCGCGACGGCGGCGGCGCCCTGCGGGTCGGCCCGCGCTCGGCTGGCGCCGAACCGGGCCCCGCTTGCTATGGACGCGGCGGCAGCGAGCCCACCGTCACCGACGCCAACTTGATGCTCGGCCGCCTCGCCGCCGATTCGAAGCTGGCCGGCGACGTGACGCTGGACAGGAGCGCCGCCGAGAAGGCGATTGCCAGGCTGGCCTCCTCGCTTGGGCTCGATCCGATCGAGACGGCCGAAGGCATCGTGCGGGTTGCCAATCAGGAGATGGTGCGGGCGCTGCGGGTAGTCACCGTCGAGCGCGGCATCGATCCTCGTGACTTCGCTCTCCTCCCCTTCGGCGGCGCCGGCCCGATGCACGCGGCCGAGATCGCGAGCGAGCTCGAGATCGGCCGCATCCTCTGCCCGCGCGCCGGTGGCGTGCTCTCGGCCCTCGGACTCTGCGCATCCGACCGCCGCCAGGACACCGCGCGGACGGTGATGCTCTCCGGCGAGGACTTCACGGCCGAGCGGATCGCCGCGGCGGTCGAGGAGCTGGCCGCCGGCCTCGGCGGCGACACCGACGCGGCAGCGGAAGTCACCTACGAGCTGCGCTACGCCGGCCAGGCCTTCGAGCTGCCCGTGAGCGGCTCGCTGCGTCCGGACCCGGCCGACCTCGCCGAGCGCTTCGCCGAGGCGCACGAGCAGCTATACGGCCACCGCGACCCCGAGGGCGAGGTCGTACTCGTCCACATCCGCCTGGCGATGGTCACCGCAGGCGCTCGCCCGCGTCCCATCGCTTCCGCCGGCACCATCGAGCACGACTCGCGGCGGGTCCGCTTCGGCGCCGAGTGGCTGGAGACGCCCGTGCTGCGGGGCGAGCCGGCCGCTGGCCTCGGCTGCGCCGGACCAGCGGTCTTCGAGCTTCCCGAGAGCACGTTCCTCGTTCCTCCCGGGTGGGACGTGGATGTCGACGACGCCGGCACGATCCGCGCCACCAGCACAGGTGCAACGCGTTGAGCACCTCCTGGGGCCGCAAAGCGTTGCAGTTAGGACGGCCATGGACCCGGTGACGCTGCAGGTGACGATCGGCGGTCTGCACGCCGCCTGCGAAGAGATGGGCGCCGCCCTGATCCGCTCTGCCTACTCAGCCAACATCAAGGAGCGCCACGATTGCTCTACGGCGATCTTCGACGCGCGCGGAGAGCTGGTGATGCAGGCCGAGCACATTCCCGTCCACCTTGGTTCGATGCCGGACGCGGTCGCCGCCGTGATCGACCTCGAGCAGGAGCCCGGCGGGTCGTGGATCCTCAACGACCCGTACCGCGGCGGCACCCACCTGCCCGACATCACCCTGATCTCACCGGTCTTCGTCGGCGACGAGGTGATCGGCTTCGCCGCCTGCAGGGCCCACCACGCCGACGTCGGCGGCCCGACCCCGGGCAGCATGCCGGCCAACTCGACCCGCCTCGAGGACGAGGGGGTGGTGATCCCACCGACCCGGAGCACTCCGGCGGTGCTGCGCGAGCTCACCGCGCGGATGCGCTTCCCGCAGCAGCGGCTCGCCGACCTGCGGGCACAGCAGGCCGCCAACCGGATCGGCGGGCAGCGTCTCGGTGAGCTCGCCCAGCGGCACGGTCGCGAGCAGCTCACCCTCGCGATGGAGGAGATCCTCGCCTACGCCGAGCGGCGCACCAGGCACGCGCTCGCCGCCCTCCCCGACGGCACCTACTCGGCCGAGGACCTGCTCGAGGCGGACTTCGACGGCAGCGAGCACGACGTGCGTCTGCGGGTGGCGGCGACGATCGACGGCGAGGAACTGACGCTCGACTTCGGCGGCAGCGACCCGGAGGTGAGCGGCAACCTCAACTGCCCACTGTCGGTGACCAAGTCAGCTGCCTTCTTCGCGGTGCGGGCGCTGACCGACCCCGACGCTCCCCCCTGCGCGGGGGCCTACCGGCCGATCACCGTCAAGGCGCCCGAGGGCTGCTTGCTAAACGCCCGCTTCCCAGCCGCCGTCGCCGCCGGCAACGTCGAGACCTCCAGCCGGGTCGCCGACCTCGTCATCGCTGCGCTCAGCGGGGCTCAGCCCGTGCCGGCCCAGGGGCAGGGGACGATGAACAACCTGACCCTCGCAAACGACGGGTTCACCTACTACGAGACACTCGGCGGCGGCCAGGGCGCCTGTCCCGGGGCCGACGGCCCGAGCGCGATCCACGTCGCGATGTCGAACACCCTCAACACGCCGGTCGAGGCACTCGAGACCGAGTTTCCGCTTCGGGTTCACGAGCTTTCGCTGCGCCGCGGCAGCGGCGGCGGCGGAGAGCACAGCGGCGGCGACGGGATCGTGCGCGAGCTCGAGGCGCTGGCGCCGATGCGCTTCTCGCTGATCGGCGAGCGCCGCCGGCGCCCACCGAGCGGTCGCGACGGAGGCGAAGGTGGCGCGACTGGGCGCAATCTGCACAACGGCAAGCTTCTGCCCGGCAAGAGCGAAGGCGATCTCGTTGCCGGGGACACTCTGAGGATCGAAAGTCCGGGCGGCGGCGGCTACGGCCGTCAGTGATCTTCGTCACAAATTTTGCATTCCAGGCGGGCTGCTCTAGAATGCGCGATCCGGGCGGGCACCTCCACCATGGATTGGGTCAGGCGCCCCCCTCCCAGTCAAGCTTCAAACACCTTCTTTTAGGTACGACTTCAAATGCCGATCGCTTTCAAGGAATGGGCCGTGACGGTCCGCGCACTCGCCGAGGGCGAGCAGCTGCTGACCCTTCGCAAGGGCGGAATCCGCGAGGAGAACAAGCACTTCGAGCTCGAGCACGAACGCTTCTTCCTCTACCCCACCTTCGATCACCAGCAGAACAACCTGGTGCGGGAGTCGCATCATCCTGAGCTCGGTCGCGCCCTCGAGGAGGGCGTCTGGCCCGACGAGGAACCGCCGGCCCGCGCCCTGCTGCAGGACGGCGGCATCTCCCAGCCCGATCGGGTGCGCCTGCGCGCCTGGGCCGAGGTCACCGACCACATCACCGTCACCGACCCGCGCGTGGTCGATGGTCTCTCCCCTTACTACGTCTGGACCCCCGACTATGCCGAGAAGCGGCTCAACTGGAAGCGCCGCCACCCGCTGCACGTGCTGTTGCTGCGGGTCCATCGCATTCCCCGCCCGGTCACGGTGCGGGTCCGCGAGGAGTACCACGGCTGCCGCTCCTGGGTCGAGGTCGACCGCGAATTGCCCTTCGAGGGCACGCCGGTGATGGCCGACGAAGAGTTCGACCGCGCCCGCGCCGAGATCCTCGGCGTTTGCGGCGTCGCGACGGCGGCCGCCGAGCCGGCCCTCGTCTAGGTTCCCTGACCGCCCCACAGCCTTAGTAGGGTCGCGGCATGCCGTGGGTCGAGACGAAGTCGCTTAGCTTCACAGCGCGACACGACAGTGGCGACGCCTCGTTCGCGGAGCGGACACTGGACCGGATGGAGGAACTGCGGCTGCGGCTCGAGGATCGCTTCGACCTGGTCCCCGGCAACATCACCGTCGTCGTCCACACCAACCCGGCCTGGCTCTCGCTGGCCCATCCATTCCTACCCGCCGCACGCTGGTCGGCAGCGCCCGCGGGGCGGCGCTATCTGGCCGGCTGGCCGATGTCGACCGAGCTGCATGTCCTCAACGACCCGCACATGGAGCGCCGCGCCGCAGGCGAGGATTCCCGCGAGGCGCTGCGCGGCACGGCGGAGCGGCTCTACGCTCAGCTCGTCATCGCTGCCAACAATCGCGAGCTGCCGCCCTCGTGGACGCCGCGTCGCTTCGCCCGCTACCTGCGCTGGGCCTGGCTGGTCGAAGGCGGAGCCCAGTACTTCTCACGCCAGGTCGGCTTCTACCGACCCGCGGTCATCCGGCGCCTGCGCGAGAGCGCCCGACCCTCCTTTCCCCCCTCCCGCCGCGACGCCGTGATCCTCGGCGGCACGATCTTCGACCTGCTCGAAATGGAACGCGGCTCCGAGGCCTGCGAGCGCCTCGCCCTGAAACTGCTGCCCGGCGGCGCCGTGCCGACGATCGAGGCCGCCTTCGACGCCCGCTTCCGCGAGATCGAGGACGCCTGGCGGGGCTATCTGCGCGAAATCGCCCGGCCCAACGGGAGCTAGCGGATTCGTTTGATGAGTTTTAGGGGCTATGGCCCGCAAAACCGTTCAATCGCCGCCCGGCGTGCCCTCCAACACCTCGCGCGCGTCTTCGGCTGCGGCCTCGGGAACGAGGATCTGGCGGGGACCCGCGGCTAGGAACTCAGGATTGTCGATCGTGCGCTGGACCATGCTCGGGATCCCATGCTCGCCGAGCAATCCCTGGATCATCTCGGCCTCCATCTGATTCAGCGCAAAGGCGACCTTGACGAGTTTGCCGCTACCCGACGATGAGCTCGGCATCGTCGATCTTCAAGTCTTTGAGCCAGTAGCCCTTGACCTCAGGTGCGTCCTCGTCTTGAAGCGAGACGATCAGATAGATCGCGTCAGGCCAGTTGACCGCCTGGTTGACGTCGGTCTGCGAGGGATAGGCGGGGCTCTTGGTGTGCGAGTGGTAGATCGCCAGCATCTCCTTGCCGTCGTCTTCGATCGCCTTCAGCGCGTCGTACTGGCCCTGCGGATCCATCTCGAAGCGCAGCGGGCTGGCGGCTGAGTTGACGACAGGGATCACGATGCTCGCCGCACCATCCGAGCCGCCGACCATGCCGCAGCACTCGTTGGGCAAGTCCGCGCGAGCGTGCGCGACCATCTCGTCGATCAGGGACTGGGAAATTCGCATCGGCGGCCGAGGCTAGCGGAGAAAAGACCCCCTCGGCGTGCCCGCGCCCTATTGGCGGATCTTGTCGCGGCCCGGTCCCCCGAGCAGCTTGTCCCGGCCCTTGCCGCCGCAAATCAGGTCGCCGCCGGAGAGACCGCGAACCGTGTCCTTGCCCCCAAGCGCGGCAATCACGTCGCGCCGCGGCGTGCCGGTGATTTCGTCGCGGCCCTGGGTGCCAACGATCGTCGCGCGCCGGCCCAGGCAGCGGCTGCGATCGGTGCCTCCTCGCAGTCCGATCAGGGCGAACTGCTTGGGCCCGCAGCAACTGGTTTCGCCGAGGGCGACGATGCGACCGCTGGACTGCATCGAGATCCCCAGCGGGGCCTCCTGGTTGCCGCCGAACTCGGTGACCAGCCGCTGGCCGCTGTTGAAGGTTCGATCAGCGCCGCCGTCGGCCCGCAGGCGGAAGACGACCATGCGACCGTCCCACCCCACTCCGACGATGCGGCCTTTCGAGTCGACGGCGATCGCCGAGGGGCTGATCGCGCCGACCCGCTTGAACAGCCTCACACGCCCGCCTGCGCCGAAGCCGCTGTCCACCGCCCCATTGACGCCGAGCTTGATCACATTGCCGACCGTGGAGGATCCGGCACCTTCTTCTTCGAAGACGATGACGACCCCACCGTCAGGGGCGAGAGCGGCTCCCTCCACGGTGGCCTGGACTCCCGGCGTCGGCACGAGGACCTGGCCCGAGCCGCCCAGTCCGGGGTCCGGCTGGCCGCTGGGGAGGAATCGCGCGAAGCTGATCCCGTTGCCGAAGAGCGGCGAGCCACCGCAGCAGCGAGGGCTGGGCACCGAGATCGTGCCGCCGGCACCGAGCAGGATGCCCGCCCGCCGGCTCCTGGTCGCCTCTGCCAGCACGACTTCGCCACCTTTGCCGAAGCTCGCGTCGCGTTCGCCATCGGGGAGGAAGCGGGCCAGGAGCAGGTTGGAGGCGCCGGCTTCGTGGCTGCCCTCGGCGCCGGCGACGATCTTGTCGTCGGGCTGGACCGCCACCGAAGGTTCGCTGAAGATGCCGCCGGGAAAGCCTCCCTGGATGACCCCACCTGTGCCGAAGCTCCCGTCCAAGTGGCCGCCAAGGTCGAAGCGAGCGACCAGCATCGTGCCCGCGCTGACAGCCGCCACCACGGGCT
>Ga0068853_100002784_pt1 | contig 13225 bp, 10 predicted proteins | sample KBSCornC32_FD_65655 | JGI IMG/M metagenome (GOLD analysis project Ga0068853, IMG submission 65655) | Corn rhizosphere microbial communities from Kellogg Biological Station, Michigan, USA - KBS Corn C3-2 | ecosystem: Host-associated > Plants > Roots > Rhizosphere > Soil ... | reverse complement strand
TCTCGACCATCCAGGTCATCGGGTTTTGATCCGCTATACTTCGAAGCGACCATGCCGAGTCCATCGGCCCGATCTTGAGCATCTTGCGGATCGACATCGATTTTCCTTGGGCGGTGCTTTCGCCCACGCCGAATGCCTTGTCGATGGCCGTCAGTTTCATGTGCGGGGCCTGGCTCTTGTCGTCAAGGAAATTCACCCATCCAATCGTGCGCACGATGCCACAGGCCCATGTGTTCGGCTTGCCGCTGGCCAATGGCGATCGTCGCTTGCGCGCGAGTTTGTCGGCCAGGCGCCGGCAGAGATCGGCATACTCTTCGTTCAGATGTTCTCGGCAAAACTGGTCGATCATGTCGATGATGCTCGCCAACACGTCCGCCGTCTCTTTTGCCGAGTCCGTCTTTTTCGCCATTGTCGTCCATTTGCGGTTTCAGATAGAGTTGGTCGTTCAAGCGGCATTCTACCGCCTCTTGAGCTAGGCCGGTAGAATCGGGGCCGGGAGCATGACCCCCCGCTCAGATCGCTCATCGCCGCAATTCCTGACACGGCGTTGTCGTGCGGTCGGCGGAACGAGAGATCCATAAGAAGGTCGGGCGACGCGACGATAGATTGAGGGAACACGATGCTCAAAAGTCGAGCGAAGAAGGGTTCAAGTCCGCGCAAGCCGCTGCCGAATTTTCGCGGTCTGAAGCCGGCATCCGTGGCGGCTTCTAGTGCAAAGCGTTCGAATCGAAAAACGAATTCCAGGCATGAGGTCCTTCTTCGTCGCGAGCTAAGAGGATTTGGTCTCCGATACCGGAAGTACGTCCGCGATCTACCAGGCAATCCGGATCTCATTTTCCGGACGGCGAAAGTTGCAGTCTTCTGCGACGGAGATTTTTGGCATGGCAGGGACTGGGTACGGCTAAAGCGGAAGCTGCTTCGCGGGCAGAATTCAAAGTACTGGATTGCCAAGATCTGTCGGAACCGCGAGCGGGACCGGAAGGTTGCCGCGGATCTGGCGAAATTAGGCTGGGATGTTGTGCGGGTCTGGGAAAGTGATATTCTGAGCGGTCCGCGGGAAGCAGCGCGCTGGATTCACTCGCAGGTACGTCTCAGGTTGTTGCAGAACGGTCGTTGCCAAGCCGTCCGCGGAGTTGTACGACGATATACGCCAATTTGTTGACTTATCTGCAGCGGAGTCGCATCGATACGCCTGCTCGACGCTGAGAGAGTGGCGCGCTCGACGGGCCGGCACAATCGTCAGACTCGGCACATTTTTGGCCTGCTAAAGGGGTTGAAGCAACACGTTCGATTGAACACTTATGGTCCATCCAACCCGTACTTCAAAACCCTCCTTCTTATCCGTCTTTTCTGGGCTCGGCGGCATTGATTTAGGCCTGGAATCGGCCGGGTTTCGTTCGATTGGCTGCCTCGAGGTCGATCGACTTGCGCGTGCTAGTCTGGTGTCGAATCGCGCAGAGTGGGACGTAATTGAGCCTGGCGAAGTCGTCCTCGCTTCGAAGGTATTAACGCCGCGGGCGCTTAAAATACGGAAGCGTCAACTGTTTTTGCTTGCCGGAGGGCCACCGTGTCAACCATTCTCGAAAGCCGCGCAATGGTCGCCGACGGCACGAATGGGTTTGCGGGATGATCGCGCGAAGTGCCTCACGGGGTTTCTGTCGCTGATTGAAACATTCCTCCCCCGCGCCATTCTCATTGAGAATGTGCAGGGATTTGTATCCGGTAAAACGAGCGCGAGAGCAAAGATTGTCGCCGGGCTTAACAGGATCAATCGAAAGCACAATGTCAAATATCGCCTCCAACATTGGATTGTAAATGCAGCAGACTATGGCGTCCCGCAAAGACGGTCGCGAGCGATTCTATTCGCAGAACGCGGTGGGATGGAAATCGAATTCCCGGCCCCTACGCATTTGCAAACACCCATAACGGCGTGGGATGCGATCGGAAAACTTGCCGGCTCTCCCGCGGAATCGTCCGGTGACAACCACTGGCTGAAACTGCTGCCAACAATTCCCGAAGGAAATAACTATCTTTGGCACACGCCGCGCGGCGGTGGCAAGCCGCTGTTTGGCTATCGAACTCGATTCTGGTCATTCTTGCTAAAATTGGCGAAAGACAGTCCGGCCTGGACGCTCCCTGCTCAACCTGGGCCGTTTACCGGTCCATTCCATTGGGATAATCGTGTTCTGACGATCGAAGAAATGTTGAGGCTCCAAAGTTTCCCAATCACGTGGAAAGTCGTCGGAAGTCGCCGTGAACAAATTCGGCAAATTGGAAATGCGACACCTCCCTTGCTTGCAGAAGTAATCGGCCGTGCGATCAAGTCACAAATTCTAGGAGAAATTGAAGCAGGCACTCCGATCCTCGAGATTCAAAGAAGCAAGCAACCCATACCGCCACCGCGAAAGACGCTGCCCGTCCCCGACTCATTCGTTCATCGAATCGATAACTGGCCCGACCATCCTGGAACTGGCAGAGGCCCCAAGCCCGTCGCCGTATTGCGAGAAAACGATTTCAAAAAAACTTCCAAAAGACAACCTAACGGGCGGTTTCATTAACCAGTCGATCCAGCCCGAAACCGCGAAGGCAGAAGACGTTTGTTTCCTTGTCACGCAACCAGTCGGCAAGTAATCTCTGCCCCCGAGGCACTACTCAACCCAGAGGATAGTGCTCGCACGAAATACCCGGGTGTCAATGTGCTTTCTTCGAGGACAGGCCAAAATGCCGAAAAGCGAACCATTTCGACCAGCAGGATTGGGGCGAAAGAAACCGCTGCTCATTGTCCCAATTGGGCGGCTGCACCTGGACCCTGCAAACCCACGTCTGCCCGAGGAGGTTCAAGGGTCTAAAGAAGAGGCCTTGATGCAGCACCTGTACGATCACTTTGACCTGGAGGAGATCGCGGCACCAATGGCGCAAAATGGGTACTTCGATGAAGAGCCCCTTGTCGCTGTTCCAATAGATCTCCCCAAGAAGTTGGAAACGGAATTTGGCCAGCCTGGATCTGAAAAATATCACGAATTTCTGAAGAAAGCCGAATTCACAGTAGTAGAAGGCAATCGACGCCTTGCCACGGCACGGATTCTTCGGGACGAAGGTGTGCGGCAGAAACTGCGGGTTCGCGGCTGGCCGCAGATCAGAGCAACTGTCCGAAGGGATCTCGACGCGCTACCGGTCATCATCTACCCCAAGCGAAAAGAGGTTCTCCCTTACTTGGGTGTTCGACATATCACCGGCAATAAGAAGTGGGATAGCTACGCAAAAGCACGTTACATCGCGCTCATGATCGACGAAGGGCACACTGTAGACGATATCGTGCGGGAAGTTGGTGATCGCTCCCAAGGTGTCCTTCGAAATGCCGTCTCGTACAAACTGTTGCAGCAAGCTCGAACAGAACTCGATTGGGATATATCGAGGGCCAAGGACGACTTCTCGTACATTGTGCTCGCGATCGGACAGCGGAACATCAAGGTGTTCCTTGGCTGGAACAAAGCCGCTGGAAAGGCAGGATCAACGAAGGTCCTATCGCTGCAGGAAGTTCCGCTCGATGCCCCAGTCCCGGATAAGCATCTCGACAACCTGCGAGATTTGCTGTCCTGGATATACGGTGAAGGCAACAAAGTGTTACCGGTGATTAAAGAATCCCGCGATATTACGACTTATCTGGCCCATGTTGTGGCAAGCGAAAAGGCAGTCGAATTCCTGCGTCGGACGCGTGATCTGCGCGAAGCGTATGATCTAACAGATGGTGAAGAAGCCATGGTCCGGAACCTACTGGGAACTGCGAATACGAAGTTGGAAAAAGTACTCGGTGTCGTGCATCGGCATAAGACAGCAGATGTCGTATCTGAAGCAAAGAAATGTGCCGCGACCGCGGCAAGAGTTGTGACGACGGTGCAAGAATAGTCATGCTCACACTTGACGACGCGGATAACGCCGAGCGAGTTGCCGACTGGCTGGAGCTTGAGCTCAGCCTCGGGCAGGCGTCCTTCTCCAAAGCAAAGGTAAGCTCCATCATTCGCGATGCCACTGGAGATGATCCGAGTGAGCATTTCGTCTCCGACATTTGGCGGCAGTTGCGGCGCCGCATTGCCCTTTATGTGACACCTTATTTTGAGCTCGACGGAGATTTGGTTAGGCGTCGCGACGACATCGTGAACGCCAGGTTGGAGTACGAAGTATTGCTGCTATTCTCGCTTTACGGAGCTTCGCGGCAGGAGGGCGCGGAACCGAAACTTTTTGAGAGACTGTCTGCCGAGGCGATAGGGCGCCATGTTGATGGGCCACACTTCGTATTTGGATGGCCTGCCTTGGAGGACGTTCAGGTTGCGATCGCCGCCAGAGTCCAGCAAGTAGCCGAACTATTGCGGGAGCGATTCGTGGAGGCCCCGGGTATCCGATACAAAGATCGCGGAGTCGATATTGTCTCTTGGAGGCCGTTCGCGGAGCCTGACCATGCGACTCGCCGATCCGGCCAACTGATTGTGCTGTCGCAATGCGCGGCTGGTCATGATTGGCGTAAAAAAACACGGGAGCTACCGATGGCCTCATGGACACAATATGTTCATTGGGCGACGGATCCGATAGCAGCGTTTGCTGTTCCGTGCGTCATCGCAGACGATTTATGGCACGACGTTAATCGCGAGGTTGAAGGTTTGGTATTTGATCGCGTCCGACTCCTGAATAATCTTACAGACGGCGCGCAGGACGTTGATTTGCGGGGAGCGCTCGAGTTGTGGCGAGACGAGCAGGTCGAGGAACATGGCGCGTAGCCGACATACCTTGTTCCCAAGACAGGCGAGGTCAGCTTCTGTTGCGGACTTCTCACGAATTCCGCTTCTATATTACGGCAGCAGCAGCAGCGCTTGGCGGGCCACGCTGATCAGGCTCTGCTCCAGAATTTCGGCGATGAGCGCTGGAGTGCGGTCAGACGCAGAGAGCGGGCCGGAGGCGTTTTGAATCGTGAGGCGGCCGGAGTCCAGCGCGGCATCAAGAAGCGGGACGAGTGACTCGCGATTGCGTGTGCCGTCGAGCAATTGCAGTACTTCGTGATCCAGTGCGCCCAATTGCACGCGCTGATGGCGCAGGTTCGTCACGATCATACTCTGTTGTGCCTGGTGCCGCGCAAAGGGACTGGCCCGTGGCGCTGCCGTGGGATCGGCGGGAAGAGTCGTCGCGAAACGAGGGGTTTCGATGCTGATTTCGAGTAGTTGCTTTAGATAAAGTGGCAAGATCAGCTCGGCCAGGGCCGCGGGCTCGGCGACCTGTCGCTGGGCATTTGACGAGTCGCTATCCAAAAACGACTTCACGCGATTGGCGAGATCGACAAGCGTGCGCGACGCCGGCCAGACCTGTTCCAGAACCGTCAAGGCGGCCTTGTGGACTGCGGCGCCGACCTTAACGAACATTTCAGGACCATTACCGAATTCCCATTCGTCGTCGCCGTCGAGCTTCCCACCTGTGCCACGGCGCACGAGCGGCGACGCCACCCGGAATTCGCGCAGCCGCTGCGGCCCGACTTCGCGATCGGGGATTCGCGCAGCGTGACACAACAGCGTCCGCCGGAACGTCCGATTCTTCAGGAAGTCCAGGTACTGTTCGAACTGCACGATGTTCGGACCCACTTTGCCGAGCACGTCGGCAATCTCCGCCGGAACGTCACACGCCACCATCTCGCTCAAATGCGGCTCGGCCAGATAGCGCAAGCCGGCGGCTTCTGCGCGCTCCATGAATTCGTGAAAGAACAACGGCTCATTGATCTCTTCGAGGTGCTCGTGGTAGATGTACGAATCGTTGCACTGCCGCAGAATGTTGATCTCGCGGTTGAGCAGCGCATGATAAGTGGCGTCGACGCCTGAACTGGCCTGAAACAGAAAATCGAGCAGCGCCCGGGCCTGTTCAAGCTGCGTGGCCGGCTCGCTGAAGCGGCGGGCGTGAAATCCCATCATCCGCCGCACCATGCCTCGCATGAACCAGCCGGGATAGGTGTTATAGCTCACGTACGCCACCCCGTCGGCCGCCAGATTGCGGCTGCACACCCGCAGGATATGATCCTGGATCGCGCGCGGCACCCATGAGAACACTCCGTGGCAGATGATGTAATCGAACTGGCCGTGCTCGTCGCCGATCGAGTCGATGCTGCCGTGCACCAGCTCGATATTCGAGAGGCCGATCGCCTCGATCGTCCTGCGGCCCTCGGCGATATGGGTTTGCGAAAGGTCGATCCCCAGAAAGCTGGCGCCGGGAACGGCTACTGCAATGGGAATCAGGTTGGCGCCACTCGCGCAGCCCAATTCGAGGACGCGGCACGTATCGACGGGTGGAGACGCCAACCCGAATAATCGCGATACGGCGGCGAGCTGGTCGGGATGCGACTCGCGATAAGGATGGCCCCAGTAGGGAACGAGATCGTAGGGGGTGGGGGGAGATTGCACAATGAGAACTGTAAATTGAAAATATGGCCGTGGTCACGCCCTCACTGCACCAGCGTCGCCCGCCATTCTTCATCCAATTCTTCCAGCGTCTTGCCAGTCAATTCCTTGAAGACGTCATCTCGATAATTCCCGTCGCGCATCAGCTTGTTGAGCTTCAGGACGAGTTCTTTGTCGTATTTCTCCGTGACGTACGCCAGAAATGCCGCGGAAACGCGATAGCTGCTGTTGTAGTGCGCTCTCTGAGCGTCGATCCGTCCCAGATTGCCGGGCTCGAACTTGAAGAACCGCACGTAGTCGGCGACCCCTTCGACCAGCCAGCCTGGGTTGCCGCGCCGCCGATAATTCTGCACGATATGCGCCGTCTCGTGCACCATCGCACCGACGTCGTCGGGATGGTCGGTGAAGAATTTCACCGAGCCGGTGATGCGCCCGCCGCCCGCTTCCGCGACGCCCCGATAACTTTTCTTGAGCGTCATCGTCACCTGGTGCGGCGGCTTGAAGCCGTCGCTTTTGAGCTCTTCATTGATCATCGGATAGGCCCGCTCGCAGATCCGCGCGACTTTTTCTGCCCACTCTCGTATTTCGGGAGCGTCGGAGACGTCGACCGTGAACTCGATCGGATATTTGAAGCACACGACCGCCGGGTCTGAATCGATCGCGATCTCGCTGATGACCAGCGGATGCTCGACTACGGCATCCGGACGGACCCGCAGTGCGCGAATCTGACGACCTTGCGGTTCGCCACGGGCAGCACCCTCGGTGAACCTGGCGAGCATCTCGAACGCCTTGCCGTCTTCCGAGACTTCAAGCAGGCCTGCGTCGAGACGGTCGCTGCCGTCGGCCCGGCCGGTCGCGATGGCAATCGATTTTGCTGCCACAGATTTATCGAGTAGCAGGGTGAACTGTGCGTCCGGGCCCGGGTTTTGCTTAGAAACGAAAACGGTCGCTTTGTCGCCATCAAAAGCGAACTGGCGAATCTGCCCCCCTTCGGTCTCCAGGTTCGATTCGACGCTGGCAGTCACTGAAGCAATGGCTGGATTCGTCGGCTGATCCGCCGAAAGAAGCAACGCAGGCGACGTGAATGCCCAGACGAGGATCGCCAGATGACGGCTCATTGCAGGTCTTCAACTCCAGGAAAATGGCCAAAATCTGGGGCAGAAAATGGTCGAACTATTTCCCAATGCAATACAAATGCTCGACCGTGCGAATTAGAATGCGGCCGTCGACGAAGGCGGGGGTGGCGACGACGAATTCCCCTTCTCCCAGCTCATTGGCCGCCAGAAGCTTGAATTCCGTTCCTTGTTCGACAACGAACGTCTTGCCGTCTTCGCGGGTCAGATAGATCTTGCCGTCGGCGATCACCGGCGACGAACTGAACACCTGGCGATTCTTTTCAACCAATCCCGACCAGAGCACTTTGCCCGTCTGCACGTCAAGGCACGACAACTCGCCTTTATCGCTGCACACGTACACCTTGCCATCGGCGGCAGCCGGCGATGGAACGTCGTCCTCCATTTTCTCCTTCGTCCAGACGACCTGCGACTTGGTGACGTCGCCAGAACCGCCCAGGCGAATAGCGGTGAGCGTGGCGCCGCGGGCGTAGGGGGCGACCACAATGCCGTCCACGACAACGGGCGAGGCGATCGACCGGAAGTATTTGTGGTTTGTGGGGTTGAGTCCGCCAACCCGCCACAGCTCGTGGCCAGTTGCGGCGTCGTGCGCCGTGACGTGATCGGCTCCCAGGACTACGAGGATTTCCCGCCCCTTGTCGGTAAGGACGACGGGTGTCGAATAGCTCTGTGCCGCCTCTTCCGGCGACTCAAGGTTGCGGTCGTGCTTCCACGCCTTCTCGCCGGTGACCTTGTTGAAGGCCGCCAGATACGAGGGGCCGGTCTGCATGACGGCCACTACGACGTTGTCGCGCGTGAGAACTGGAGACGTTCCCAGGTCCCACCACAAGGTGTCTTCGCCGAAGAGCTCCTGAAGATTGTGCTGCCACACGATTTTGCCGGCAAAGTCGAGACAAGCCAGATCGCCGCTCTTGAAGTAAACGTACAAATGCTTGCCGTCGGTTGTGGCCGAGGGATTACATCCCGTGGCTTTCGCGTGTTTGCCGGCCTTTTCCGATCCGATGGTCTTTTGCCAGACCGGCTTGCCTGCCATGTCGAGGCACAACACGCCGTTTTTTCCGTCGATCGCACAGGTGAGAACGATGCGGTCCCCCCAGACGACGGGCGTCGAGGCTCCTTTGCCCGGCAGATCGACCTTCCAGAGCACGTTTTTGTCTTTGCTCCAATGTGTCGGATAGCCGGTTCCTTCGCGGACAACACCGTCGAATCCAGGACCACGCCAATTCGGCCAGTTGCCGGCGCTCGCGACCGTTGTCACGGCAAGACACAACACAAGACCGGCCATACGACTCCGCATATCGAACTCTCCGTGAATGAAATGACGCTATGTTGGCACTTGTCTGACTTACCACATTACAGCGAAATTACCATGCTTCCGCAATTGCCCACGATTCGTACGACAGGTTTCTAACCTGTCCGAGTTGGTGTTTTCCTGACGCCTCGCATCAAACCGACAGGTTAGAAACCTGTCGTACGTGACGAATTTCCGGATTCGATTACCTTTCTGAAAGTCCGCTCAAACCAAGAGGCGTTCCGTGACGAAAATAACTTTCAGAGAGAGGTATCTTTTACAAAATCGACACCTGTGAGCAACAATCGCCGATGCCAGCCGCACCAGACCATGCCGCTAAAGAACGACGTCTCGACGGGCCATCGAACGGGCCTTCATCCAGGGTAGATCCTGGTTTTCGCGGAGCTGACGAACAGTTTGCTGAATCGTATCTGGAAATCGCCCGGCTGCTCCTGGCCTACGGCAGGACCGACATCGCCCGCCGCCGTTTGAAACGAGTCGTCGACAAGTTCGGCAACACGCTGGCCGGCGCAGAATCGCGTAACCTGTTGATCTCTATCGAGGTTACGTCAGTCGACGGCGAGCCGCCACAGGCGAACGGTACGATCGAAACCTGCGGAAGCGAGTAGCTTGCCGTCCCCGGCGATGGCCAGTCCGTACACCGTGTTTTTGTGTGCGGAAACTTTTCCCAGTTCGCTCCGATCGGCCACATTCCAGAGCCGCACGACGCCATCGGCCCCGCCCGCAGCTAATTGCTGGCCATCGGGCGAGAACGCCAGCGATCGAATTCGCGGCGATCGGCTGTCAAAACTATCGGCCAGCGTGCCGTCGGTCTTCCACAAGCGCAGCCGGCCTTCTCCGTCGCCGGACGCAATCAGATCGCCCAGGGGGGCAAATGCAATCGCTTCGATCGTTGCATTATGCCCCGTCATGGCGACCCGCAGTTTTCGGGATTCGACGTCCCACAGCCGCAAACTGCGGTCGCTGCCCCCCGAAACAACAAAGCTGCCGTCGGGCGATAAAGCAACGGCGTGCACGGCCGCCTCGTGCCCGGTCAAGACGCCGATACTGCCTTTGGAACTGGCGTCCCACAGGCGGACGGTCTTATCGAATGAGCCGGATGCAGCAATTGCACCCGTGCGGGCGACGGCAGCGCTCGTCAGATAATCCTGATGTCCGGCCAGCGTCGCCTCGAGCACTCCATCGGCCGACCAGACTTTGAGGCTCTTATCGAGGCTGGCCGTGACGATGCGGTTGTCTTTGAGATATCCCACGAACGCCACGCCGTCGCCGTGCCCCTTCAGCGTGCCGACGTGCGCGCCATCGGCGACCTTCCACAGCTTGACCGTGTTGTCGAGGCTGGCGCTGGCCAGTTGCCTGCCATCGTTCGAAAACGCCACGCCATAGACGGCGTTGTTATGCGTCAATGATAATTCGGGATGAAATTTGATTTGGGTCATCGCGATCGTTTCTTGACCGTCACCAGTCCGACGTCGATGTACTGGCCGCCACCGGTCTGATGGCAGTGAACGGCGATGCGGTTCTTCCCGGGTTTGAACGCGCCTCGGGCGGCATTCGACAGGGGCGGCGTGTCGTATTGCACGGTGTAACCCGAGAACTGCTCGACCAGCTTGCCGTTGACGTAGATTTCGGTGTCTTCGTCGTGATGAATCGACCAGTGCAGATTGTCGATTTCGACATTGGGCAACTCGATGTCGCGGACGAGCCAGATGTCGGGTTCCGACCAGCGTGTGCCGATTGTGGCTCCGGGAGTTCCCGGAGTTCCGAAACCCGATTTGCCCTCTGTCCAGCCTTGCGGATCGAATTTCGCGCTCGACCAGCCGTCGGCCGGTTTCGTCGTCGTATAAAACCACACCGCTGGCTGTGATGCGGCCGTGGCGATGACGTCGGTCACGATCGGTGGCAGGGGCATGGGCGCCCAGTTGGCCGCTTTCGTCGCGTCGCGCGCGGCCCATTTCTTCCAGACGTCGCGATTGTAAAGCATTTGCGCAAAGACGCCGCCCACCACCGGTCGTGCCGTAAAGCCCACCTTGCGGCTGCTCTTCGTCTGATACCAGTCGGTCAGCGGAGACCGATCGGGCGTCTGGTTGATGAACGCGATTACGGGATCGACGAGGGCTGCAAAATCGTCCCGGTCCTGCGTCAACGTGGCGGTCCAGGTGATCCAGTCGAGCTTTGTGTAGGTCTCGCGGTTGTCGAGCGCGAGCCCGAACTGATTCTGGATCTTACGGTAATAGGCCATCTCTTTCGCGGCAACCGACGGGGGGAACAGATTCAGCCCCAGGATGCGATCCCAGACCAAGTTGTATTTCTGGCTCCAGCTTCCCTGTCGATCGAACGCCAGACGGTAGTGGTCGCCGTCGTCGGCCGTTTCCATCCAGCGTTTGGCGAATGTGCGAGCCAGATCGAAAGCCCGGGTCGCTTTGTCCTTTTCACCGCGCATTTCGCAAAGCGATGCGTACGCGCCGATGGCACAAATGGCCTTGGCACTCAGGTTGACGTTGTGCGCGAGATGGCCCGCGAAATCGTCGGTGCACAGTTGATTCTCCGGATCAAATCCTCTTTCCATCAGGTAACCGGCCCACGTTTCAATCTGCTTCCAATAGAGATTGGCAAAGCCAGGATTTCCCTCCATCCGGGCGATTGCGGCCACCAGGATCAGAACGTTGCCCGATTCCTCGACGGGCATCTGGTTTTCTTCGGTCCGCTCGCCGCCGCCGTATACCTGCCCATTAGCCAGCGGATATTGTCCCAGGTCATGCGGCGCGTATGGGAATTTCCAGCGTTCGCTGGCGGCATAATTCAGGAACGGCACGAGAAATGACTTGGCCAGCGACGGGCCGAACAGCAGAAACTGCGGCGCCATCGGATAGAACACGTCGGACGTGGCGATACACCCGTTCGAATGATTCTCTTTGCAGAATTGCAGCGGTTGTCGGTTTGCGTCGGCCACGAACTTTCCCGCGGCAAAACATTGCCGGTACGAGAGCGCCCCGAGAAGAGCATAATTTTCGCCGCCTGCCTGGCGCAGGTCGGTCATCAGCTCTTCGTCGAAGGTCTTGCAGAGCAGAGAAAGGCGTTCGTAGGCTTTGGCGGCCGCCTGTAACAGGTCGGCCGCCTCCCAGCCGTTGCGCCGCCAGAAGGGGCGCAGGTTTTCTTTCATGTACTGGATCGAATACAGATCATCATAGGCCAGCATCAGCCAGCGCGTCGTTTCGCCGGCGCCGACCTTGCCGAAATCAAGCGCCAACTGATGATCCTTCCAGGTTGGCCATTGGGTTTTCGGAGCGGAAACATAGAGGTAGCCCCAATCGACTCGCAGATCATCACCGCTGCGCCCCAGGATGGGCTGCGCCTGCGAACCGACCGACAGCGTCGAGAGGTCCTCGATCGTGGGATTCGACCAGACCGTCTTCTGGGCCGGATCGTTGACGGCAATCTCGGCCCCAGCTTCGAATGTAACGGAAACGCTATGCGGCTGGCCGTCGCGCGATTTTGCCATATATGTCACATAAGTGACCGGCCACGACAGGAGATCGATACTTTCGGGGAGGCTGGGAGTCATGAATGTGAGTGTGAGTGCAATTGCATCCGACTCGAAATCGTAAACCGTGCGCGTGGGCCAGACGGTTACGTTTGTCTGCTGCATGGCGGCAGTGTCTTTTGGCTCGGCTCCCATGAGACGCAACGACTTGCCGTCAATGGTGATCGAGCTCTTCAACCGTTGCGGCTTTCCCGTCCAATGCGTCGTCTCGACGTCGGTCAGCCGATCGGCCTGCGACCAGATGCTGAAATAGGGATCGCACGCGACCAGAGGGACGGCCGGCGGCCGTAGCCGCTCCTGACCATTTACCGTGGCCGCGACGCAGAATGAAACCAACGTAAGCAGGAATGCTCGCACGAGTGTGACTTTCCAACAGAAATGAGAATTTGATCGTTCGCCAAATCGACGATCGGGAGATGAGAGATTTAAGCGTTGGTCACTGTAACCCATGCGCAAAAAAAGTGCCATCGGCCGGCAAACGCATTCTCGTAGGTCAGGCTGGGCCTGACGCGACGTGCTTTCCGTGGAAATCAATCGACTCCGAGCCAACACGGGAACCCAACAAACGTCCGCAGCGAACCATCACGCGATGCCTCCCAAAAGGAGCGAATCGTTTTGACTGGAACCCGTTGCTGCCGACAAATGTCGATTGCGTCAGGCACAGCCTGACCTACATTCGACGTGAGCCAACAAACGACGACGATTCACTGGCGCATGTCAGGGCGATAGAATTGGAACATGAACGATTCCACTCCACATCGATCTCGCCTGCCGCACTGGGGTTGGTTTCTGCTGACAGCCGTCG
>Ga0068853_100002783_pt1 | contig 13226 bp, 7 predicted proteins | sample KBSCornC32_FD_65655 | JGI IMG/M metagenome (GOLD analysis project Ga0068853, IMG submission 65655) | Corn rhizosphere microbial communities from Kellogg Biological Station, Michigan, USA - KBS Corn C3-2 | ecosystem: Host-associated > Plants > Roots > Rhizosphere > Soil ... | reverse complement strand
CGCGGCCGCCCCGGTGCCGAGTAATTCGCCGCGTATCGCTTCGGCGTGCTTGTACAGGTCCGAGGTGTTCATACCCATCTCGATGAGCCCGCTGCGGCTATACCCGGCCGGGAGGTCTTTTGCAAACTGTATCTGGCGGTAGACCACCATCGTCCCGACGATCAGCACGACGCTCACGGTGAACTGCAGCGTCACCAGCACGCGCCTCGGTACGGACGCGAAACGCCCCACCTTGAACGTACCCTTCAGGACCTTTACCGGCCGGAAGGAAGAAAGATACAGCGCGGGATAGCTGCCCGCGACCAGACCCGTCAGCAGGCTGAACCCAAGGCCCAGGCTCCAGAATAGCGGGCTATTCCACAGGACCGTCATCGTCTTATCCGATAATTTGTTGAAGAAAGGCAGGCTTAGCTGCACCAGCAACAGCGACAGTGCAAAGGCCAGCAAAGCTACCAGCAGCGACTCGCAGAGGAACTGGAACACCAGTTGGCGGCGGACCGAACCGATCGCCTTGCGGATGCCGACCTCTCTGGCGCGCCGTTCGCTACGGGCCGTCGAAAGATTCATGAAGTTGATACAGGCCAGCAGAAGGACGAAGACGCCGATGATGCCGAAGAGCCAGACGAAACTGATCATCCCACCCGTCTCGACCCCGTTCTTGTACTGATACAGGTGCAGGCGGCCTAGTGGCTGTATAAAGAACTGCGGTTTATATTTCGGATAGTCGCCCTGCCGCTCGCGGGCCATCTTTATTTTCGCCGAAGCACCGGCGAAACTGGCGCCCGCCTTCAGCTGCGCAAAGATCTGCCAGGAATTGCTATCCCACTGGTCGAGGCTGCGCCTGGTGTCGTCGCTGTAGGCGGCCCACTGGTCCCAGGCGCCGACGAACTGGTAGTCTCCAAAGCTGCTGTTCTTCTGAAAATCTTCGTATACTCCCGCCACGGTAAGACCATAGTTGTTGTCGAACCGGAGGGTCTTCCCCATCGGGTCATCGTCGCCGAACAGCGTCTTCGCCAGCGACTGCGACAGCAGCACCGCGTGCATATCCTTCAGCGCGCCGCGGCTGCCCTTCAGCATCTTCAGCGTCATCATCTGCGGGAATTCAGGATCGACGTACGCCCCGGTGCCGGATATCAGCCGGTCACCAATGGCCATCGACTGGCTCTTCGACTGGGAAGACCTGCACACGTACTGAAAGTCGGGGTAGTGGTCGCGCATGTCCTTTGCCAGCGGTATCGGCACGATGCCGTAGGTGTCGGTGGTAGTGCCGAAGTTGACGTTCTGAAGCACCTGTCCGATGCGGTCGAAATTGTCTGTGTTGTGCCGGTCGAAGGAGAGCTCGTCGTATATCCAGAGGCCGATGAGCATCGCCACGGCCATACCGGTCGCGAGACCCGCAATATTGATGGAGGAATAGAGTTTGCTCTTCAGCAGGTTGCGCCAGGCGACCTTGAGGTAGTTCCTGAACATAGCGTTGGTTTGCTGTCCAGCGGCCAGGAACATGCCAGAGAGGCAAGTCTATATAAATCAATTTGCTGCGACCGTATCAGGTGTCCGCGGTGTACGGTTTTGCGACAGCCGGTGTCCGTTACTCCGACCATGGCCTCCCGTATCCTTCCCACTCCCAGGGGATAGTTAGACAGTTCCATTCCGCGGTTGGCAAGGGTCGGGTCGGTGTTGAGGGAAGGGAACTGGCGTTTCTCGTAGATGGCGATCTGGTCATTCGACCTTCAGATTCTTCACCGGGTTTAATAACGCCGTCCGAACGGCCTGAATACTAACCGTGGCCAGGGTCACGGCCAGGACCATAACCGCCGCCAGCACAAAGTTTAACCAACTGATCTCCGCCCGGTAGGCAAAGCCCTCGAGCCATTTATGCATCGCCCACCAGGCCAGCGGACAGGCGATGACGATAGCGATCAGCGCCATCCGGACAAAACTGCCGGAGAGCAGCATCGCCAGATTGCCCAGCGAGGCGCCAAGGACCTTCCGGATACCGATCTCCTTCACCCGCTGTTTCGCCGCATAGGACGACAGACCGAACAGACCCAGGCAGGCGAGCAGGATCGCGATGGTGCTGAAGAGGTTCATGACCTTTCCGAGGCGCAGCTCGGAGGAATAGACCTTGTCGTAGTCCTCGTCGAGGAAATGGTATTCGAAGGGCATATAGGGGGCGATATTCTTCCATGTAGCTTCAATAAATCCAATAGTGCCGGTGAGGTGCTCACCCGTGATCCGCACCAGCATCCGGTCGGCGCGCATCTGCGGGAACATGACCAGGGGCAGGATGGCGTTGTGCAGGGACTCGAAATTGAAGTCGCGGACCACGCCCTTTACGTAGCCTGGGCGGGATTCGTCCATGTACATCCGCTTGCCGATGGCCTCCTGCGGCGCCTTCCAGCCCAGGGCCCTCACCGCCGACTCGTTGAGGATGAAATGGTATACCCGTTGTTTGTTGCTGTCCGCGGGGTTGAAGGAGTCGGGGCTCGCGTCTTTCATGTCCTGCAGGGTGAGGTCGTCGCCGGCCACGAGATGGAGTCCGGTGGTCCTGATGTAACCGTCGTCGATAGGGTTGCCCCTGACGGAGATGTACTGGCCGGAAGCCATCGTCTCGTTGCGCATATTGTATCCGCCCTGAATATCGACGGGCGAAGAGGCGCAGATACTCGAACTGACGATATCCCGGTTAGTCGTCAGCGTTGATTTTATATAGGCGAGCTGCGAGACCATCTTGCGGCTCATCGGCAGCTGGAGGACGTGTTCGCGGTCATAGCCCAGCTGTTTGTGGCGGATATAGCTGAGTTGTCCCTGCATGATAAAGGTGGAGACGATCAGGAACACCGAGATGACGAACTGCCCGATGATCAGCGACTGGCGCAGGCCCTGGCCGCTGCGGGTATTCTTGAAGGCGCCCTTCAGCACCTTTACCGGCTGGAAACGGGCAAGTATCAGCGCGGGATAGCCGCCCGCGAGCAGGCTTACGATGACGGCCGTCAGCAGCGAAAAGCCTATGAACGGCAGCGAGAACAGCGAGGCCGACGGCAGGGCCCGGTCGGCAAGCCGGTTGAATGCAGGCAGGACCAGCAGCACCACGCCGAGGCTCAGGATCACGGCGATCAGACAAAGGATCAGCGACTCGCCGATGAACTGCCAGAACAGCTGTCCCTTTCCGGCGCCGATGACCTTACGGACACCCACTTCACGGGCGCGTTCGACGCTGCGGGCCGTGCTGAGATTGATATAGGTCGAGCAGGCGATCACCAGGATCAGCAGGGCCACGCCGGCGAGGATGTATATATATACAATGGAGGTCCCGGGTTCGAAGCCGACCCATTCAGAATACAGGTGTACGCGGTTGAAGGGTTCCAGCAGGAAGTCCACCGTTGCCCCCTTCCCTTCCATCTCCTTTTTCATAAAGGCCGTCACTTTTGGCTGCAGGTTCGCAAAGGTTGCGGGGTCGCGAAGGAGGAGGAAGGTGCCGTAGTTGGCGTCCCAGTAGGTCTCTTCCTGGTTGGCGTACAGGGAGGAGAAGCTGGCCAAAAAATCGAATTTGAACTGGGAGTTGGAAGGCACGTCCGCCATCAGCCCCGTCACGAGGTAGGTGGTGCTGTCGGTGCCGATCCTGAGCAGCTTGCCCAGCGGTTCTTCGCCGCCGAAATAGCGGCGGGCCGTGGTCTCGGTGAGGATGACCTTTTTCGGGCCGCTGAGTGCGGTGTGGGCGTCGCCTTTCAGCAGGGTGAAGCTAAAAACGTCGAAGAAACTGGAGTCCGCGAACATGAACTTCTTTTCCGTGAACAGCCGCTCCTGGTAGCCGACGATCCGGTCTCTTTCGGTCATCCTTACGGCCTTTACCACCTCGGGGAAGGTCCGCTGGAAGGTGGGCGCCACCTTGGTGCTCGTGAAGTTGCCCCAGCGCATCCCGCCGCCGCCGTCGAATTTGTAGCCCATGATCACCCTGGCGACGCGGGGGCCGTTGGTCTCGAAGTCGTCATAGCTGAGCTCGTGCCGGATAAAGAGGGCGATCAGCAGACAGCTGGACAGACCGATGGTCAGGCCGAAGATATTGATGAGGGACGAACTGGGGTTTTTGCGGATGTTGCGAAGGGCTGTACGAAGCCAGTTTTGGAACATAAGGTCAATTTTTGTAGTAAAAGTTCTAATAGAATGTCGTCTATTTATTAGTAGTTTGTAGTTAAAGGGTCATAAGTGGTTGCACTTAGTTGGGGAAGTTTTGGTACAGTTCGGCTTGCATAGGTTGAAAAAACAGTGTTTCTATGCAGTAGAATTTAGAAACTACCATTTAGCCCGCTCTGATCTTCTTTTTGTAGCAGACCTCCTGTCCGCGAACTATTTCACAACAGACCTACTGTTCGCGATCCATTAGTAGCAATTCCCCATTGTCATTCATATGACCCGCCTGACCAGCGCGGGCAAGCCGACCTGTCCCTCCATATCCGACCCTGTCCCTAAGTTAACCATTAATCACGCACTATGAAACAATTTGTACGCGGCTCACTATGCCTCATCGTGTCCTTCCTGATGCACCGGCCTTTCGCCGGGGCGCAGTGTACGGGCTCGGACAACACGACCTCGACTGGCGCCAATGCAGGTTCCGGCGGGACTTCGTGGACAAACCCAAACAGTATTCAGAGTACGGACGGCAGCGTTGCATCCGTTTCTGCTGTTCTTTCGGCGCTCTCGATAATAACGACGACGACGGACTATCTCGAAGTAACCAATTTAGGGTTGAACGTACCTTCCGGTAATACGATCTGCGGGGTTGCCGTGACCATCAACCGGCAAACCTTTTCTTTGCTGACCCTCGGGACCAGTACGGTCTCCGACAATTCCATCCAGCTCCTCAAGGGGGGCGTTCGGGTGGGCGCCGAGCATGCCGCTACCGGTGTGGCCTGGCCGACTTCGCCGGGCACGGCCACCTATGGCGGTTCCTCCGACTTGTGGGGCACGACGCTAACGCCCGCCGACGTGAACGCCTCCGGTTTTGGCGTGGCCATATCGACCAGGCTGGTCGCGCAGATACTGAGTGCAGCCTTCTCGGCGCGTATCGAGCAGGTGACGGTGACGGTGTTTTCCCAGGGCATTTTGTTACCGGTCGGGTTTCAGGATTTTACCGCCCGGCGGGGTCGGGAGGGGAATATACTGACCTGGACGGAAGACCAGGGTAGTGGGGGCTCCGGTCTTGTGGTGGTCCAGCGGTCGGCTGATGGAGTCGGGGGATGGCAGCAGTTGGATGTGATGGATGATGCGGCGGGGACCGGTGGGTCTGGCCGCGGCGGCGGGTCCGATCGCGTCGGTGGGTCAGATCGCGTCGGTGGGTCCGATCTCGCCGGCGGTTCACAGACCTTTATTGATAGGAGTCCATTACCGGGGATCAATTTCTACCGTCTCAGTCACCTGAGTGCCGGCGGCGCCGTGACCTATTCCCCGGTGAAGACAGTCGGGGGGAAGTCGGCAACCAGTGTCCGTGTCTATCCGAATCCCGTTGCGGATCTGATCAATATTAACAGTCCCGTTCCCTTCACCCGGCTGGTATTGCGTTCTGCTCAGGGGCAGACCCTCTGGATCAGGGAATACGCGGCAGGTGTGGGTACAGCGTCCATACCCGTGGACGGTCTTCCGCGCGGCGTCTATTTTGTCCAGGTCGACGGAACGAACTATCGACTTCTAAAGAACTAACTGTGGTGGTCCGCGCTTGCGGGCACCGACCATGGCCTCTGGATCAAGCAAGCATCCGGCGTTGGGGAACGCCGGATTTTTTTATTTTGGGGTGCTGCCGACCCCCGCGGCGGGCCCCCGCGCCGCCACCTGCGCCAGGCACCTTTTTCACCGACAAAACACCCCCACTAACCGCCCGGTGGGGACGGCTCCCCTATCGCCTCTTGTTCGTCGTCGCATAACACCCTAGATTTGAGTAAAATTGAAAAAAGATGACAATGGACGACAAGAAATGCAGCAGAAAGGGGCCGGGCCGGATCTGGGCGGGTTTGTTCCTGTTGCTGGTAGGTGGTGTGCTGCTCCTTGACCAAATGGGTTTTCCCCTTCCCGACGAACTGTTTCACTGGCATGTTCTTCTGATAGCCCTGGGTATCTTTATAGGTTTCCGGCACAATTTCCGTGGCGGGGGCTGGCTGGTCATGATCGTTATCGGCGGGATCTTCCTTGCGAAAGACTATTATCCCGACATGCATATCGACCGATATATTTGGCCTGGCGTACTGATCCTTGTCGGGCTGCTGATCATCCTCCGTCCCAACCGCAACCGCTATGGGCATGAGTGGCGCGAGGAGTGGGAAAAGCGGCGCTGGCACAGACATGGCCGCAACTGGCGGGAGGATTGGCAGGGCGGTGGCGCCGGCACTCCGGGTGACTCCGGCGGTTCGACGGCGACTTTTTCCAGTCACGAAAGCATTTCATCCGACGACTATATCGACACCACCTCCATCTTTGGCGGGGTACACAAGAAGGTCCTCAGCAAGAATTTCAAGGGTGGGGACGTCACTACCGTTCTCGGCGGCACCGAGATCGACCTCTCGCAGGCCGATTTTACCGGAAAGATCCGGATGGACGTCACCCAGATCATGGGCGGGACCAAGATCATCGTTCCCCCGCACTGGGAGGTGCGCTCCGAGATCACGGCTGTTTTGGCCGGGTTCGAAGACAAAAGGCAGCAGCCCTTCACCACTAATCCCGAGAAGATACTGATCATCGAGGGGACCTCCGTGTTGGGGGGGATCGAGTTGAAGAATTTTTAGCCCTGGGGGTGCGTGAACCGCGAAACCCTGTGAACCTCGAAACCCCGTGAACCGCCGAACCCCGTGAACCTCGAATCCCTGTGAACCTCGAATCCCTGTAAACCTCGAATCCCCGTGAACCGCCGAACCATGTGAACCACCGAATCCTGTATCCTATTAATCACCCGCGCTACCTCGGACCCGGCCCCAAACCTGACCCGATTTGCAAGCAACTAAACTATGACTATGAACTGGTATCTAACCAAGATCGTTTTCCGGATCATCTGCGGCGAAGGACACCATACCCCGCAGTTTGACGAACAGCTTCGCCTTATCTCCGCCGCCGACGAGCATGAGGCCTTTGAAAAAGCCATGGCCATCGGGAGGTCCGAACAGGACGACTTCTACAACCACGAGCAGCAGCTCGTCCAATGGAAATTTGTCAATGTCGCCGAACTCTATCGTTTCAGCGGCCTCCTGGACGGGGCCGAGATGTACTCGCGGATACAGGAGACCGACGACCCCGATGGTTATGTCGAACTGATCCACCGCCGGGCCGACCATATCCGCGCCAACAGCACCCACAAGATGCTGCGGTTGTTGTAGGGGTATGCCCGTGAACCGCGTGAACCAAAACCATTTTTAATTTATTCATGGCCAAAGCCCCGTTATCAACCGGTAAGTTCTTCCTCATCTTTATCTCCTGGTGGGCCATCTGGGCCGTGCTCCAGATTTCCCTGCTATTGGGGTTCGGCCTCTCCGTGGGTACCGCCATCACCGACAGCCTGGTGTCCAACACCCTCGTCGCGCTGTGCTGCGGCTTTATCAGCAATAATATGCAGTACTACCTCCCTAAAAAGGAGAGGTACTGGTATATCCTTTTTATCAGCCTCGGCCTCAGCGGAATCATACTTCTGGCCTGTAAGGCGATCCTCGTCCCCCTCCTCGACGCACACACCGGCGGGGCGCTCACAGGCGCAATCCCCGGAGGCGGCGTCCAGGGCACAATCACCGGCGCCCTCCCCGGCTCCGCCACCATCGACTACGGCCAGTTCTTCTCCCGCAGCTGGGCCGTCCGCTACGACATCGTGTTCCTGCAGGTGGGCTGTATGTCCGTCCTCAGCGTGCTCTGGTACAGCACCGAAGAAGAGCAGGAGAACCGTCAGCGCCGCAACGACGCCGAACGCCTCTCGAAGGAAGCCGAGCTTTTCAAGTTACGCCAGCAGCTGGCCCCGCACTTCCTCTTCAACAGCCTCAACTCCATCAGCGCCCTCATCGGCAGCCGGCCCGAACAGGCCCGCAAGATGATCCAGCAGTTGTCCGACTTCCTCCGGGGCAATCTGAAGAAGGAAGAACAACAGTGGGTGCCCCTGTCCGAAGAACTGCAGTATCTCGAACTCTATCTCGACATAGAAAAGGTCCGGTTCGGCCACCGCCTCAGCACACAGATCATCTGCGAGGAAGAATGCCTCGGCCTGCGGCTGCCGCCCATGCTGCTGCAGCCCATCGTGGAGAACGCGATAAAGTTTGGATTGTACGACACCACGGATGCCGTCACCATTACCGTCCACGCGCGCAAGGTCGAAGGCAGTTATGTCCGCATCGACGTCACCAACCCGTTCGACCCCGAGACCTCCCGCCCGAAGAAGGGGACCGGATTCGGACTCAGCAGCATCCAGCGCCGCCTGTACCTGCTATTCGCAAGACCCGATCTGCTCGAGACGCATATCGACAATAATTTATTCACTACCACCGTGAAAATACCACAACAGCCATGACACAAGCCAACATTCCAGCCGGATCGATCAAAGCCATACTCATCGACGACGAACCGCTCGCCCGGATGATCGTCCGCGAATACCTGCAGGCCTATCCCGAGATACAGATCGTGCAGGAATGCAGCGACGGTTTTGAAGGCATCAAGGCTATCCAGCAGCTGCACCCCGACCTCCTCTTCCTCGATATACAGATGCCCAAGATCAACGGCTTCGAAATGCTCGAGCTCGTGGAAGAGCCGCCCGCCGTCATCTTTACCACCGCATTCGACGAGTACGCCATCCGCGCGTTCGAGAGCCACGCGGTCGACTACCTGCTGAAACCCTTTAATAAAGAAAGGTTCGACAAGGCCGTCCGCAAATGGATCGATCATCGTTCGGCCGCACCGGCTACCTCCGCCGCCGCCACAGCGACAACAACCCCCGACGAGAGCCCGGCGCCGGCCGACGCCACCTCGGCCCTGCTCGAAACCGCCGCCCAGTCCCCCGCGCAGCAACACCGCATCGTAGTAAAGACCGGAGGGAAGATCAAGATCATCCCGCTCGAAGACATCCACTTCCTCGAGGCCGCGGATGACTATGTAAAGATCCATACCCACAACGGCGCTTTTCTGAAGAACCGGACCATGAGCTATTTCGAACAGACCCTCGACCCGACGATGTTTGTTCGTACGCATCGCAGCTACATCCTGAACATAAGCCAGGTCACACGCATCGATCCCTACGAAAAGGACAGCCACCTCTGCATCCTCCAGTCGGGAGCCCAGGTGCCTGTAAGCAAGGCAGGGTACGTGAAGCTCAAGGCTGTGCTGGGGCTGTAAACAAAAAAAAATCGTCCTTAAAAAAAGACGATTTTAACGAACTGCTTGTCATCGGGCTAAGCCCGGCATAGTATTCCAGAGGTGAACACCGTGCCGGATTGCAGTTACCTTCTCCGCTACGCCTTCGCAAGCGAAGGCTATACCGGGGCCCATATCTGCGTCGCTATCGCGACGCGAAAGCCCTCCGGGCTTTCAGTGTGTTTTCAATTCATCAGCAACGGCATCCTGCCATTTCGACCATTCCGTCACCGACGGATCATACCCGTCATACCCCGGATTCTGGCGCAGCCTGGCATAAAGATTCGCGTCGATCGCCGACTGTGGTATCGGCCAGTAGATATTATTCGCGGCAATGGTATAAACACGGCCCTTCACCGTCACCCGGTTCTTGTTATAATAGTCGCTGTAGTGCTGGATACGCTGGAACCAATAGTTGTTATCGGACAGGGTCGCGGTGGTGTAGACGTTACCAAACTCATCGGCCTTGCCGCTGAGGGCCAGACACCAGGAGATGCGGCTCAGCTCCATATGACGCCACTCTTCCATATACAGTTCGCGGGCGCGCTCGTTGACGATGTCGCCAATATCAACGGTCGTGTATAGCTGCTTGCATTTGGCGCGCTGGCGCACCACATTCACGTCCGCGGTGGCGGAGGCAAGGTCGCCCTTGTAAAATTCCGCCTCGGCGCGCAACAAATAGGTCTCGGCCAGCCGGTAGCAGTACCAGTCTGCCGCCCCACCCTTGTTGTTGTTGCTCGCCGCGTTGCCGACGTGATTCGGGTCCAGGGCAAAGACTTTGTAGTGCGGCCAGTCGAACCAGTCGCGAACTGTGTCCGTACACAACAGCGTGGCGCCATTGTAGAGCCGGAGGTTCTTGCCGTACCAGGCTACGTCCGTCGGGTCGTTGTATTTCAACGAATCCATCCTCGCCCAGTTGCCCGTCCTGCTGTTGTGACGAAGGTCGGCGGTGTCCTCGATCCCGTTGACGGACCAGAGCCCGTGCTGGGCAAAATAGGTCGGCCTTATCGGCGCGATGCCCCGGCCAACGGCCGAATTATAGTCCAGATTCGCGTTATAGGACTTGCTCGAAGTGGCGTAGGCCTGCATGAATTTTCCCGCCGGCGAGACCAGCGTTCCGATATTCCACATCGGCCCCCAGTTGCGCATGGTATGCTGCTGGATTGCCGCGTCGGTGCCGTCCCGGTCAGGCATCGCCAGAATGGCCTCTTTATTCGCCCAGATACATTTGTTTACCGGACGGTGCAGGTCCCAGATCACGTTGCGGGTGATCGGCCAGGTCGAAGGGAATGGGTTTTCGAATGTCCCGAAGGTCCCGGTCATCAGTGAATAACCCTCGCTGCCGATCAGTATATTCGCCTGATCGATCGCCTTGTCCCACTGACCCGTCGCCAGATAGCACTTGATCAGCAGCTGCCGGCAGGCGCCCTTACTGACCATTCCGATATACGCCATGGTCGACTGCTCCGGAACCCAGGCAACCGCCTTTTCCATATCCGACGTTATCATGTCCAGAATAGCCGCCTTGCTAGTCGTCTTATAGTCCTGCTTGGGGACCGTCGGTATCTGGGTCACCAGCGGAACGTCGCCGTACTGAAAGCAGAGCGCCAGGTAGCGGAACGCCCGATGAAAATAGGCGCGGCCGAGGTATTCGTGCTTTGTGGCCGAATCCAGACCGGGAACTTTTTCGACAAAGGACGGTATCGTATTCGCGTACTTGACGCCGTTGAACGTCTCGTCCCAGAAATATTTGATCATGTTGACGTCGTCCGTGTTCTCGCCGGTCGTTGGCGTAAGACGGGTGGCGACGTCGGCGAAGATATTGCCATCATCCGTTTTTCCGGCTACCGCCAGATCGGACAACATATACTCGGTGCTGATCGGCAACGACAGGTCCCTCGTGGAAGTATAGCTCCAGTAGTCCCTCAGATGCTTGTCACACATTGCCACGGCCGCATCGAGTCCCGTCTTTGTCGTGAACGTAGCTTCCGGTTCATAAAAGGACAGCGGGTCCGGTTGCAGATAGCTCTTCTTACAGCCCGCGAGACCCGCGAGACCTGCAAGACCTATCACCACAAATGTCTTGATATGTATATTTTTCATGAGTAGTATTATTAAAAAGTTACGTTAGCGCCAAATGTGTAGATCCTCGGTGCGATGCCCTCCGTCTCGATATCCCAGGTAACCCAGTGCCGGTCCTTATGCCAGACAGCCACATTGCGGGCCGTGACATAAAAACGAACCGCCTGCATTCCCCATGAGGAAACCAGCTTTGCAGGCATATCATATCCAAGCGTTACGTTGTCGAGCCGCACAAAGGACTTGTCATATACAGCGCCCGGAGAAGTCAATCCAGCGGGCCCCTTGGCGTCCAGACGGGCATAAAAATTGTTCGGGTTATTCAGCGTCCAGTATTTCTTCGCGTAGGTATTCATGTTGTAAGTGACGCCGGACGTACCGTTGTCCTGGTTCAAATAAGAAGTACCGATACTCCTGTGCCCCCAGTAGGAATACATATTGAACGAGAAATTCAGATTCCCGTAGGTAAAACTATTCCGCATGGACCACATGATCGGCGGCGACTTCTGTCCGATAAATTCCTTGTCTTTATTGTTATAGACCGGAGTGACGGTTCCGTTGCCGTTCTTGACGTCGTCCCCGGTATAGTCATTTTTCACGATGGGGTCACCTGGACGCTGGCCGTAGACCGCTGCCTGGGCAGCCTGATTGGTCTGCCAGATGCCCGTCACCTTGTAGTCCCAGATAGCCGAGATCGGCTTGCCGATGAACCATCCGTTGGAGATGTCGTCGGCTTCTTTATGAGATACGACATTGCCACTGGCGTCCACAACGTCTACATACGTGCCGTAAAGATGCTTTATCGTATTGCTGTATTGCGAATAGCCAAAAGTGGTGTTCCAGTTGAATTTCCTGGACTTAATATTCTGCGAGGTAAGCGCAAGCTCAAAGCCCTTGTTCTGCACTTCACCCAGGTTGGTAGTGATGCTGGTAAAACCGGTAAAACTGGGCAGCGCCTGGTTCATGATCATGTCGGACGTAGGCATGAAATAGTAGTCGATGGCAGCCGTAAACCGGTTGTTGAGGAAGCCCAGATCCAGACCCGCGTTGTAGGCGGAGGTCTTCTCCCATTGCAAATGCGGGTTTGCCATCCGGTCGATCCGCACATAAAAATCCTGAATGTAGTTGCCGTTGACGTCCACATACCCCTGCGTTCCGGAGCCGGGCGCCAGGTTCGCCAGTGCGATATAGGGATTAGCCAGCGATCGGTTGCCATTCTGTCCATAAGAAAGCCGCAGCTTGCCGCTGTTCAACGGCTTCCAGTGAAAGAATCTTTCGTTGGTGAAGGTCCAGCCCAGCGCCGCGGAAAAGAAGGTCGCACGCGGATTGGACGTCCCGAAAGCGGAATAACCGTCCCGGCGAACCGAAGCCGTCACCATATACCGGGCGTCATAGTTGTAGAACACCCTCGCCAGCAGACCGTCCGCCGTCTCATGCGAATCGTTCGAGTTGAAGCTGCTATACAGCGGGTCGCCATTGGCCACCTCATGAAAACCCAGTGCATCCGTCGGCAGGATATTCCGCGCTGAGATGATCTGCTCCCAATACTTTTTCTCTTCCGCCTCCTGCACAAGGGTAATATTCAACGAATGCTTGCCAAAACTCTGCTGCCAGTTGAGCGTATTGTTCATGGACCAGTCGAAGTCCTGAGAGGTCTCCCGGTCGACGCCGTGATTGATCGCCAGCCAGTCGGGGTTTTGGGTCGACTCGAAATAATAGTTGTGGAACCACTGATAACGCGGCGATATATTAAAGGAGTAGGTGATATTCCAGGGCAGCCT
>Ga0068853_100002780_pt1 | contig 13230 bp, 9 predicted proteins | sample KBSCornC32_FD_65655 | JGI IMG/M metagenome (GOLD analysis project Ga0068853, IMG submission 65655) | Corn rhizosphere microbial communities from Kellogg Biological Station, Michigan, USA - KBS Corn C3-2 | ecosystem: Host-associated > Plants > Roots > Rhizosphere > Soil ... | reverse complement strand
ACGAGGGCGGCTTCATCCGTCCAACGGAGAGGGACATGGGGATCTGGACCACGACCGCGCAAGGCCTGCCGGGCGAGGATGAAGCCGTCCAGTTCACGATCCGCGAGCGTCGCGTGCCGCTGCGCGGCCAGTACCGGCACGGCGAGTTCGCGACGCGCTGGTGGCATTACCCCGCCTGCAACGTGAACCGCTGGAGCGCGCTCGAGCACGAACCCGACGTCGCGCCCGTCGACGCATTCGACGCGCACGCGGCCGCCGCCTGATCCATCCACGCTTTTGGAGCACCCGAGGTTCCCCTTCCCCCCGATGCCTGGACCCGCCCTTCCCGCGCGCGCCCCGCATCCGAACCTCGGTCCTTTCGAGACTGCCTCCGGGCAGTCTTTTTTTTGCCAACGAAACATGAATCGCGCGGACACCCATGCGCGTCGCCGCGGCGGAATGCGGTATGGTCGACGGGGGGCGCGCCACGACGCGACGTATCGTCTCGCAGAGGATCACCGATGGATCAGCCGAACGCCGCGCGCGTCCTCGTCGTCGACGACAACGACGCCTTCCGCGGCATCGTCGCCGAGATCTCGCAGCTCGAGGGCTGCACGCTGACGCAGGCGGCGACGCTCGCGGACGCGCGCCGCTGCGTCGACGAGCAGCGCTTCGACCTGCTGCTGGTCGACCTGTCGCTGCCCGACGGCAACGGCCTCGACCTCGTCGACGAGATCGACCTCGCCGAGCAGGGCCGCATCGCGATCGCCACCGGTTTCCCGTCGATCGAGAGCGCGGTGCGCGCGGTGCGCAAGCCGGTCGTCGAATACCTCGTCAAGCCGGTGCCGGTCGATGCGCTCTCACGGCTCATGCGCGACGCACGCGAGCGCGCCGCGACGCGTCTGCCGCGCGCGGCCGCCCCGGTCGGCGGCATGGTCGGCCAGAGCGCGCCGATGCGCGCGCTGTTCGAGCAGATCCGCCGCGTCGCGCCGCTCGACGTCGCCGTGTTCGTGCACGGCGAAAGCGGCACCGGCAAGGAACTCGTCGCGCAGGCCCTGCACGAGCTCGGCGGACGCGGCGGACGCTTCATAGCGGTCAACTGCGGCGCGATCGCGCCGGATCTGCTCAGCAGCCAGTTGTTCGGCCACGAGCGCGGCGCGTTCACCGGCGCGGCGCAGGCGCACAACGGATTCTTCGAACAGGCCCAGGGCGGCACGCTGTTCCTCGACGAAGTGACCGAGATGCCGCTCGTGCTGCAGGTGTACCTGCTGCGCGTGATCGAGACGCGCACGCTCACGCGCGTCGGCGGCGCGCGCGAGATCCCGGTCGACGTGCGCATCGTCGCAGCGTCGAACCGCGATCCGCAACTCGCGGTCGCGAACGGCCACCTGCGCCCCGACCTGTACTACCGGCTCGGCGAGTTCCCGCTGACGATCCCGCCGCTGCGCGCGCGGCGCGAGGACATCCCATTGCTCGCGCGGCATTTCCTCGATCGCCTCAACCGCCGCTACGGCACCGCGCGCGTGTTCGACGCGGACAGCCTGCGCCGGCTCGGCGACCGCAACTGGCCCGGCAACGTGCGCGAACTGCGCCACGCCGTGCAGCGTGCGTACATCCTCGCCGACCACGACACGGTCGCGATCGCGGAAGACGCGACGCCGCGCGCGGTCGCGGAAAGCGACGGTTCGATCCGTTTCGCGGTCGGCATGAGCTTCGACGACGTCGAGCGCGAGATGCTGCTGAAGACGCTCGCCGCGAGCAGCAACAACAAGCGCCGCGCCGCGCGCGCGCTCGGCATCACGACCAAGACGATCTACAACCGCCTGCTGCGCTATCGCGAACAAGGCCTGATCGGCGACGACGTCGTCGGCAGCGGCCCCGAGGACGACAAGGCCGACTGACGGCTCAGGCGACCTGCGCAGACGCCGCGAGCGGCAGCACGAGGCGCAAGCCGGATACCTCGCCGGCGCGCGACTCGAAGTCGGCGCGGCCGCCGATGCGCCGCACGGTGTCGTGGACCTGCGCCAGACCGAGGCCGCAGACGGCGTCCGTGCCGCCGAATGGAGCAAACGCACGCTCCGCGCCGCGCTCCGGCGGCGCGAGCGGCGTGACGACGAGCACCAGCGCGGTGGACCCGTCGAGCCGCGAGGCGGGACCGTTGCTCGTCTCGATCGTCAGCACGTCGTGTACTCCAGCTTGCGCGAGCAGGTGCGAAAGTGCCTCGCAGAGGAACGCGCGGTCGCACAGCACGATCGCGTCGGCGGCGGCAGGCTTGACGACGATGCGCGCAGGCAGGCGCAGGCGCGCGTCTTCGAGCAGCGCGTGCACGTCGCAGGCTTCCGGCCGCGCGCTCGCAGCCGACGCGTTGGCCATCGCCTCGAGCAGGACACGCTGGCGTTCGATCGCCTCGACCGCGCGCACGAGCAGTTGCCGCACCTTGTCGCGGTCGTCGAGGCGGGACGCGAGTTCGACGCTCGCAAGCGCGATCGCGAGCTGGTTGTTGAGGTCGTGGGCGAACTGGCCGACCAGCTGGCCCAGCGTTTCGACGCGCGGTGTGCCCGTCATCGACGCAGCGGATTCCATGGCGTGCCTCGCTGTGGGCTGATGGCGTCGCCGCCGTCGGGGGCCATCCATCGCAGGGGCCTTCCCCGCGACGGGCGCGTGCGGCGACGCCGCGGCTTCAGGACGCATGCATGTCGATCGTGCAGTAGCGCGTCACCACGCCGCCGGCGTCGTCACCGGCCCGATGATAGACCATCGCGTCGGCCGGGAGTTCGACGTCGCCGATCGCCTCGTAGGTCGATGCGCGCAGGCAGGCAAGCCCTGGCAGGTCGCGGAACGCGAGCATCGCGGCGATTTCGGCCGGGCTCTCGGCCGAACAGCGCCAGAGCTGGCCACGCACGCCCATGCGCACTTCGTCGTGCGCGTTGCGCCCGCGCACGACGTCGTAGCTGCGCCGCGACGCGAACGACGGCCGGTAGGCGTGCGCGAGCGCCGCGTCGTAGTGCGCGGCCTTCAGCACGGCGGCGCGCTCGTCGGCATCGAGGCCGACGCGATCGAGCGCGGTGAAGTCGCCCTGCACGACGACGAGGTCGCAGCCGGCGTGCACTGCATGGCCCTGCACGATGCGCGCGGCGCGACGCGTGCCGACGTAGCTGATCGATTGCGCGCCGATGCGCGCGCTGCCGACGACGTGCACGGTCTCCTCGGCGAGCGCGTGCTCGACGACCACGCCGCGCACGGCGAGGTCGACCACGGGGATCGCCTCGAGCGCCTCGATGCAGGCGTCGATGTCGTCCAGCACCTCGCTCGCCTCCGCCGGTTCGGCGTCGCCGCGATGGATGCGCACCGGACCGCTGCGCAACAGGCGCTTGGCGGCGATGCAGGCGTCCATGAGCGAGAACGCCGAGTAGCCACGCAGCACGCTCGCCGCGAGCATGCGGGCGAGCGCGTAGGACCAGCTTTGCGGCACGATCGCGTCCGCCGAGATCGGTGCGTGCGTCGCCGCGCGCGTGCCGACGAACGCGTACGGCACGACACCGCCGTAGAGATCGAGTTCCGAGCGGATGCCCAGGTGCGCCGCCTCGCCGAGCGTGAGCGTGTGGTCCGGAACGAAGTAGATGCGCTGGCGCTCGTCGCGCGACGCGCTGCCGTACTCGTACTGGAGCAGCCGCGCGATGCGCTCGGCGGTATGGTTGAGGCACTCGCGCCCGGCACCGCTCGCCGGTTCGTCGCGCGTGACGGCTTCGACCCGACCCGCTCCACGGAACTGCAACTCTTCGACGCTCATCGACGCGACCCTTCTCGAGTGGGAGCTGCGAGCACTGAAGCAGGTGCCGTGCCAAGCACGGCGAGCGCACCGCAGCGCCCTCGCGTCCGGCGCACCGGGAAATTATTTCGCCGTGCGCGAAACCGTTGCCGCCGGCGCGTCCGCTCGCGCTTGCGCGAGCAGCGCATCGACGAGTGCGCGCACGTCGCGGCGCGTCTCGCCACTGCGCGACACGAGGTAGTGCGCCTTGGGGGCGTCGAACTCCGGCCCTTGCAGGCGCACGAGCCGCCCCGCCTCGAGCGCCGCCGCGGCGAGCGGCCAGCGCGCGATCGCGACACCGAGGCCGCCCTCGGCTGCGGCGAGCAGGAGGTCGTAGTCGTCGAAGCGCCGCTCGCCACCGCGCGGCCGGTAACGCAGGCCGGCGCCGTCGCACCAGGCGCGCCATAGGCGCGTGTCGCTGTCGTGCAGCAGCAGCTCGCCGAGCGCGGCCTCCGGGCCGCGACCGCGCAACGCGGTCGCCAACGCCGGCGCCGCGACCGCGAACGCGCGTTCGGCGAGCAGCAGGGTCGATTCGACACCGGCCCAGCGGCCGCGCCCGTAGCGGATCGCGAGGTCCGCCTCGCCGCGCTCCAGGCTCGCGACGCGATGCTCGACCAGCAGGCGGATCGCACCGCCGCGGCAGGCCGCCTGCAACGCACCGAGGCGCGGCATCAGCCACAGACGCGCGAACGACGGCAGCACGCTGATGCGCAGCTTCGCCGAGCGCCGGTCCGAGCGGAAGTCGGCCGCCGCGTCGGCGATGCGCGTGAATGCCTGCTCGACTTCGCGCGCGAAGTGCTCGCCGGTCGCGCTCAGGCGCACGCCGCGGCCGTGCCGCTCGAACACGGCGACGCCGAGCCAGGACTCGACCGCCTGCACGCGCCGGCTCACCGCGCCGTGCGTGAGGCCGAGTTCGTCCGCGGCCGCGCTGAACGAGCCCGTCCGTGCGGCCGCGAGCATCGCAGCGAGCGCTTCGAACGGCGGCAGGTCGGACGAGCTGTGCATGGCACGCACATCTCCTCATCGATCGGCGCTCTATGTCAAGGCGCCGGCGCGTCCTAGAGTCGGATCGTCGAAACGCCATCGAGGAGCACGACATGCAGATCATCCATCCCGACGTCGCCGACGTCGACGTCGACGCGGTCGAGCCGGTCACGATCGGACCCGGCTGCACGCGACGCGACCTGCCCGCGCGCGAAGGCCTGCGCATCTGGGTCGTCGACATCGCTGCCGGTGCGCAGTGGCCCTGGGTCGATCGCCACGACGCCGGCGGTGAGTTCGTCTACGTCGTGCGCGGCGAACTCGTCGACGGCGGGCGGCGTTACGGCCCCGGCCACCACCTCGCGTATGCGCCGCACAGCCTGCATCAGCCGCGCTCGGACACCGGCGTGCGCCTGTACGGCATCAACCCCGTCGCGAAGGAGGCCGCCGATGTCCATGCCTGAGCATGGTCGGCCGACGCGTCGCGCTTTCCTGCGCGGCGCGGTCGCCCTCGGTGCTGCCGCGTTGTTGCCGCCGCGCCATCGGCTCGCGGCGGCCGCGGACGCGCCGACGCTGCGAGTGCAGCGCCTCGCCTGGGCCGGCATCCGCCTGCAGCTCGACGATGCCTGCGTGTTCCTCGATCCGCTCGTCAGCGCGAACGTGTGGGAAGACGCGCTGAAGGACCCGCTCGTACCGGTCGGCGACGCGCGCGGCGAACGCTGGGTGCTGGTGAGCCATCGCCATCCGGACCACTGCGATCCGGCCGCGATCCGCCAGGCGCTCGGCGACGAAGGCACGCTGCTCTATCCGGCGCAAGGGGGCGCGCCCGCCGTGAACGGCGTGAAGATGCGCGCTGCAGCACTCTACGAGCCACAGCTGCTCGGCAACTTCACCGCGACGGCAGTGCCCGCGGTGGACGGCTACGGCGATCCGCAGGTGTCGTGGATCGTCTCCGCTGGCGGGCGCCGCATCATCCATTGCGGCGACACGCTCTGGCACGGAGGCTGGTGGCACATCGGCCGGCAGTTCGGCCCGTTCGATGCGGCCTTTTTGCCGATCAACGGCGCGCGCTTCAGCTGGCGCAAGCCGGTCAGCGACGTGCCTGCGGTGATGACCGCCGAACAGGCGGTCGCTGCGGCGGTCGTGATCGGCGCGCGCAGGATCGTGCCGATCCACTACGGCGTGCGTGGAGCCGAAGGCTACGCCGAGGATCCGCACGCAGAGCAGGAACTGCTCGAGCAGGCCGCGCGCCGCGACGTCGCGGTGCGCCTCCTCAAGCCAGGCGAATGGATCGACTGGAACGCGTGACTGCTGGCGGTGCGCACCGCTGGATGCGGCGCGCACCCGGCGCGGTCAACCTTCGGCGACGATGCGGTCGCGCCCCTGCTGCTTCGCGAGGTACAGGCGCCGGTCGACCGCCTCGATGAACGACATGAGCCCTTGCTCGTCGCGCGGCACGGCCGTGCCGACGCCGAGGCTGATCGTCAGGCAATCGCCGATCGCCGACGCCGCATGGGCGATGCGTGCGCGCGTGATCGCGTCGCGGCAGCGCGTGGCGATCTTGCGCGCGGCCTCGGCCTTCGTCTCCGGCAGCACCAGTGCGAACTCCTCGCCGCCGAAGCGCGCGAGGAAGTTGCGACCGCCTTGCGCCGCGCCGAACAGCAGGTCGGCGACCTGCTTGAGGCAGGCGTCGCCGCGCAGATGGCCGTAGTGGTCGTTGTATTGCTTGAAGTAGTCGATGTCGACCATCACCAGCGACAGCGAGTGCACGTTGGCCTTCGCCTCGGCCCATTCGCGCTCGACGACCTGGTCGAAGCGGCGTCGGTTGGCTAGGCCGGTGAGCGCGTCCTTGAACGACAGGTCCTGCAATTCGGCCTGCAGGCCGAGCAACTGCTCCTCGGTGCGCTTGCGCTCGGAGATGTCGAACATGAAGCCGACCAGCGCTTCCACGCTACCCTGCCCGTCGCGCACCACGTGCACGACGTCGCGGATCCAGACGTAATCACCACCCGGCGTCAACGCTCGGTAGTCGGCTTCATGGTCGATGCCGGCCTGCGACTGCGCGACGCAGAACTGCACGACGCGCTCGCGATCCTCCGGGTGGATGCGCTCCGCCCAGTCCTGCACGGTGACCCAGCTGTCGGGGGTCCAGCCGAGCAGGCCTTCGATCTGCGGCCCGATGTAGGCGAACTTCATCGTGTTCCAGTCGACCTTCCACGGGATCGCGCGCGTCGATTCCAGCAGGGTCTTGTACACCGCCGGATCGACGCCGGTCGTGGAGGGATTGCGGTCTTCCGTCATCGTCGCTGCTCCTGCATCGCGGGTACTCCCGCCTTCTCCTGCGGCGATGCGCCGCCCCCGGCGCCGCCGAAAAACGTGACGGCAAGCGCGCTGGCGGCCGCCGTCCAGCGCCTGCCCGCTACCGTCCGCCCGCCTGAACGGCGCTGCGTGCCGGCCGTCACAGTCCGCGCCCCCGATGTCCGCCAGATTGGGCCCACGCCGACGAGGATCGCGGCGAAACACGGCAACTGCAAGTGAGGAAGGTTTCGATGACCGCCAAGTTCGATTCGCGCGACTGGAATGCGGCGCTGACCCAGCTCAAAGTGAACGGGTCGGCCACCGCGGCGGCGCCGAACGTGGTCGAACGCGACGAGTTCAAGGTCAAGGTCATCGAAGCGCGCGTCAAGCTCAAGCTCATGCGCGACCGCACCGACGCCCTCAAGGCCGCCCTCGAGCGCTTCCGTTCGCAGCGCGACGCGAAGAGCGCCTGATCCACGTCTGCGCCGCCGCGATCGCGGCCGGCCACCCTGCTTCGAGATTCCCGCGTCGCGGCCGGCCTCAGCGCCAAGGCGTCGCGGGTCGGTGATGACATGCTGCGGCGCTGCATCCGACGGGCGCCGAAGCCCCGACGCCCGCATGCAGACGTCCATACGTCTTTGACGCGACGCAGCATTCTGTGCTGTAGTCGGGGCGTCCCATCGCTCGATGCTCCGGCATCCACCGGGGCACGGCGGTCGGCGCTTCCCGAGGAGGCCCGATGGCCCAGCCGCATGCCAAGACGCTCTACGACGTCGCGTACGAACACGACAGTTGTGGATTCGGCCTCATCGCGCAGATCGACGGCCGCGCGAGCGCATCGCTGGTCGACGCGGCGTTCGCCGCGCTCGCGAAGCTCTCCCATCGCGGCGGCGTCAACGCCGACGGCATCAGCGGCGACGGCTGCGGCGTACTGATCCGGCGCCCGCTCGACTGGTTGCACGCGCTCGCCACCGAAGCACGCATCGAGGTCGCGCCGCGCTTCGCCGCAGGCCTCGTCTTCACCGATCCGAACGACGGCGCGCGCGCCGACCGCACGCTCGCCGCATACCTGCGCGAGAGCGGCCTGCGCGTGGCCGGCTGGCGCGAGGTGCCGGTCGATGCCGCCGCCTGCGGACCGCTCGCCGCGGCGGCGCGACCACGCATCCGCCAGGTGTTCGTCGACGCCGCCGACGGCATGGACGACGCCGCATTCGAGCGCGCGCTGTTCCGCTCGCGCCGACGCGCCGAAACCGCGCTCGCCGACGATGCGTCGTTCTACGTCGTGAGCCTGTCGGCGCAGGTGATCGGCTACAAGGCGATGGCGGCCCCGGGCCGGTTGCGCGACGTCTACGTGGACCTGCGCCACCCCGCGCTCGCGAGCGACGCGGTCGTGTTCCACCAGCGCTTCTCGACCAACACGCTGCCGCAATGGCGGCTCGCGCAACCGTTCCGCCTGCTCGCGCACAACGGCGAGGTCAACACGATCCGCGCGAACCGCCGCTGGATCCGCGCGCGCGAGGCGCTGTGGCGCTCGCCGCTGGTCGACCTCGCCGGCATCGGGCCGTTCGTGCGCGACGACGGCTCCGATTCGGAAAGCCTCGACAACGCGCTCGAGGTGCTGCTCGCGGGCGGATTCGACCTGCTCGCCGCGATGCGCGTGCTCGTGCCGCCCGCGTACGCGATGCGCGAGGACATCGACGAGGACCTCGCCGCGTTCTACGAGTACTACGCGCTGCACACCGAGCCGTGGGACGGGCCGGCCGGCCTCGTCATGTGCGACGGCCGGCACGCGGCGTGCGCACTCGACCGCAATGGCTTGCGCCCGGCGCGCTGGGCGCTGTCCGACGACGGCCGGCTCATCGTCGCGTCCGAAGCCGGCCTGTGGGACGTACCCGCATCGCGCATCGTCGCCAAGGGCCGGCTCGGTCCCGGCGAAATGATCGCGGTCGACTTCGCCGGCAAGCGCCTGCTGCGCAACGCCGATATCGACGCGATCAACCGCGCGCGCGCACCGTTCCGCGACTGGCTGCGCGTGGGTGTCACCTATCTCGAATCCGACCTGATCGATCCGAGCCTCGCCGCCGAACCGCTGCCCGAACCGGAGCTGCATCGCTGCCAGAAGCTGTACGGGCTCACGCGCGAGGAGCGCGAGTCGGTGCTCAAGGTGCTCGCCGAAACCGAGGGTGAAGCGACCGGGTCGATGGGCGACGACACGCCGATCGCGCCGATGTCACGCCAGCAGCGCGCGCTGTTCGACGGCTTCCGCCAGGGCTTCGCCCAGGTCACCAACCCGCCGATCGATCCGCTGCGCGAGCGGCGCGTGATGTCGCTGGTCACGCAGATCGGCTGCGAAGGCAACGTGTTCGAACTCGACGCACGGAACGCGCGGCAGATCCTGCTCAATTCACCCGTGCTGTCGCAGCGCAAGCTGCGCCAGATCCTCGCACAGCCCGCCTGCGCGGATGCGACCGTGCGCATCGACTTGTGCCACGCGCGCGACGAAGGCCTCGAGGCGGCACTGCATCGCTTCTGCCGCGAAGCCGCCGACGGCGTGCGCGGCGGCGCGCGCATCGTCTTCCTCACCGACCGCTATCCGCGCCGCGACACGCTCTCGGCGCACGCGCTGCTCGCGCTCGGCGCGATCCACGCGCACCTCGTCGATGCCGGCCTGCGTTGCCAGTGCAACCTCATCGTCGAGACCGCGACTGCGCGCGATCCGCACCACTTCGCCTGCCTGCTCGGTTTCGGCGCCACCGCGATCTATCCGTGGCTCGCCTACCAGAGCCTGTTCGCACTCGGCCGCGACGGCCACCTCAAGCGCGGCGAAGGCGTGCCCGCGGAAATCGGCCGCAGTTACCGGCGCGGAATCCGCACCGGCCTGCTGAAGATCCTCTCCAAGAGCGGCATCTCGACCGTCGCCGGCTATCGCGGCGCGCAACTGTTCGAGATCGTCGGGCTCGCGCCCGAGGTCGTCGCGTTGTGCTTCCCGGGCACGCCGTCGCGCATCGGCGGCGCCGGCTTCACCGAACTCGAAGGCGACGCGCGCCTGCACGCGGCCGAAGCCTGGGACGAGGCGCAGCCGTTGCGCGCGGGCGGCCTCTACAAGGTCGTGCACGGCGGCGAGTACCACATGTACAACCCCGACGTGATCGCGAGCCTGCAGCGCGCGGTGCGCAGCGGCGATGCGGCCGACTACCGTCGCTACGCGCAGCACGTCGACGCGCGACCGCCGTCGGCACTGCGCGACCTGCTCGACGTGCAGCCGCTCGGCCCGCCGCTGCCGCTCGACGAAGTCGAACCGGTCGAAGCGATCGTGCGTCGCTTCGACTCCGCCGGCATGTCGCTCGGCGCGCTCTCGCCCGAGGCGCACGAAGCGCTCGCGATCGCGATGAACCGGCTCGGCGCGCGCAGCAATTCCGGCGAAGGCGGCGAGGATCCGGCGCGATACGGCACCGAGCGGATGTCGAAGATCAAGCAGGTCGCTTCGGGACGCTTCGGCGTGACACCGTCGTACCTCGTCAACGCGGAAGTGCTGCAGATCAAGATCGCGCAGGGTGCCAAGCCCGGCGAAGGCGGCCAGCTGCCCGGGCACAAGGTCGACGCGACGATCGCGCGCCTGCGCTACGCGAAGAAGGGCATCGGGCTCATCTCGCCGCCGCCGCACCACGACATCTATTCGATCGAGGATCTGGCGCAGCTCATCCACGACCTGCGCGAGATCAACCCGTCGGCGCTCGTCTCGGTCAAGCTCGTGAGCCATGCAGGCGTCGGCACGGTCGCCGCCGGCGTGGTCAAGGCGGGCGCGGATCTCGTCACCGTGTCCGGCCACGACGGCGGCACCGGCGCGAGCCCGCTCAGTTCGATCAAGTACGCGGGTGCTCCGTGGGAACTCGGCCTCGCCGAGACGCAGCAGACGCTGCGGCGCAACGGCCTGCGCGGCCGCGTGCGCCTGCAAGCCGACGGCGGCCTCAAGACCGGGCTCGACGTCGTCAAGGCCGCGCTGCTCGGAGCCGAGAGCTTCGGCTTCGGCACCGCGCCGATGGTCGCGCTCGGCTGCAAATACCTGCGCCTGTGCCATCTCAACAATTGCGCGACCGGCGTGGCGACGCAACACGAGACGCTGCGCCGGCAACACTTCACCGGCCTGCCCGAGATGGTGATGAACTACTTCCGCTTCGTCGCGGCCGACGTGCGCGAACACCTCGCGCGCCTCGGCGCGCGGTCGCTCGGCGAGCTCGTCGGGCGCAGCACGCTGTTGCGGCACGACGCGGGCGGAACGCCCGTGCAGCGCCGCCTCGATCTTTCACGTCTCGTCGCCGACGACGGCCTCGGCCGCGACGTCGACGCCGCCTGTACCGTCGCGCGCAATCCGCAGCGCGCGGACTCCGCGCTCGCGCGGCGCATCTCGGCCGATGCCGCGCGCGCGATCGCCGACGGCAGCGGCGCGCGGCTCGCTTACGCCATCGCCAATACCGATCGCGCGATCGGCGCGCGTCTTTCCGGCGACGTCGCGCGTCGCTGGGGCGATGCGGGCATGGTCACGCCCGTCGTGCTCGCGCTGAACGGCAGCGCGGGCCAGAGCCTCGGCGCGTGGAACGCGGGCGGCGTGCAGATCGACCTCGTCGGCGAAGCGAACGACGGCGTCGGCAAGGGCATGGCCGGCGGGCGCATCGTCGTGCGCCCGCCCGCGGATGCGCGCTACGAAAGCCAGGACGCGGTCATCGTCGGCAACACCTGCCTGTACGGCGCGACCGGCGGCGAACTGTTCGCCGCGGGCCGCGCGGGCGAACGCTTCGCGGTGCGCAATTCGGGCGCGCTCGCGGTGATCGAAGGCGCCGGTGACCACTGCTGCGAGTACATGACCGGCGGCATCGTCGCCGTGCTCGGCGGGTGCGGGCTCAACTTCGGTGCGGGCATGACCGGCGGCTTCGCCTACGTGCTCGACCTCGAGCGCGATTTCGTCGATCGCTACAACCACGAACTCGTCGACATCGTGCGCATCACGCCGGAAGGCATGGAGCACCACATGCAGCACCTGCGCGGGCTGATCGCGCGCCACGCCGACCTCACCGGCAGCGCCTGGGCACAGCGGCTGCGCGGCGATTTCCGCGGCCTGCTGCAACGCTTCTGGCTGGTCAAGCCGAAAGCCGCGACGCTCGACGCGCTCGCCGAGGAATTGCGGAGGGCCGCATGAGCGGCAAGGACTTCCGCTTCCTCGACCATCCTCGCCAGCTGCCGCGCGTGCTGCCCGTCGCCGTGCGCGTGCTCGACCATCGCGAGATCGGCGGCGACTTCGCGCGCGACGAAGCCGCGACGCAGGCGGGTCGCTGCATCGACTGCGGCAATCCTTACTGTGCGTGGCAGTGCCCCGTGCACAACCACATTCCGAACTGGCTCCGGCTCGTGCAGGAGGACCGTCTGCTCGAAGCCGCCGACCTCATGCACGAAACCAATCCGCTGCCCGAGATCTGCGGACGCGTCTGCCCGCAGGACCGCCTCTGCGAAGGCGCCTGCACGCTCGAGCAGGGTGGCTTCGGCGCCGTCACGATCGGTGGCATCGAGCGCTGGGTCGTCGACGAGGCGATCCGCCGCGGCTGGCGTCCGGACCTTTCCGGCGTGCGCGAGAACGGCCGGCGCGTCGCGGTCGTCGGCGCCGGCCCCGCCGGACTCGCCTGCGCCGATCGCCTGCGTCGCGCCGGCATCGCGGTCGACGTGTACGACCGCCAGCGCGAGATCGGCGGGCTGCTCACGTTCGGCATTCCCGCGTTCAAGCTCGACAAGGCGGTGGTGCAGGCACGGCGCCGGCTGCTCGAAGGCATGGGCGTGCGCTTCCGGCTCGGCATCGAGATCGGTCGCGACCTCGCGTTCGACGAACTGCTCGCGCGCTATGACGCCGTGTTCGTCGGCATCGGCGCGTATCGCAATGTCGACGGCGCGCTGCCCGGCCGCGAGCTCGACGGCGTGCACGACGCGCTGCCGTTCCTCGTCGCGAACATCGATCGCCTGCTCGACGACCGGCCGCTGTCGCCGCCGCTCGACCTGCGCGGCAAACACGTCGTCGTGCTCGGCGGCGGCGACACCGGCATGGACTGCAACCGCACCGCGATCCGCCTCGGCGCCGCGTCGGTCACCTGCGTCTACCGGCGCGACGAAGCGGACATGCC
>Ga0068853_100002773_pt1 | contig 13241 bp, 13 predicted proteins | sample KBSCornC32_FD_65655 | JGI IMG/M metagenome (GOLD analysis project Ga0068853, IMG submission 65655) | Corn rhizosphere microbial communities from Kellogg Biological Station, Michigan, USA - KBS Corn C3-2 | ecosystem: Host-associated > Plants > Roots > Rhizosphere > Soil ... | reverse complement strand
ATCATCCGACGGAGCCGCCGCACTTTATCCAGCATCGTCGGGACAAACTTTTGCCCTCCAAATCCCGGATTCACCGACATCAACAGCACAAAATCCGTGTACGGCAAACACTCCCAAATAGCATCCAGTGGCGTCCCCGGATTGATGGCGATTCCCGCCTTCGCACCCGCCTCGCGGATCGCCGTCAACGTCCGCTGCAAATGAGCGTCCGCCTCGACATGGACCGAGACCATGTCGGCACCCGCCTTTACGAATTCCACAGCCCATCGCCCCGGCTCATCGATCATCAAATGCGTATCGATGGTCAGGTCCGTCGCCTTGCGAATAGACCTCACCACCGGCAGCCCGATAGTGATATTCGGCACAAAATGGCCGTCCATCACATCGACGTGGAGCATCCTCGCGCCGCCGCTTTTTACCGCGTCGATCGCCTCTGCAAGCCGTGTAAAATCGGCCGAAAGTATCGACGGGGCTATTTCAAACATTTCCTCGTATTTTGTTGCAGATCAGGCGTTTGCAGTTGTACCTAAGGCTTTTTGTTGAGCTTTGAATCGACGGTCTTCCCGTCTGGCTTCTTCGGATTCGCGCCCGGCGAGGCGGATGGTTTTGGCTTCTCGGACGAGTTACTGGCCGGCTTCTCAGACTTGTTCGAATTCGATTCACCGCCAGTCCCGGTGCCAGTCGTGTCGGTGGTCGTCGCTGCGTTCACGTCACGGGTCGTGTCGGGTTTTTTCTTGGCCGTATTGGCGTTCTTGGCCTTTTTCGGCTTGTCCGAGATCATTTCCTCGATCTTGTCGGAATCGTCCTCATCAGATTTGACTGTCGGCGGCGCGGGAGTTGCTCCATTCTCCGGTCCGCGGCTCGTCACCACGAGTATCATTTGGCCGGTTTTAACAGTGTCGCCCGGCTTTGGAAGCTCCTCGATCACGGTGCCAGGAGCCTCTTGGGAAGCTCTGTCAGCTCGCTTCTTGATCTTTAAACCAAGCAGCGCGAGTTCCTTGTCCGCCTGGCGAAGGTCCTTGCCGGTGATGTCCGGCACCTGTACCTCTTTACCCTGCAGCGACATGTACACGACGCCGGCCAGACCGGTAAAAAATGCGACCGCGAGCACGCCGAGCGCGACCAGCTTGCCGATAGCAGAAAAACCTTTTTTTGCGATGCTCACCTAAGGAACTCCCGAATGCGTAAGTCTAGCATTATTGCCCCAAAACCGGAACGCTCAGACCCGTCGAAATGCAGCTATAAAGAAGCCGTCCATCCCATCTCGATGCGGCCATGTCCGAGCAAAACCCGAGTCGCCGATAAACCTTTCCGGCACACTTGGCCTGACCTTTTCAAAACCGCGATGCTCGTTAATAAACCACTCGGCAACGGCCTCGCCCTCTTCAGTCTCGAGCGAGCAGGTCGAATACACGAGCAGACCGCCCTTCTTGACCGCCTTTGATGCCTCGCCGAGTATTCGCCGTTGTTTAAAAGATAGCTCCACGATGTCCTCGGCACTGATGAGATAACGGATCTCCGGATTATGCCTGATCGTGCCGGTACCAGAGCAGGGTGCATCGACCAGCATTGTATTGAATGTCTCGTCGGCGAATGGCAGACTTTGCGTTGCGTCGTAACGAACCACCTTCACATCCACGCTCTGCCGCCTGCAGTTATCTCTAAGAAGCTCGACACGCGGTTGATAAAGGTCTCCCGCGATCGCGATTCGGGGATGTGTTCGAGCCGCGATCAAGCCGGTTTTCCCGCCCGGTGCGGCGCAAACGTCGAGAAAGCTGCCGTTGTCCGGCCCGACAACCGCTCGAGCGACCATCTGCGACGCCTCGTCCTGGAGATAGATGCGGTTCTCAAATGCTAATTTGCGAACGGCCGACGTCGAGCGATCAAGCAGGTAACATCCGTCGACACTCTCCGATGGAACGGCTGTTTCGAGCAACGCAGAAACATCCTGATTCTCTTCACCAATGACCCGAAACGCGATCTTCGCCGGCTCATTGTTACTGTTAGCGAGGTTCGCCGCCTGATCGAGCCCGAGTCGCTCCGACCACCGTTCGATAAGCCAACGCGGATGCGATGTTTCGACTGAAACTCGGTCGATCTCACCCGCATACTCGATCCGAATGTCTTCGTGCGAGGCTCGCCGCAGCAGCGCGTTCACAAACCCGGCGGCTGACATCTTTCTCGCACGCTTGACCAGCTCGACGGATTCGTTGATCGCGGCACGAGCAGGCACTTTGGTCAAGAACAGAAGTTGATAGAGACCGATCTGCAGAGCTATGCGAACCTCAGCATCGAGCTTTCGCGACGGTGCCAAGTGGTCCAAAAGACGGTCGAGCCGCATCCGCCGCCGCAGGACACCGAGCACCAACTCATGGCACAGCGACCTGTCAGGCGGAGAAAGACGCTCCTCGTACAATGGCAGCAAAACTGACGAAAACGCACGCTCGCGTTCGATCCGAAGCAAGATGTCAAAAGCCGCCGTCCGTGCCGGAGAAATGCTCATCCGAGAATTGTACCGACCTCGATCTTTGCACCGTTGAGAAAGTCTCGGACACTCATCCGTCGTTTCCCTTCCGGCTGTAGTTCGGTAATGTGGAGCGTGCCGTGCCCGCACGCGACCGCCAGCTCGTCACCAGCCGCGAGCACGATCTCGCCGGGCTTTGCAGAATCATCACTAGCAGCCGCTCTCCATATTGTCAGCCGCGCGCCGTTCAAGAATGTAAACGATGTGGGGAACGGCTGGAACCCTCGTACCCGGTTGGCGATCTCGGTCGCGGAACGCGTCCAGTCGATCAGCCCGTACTCTTTCTTTAATATCGGAGCGAATGTCGCCGCCGAATGGTCCTGTGTCCGCGGCGTGATGGTCGTAAGAGACCCAAGCGTCTCAGAAAGCACGTCGGCACCGAGCAACGACAGCCGCTCCAATAGCTCTATTGCGTTCTCTTCAGGTCCGATCGGTACGCTTTGCTGCAGCAGAATGTCGCCGGTATCGAGTCCGGCGTCCATCAGCATCGTGGTGACGCCGGTCTCAGTCTCACCATTTGCGATCGCCCAATTTACAGGCGCCGCACCGCGATATTTTGGCAGCAGCGAAAAATGTACATTGATCGCACCATGCGGAAAGGCGGTCAGCCATCGCTCGGGCAAAATTCGGCCATAGGCGACAACGATCGCGGCATCTGCCCCTAGCGCTCTAAACCCCTCAAACGCCTCATCCGTCTTGATCTTCAGCGGCTGACGGATCTCTAAGCCGTGCTCGAGCGCAAGCTGCTTCACCGGCGGCGCACTCAGCCGCTGCCCGCGCCCCGACGGCCTGTCCGGCTGCGTGTAAACCGCCGCGATCTCGTGACCATCCGTGATCAGCCGCTCAAGAGTCGGCACCGCAGCCTGCGGCGTTCCCATGAAAACGAGTTTCATTGATAATTCGTAATTCCGAATCCGTATTCGATTCGGATAGTTTATTTTTCAAGTCCGTTACGAATTATCAATTATCGATTACGCGCCGGCTAATGACGAGCCAGCCTGAGGGCATCCGCCATGACAAAGAATATCCAGTTCTCCTCCATCGAGCCGCGGATGAGGTGGGCGTCAACGCCGTTTGCAAATATCGCGACGTCCTCACCGCCATGGGTCTCATCCGCCAAGGGGATCAATGCCTCCTGATCATAATTCGGATCAGTGGTGTCGATCTTTGTCAGATCCGGGCGGCCGTTCTTTATGGGCTGGAATTTGGTCGGTGACGACGGCCAGAATTTTGGCCCTTCGGGGCTTTTGTCCGTCGCACCGGTGTATCCGCGGCCGCTGGCGTAGTTCAGCGTAGTGAATGGAAGTCCAAGACGATCGCGTTTGTAATCAGGCGCCAATCTTCCATTGATACCGACCTCCCGAACCAAACCGAGAATATTGTTGCCGCGAGCCGGGTAACCAAGGATGGTCATGGCGTGACTGTGGTCGGCCGTAACGATGATGAGCGTGTCGTCGAGGTTCACTTTTGCGGTCGCAGCCCGCACGGCATTCGACAGCTCGACGGTGTCGACCAGCGCCCTGTAGGCATTGCCCTCGTGATGAGCCTGATCGATGCGGCCGGCCTCGACCATCAGAAAAAATCCCTTCTTGTTTTGCGAAAGGACGTCGATCGCTTTTGTCGTCATCTCGGTGAGCGAAGGCTCGCTTGGCTGCTTGGTAGGCCGATCAGCCTCGTACTGCATGTTCTCTCTCGCGAAAAGTCCAAGTACATGTTTGGTCTTCCGAGGATCAATGGCCGCTAGCTGCTGCTTGTTATAGACCACGGTTGAAGCAGCACGTTTTGAGATCCACTCTTGCGTAAGATCGCGTCCATCAGTCCGTTCACCCTTCTCTTTAGGGTTTATGGGATCAGGCTTTGTGTTTGGAATGAACTTGCTCCGTCCGGCACCAAATGCGACATCGACCCCATCGCCGTATTTCGACTCGATCAACTGCCGTGCAATGTCGGGGAATTTCGCATTGTAAGCGTCGAGATGACGCTTCGCCATCTCCACATTGCCGTTGCGCGTATTTGCGTCGCCGAGGCGCTTCATGTCGTAGTCTGATTCCCAATCGCGGTCAGCCGTGTGGGCATAGCAGGCTCCAGGCGTCGCGTGCGTGACACGCGTCGTGGTCACCACGCCGGTCGACCGGCCGGACTCCTCGGCGTACTCGAGCAGAGTTTTTGTTTCATTGCCCGCGACCGTCCTAAAATCGGCATGCACGATATTTTTGTTTACGGAGAGAGTGCCTTCGTTCGTCTTAACACCCGTCACTATCGCACTCATGGTCGGAGCAGAGTCGGATGTCTGCTGATTTGCCGAATAGGTTTTTGATAAGGCGGAAAAGGGAAAGTCTTCAAAGCTGAGCCGGTTCTCCTCGCCGCTCTCGCCGCGTTTCTGTCCCTCCAGGATCCTCGCCGCCGTCAGAGTCGAAACACCCATCCCATCCCCGATAAATAGGATCACGTTTTTGGCCGGACCCGTTCTGATCTTCTGCTGCTTTTTGGTATCGATCGCCGACCAGCCATCGCGAAGCCACGCCGCAGCGCTCTCATCCCGTCTGACAGGAAACGGATCGCGGACCGATTGCCCGACGAGAGATGTGATCAACATCAAACACACGAGACCCGCGCCCAAACCACCCTTCACACGCATAACTCCACTCCACACAAAGAAATCGAACAATTTCTCAACTTAGCACCGGCACGTTAATTCCGTAAAACATCCGTTTGTAATGCGCTGGGAGGCACCGTAAATGAATGCTTCTCTCGCCCCGGTTCTTAACGATCTATTCGCTCGCAATGATAAATTCCTTAAACTATCTGGCGCGCACGCCATAACGTCTGTTAATATGCTGATGATTGCCCTGGACACTCCCTCGCGGCGCGATGCGGCCGTTATAAACGCATTTCAAAGACCTCCGAAACCAACGGTCCTTGCCCGGCCTTGAGTTCCGCGGGATTCCCTGAAGTCCCTAAAGGTATGGCTTTGTCGGCGCGCAGCGTCTTTTCCTCACGATTTACCGAACGGCACTGGCTCCTTCGCTATGGCTTGGCGCTCGTCATCCATGCGATCGTCGTCAGCAGCATTATCCTTAACAGCAAGTCTGGCCTGAATCTCCCACTGACAATTCCGATCATCCTCGGCCTCGTGGCAACGGTTTGGTACGCCGGCGCGGGCCCTGGGGTCTTTCTTTGTTTTCTTTACCAAGCGACCACGGCTCTCCTCAGTCCCGTTCCACCAGAAGTCGGACTCGTCCGAGCGTGGTTCGGCTATATCAGCGTCCTGCTGTTTTTCCTGTTCCTGGTTTTTCTGATTCGGATGATACAGCGTGCGGGCCACACGGTTAGCGCCCAGCGCGACCTGCTGCATGTCACGCTGTCCAGCATTGGTGACGGCGTGGTCGCTACCGATACAGATGGCAAGATCACGTTCATGAATGGCGTTGCCGAGACGCTCACCGGCTGGAAACTAGCAGAGGCGCGTGGTCAGGAGCTCGGCAGCGTTATAAAGATCCTCAATGAACACACGCGTGAGGAGGTGGCCAACCCGGCCCATAAGGCGCTTGAGACAGGTAAGGTAGTTGGACTCTCAAATCACTCTCTTCTCGTCTCGCGCGATGGACGGCAGATACCGATCGACGACAGCGCGGCCCCGATCCGCGACGGAGAGGCGGTCAAGGGCGTCGTTCTCGTGTTTTCGGATGTAACTGTGCGAAAGCTTGCCGAGCGTGCCCGCCGCGAGACCGAGATAATGCATTGCATCGTCGAGGCCCAGGAGAGTGAACGCCAAAGGATCGCCCGAGGCCTTCACGATCATCTGGGCCAGCAAATGACTGCCCTGCGATTAAAGGTCGAGGCGCTCGCCCGCGCGTCCGGCGAGGGCCATCATTTGGCGGATGAGCTCGCAGACGTACAGGGGGCGGCGATCGATATTGATCGTGACCTCGGATTTCTTTCCTGGGAGCTAAAGCCCACCGAGCTTGAAGATCTCGGTCTCGTAAACGCACTCAGCAGCTTCGTCCGCGAGTGGTCGACGCAATATGGCATTCACGCGGAGTTTCACTCGAGCATCCGTGGAGAGCTGGATCTCACGCGTCAGATCGAGACAAATCTTTACCGCATCGCACAAGAGGCCCTCAACAACGCTCTTCGTCACGCCGATGCAACGTCGGTAAGCGTGCTGCTTCAACAGCAAAGATCGCATCTGGTTTTGATCATTGAGGATGATGGTAAAGGTTTTGACCAGAACAACGGCGCAAGCCATAGCCTCGGCCTCGCCGGCATGCGCGACCGGGCCGCTTTGTTAAGAGGCGAACTCGAGATCGAGAGCGATCACGGCCAGGGCACGGCCATCATTGTGCGTATCCCGTATGAGGCGGAGAGCACGTCCGCCGCCGTCGCTGTATAAAATACTTTTCAACCCGCTGTCCTAGCAGTTAAAATATTTATATGCCCTTGTTGCCGATCGTCCACTGGCCCGATCCCGTTTTGCTCAACGTCGGAAAACCCGTTGCCGATGATGAATTCGGTCCCGATCTCGAGCGTCTCGCCGCTGATATGTTTCAGACGATGGAGGACGCCGGCGGCGTCGGACTCGCTGCTCCCCAGGTTGGGATCTCAAAAAGGCTTTTCGTAATGGACACGCCCGGCGAGGAAGAAGGATCTCCTCGCCAGCGGCACGTGCTGATCGATCCGCAGATCATTCACATCGAGGGCGAACAGGTCGGAGAGGAAGGCTGTCTTTCCTTTCCGGGACTTTTTCAGGTGGTAAAACGTGAAATGCGCGTGATCGCCAGGGCACGCGATCTAAAGGGCGAGGAATTCGAGCTGGACGTCGCGGATCTCGCGGCCCGCTGCATTCTCCACGAGACCGATCACTGTGACGGGATCGTTTTTTTGGACCGAATGACACCGCTCAAACGACAGCTCGCAAAACGCAAGATCAGAGCTCTACAGGAAACAGGCAAGTGGAATTAAAATTGGATATTCAAGACACCAGATTAACGGCAGAATTAGGCTCCAGCGGCGAGCTTAACAAATATCTTAGCGAGGGTTGGGTGCTGATCCTCGGCTACGTAAAGCACGTCAGCGATTCGCAGCAGCCGCGCTTCATTGTGGCATGGCAGCAGGACGGACCGCCTAGCTTTCCCGAGCTATTGGACGAATGGGAGCAGCGCGAGCTACAACGGGCTTATCGCTAGCTATTGCTCTCCGGCGAAATTAGGCTAATATATTCGCAAAATGCAGCTTGCCGGCTGCCCTTTGATCGTCCCGGCGTTACACAATCCAAGAGTGCCAAGGAGAGCCTTTGATAAACGCAAAAGCTGCTTTCTCGATCTGTGCACTCGTCCTTACGGCGGCGGCGGCGGCGTACTCTCAAACCACAATTTTTAACATCCCGTCGGCGGACACGCTTGATAAAGATACGGTCAACATCGAGGCTGACTTTCTCACAAAGCCCGTGCATTACCGGAACGGCGGCTATCAAACCTATGGCTATCGGCTCGCTTACGGGCTCAACAATAAGACCGAGATCGGCTCCAATTTCTATCTAACATGGGATGGCCGTCATTCCATCGCGGATATCGAATTCAGCCTAAAGAGACGGTTATACGGCAACAAAAAGCTGGGCTTTTTGTTCGCCTCTGGCGTAACGGCGTTCGTCCCTCTGCGCGATACGACGGGCGATTGGACAAGCTTTATGGTTTATGCCAATGGTGCGAAGACGTTTAAAAAGACTTACGGGACTCAGGTCACCGGCGGGGTATACCACTTGTTGCGTGGACAACGCAGCCTCGGCACGCGCACCGGCGCGATGCTCGCTCTCGTGCAGCCAGTTCATCCACGCCTCAACGCTGTTGTCGACTGGTTCTCGGGAAACAATCGCTTTGGCTATGTTTCCGCAGGCTTTACGTTTTTCGTGACCAAACGTCAATATCTGACGGCGGGGTACAGTTTTGGCAATTCGGGCCGTGGCAATAACGCACTCGCGGTTTATTATGGAATTATCTATTAGTTATGCAGACACAAAGGACCTTAGACGAATTCCGCAACGAGCCATTTACCGATTTTTCAAAGCCCAAGAATGCCGACGCGTTTCGCGCCGCGCTTGAAAAGGTAAAGAGCGAACTCGGCCGCGAATATCCGATCACGATCAACGGCGAAAAGATCGCGCTCGATTCTAAATTCGAGAGCCGCAATCCCGCGAATACGTCAGAGGTCGTCGCCGTTTTCTCCGAGGGCGACAGCGATCTGTCCGTTGCCGAAAAGGCGATCGACGCCGCCACGGAAGCATTCAAGACGTGGCGCAATGTTCCTTACACCGAGCGTGCGGAGTATCTTTTTAAGATCGCCACTCTCATGCGTCAGCGAAAGCACGAGCTGTCCGCCGTGATGGTCTACGAGGTCGCAAAGACGTGGGCAGAGGCTGACGGCGATACTGCCGAGGCGATCGATTTTGCCGAGTTCTACGGTCGCGAGATGCTCCGCTGGGGCGGCGACCAGCCGGTGACGCCATACCCTGGCGAGAAGAATCATTTCACATATATCCCGCTCGGTGTCGGCGCGATCATTCCACCGTGGAACTTCCCTCTCGCAATTATGTCGGGCATGACGATGGCCGCGATCGTGTGCGGCAACACGGTGGTTCTAAAGCCGTCATCTGATTCGCCGACCATCGCGGCTAAGTTCATCGAGATCTGCGAGGAAGCCGGTTTGCCGCCGGGCGTGGTCAACTTTGTCAGCGGCTCAGCCAAAACGGGCGAGGCGATGGTCACGAGTCCGAAAACACGATTCATATCGTTCACCGGCTCAAAAGGCGTCGGCCTGCACATCAATGAGGAAGCGGCGAAGACTCGCCCCGGTCAGATCTGGATCAAGCGAGTCGTCGCCGAAATGGGCGGCAAGGATGCTATCGTAGTCGCTGACGATGCTGATATCGAATCTGCGGCTCAAGGCGTGGTCGCCGCCGCATTCGGGTTTCAGGGGCAGAAGTGCTCGGCATGTTCCCGCCTGATCGTCGATGAAAAGGTCCATGACGAGCTGATCTCAAAGATCGTTGAGGGAACCAAGCAATTGAAGGTCGGCGACCCGACCGATGGTTCGACAAATGTCGCTGCGGTCATAAATCGACGTTCCTACGACGGCACGATCGAGTACATCAACAAAGCTGTCGCCGAGGGCGGCGAGGTGCTGACGGGCGGCAAAGGCGATGACTCCAACGGGTTTTTTATTGAGCCGACGATCATCGATAACGTGAAGCCCGGCGACACGATCGAGCAGGAAGAGGTCTTCGCACCCGTTCTCGCGGTCATTAAGGCACGCGACTACGACCATGCTCTCGAGATCGCAAACGATACGGAATTTGGCCTGACGGGCGCCGTCTATTCACGCTCGCCGGAGCGGCTGGAGCGCGCGACTCGCGAATTCCATGTCGGCAATCTGTACCTGAACCGCAAGTGTACCGGTGCTCTCGTCGGCGTGCATCCGTTTGGCGGATTTAACATGAGCGGCACCGACAGCAAGGCTGGCGGCCGCGAGTACCTGCTGCAATTCATGCAGGGCAAATCGACTTCTCAAAAGATCTGAGCAGAACGGTGTCAGTAGCCCTTGCATGACAAGGGCGGCTGTCATCGAGAGACTTGACCTACAAGCGGGCGATCGAAACTAGACACGTTTTCATAGCCTCTGGCTACAACTGAAATGAAAAAGCTATACATCGCAGCAGTCGCGCTACTCGTGTGCGCGGCCGGCGCTTTTGCGCAAGGCAGGACCGCAAAGGCCAAGCCAACTCCCAAACCACAAGTCGTATCCACCGCGGCAAGGCAGGTCGTCTTCGCCATAGTCAACAGCGGCACCACGCTCGAGCCGATCGGCTACGTGTCCAAGGGCAAGCTCTCGGAGACGGTTAACGGCAGCGGCGACAAGAACGAGATCAAGTCCTTTGCCAAGACCTACTACAAGCCGGGTCAGTCGTATTCGCTCATCTTTGGCGGAGCAAAATCCGGCACGGTCTCTGTAAAAAGCTCAAATGTAAACGCCGAATGCGCGCCTAACACTGCCAACGCACGTGTATCAAGCTCCGTTCATTTTGGAAAACTGATAATGGGCCTCGGCACCAACGTTGCGGTGAAAACGACTGCCTCGACACGCCGCAAGCCGACCGCCTCAGAAAAGAGCGAAGCCGACGCGATAGCCACGGCCGAGTTCCTAAAAGAGAAGCTCACGGCAAAGACACTTCACTACCAAAACCTCACCGCCATCAACGTCGGCGGCACGAATGGCGACGTTCTCGTCGGCAGCTACTGGATCGATATCGACAAGCTGACGCGCGGGCTGCTCTTCTTCATTGCCGAGAAGGGCAAGAACGGCAAATACACCGTCGGCTATCGCGATTACCGCAAGATCGATCAAGGCGACATGATGTCGGGCACGAACATCTCAGCCGTTGACGATGGAATGTATCACGAGCTGCTGCTCGATTATCTCGACATCAACGGCGACGGCGTCGCGGAGATATTCACCTATCAGCAGGGTTTTGAAGGCGCAGGTTTCACCGCTTTCCAACGCTCCGGCTCTCATTGGGCAAAAGCGTACGAGTTCAACAATTATCACTGTGCCTTTTAGCGAAAAGGTAAGAGTGACGCATTTTGGCGTTTTTCATCAGTCAAAAAAAGTGCAGGGCACCACGAGAGCCGTCGAGCTAAAGCGTTACGACGGCTCTCTCGTCATCCGCTTCACTCGTCCCGAGATGCGCAACCCGCTGTCGATCAGTGTTCTTGGAGAGGTAGATAAGGCTTTCGACGACCTCGCGGATATCGAAAAAGTGATCTTCACCGGCACCGACAACGTCTTTGCCTCTGGAGCCGATCTTCGCGAGATCGCGTCTGTGAACGCATCGGATGCACGCGAGTTTGCATTGCGCGGTCAGTACCTGATGGATCGCATCGCATCACTCCCGCAAGAGACGATCGCCGCCGTCAATGGCTACTGTTTTGGCGGAGCACTTGATCTCGCGCTCGCATGCGACCGACGAATAGCATCTCCAAACGCCACATTCGCGCATCCCGGCGCCAGCCTCGGCATCATCACCGGCTGGGGCGGCACGCAACGGCTGCCGCGCCTCGTCGGAACGGCGAATGCGCTCGAAATGTTCTTTACCGCGTCACCGATCGATGCTGATCGTGCCTTACAGATCGGTCTCGTCGACGTGATCGAGAACGATCCACTCGCCGCTGTGCTCGGCTAGTCACACCGACACGCTTACTCATATAATTCCTTTAATGAAGGTCCAGCTTGTAAAACTCGCACACGCCCGCTCGGGCGACAAAGGCGATACTGCGAACGTCGGTTTGATCGCGCTCAAAGACGATTACTATCCGCTCCTCGTCCGCGAGGTCACGGCCGATGCGGTGAAGGCCCATTTTGGTGACATGGTCAAAGGAGACGTTGAGCGATTTGAATTGCCCAATTTCGGAGCTCTCAACTTCCTACTCCACGAGAGCCTCGGCGGCGGCGGCACGTTGAGCCTGATGACCGACGCACAAGGAAAGACATTCTCTACCGCATTGCTGCGCATGTTCATCGACGTTGCGGATGACGAAGCCGTACGACTTCGAGTACCGGTTTAGTCGGCACATTTCGCCCACCGCAGAAATTCGCTTAAAATACCTCCGCATCTATTCTTGCTGCCATTCGGAGGTCAAAAATGCATCGGTTCCTCATTCGCGCTTCGGCCGCGTCCATCATTCTTTATTCCCTCATTGCACAGACGCTTGCGCAGAGCGGTTCGATCATGGGCTTTGCGAACGACTCTGCGTCTGCCGAGCGTGCCGCTGAAGCGAAGTTTGATTCGTATCTCAACGCCGCGGATCTGAGCGCATGGCAAAAACGTCTCTCGGCTCGTCCGCATCATCTTGGGTCGCCATACGACAAAGCGAATGCGGAGTTCATCGCCTCGCTGTATCGCTCATGGGGATACGATACGCAGATAGAGTCGTTCGACGTGCTATTTCCGACGCCAAAGACGCGCCTCGTCGAGATGACGGCACCCGAGCGTTACCGGATGAAACTCCAGGAGCCGCCGGTCGCTGGCGATCCGACGACGAATCAGCAAGCCGAGCAGCTCCCGACCTACAACGCCTACTCGATCGACGGCGACGTAACAGGTCCGCTTGTTTACGTGAATTATGGCCGACCGCAGGACTATGACGTGCTTGCCGAGGCAGGCGTCGACGTCAAGGGAAAGATCGTGATCTCGCGCTACGGCGGCTCGTGGCGAGGCATCAAGCCAAAGGTCGCGGCCGAGCATGGCGCGATCGGCTGCATTATTTATTCGGACCCGCGCGACGACGGCTATTATCAGGGCGATGTCTACCCAAAAGGCGCGTATCGCAACGACAATGGCGTACAGCGTGGCTCCGTAATGGACATGCCGCTCTATCCCGGCGATCCGCTCACAAAGGGCATCGGGGCGACCAAGAATGCGCCGCGTATTCCTATCAAATCGGCTCCGACACTCACAAAGATACCTGTGCTTCCCGTCTCGTACGGTGACGCTCTGCCGCTTCTCAAGAACCTCGACGGTGCCGTCGTCCCCGAAGCATGGCGCGGCGCACTGCCCACCACGTATCACTTCGGCGGCAAAACGCCGACGGTTCACATGAAGCTCGAGTTCAACTGGGACATGAAGACGATCAATGACGTGATCGCAAAAATGCCAGGCAGCGAGCGA
>Ga0068853_100002771_pt1 | contig 13243 bp, 11 predicted proteins | sample KBSCornC32_FD_65655 | JGI IMG/M metagenome (GOLD analysis project Ga0068853, IMG submission 65655) | Corn rhizosphere microbial communities from Kellogg Biological Station, Michigan, USA - KBS Corn C3-2 | ecosystem: Host-associated > Plants > Roots > Rhizosphere > Soil ... | reverse complement strand
GACAAGGTGCTCGATCTCGGCGAATGGTGGCACGAAAAGACCGGGTTGCCATTGCCGATGGGCGGCAACGCCATTAGGCGAGACCTCGGACCGGAGTTGATGCATCAGGTTTCAAAACACCTGCACAACAGCATTGTTTACTCGATGGAAAACCGGGAAGATGCGCTGACCTACGCAATGCAATTCGCACGGGATATGCCGCAAGAGCTTGCGGACAGATTCGTCGCGATGTGGGTCAACGATCTCACGCTCGATTACGGGGAACGCGGAAAGGAAAGCGTGCGGCGGCTGCTGGATGAGGGTTATGAGGCAGGCGTGATACCGCATAAGGTGGATATCGAGTTCGTGGACTAAATATGACAAAACGTTGGAGTTAGAGGCGGCCTTTGGCCGCCTTTATTTTTAAATTTCCGTTTGAAATGATTTAGGTTCAGATGACATTTTAAAAGGCCCATATTTGGATATTTTCCTTAGCATAGCCCCGTCGTTTACGGCGGGGTAGGATTTTGCCGGGATACCTTTAGCCCGTTTCAACGGGCTAATCGATAGCTAAAGCAGGAATATTTGAAGGACGTTAAAACGCCCTTTTTGAGATTAATAGTCTTACTTACCCCGCCGTGAACGACGGGGCTACGCTAAAACCCTTAGGTGGACTTAGAGTCAAATGTCCACAGAGTCTAGTATTCAACCACCCGCTATCGCAGGCGGTACTGACCTGTCTTGAATCCGTACGTTTTCTTGGCACTCAATTTGCAATTACGCGGCTGCGAATATAGTTTTATCGACTTTGTTAAAGGAGAGTAAATCTTTATGGCAGAAGAAGGAAATAGCACGGGTAGTAACGTCGTATGGGCAATTGCACTCGTAATTATCGTCGCGATAATTGCGGCGCTTATTTATTCGGGCGGGTTCGGAATGTTCGGCCGGGGCGATAAAAAGGTTGACATAAATGTAACGGCTCCTGCACCGGCATCACATTAGATTCATTATACGGCCCTGCTTATTTGCGGGGCCTCTCCCGTTTTTCCTCAGTCGTTGGTGTCAACTTTTCGTCCGTTTTGTGCATCTATTTTTTGAGAGAATAGATAATCAGATGAAAAAGTTTTATCTTGCGGCATTTTTTATTGTTTGTTTAGCAGTGTTGACGGCGTTTGGACAGGCGTCAAACATCCGAAAAGTCCCACTGACACAGGCTCAGATCGACAACATTATCAAAAAGGTCACGACGCACGAGCTCGATTTTCGCAACGCGCTGCGTGACTACATTTTTTCGCGCAGTGCCACGATCCAAACCGTAGGCATCGGCGGCAATATTACGGGGACGTACCGCCGCGATTCCGAGCTGATGCTTAACCCGGACGGCACACGGCAGGAAAAGATCACATATTTTCCGATGCCGACGCTGACGGAAATTTCTATGACGCCTGAGGATCTCGAAGATCTTGGCGGCGTTAACCCGTTTGCATTGGAGCCGATGGCGGTTTCACAATACGATTTTAACTACGTCGGCAAGGAGCATATCGACGAGCTTGATCTATATGTTTTTGATGTAACGCCAAAGGTTATCCCCGATCCAAAAAAATCGAAGCAGCGTTTGTTTACGGGTCGCATTTGGGTTGACGACCAGGAGCTGTTGATAGTCAAATCAAAAGGAAAAGCAGTTCCGGAAACAAAGGACAACAAGTTTCCGGTAGTTGAAACCTGGCGTGAGAATATAGACGGTAAATATTGGTTTCCGTCCTATGTAGCGTCAGACGACGATCTGGTTTTTGATAACGGGCAGGTGGTCAAGCTGCACATGCGGGTCAAATATAATAATTACAAACTTGGCCACACGGATGTTAAGATCATCGACGATCCGGGTGATGCCGGGACAAGTCAGCCGTCTCCGTCACCGACACCGCAAAAGCCGTAGAGGAGATGTCCAACGAAGAAATTGAGCCATGAAGACACAAATTTTCGCGGCTTTTTTCTTACCAAGCCGAATTGGAGCTGACGCCGATCAAAACCCTGATAATTATCGGCGAATTGGCGAGAAGTATCATCAACCAGGTCCGCCGTTTGTGAATGTCGTCCGCAAGGTAAAAGACCCGCGGCGGGAAATATATCAAAAGGGCGATGAAGCACAATATAAAAAGCCTTCCGACAAAATCCTCAACGCCGTTCGGTCTTGGCAGATCAGCAAGTGACAGCATATTCCATATAAGCTGAAATAAAAGCATGTTCAGAAAGATGCAGATATCCCCAAGGATCTCCGACCTTGGCGCACGCATAAATGCGCTCGCCGGTGGATTTTTTGGCGGCGAGAAATATCTGTAAACCAGCCACGTGTTCACGCCGCACCACGTCATTCCGAAAAGGATCGATCCGACGAAGATCCCGGCATCCGGTTCGTCGTTGCCGAAAAAATATTGAAAGGCAAACACCTGTACCGCTGCGTAAATGACAAAGTTGATACAGATAAAAAAGATCGGATTGAAAAGGCAGCCGAAAGCAACCTCGTCATCATTAAACTTCTTACCTGCAGCGCGGAGGCGTTCGTGAAAGTGCCAGCGTTTCAGTGTCGCTCCGATCGGTGCCAGAATAAACAGACCCAAAACGAAAAGAAACATTGCGAGACCCGCCCAGAAATCGCCGTCGCCCGCAGCTTTCGCAACGCTTAAAAACCGGCGAAGCAGCATCCGCATCAGGAAAAGATTGGCGATGAAAACGACGATGTCGAGCAGAAAGCCGCGGTTTTCCTTTATGAGCAAAAAACCCAAACCACGGTTCGTGGTTGGACGCGTTGTTGAGTTATTTTTTTCGGTCATGGTTCATGGCAGTAATTTTGAAAACTCGCGTTTACGCAGGAGGTTCCGACAATTCATTGGCGATCGCCGCACGGGTTTTTCGCAGAAGGTTCATCAGATCTTTTTCGGCGTTCAGATCGGCAGTTTCGATCGGCGGCAGCAGGACCAACTCGATGGTGCCGGGAAACGCCATGCCGGTTTTTTTTCCCATCATCCAGTCGGTGTTTTTGAACACCACAGGAATTATCGGAGAATCGGTCTGCAATGCAAGATGAAACGCACCTTTTTTGAATGGAAGCAGCTCGCCGGGCATCCCGCGTGTGCCCTCGGCAAAGACTCCGAAGGAATAGCCGTTTTCCATGACGCTGCGGGCGGTTTCCATCGAACGGCGGGCGCGTTCGGCGTTCGTGCGGTCGATGGCGATGATGTTCACAAAGCTCATTCCCTGGCCAAGCACCGGAGCTTTAAGTAATTCCTTTTTTGCGACGATCCCGATCCGCTTGCCGGCATAGCGAAAAAGCGCGGCGGTGTCGAGATATGAACGGTGATTTGAAACAAAAACGTAATGGCGGCTTTCGTCAAGGTTTTCCAAACCCATAACTTTTACCTTTGCTCCGCACGCATTAAGCCAGGTTTTCGCTCCCCACAGCGCAAGCGGGTAAAGCCACGTTCTCCGGTTGATGATCCAAAGAAAAATAAGTGCAGGTGCGGCGACGAATAGCAGCATTAGGGCAGCCGCCAGCCAGCACCACCAATAGCGAAGTTTGCCGATCACGCGAGATTTGTTAGACTTCTGCAAAGGAAACGTCAGCTTCTTGTTTTCCCTAATTGCTTCTAAGGAAACTTCATTCAAATGATCAGGCATAAAAGTTTAAACCGCCTAGACGCGGAGACGCAGAGAATTTCAACAATACATCAGCCGCAAAAAGGCACAAAATCCGCAAAAGTATTATTTCGTGTTGTTTGCACTTTTTTGCGGCAATCCTTCTCGGCATCGCTTGTGATATTCATGCTTGCGCTTGCGATTTTTGCACAGGTTCCATCGCCGAAATTGGTGCTTGGGTTTGATCCAACCGATGACAAAACCATAGCGGATTGGCGGCAGATCACAGATTACTTTGCCAAACTGGACAAGGCAAGCGACCGCGTTCTGGTCAGCGAGATCGGAAAAACGACGTTGGGCAAACCGCTCATTGTCGCGTTTATCTCGTCGCCTGAAAATATCAAACATCTCGATAAATATCTCGCGATCAATCAGAAACTTGCCGATCCGCGAACCATTCGCGACCAGGCAGAACTGGATGATCTGATCAAACAAGGGAAAACCGTGGTTTCGATCTCGTGCTCGATACACTCGACCGAGATTGTCGCTTCGCAGATGTCGATGAATCTGGCTTATGAACTTGCGACCGCAAATGACGACGACACGAAAGAGATCTTGAATAACACGATCCTGCTGCTGATACCTTCGTCAAACCCGGACGGTGTCACGATCGTGGCCGACTGGTACCGCAAAACGCTTGGGACAAAAGCCGAAGGCATGTCACCACCCGAGCTTTATCATTATTACGCCGGGCATGACGACAACCGCGATTGGTTCATGCTTAATCTCAAGGAAACGCAGGCGATCACAAAATTTTTCTGGCAAGAGTGGTTTCCTGAGATCGTTTATGACGTTCACCAGCAGGGTCAGAACGCGTCGCGTTTTATCTTGCCGCCATTTTTCGACCCGCCCAATCCGCGTGTCTCGCCGATCTTGCTTCGCGAGGTCGGTTTGATAGGTTACAAGATGGCTGCCGATCTGCAAAGCAAAGACATCGCTGGCGTTGCGACGAATTCCACATATGATACGTGGTGGCACGGCGGGTTCCGTTCGGCGCCGTATTTTCACAATTCGATCGGTATTTTGTCCGAGGCCGCAAGTGCAGATCTGATGTCGCCGATCACCGTAACGGTTGACGATCTGAAGCGCAACCGCGGTGTTCGCGGCCTGCCGTCGGTGCTTGAAACCGCAACAAATTATCCGGACGCATGGGGCGGCGGACTGTGGCGGCCGGCGGACATTGCGAATATCGAAATGACGGCGTCGCGTAGTTTGCTGCAAATGGCGGCGAAATTTCGGCCGCGATATCTGCAAAATTTTTATAACCTCGGCAAAGCAAATCTCGAGCGCAAAACGGACGAACCGCAGGCATATATCGTCACGGCCGGCCAGCCGAACGCCGAAACCGTATCGCGGTTTTTGGAAATTTTGATGGCTCAGGGTGTCGAGGTGCAGCAGATGACGCACGAACTCGAGGTTGCGCACGAGCAGGGCAAAAGCGATTATCATGAAGTTCCGCTCGGCAGCTTTTTGATATTCGTGAATCAGCCGCAGAAAAATAATGTGCTCAGCCTGTTCGAAAAACAAGATTATCCGCACCGTGTAAACGCGAACGGCGAAGCGGAAGTTCCGTATGACGTCGCCGGTTGGACACTGCCGCTGCAAATGGGCGTCGATACGGTCGCGGCTTGGAATATTAAGGATCTCGACAAGCATCGCGGCGACCTCAAACCCGTGCAGAATATCAATCAGGTACGCGCCGTCCTGAATCTTCCTGCCGTAAAAGAATCATTTGCGAAAAAGCCGAACCCGCTAAAAACCAACCCGCGCATCGGACTTTATAAAGGCTACACCGGCTCGATGGACGAAGGCTGGACGCGGCTTGTTCTGGACACATTCCAGATACCGTTCAGATCTCTCTCTGATAAGGATTTTCGCGAAAATAACTTAAAAGTCGATGTGATCATCTTGCCCGCCGACCGGGAAAACACCATCGTAAAAGGCATTACGGGCGACCGGTATCCTGCAGAATTTACCGGCGGCATTACCGAAAGCGGTGTCGAAAATCTAAAGAAATTTGTCGAGAACGGCGGCAAGCTGATCTGCTTTGACGATTCGTGCGAGCTTGCGATCAAGGAGTTTGGGCTGCCGATCAAGAATGTGCTTACCGGGTTAAAACGTAACGAATTTTACAATCCTGGCTCTATCGTTCAACTAATGGTGAACACCTCCGATCCGCTTGCGAAAGGGCTGAACGCAGAAACGCCCGCGTATTTTATAGACAGTGCCGCATACGAGATAACCGACAATTCAAAGGTTAAAACCGTCGCCCGCTATGCCGACCAGGATGCGTTGCTGTCAGGATGGATGCTTGGCGAAAAATATCTGAATGGCAAAACCGCCCTTGCCGAGGCTGATTACGGAAAAGGCAAGATAGTGCTCTTCGCCTTTCGCCCGCAGCATCGTGGGCAGACGTGGGGCACGTTCCCGTTTATCTTTAACGCTCTCGAAAAATAGAAGAGTCTCTGCCAATCAATTATTTAATTAGCAATTAATAATTGGCTAATCGAACAGCAAAAATGCCCCTTTCCAGGCGTGTTATTATATGTCTATGAATATTCGCGGTCTTTTATTCATACCTGCCTTATTTCTTCTATCGGTTCCAAAAATCCCGGCTTATGGCGGCCCTCAATATTTTAGTCTTGCGGGGGAGCCAGTCGTGCGGATCGGATTGACGACCAACGCAAATACCGTGACGATAACGACGAGTGATACATCGTTGGTTGCAGTTAGCCCAAACGAACCGAACAAGTTGCTCGCTACAAACCGTGTTTCGATCTCGGCACGAGCCTACCGGCCGCCTGAGATTGAGGATTTCCGTATCGAGTTTCAAAATCTGCCGTCGCAGGCCGAGGCGAACGATCTTGCAAAAGACATTCGCGAAGCGACTGGTGAGACGGCTTTGGTCAGCGTCGATATGGCGACGAACACTTGGAAGATCTGGATTGGTACGGTCGTTGAAACGAGTGAAGATGCAGACACGTTAAAAGCAAAGCTGGCGGATAAAGGTTTTGATGACGCGGTCGTCGTTACCGAAAAAAAGATCGTCCCTTCAGCCGACGCTATCGCCCTCTCGCAGCAGCTAAAGACAAGCGGCAGATCCGAAATCCGAAGCCTGATAAAAACGACGGCTGTTTCAGGCCCATCAAACCCAGATACCGTCAACCCGAATCTTCGCGAGGTGATAGTGAACGGCGCGGGCGATGCCGAAACATTCTCTTCACTAAAGCCTGTCGCGATCAGTTCGACAAGCGAGCGGACGATGCCGGTTCGGTTAAACGGCAAAGCATATCGCGGCAAGCTTGAAGTTTTTGTAAATTCGCGTGGCAATCTGACCGTCGTTAATGTTGTCTCGCTGGAAGATTATCTGCTCGGCGTTGTGCCGAGCGAACTTTCGTTGCCGCAGCTCGAAGCTCAAAAAGCGCAGGCCGTCGCTGCCCGAACATACGCGGTTGCGAATATAAACCAGTTTGTAAACAAAGGCTTTGACCTTTTGCCGACGGTAAGCTCGCAGGTTTACGGCGGGGTTAATGCCGAAAGTCGAATGGGAACCGAAGCCGTGCTTTCGACACGCGGCATCGTCGCAACGTACAATGGAAAGCCAATAAACGCGCTCTATACATCGACATGCGGCGGGCGAACTGAAAACTCGGAAAATATTTTCGATTTTAATGAGCCGTACCTGCGCGGCGTCGAATGCTCGCTGGAAGCGCACCGTTATTTCGAACCTTTCTTGATAAAGACCACGCGAACACCTGCAAAATTGCGGGACGATTCGAACATCGAACTTGTCCGACTGATGTCGCTGTTTGCAGTCAACGGATTTCAGCTTTCGACCGGGCAGATCACGGACGAATGGCTTGAGGAAACTCCGACGCAAAGCGAGATGTCAAACTGGATGAACCAGCTCGCGATCAAATTCGGCAAGACATTTCCGAATGTTAATAAAGACACCGCAAAACCGACTGAGCTAGCCCACCTGCTTGTTTCGCTGATATACCCGCCGGATTATGCGGACACGCTGTTGACCGATTCGGATATAAACTATCAACTTTCGTTCGACGACGCGGCGGAGATTCCAAAGGATCGCCGAGCGGATGTAGCGGTGCTGCTGCGAGATGGATATTTTTCGATACATCCCGATCTGACATTAAAACCCAATAAGTCGTTTACACGCGCCGAGATGCTGCGGCTTATCCGCCAGATATACGAAAAGAAAAAGTGGATGCCGACACTGCAAAACGGTATCGCAAAACCGACCGCAGACGGAAAACTTGTTCTAAAAGTGGGCCGCTCCGACCGACAGATACCGGTGCGATCGGATGTGTTTTTATTCCGGCAATTTGGGTCGGATCTTTACCCGGTTCGTGAGGCGGCGTTGGTTGGTGGCGAAGAAGTAGGTTTTCAGACCGACACGACGGGAGCGGTCAATTATCTTGAGATCAAACCAACGGAAACCCCGACCGTCGCCGAAAGCATGTCGCCGTTCACTATGTGGGAGAAAACGCTTTCGGCGTCTGCGGTGCGTTCGCGTTTATCGCGGTACGTTCGCGGGCTTGGCGATCTGATCGATCTTAAGATCGCAAAGCAGGGATATTCGCGACGCGTGACCGATCTTGAGATCGTCACCACCAATGGTACGTTTCACTTAACCGGGGGCAAGATACGCTCGGCGCTTCGGTTGAACGAGCAACTGTTCATCATCAATAAACGCTACGGTGCGAGCGGCCAGGTCGTGAGCTATTCATTCACCGGCCGCGGCTGGGGGCACGGCGTCGGCATGTGCCAGTACGGCGCATACGGCCTTGCAAAAATGGGCCTGAAATACGACGAGATATTGAAGCATTACTACACCGGCATCGAGCTTAACAAGGCGTACTGATCTTTTACCGAACACCGACAAGCCCCTGCACCGACTGGATCAATTTTTCGGAATCGTAACCCACACCGGCTTTAAAAACGATCTCGACGTTTTCAATGTCGTTGATATCGGCACCCGGATTTCCGTTGACTACCATTAGATCGGCCTGTTTCCCAACTGTAACGGAACCTATGCGCGAGTCTTCGCCAAGAAATTTGGCGCCGTTAAAACTCGCAATTTTTATTGCCTCAACCGGCGTAAATCCAGCCTCTACCAACAGCTCGACCTCGCGAAGGTCACCGAATCCTGCCACGACACCGCCATTACCAGTCGGGTCGAGACCTGCTAACAGCAATCCGCCCGCCTGGACGAATGCACGCTCAAAATTCATTGTTTTTCGGATAATAGCCGGATATGGAGAATTGGCCGGGACCCGTGCCCTCGCCGTCAGATACCGAACGCGAGCGTCAGTGGACATGACGCTTAAGACGCGTGGGTTCAGCAACGCCCTCGACCCGCCTATCCCGTTTTCGGTAAGTGGTGCGCTGGCTTCAAAGACAGGTAGCGTTGAAGTGATCGCAACGTTCTTAGAAACCAGCAGGCGAATTGTTTCTTTAGCCTCCGGGCTGTTTATGTCGAGTTTCTCCAAACTCGCGTTGACCGCCTGGCCGCCCGGACATACGTCAGGCTTTTTATCAGGGACAAACTCTGAATCAACAAATAAGCTGTGCTCAAGATCGTCAATACCAAGCTCCGCCGCTTCGCGAAAACCAATAGAACAGAGATGGCCTGTGACCTTAAGACCGCGTTTGTGAGCCTCTTCTACGGCGGCGCGCAGCTCGTCGCGCGTGATGTTCATATAGGCTTTGAATGACGTGGCGCCCTCGTCCGCCCAAAAATTCACCATTCGCCGCGCATCTTCGGGTCCTGTCAGCTCATGCATCACCGGCGTGTAGGCTCCGACACCCTCAAGGTACGGAGCGGTAATGTGCATTTTGGGCCCGATCATTCTGCCGCTGTCGATACGCTTTTTGATCTCAAGATCGGTAAAAGGTGCAACGCTGCCGGTCGTTCGGATCGTTGTAACACCAAGTGCCAGATAAAGTCGTGGGAAGCTGATACCCATATCGGAGTAGATCGGCGGCGAACCGCCCATAGGGAAAAACATGTGGTCGTGCATTCCAACGAGCCCGGGCAGCACAGTATAGCCTTTCAGATCGAGGATTTGCGCGGTTGAGGGAATTTTTATAGACGCGCTTGGCCCGACCGATTGGAGCTTTCCTTCGTTTATCAGAATGGTCTGATCTTCATTCGGCGGCGTTCCCATACCGTCGATCACGCGCACATGGACAAGGGCCACCAGAGGTGCGTTAACGCGAATAAATGGTTGTTCGTTTACAGAAACCTGGGCGAATGTGTTGAAAACAAAAAATAGAAGGACGATCAAGATCGCAGCTTTCATTGACTTCTCCTTTTAAAGAATGGGTACGCAAAATGATAATGTACCGACCTGCGAAACGTCGAACAACAGAGTACGATCTTAGAGGCCGATCTGTTGAAGCAAATCGTTGAATCGCGAGTAATCCCTTTAATTACGTAGGTCAGTTTAAGTCGCATCAGAAATTTGCTCTTAACGACGCAAATAGGCTAAGCGGCCCGGACAGGCTGATAATTACGACGCCCGACGGCACTGTGATCGACGGCGGCTCCACAGGAACATCGACCGGAACACGAATACAAGCCGAAGATTTCTAAATCCAATGATAACGCCACCGTATTGACGGAGTTACCACTAGTTGAAAATGATTTAGCGGCCGCGTATTATGACTGCAATGAAATTCTCTCGCGGTCAGATCGTCGGCTCGCTGATCTTACTTTCGGTTATTCTCGCACTTACATTGGCCCGTTTTTATCTCGCACGATAATGACGGGCATTGTAATTATTGCTCGACAAACTGATGTTGTTCGAGCTTTTCGGCGGAACGGCTGGGTTTTATTCAGACTTCCGGTTGTAATATTCGGGCAGTTGTAATGCCATATTCATGACGGTTTGTGAAAATGCCGGCTATTTTGTGCCGCTGCCGGCGGCCTTCGTCGGTAAGAACCTTTCAATATGGCCCCTGCCCCATGTGCGAACATTCTCCAAAAGCGGCAGGACGGACCGGCCGTACTCTGTCAGCGAGTATTCCACCGGAGCGGGAATTGCACCGGTTGGTTGACGTCGGACAAGTCCGTCTCTCTCCAACTCGCGAAGCTGCTGAGTCAGGACCTTTTGCGAAATGCCCGACATTTCTCGCCGGAGCGCAGCAAAATGCTTCGGCGATTCCGCAAGCCAATAGACAATTATCAGCTTCCATTTTCCGCCGATCGCGGCCAGGGCGGCGGTCAGTGGACATCCACTGACCGGGTTGGGGCGGCCGCCGTTACCTAAAGGTGCCTTCTTGTCGAGGTTCATGCGTTTAATTATATTCGTTAAAGTGCTCCACAAATAATATTCCAAATCCGCCAGGAGATAAACCGTGATCGTAGAAGTGCGAAGTTACAGAATAAAACCGGGCCGCCGCGAGGAATTTATAGAATTTTTTGAAAAGCGCTCCATTCCGGCATTGCTCTCATACGGGATGAACGTGGTAGGCCCGTTCATCGATCTTGAAAATCCTAACAAATTTGTCTGGCTGCGCATTTTCCCTTCGCTCGAAGAAAGGGAAAGGATGCGTGACGCGTTCTACGGAGGCGATCCATGGAAAAGTGAACTGGAAGCTATCGCCATGCCGATGCTGGAAAGTTATGATGTCGTCCTGTGTGAACCGTCGTCGGGTTGTGTGTTTGACTTTATTAAGGAGGCCGAATGATAAACGCAGCTAAATACATTTTTCTGAGCACATTGTTCGTTGGCCTACTCGCGCCCTATGGAATTGCTCAGCAAAAACCGACCGTGTCAAAAACGAATCCGAAAAAAGTCGACACAGAGCGCGACGGCCGGCACGATTTCGATTTTGAGATAGGTACGTGGAAAACACATCTGAAGCGCCTTTTACATCCATTGACCGGTTCCACTACGTGGGTCGAATATGAGGGAACCAGCGTTGTGAGAAAAGTCTGGAACGGACGAGCAAATATGGTTGAGCTCGACGTCACGGGGACTGCGGGCCATATCGAGGGTTTGTCACTTCGCCTTTACAATCCCGAATCGCGCCAGTGGAGCCTTAATTTTTCCAACAGCGCAAGCGGAACGCTGTCTACTCCGACGATCGGTGAATTCAAAAACGGACGCGGTGAGTTTTACGACCAGGAAACATTAAACGGCCGTGCGATCTTTGTTCGATTTGTGATTTCATGCAGCGATCCTGACACTTGTCATTTTGAGCAGTCATTCTCGGATGACGGAGGCAAGACGTGGGAAGCAAACTGGATCGCGACGGACACACGGGTAAAGGATTAAGCGGACGACGCTCGATGAATCCGGCGAAACTGTGCCGGTGGGCAGTCAAACTCACGACGGAACGCGCGGTTAAATGCTGCGGCGGAGCCATATCCGACTGACGCCGCAATATCCTCGACGCTGTTTTCGGTTGACACCAGATCTTCGGCTCCCAGTTTCAACCGCCACTTTGTTAAATACGCCATTGGCGATTGTTCGAGAAAATGACGAAACCGCTCGGCGAGCCGCGTCCGTGACAAGCCGACGCGGCGCGAGAGGTTCGCAACAGTCCACGGATGTGCTGGTTCTGTATGCAAGAGCGCAAGTGCCTGGCCTATTGCCGGGTCACGCGCTCCGGCAAGCCATCCCGTTTGCTCGGACGGCAGCGCGTTTATATAACGCCGCAGAGTTTCGACAAACAGCACCTCGGACAGTTTTGCGCGTACAATGCTGCTGCCGGCTTCAAGACTGGTTTCCTCACCTACGGAAAACCTGATCGAATTTTCAAGCCAGCGGTCCGCCGGTTCGTTTGTGATGCGCACTTTTAATATCTTGGGCAGACCGGCAAGAAATATCTGGCTTAGCCGCGGCTCGCAAACGAGATAACCGCATATCAGGCGTGTAACCTCGCCGCCGCCGCCAAAACGCGCAAGCTTTAGACCTTCGGTCAGATTCTTTTCAAACATCAGCAAAGCATCAAGCGGTTTTTCCGGCGAGCCGTTGCCTAACAGATGGGCGTCGCCGTGCGGGAAGATAACAACGTCGCCCGCTGTCAGTTCTTCACGGGTGCCGTCGGGTAATCGCGCAACTGCACGTCCCTCAGTCAAAAAATGATACAGGATGAGATGTCCTGAGTTTGGTGAGAGGTAGCTGGCGATCGCCGTTGAAGGCGGCTCACTAACGCACCACGGTGCGGAAAACTCTCCATTAAAGAAAAGCGCTCCGTCGAGTCTGATAACTCTTAAGACCTCAGAAAGCACGTCCATCTCAATAACCTTCGCTAAACGGGTGTTCGTGTAAAGAATATGGGACGATTGGTCAAATATTCAAGCGAAGTTTTACGTATATTAAATTCTCGCCGATCTAGCAGAGCGGCAAAATTATTATTAGGAGACAGCAATAATGAGTAACATTGCAACAGAAACACAGGTCGAATCAAAGAATAAACGTGCGGCCGCACTCGCCGACCGTATCGAGGAAGGGGCGGAACTGTTAGCGGCATTCGCCGAGACATTAACGGACGCTGAGTGGAACACCCCTGTCACGCCAACCGATAAACGCACAGTGGG
>Ga0068853_100002770_pt1 | contig 13244 bp, 4 predicted proteins | sample KBSCornC32_FD_65655 | JGI IMG/M metagenome (GOLD analysis project Ga0068853, IMG submission 65655) | Corn rhizosphere microbial communities from Kellogg Biological Station, Michigan, USA - KBS Corn C3-2 | ecosystem: Host-associated > Plants > Roots > Rhizosphere > Soil ... | reverse complement strand
ATACGACTTCTATCACTGGAGCGCCATCCTGCGCAGCGTCTCGGCCTTCGAGGTCTACCGCAAGGTGTACCGCGACGTGATCAAGCCCGAGCGCGTGGCCGAACTGCTCATCCTTCGCGCCGACATGCCGCGCTCGCTGCATGCGAGCCTGGTCGAGGTGGTCAACAACCTTGCGAAGGTTCAGAACGAGCAGAGCGCAGAAACGCAGCGCCGTGCCGGCAAGCTGCTGGCCGATTTGCAATATGCGCGCGTCGACGAAATTCTGGCGACGGGGCTGCATGCGTATCTCACGCAATTCCTCGATCGGGTGAATGAACTGGGGGTGCGGATCAGCCAGGATTTTCTGGTTCCGGCGCATTGAAATGCGAAAGCGTCATCTCTCTTTCGAGGGAGATGACGCCCGCTACGCTCAGCGCAGACTTTTGACAATTGTTGACGCAACTAAATCAGCAAGATCAAAAGTAAACAATAAGAATTAATTTGCCGGAATTGAATGTTTTCAGGCGTTTAAAAGCGTGAATTAATACCTTGTAAGCAAGCGCCGCGCTCCCATAATCGCGCTCCTCGGTTTTCATTTGGTCACAAATGAAGCTGCGGCATGACAACTTGAGGGAGCGAAAGAGCGATGAATCGGCACTTGCACCGCGTGGTCTTCAACGCGGCCAGAGGGATGCGCATGGCGGTCCAGGAAACGGCCGCCAGCACTGGCAAGGGCGCCAGCAAAGCAACGGCGACGACAGTTTCCGCAGCCATCGCAGGCGCGCTGATGGCAATGTCGGCGCAGGCGCAGATCGTCGGTGCCCCGAACGTTCCCGGCAATCTTCGCCCGACCGTGCTGATGGCGCCGAACGGCGTGCCGCTGGTCAATATCCAGACGCCTTCCGCTGCGGGCGTCTCCCGCAACGTCTACAACCAGCTCAGCGTCGGTTCGAACGGCGCCATCCTGAACAACAGCCGGGTGAACGTGCAGACCCAACTGGGTGGTTTCGTTCAGGGCAATCCCAATCTGGCCACAGGCCCGGCGCGCATCATCCTCAACGAGGTCAACGGCGGAACGCCCAGCCAGCTTCGCGGCTACATCGAAGTGGGCGGCCAGCGCGCGGAAGTGATCATCGCGAACCCGGCGGGCATCAGCGTCGACGGCGGGGGCTTCATCAATGCCAGCCGTGCCACGCTTACCACCGGCACGCCGCAGTTCAACGCCGTCGGCGGTCTCGACAGTTTCCTGGTTCGTGGCGGAACCATCACCATCGACGGCGCGGGTCTCGATGCCAGCAAGACCGACTACGCGGCCATCCTTGCGCGTGCGGTACAAGCCAACGCGAGCATCTGGGCAAGCGAGCTCAAAGTGGTGACCGGCGCGAATCAGATCAGTGCCGACCACACGCAGATCACGCCCACGACAGGAACGGGCGCAGCACCGACCTTCACTCTCGATGTGGCGGCCCTCGGCGGCATGTATGCAGGAAAAATCACGCTTGTGGGCAACGAGGCCGGCTTGGGTGTACGTAATGCCGGCAACATCGGCGCGAGCAACGGCAATCTCATCGTCACGGCGGCAGGGCGTCTTGAAAATACGGGCACCCTCGAAGGCACACGCGTAGAAATCTCCGGTGCCAGCGACATCGACAATCGGGGCGGCACGATCCGCCAGACCGGCAGCGTAGGCCTCGGCATCACTGCACCGGTCCTTTCGAACACCAACAGCGGAGTCATTGGTATCGAGCCGGCATCAGCGCCGACCAGTGGCTCGGCAGGCGGCACGAGCACCGGGAGCGGCACCGGCACAGGTGGCACCACCAGTCCAAGCGTTTCCACCACGGGAACCAGCTCCGGAGCGGATTCAGGCTCCAGTAATGCGGCTTCGCCGGCACCGACACCGTTTGTCCCCACATCGCCTGGCACCATCACCGCGGCGGCAACGATTCTGAACGACGGTGGCCGCATCTACGCTGGTGGTCCGATCGCGCTGCAAACACCACAGATCAATAACGCGGGTGGCACGTTGTCAGTCGCCAGCATGGCGGTCACTGGTCCAAGCTTCTCCAATGCTGGTGGCACTCTGAACGTCAGTCAGAGCTTCGGCGCAAACGTCGGCACCTTCGACAACACGGGCGGCAAGCTCAATGCGGGCAGTCTGACCATTGCCACCAGCGGCGACCTGATCAACACCGACGGTGTGCTGACAAGCGCTTCCGATGCCAACCTCACGGTGGGTGGGAGGGCTGAAAACACTCGCGGCACGATCTCGGCCACGGGTGTACTGACCGTGAACGTTGTTGGCGCCACCACCAACAACGGCGGCACGCTGGCTTCAAATCAGACGCTGAGCCTGAACACCGGCTCGCTGGAGAATACTGGCGGTAGCGTTCAGTCTGCACAAGCCGGTGTACAGCTTGGCGTAGCCAGCGCACTGACCAACGGCAGTGGCGGCAGTATCAGCGCGGCCACCGATCTCGGTATCCAGGCCGGCTCGCTCACCAACGGCGGCAGTCTGCGCGGGAGCAACGATGCCAACATTGCGGTTGGCGGGGCATTGACCAACGACGGCAGTGTCACGGCGGGCCGCAACACGACGATCACTGCTGGCAGCGTGCGCAGCGGTACAGCCAGTGTGCTCGGAGCTGGCGCCCAGGGCGATGGCAAGCTTGGCGGTGTGGGTGACCTGCGTGTGACCTCCACCGGTGCCCTAGTCGCCAACGGTTCCAACCTCGCAGCGGGCAATGCCACGCTGCAAGGCGCGAGCGTCGACCTGTCGACCAGCCAAACCAGTGCGACCAGCATCGCAGTCACGGCCACTCAGGGCAATGTGACCACCAACAATGCCACGGTCGTCACGCCGGGCACTCTGAGCATCACGGCCAATAGCAACGCGGCACAGACCCTCGTCAACGACGCCGGCAAGCTCAATGCCGGTCAGTTGCAAATCAACGCCTCGAACCTCGCCAATACGAACGCGGGCGAGATCGTGCAGACCGGCACGGGCGCGACGACCATTGCGACCAGCGGCACCTTGAACAACGACGGTGGTCGCATCGCCAGCAATGGGCAAGACCTCACGCTGCAAGGCATGGCCATCACCAGCAGCGCAGGCAAGATCGAGCACGCCGGCACCGGCACGCTGACCATTGCGGGTGGCAGCTTCAGCGGCACCAACGGCCAGATCACGACGAACAACGCACTGGCGGTGGCGTTGTCGAGCGTCTTCAACCAGGACGGTGGCAAGACCAACGCCAAGCAGATCGCCATCGATGCGGGCTCCTTGAGCAACCAGGGAGGCCAGATCGTCCAGACCGGTGCCAACGCTACGCGCATAACCGTGGTCGGTGCGCTGGACAACGGCAATGCGGGTGTCATTGCCAGCAACGGCAACACAACTATCGCTGCCGGCAGCCTATCGAATCAAGGCGGCTCCATTCGCGTTGCAGAAACCTCGAGCCTTGCTCTGAACGTCGGCGGCCTGCTCGACAACAGCAACAAGGGGGTGATCGGCGCGGGCGGCAGCACCACCATTGCGGCGGGTAGTCTCAACAACAACGCTGGCAGCGTGACGGCTGGTGGCGACCTCGGCGCCACCATCGCAGGCGCTGCAACGAACGTCGGCGGCACGCTCGCGGCCAATGGCAACACCACAGTAGGAGCCGCCAGCCTGGACAACAGCGCTGGCACGACTGCTGCCGTCAACGGCAATCTAGGTGTCACGACCACGGGCCAGACGATCAACACCGGTGGCACCCTGCAAGCTGGCGGCATCACCACCTTGAGCAATGGCGGGCTGCTGAACCAATCGGGCAAGGTCTTCGGCGACAGCCTGGTCGTCGACACGCACGGTAACACGCTGGACAACAGCGCAAACGGCACGATCGCCGCGACCACGACGGTCGCCATCAACTCGGGCGCTCTGACCAACGATGCCGGCCTGATCCAATCAGGCAACGCGATGACCATCAACACGAACGGTCAGAGCCTGAGCAACACCAATGCGGCAGGCTACAGCAACAAGCAGGGTGGCATCACCAGCACCGACACGCTCGACCTGAAGACGGGAACGGTCAACAACACAGCCGGCTTCATCGGTTCGAAGAATGCGCTGACCGCCGACACGCAGGCTTTCACCAACACAGGCGGCGGCTTGATGCTCGGCCAGTCCTCGGTAGCGATCAACACCCATGGCGCGAGCTACAACAACAACGCGGGTAAAACGCAGGCGGCGAGCAACGTCTCGATCAGTGCCGGAGACATCCAGAACTCCAGCGGCCTCGTGCGCTCGCTGACCACGACGACGTTGAATGCCGGCGCCATCGTCAACACGAACACCCAAGGTACCGACCAAGGCATCGAGGGCAAGAACGTTGTCATCGGCGCCGGTACGCTGAACAATGACGCGGGAGCGATCCGTGCTGATATCAACGCCACCGTTACCAGTGGAGGTACTGTCAGCAACAAGAGCGGCCTGGTCTCGGCCGGCGACACGCTGGCCGTCGTGGACCCGAATGCTGCGAATCCCGGCGCGAAGACGCTGAGCCTCGTGAACACGAACGGCACGCTGGTCGCTGACAAGAGCCTGAAGATCGATGCGGCCACCTTCAGCGGCGACGGCAAGGCGGTCTCGGGCAAGGACCTGAGCATTGCGCTCACGCAGGACGTCGTCAACAACGGCGAGGTGGCCGCGAACGGAAACCTCAGCTATGTCACCTCCGGCAACTTCACCAACAACAACGGCAAGCTGCTGGCGGGCCAGACTCTTACGGTGGGCGGCAACAGCGTCGACAACACCGTCAATGCGGAACTGTCGGGCGCGAGCACCGTCGTCAACGCCAGCGGCACGCTGACCAACCGCGGCCTGATCGACAGCAAGGGGGCAACGCAGATCAACGCGGGCACCCTGAAGAACATCGGCACGGGGCGCATCTACGGCGATGCCGTCTCCATCGGCGTCGGGACGCTCGAGAACGACACGGAGACGGTCAACGGCGTCACCAAGGCGGGAACCATTGCAGCGCGCGACACCCTGGATATCGGCGCAGGCACCATCACCAACCGCGAACACGCACTCATCTTCAGCTCGGGTGACATGTTCATCGGCGCCTCGCTGGATGCCCGCCGTCAGGCCACCGGGCAGGGTGGAACGCTCAACAACCTGAGCGCCGACATCGAATCGCTGGGCAACATGGATATTTCCATGGCCAACGTCAACAACCGCGACGTGCACATCCAGACGGGTGCGCCCAAGGTCACATCCGAGGTTCTGACCGGCATTGCCCCCAAGACGCTGGTCGGCAGCGGCATCGGCAGGACCACAACTTACCCTCTGAGCGAAGTCAACGTTGATCCGGTCAGTGGCTCTGTGTTCCGGAAAGACACCGGTGAGCTCGTCGGTATCGGCGGTTACGCCATCTGGACCAACAACCTCACGATCACCGAAGACACCGCGACCAACATGGATCCTGCCCGCCTTGTTGCGGGTGGCAACATGAACGTCAACGGGCGTCTCTACAACGAGAACAGCCAGGTCCTGGCCGGTGGAGCGATCATCGCGACCAACTACCAATCCAACCAATTGACAGGCCAGCGCACGGTCACAGGCCTCGCAAACGTGATTGACAACCAGGGCGTGGTGCAGGGGGTGAACATCCCCATCTTTACAGCGCCAACGACGGTCTCCCTGGGAGCCTACAAATACCAGGAGCACATCAACGCCACCCAAGGCTATAGCGCTGGGGTCGCGCCGGTGGGCGGGGTAACGGGTAACGCGGGCGGCACCGGTGGCGTGAACGGCGGCAGCGGCCCGGGCGCCGTCGTCGAAGTGCCAGCCAACGTCGGCGCGATCGTGAAGACGTCTGGTACTACGGCAGGCACGGCCGGTGCTGCTGGTGCGACCGGTGGCGCCGGGGCCAGCCAGACGGTGTCCATGGTCGTGCGCACCACCATGCCGAACATCGGCATTCCCAACGCCAGCTTATTCAACATCCGTGTGGGTGGCGGCTACCTGGTCGAGACCGATCCGCGCTTTGCCAACTATCGCAACTGGCTCAGCAGCGACTACCTGCTGAACAGCCTCGGCCTGGACCCCAACAACATCCTCAAGCGCCTAGGCGATGGCTTCTACGAGCAGAAGCTCATTCGCGAGCAAGTCGCCCAACTCACGGGGTATCGCTATCTAGATGGGTATTTCAACGACGACGATCAGTACGCGGCGTTGATGGATGCAGGGGCGACCTTCGCAAAGCAATACGGCTTGCGTCCTGGCGTGGCCCTGACGGCAGCGCAGATGGCTCAACTCACCAGCGACATCGTTTGGCTGGTCGAGCAGACCGTGACCTTGCCAGACGGGACGACGCAGCGCGTTCTGGTGCCGCAGGTCTATGTGCGCGTACGACCCGGTGACATCGATGGATCGGGGGCGCTGCTGGCGGGCAACCAGGTCAAGATCGATGGCAAGGACAACAACCTGGTCAACACGGGCACCATCGCCGGACGCCAGTTGGTTAGCATCAACGCCAACACCATCGACAACCTGGGTGGCCGCATCAGTGGTGGTCAGGTGGGGCTGAAGGCCCAGCTCGACATCAACAACCTCGGCGGCGTGATCGATGCTCGGGACAAGCTGACGCTGGAGGCCGGGCGTGACATCAACGTCCGCACGACGACGGCCTCCGGTCCACTCGGCAACACGGGCATCGACCGTGTCGCAGGCCTGTATGTGACGAACCCCGGCGGCACGCTGGTCGCCAGCGCCGGGCGCGATATCAATCTGGTCGGTGCCATCGTATCCAACCAAGGAGGAGGTGGTCTCACTTCCTTCACGGCAAAGAACGACATCAACCTTGGGACCGTTACGACGTCCTCGGCGATCCTCGCCCTGGGCGAAAAATGGAGCGGCTACTCCATCACAAACAAGGAAGTCGGCACGACGATCACGACCAACGGGACCACGCTCCTGAATGCCGGCCGCGACATCAACGCCCGGCAGGCGACGGTCGATGCGGGCAACGGCCTGCTGAGCATGCACGCCGGCCGCGACATCAACATCGCGTCGGGGCAGACCGATGTGTCGGGCGCTTTCATGCGCCAGTGGAAGGAAAAGGGGCTCTTCAGCCGGACCGACAACACGCTCTCCGGCGAATACAACTTCAGTGCCAGCGTGGGTAGCCGCTTCTCGGGTGGAGTCGTGTTCATGGATGCCGGCAGAGACATCGGTATCGAAGGCTCGCACATCAGCGGTACGCAAGGTGTGGCGATCAGCGCCACCAGAAACCTCGCCATCGTCGAGGGCCGCAACACCGGCAGCGTCAGCGCCGAATTGCAGAGCAACAAGAAAGGCATTGGCGGTCTGACGGGATTGCTCGCTGGCACACCGACCATTCCGTCGCTGCCCTACGCCAAGGCCACCACCACAAACGCTAGCGTCCAGACGGACACAGCGTCTACAAGCACGATCACCAGCAGCCAGGGCGGCGTGCTGCTTCAGGGGGGCAGCGTTTTCCTCCAGGGAGTGCAAGTCGATGCGGCCAAGGACATCAACATCAAGGGCGGCAATGTCGTCATTCAGGCCGCGACCAACAGCAGTTCGGTCACCGGGTCGACCAACTCACGTACCAAGGGCATTGAACCGGGCAAGATCCTCTGGCACGACCCCAGCACAGGCATCAACGCCCGCAAGGCGACCGAGACCAAGGTCGAAGACAGCAGTCTGACACGCACGACCCTCAATGGGGCGAACGTGTCCATCGAGGCCGCTGATACGCTGGCCATGGCGGGCACGACGGTGAACACGCCCGGTACCCTGACCTTGCAAGCCGATCAGCTACTCCTGGGCACCCAGACCACCGAGCACAGCGAGCAGACCACGAGCCAAGGTCGCGACTTGGCCTACCAAAAGAACAAGGACAAGGGGCAGACCGACCAGACCACCAACTACAACCAGTTCAATGCTGGCAATCTGACGGTCACCGCAAACCACATCCAGGCTGGCCTGGGTGCCAGGGACAGCGTCGAGCAGTTGGCGAAGCAGCCAGGCATGGGTTGGGTGGAGCAACTGACGAACGATCCCAAGTTCAAGGACAAGATCGACTGGCAGAGGGTCGAAGAGGCCCACAAGACGTGGAACTACGACCAGCAGGGGCTGACGCCGGAGGGGGCGGCCATTGTGACGATTGTGGTTGCGTACTTCACCGCAGGCGCGGCTTCTGAGATTGGTGCCGGCGTTGGCGAGGCGGCGGGTACGGCCGTGAACGGCGGCGTGGCTGCCTTGGGTGAGGGGGGATTCATAGCGTCCACAGGCTTCACCGTTTCCACTGTAGTGAGCGGCGCGGTCACGGCAGGCATCACCGCACTTGCAAGTCAGACGGCGGTGTCGCTGATCAACAACCAGGGCGACATTGGCAGGACATTGAACGACCTCGGGAGTAGCTCAGGCGTCAAGAGCCTGCTAACGGCTATCGTTACTGGCGGCGTGCTCGGCGGGCTCAACATGAACCCTAACGGCTTGCCCACGGCCAGCGCAGGGAGTCAAGAGTTCTTTGTTCAACTGGGGCAGAACCTGCAGGCCGGAGCAGCGCGTGCAGTGATCGGTACAGCCATCAATGGCGGCAGCTTCGAAGACAACCTGAAAGACAGCCTGAAGAATGCCATCTTGGACACGGTGGCAGCGCAAACGGCGTTTGCCATTGGTGACTTGAAACAAGGGGCCACACTGAACAGTTTCACACAGGCCGTGGCGCACGCTATCGCCGGCTGTGCTGTAGGGGCGGCAAGAACTGACAAGTCGAGCGGCTGCACTGCAGGTGCAATCGGTGCTGTCGTGGGTGAATTGAGCGCCAGCGTCTACGGGCGTGATGCAAATGGTGCTATTCAGCCTGGAGCTGTCCAGCTTGCTCAACTGATGGCTGGCCTTGCAGGTGCTGTAGTGGGACTTGACGCAGCAGGTATCAACGTTGCAGCTCAAGCGGGAGCCAATTCGGCAGCCAACAATCGTTTGGCACATGCTGATGAAACGGCTCGGCTGAAAGATTTGGCCGGAGGGGATCCCGAGAGAGAGCGCCGCTTGGGAGTCGCCGAATGCGCTTTGATTAAATGCTATGCCCAATATCCGAGCGATAGCGTTGAGTACAAACTGATGAGAGCTATAGCGACGGAAGGGGAAAAGCCAGAGTACCAGGCTGAACGTGAGTTGCTCTCTTCGCAAACGCGACAAGTTGCAACGATGTTCGGAAATGTCGAGCAATCGATGTTTGGCTACGGCGCGGTAGATCAGATGCTTGACGATGCAAGACGCATCAACAATACCTATCAAATAGGAACACGAACCAGTGGCGCAGTGCAGGCAGTCGGCGGTGCCGCAACTGCTATTTCTGGAGCGGCTGTATGTCCGACAAGCTTGCTGGGGTGCGCGATGATCCCATATGGCCTTGATCAAGAGCGTGCCGGCGTCAACACCGTTATTAATGGCGTGCAACAGCCTACGGCAGGCGGTGCATTGATTAGCAGCCTCTTGGGCGTGAGTTCGGAAGCTGGTGAGTTGATCTACGGAGTTGCAGGATTAACACCATCCGTTGTTGAGGCATATGCGGTTAACCGAGCAGTAAACACCCTGATTGCCCAGAATGCTTCAGCTAGGGCGACATACCCAGTAGCCATTCCCGTGGTTGAGGGAGGCTCGATGCGGTTGCCATCTACTGTTGAATTGTTTGGGGGAAAGACGCCTCAGATTTCAGGAGCATTGAATGTTGATGTGGCGGCAACTGTTGGACTCGCGCAGGACGTACGAGCAATGCCTCAAATCCCAACTGGCTCAGTGCAACGTGTTGTGGCGAGCAATCCTTACATTCCTCCGCAGAGTGCGGCGGCAGCGAACATGATGGAATACTTGCCAGAGGCTGCGCGAATTACGGAATCGGGCGGTCAAATTGTGATCAACGGCACTGCTAGAAACCCATATTTCAGCAAAATACCTTCAGCAGCAGAGCTTGATTCTTTAGGCTTAAAAATAACATACAGAGGTATTTTGCCCGCCGAATTTCAAGCAATGAATTTCGCAACAATTGATGGAAAATCAATCAGCCCCAGCCTAATGTCGACGATAATTTTCACGAAGAAATAATTTATGAAAAAATCAATCAAAATGATCGAAGGCCTGGATTCCTTTTTGACTCTGAATTGTGTTTACGGAGAAGTAAAAATCTCCTCCGAAGAAATATCAATTCGCGTGATTCGTGGTCTTGCGATATTTGATGAGAAGATTCGGGAAATTTTTCCGGATAAAAGTGCGTCGGAATTTGGTGATTGCGATTTAGTTTTCAAAAATCCACGGCGACTTGTTATTCAGGTTGTGCCGTATATTGCGATGCCCGACGGCAGCCCCAACTGGTTTGAGAAAAAAGTGCAAGAATACTCTTGGGAAAAGACGGGAGATTTTGTTGTTTATGGAGTCGAGGGCACTTTGAATTTCCCATCTTATTGCCCAGCATTCGTGGATATCGAATGTGATGCAGAATTTTGCGAGCTTCATGTTTGATTGCGTGAAAGAGAGGTTTGGGGTTTTGGCTGCTTCGATTTAAAGGAAGAGGGATGAAAAATTGGCAAAGCGCTTTCTTTCTTGCGTTTGCTTTACTGGTCGGCTGTGCTCGATCTCCTGTCGCATCAATGCCGCAGGCCCCGGTGACACGCGTCATGGTGGTTCCCGTGGCCCCCATCGACAAGATGCATACAGAGAACAAGGGCATCCCACTCGGCGTGCTGTGGCAGTCAGTGGCGGACCGCATCAAGAGTTCGGACTTCAATGAGCGCATGGAGGCCACGCGAAAGGACATGGGGCCGAAGCTTACGGCGGCGTTGGTTCGGCAGTTGGCTGTGCAAGGTTATGAAGCGCAGGTGGTCGAAGGCGCATCGGAGCGGCCAACTCAGTCAGCTATTGATGAAAGAAAATTGCCTCCAGCCCATGCAGTGCTGCGTGTCTACCTCAACGAGGTCGGCATGTCCTCCGCCCGCTTCTCAAGGGACTATGTTCCGCGTGTCAACCTAAGCGCCTATCTGGTTCGAGGCGAGACGGAAGAGAGCCTCTACAGCGAGACACTCTACTACGGTGCTGACGCAACGAACGAGAAGGCATCGTGGAGCGTGCCAGCGAACTCTGACCATCACTGGTCGAGCTTCAATGAATTGGTCGAGCATCCGCAGGAGGTCGCTCAGAGCTATGACCATGCGGTCAATGCGCTGGCGACAAGGGTTGCCCAGAACATTCGCGCACAGGTCTCACCAAGCGCGGTGGTAGTGCGGTCCGCAGCGCCTTGATCCCTACGTTGCACGAAGGATCTAGTGCGCTCGGTCTTGGACACTGCTTGCGTCGCCGCTGGGTGACGTGAGCATAAGAAATGATGAGGGAGAGAAATTGAGAACGAATTCGCGCGCCATGCTGGCCGGTGTGCTGATTGGCAGTCCCATGCTGGCTCAAGCGCAGGTGTCAAGTGCCCCGCAGCCTTTTATTGAGCAGCAACGCCAGCAGGAGCGTGAACGCGCCCTGCGCGAGCAGAACGAGCGCACCGTTGATCAGCGTCCACAGGCTGCGCCGCCCGCTCCGGCCCAGCGCATTCCTGAATCCGAGTCACCGTGCTTTCGCATCGACCGCGTGTTGCTGGTCGGCGAGCAGTCTGAATTCTTCCAGTGGGCCGTTGTAGATCTATCCGGCCCCGAAGGCAACAACTCGCCCATCGGCCGCTGTCTCGGCACGACTGGTGTCAACGTTGTTCTTGCCCGCGCCCAGCAAGCAGCCATCGCCCGCGGCTTTGTCACCACCCGAGTCCTAGCCGCGCCGCAGGATCTGTCCACTGGCACGCTGACACTCTCTCTGGTGCCTGGTCGCATCGCAGCCATTCGGACGACGCCCGATTCTTCGTCTACGCTGCTCGGCAGCTCCGCCTTGCTGGCCACGGCTATCCCCGCGCGCCCCGGCGATCTCCTGAACCTGCGCGACATCGAGCAAGGCCTGGAAAACCTCAAGCGTGCTCCAACCGCAGAAGCCGACATCCAGATCGAACCCTCGACCGCCCCCAACGCCAAGCCCGGCGACAGCGACCTCGTCGTCAAGTACGTCCAAGCCAAGAAGTGGCGCGTCACCCTCAGCCTGGACGACAGCGGCACCGAAGCCACCGGCCGCTACCAGGCCGGCGCCACCCTGTCCCTGGACAACCCCTTCGGCCTGAACGACCTGTTCTACGTCAGCGCCAACCACAACATCAACAACCACCTCTTCGGCGACCCGACAAAGAGCACCGAGGGCCAGACCGTTCACTACTCGCTGCCGTATGGCTACTGGCTGCTAGGCCTCACGGCCTCGAACAGTCAGTACCACCAGAGCGTGGCCGGCCTGAATCAGGACTATGTCTACGCTGGCAAGTCCAACAACGCCGAGGTCAAGCTCTCGCGCCTCGTCTACCGCGACCAGAGCCGCAAGACGAGCATTGCGATCAAGGGCTGGCGCCGCGAGTCGCGCAACTTCGTGGACGACACAGAAGTCGAGGTACAGCACCGTGTGGTCGGCGGCTGGGAACTCAGCCTGAATCACAAGGAGTACATCGGCGACGCGACGCTGGAAGGCACGCTGGCCTATAAGCGCGGCACTGGCGGCTTCGGCTCGCGCGTCGCGCCGGAAGAGGAGTTCGGCGAGGGCACCTCGCGCCTGAAGCTCTACACCGCCGACATCAGCCTCAACGCGCCGTTCAAGCTCGGCGAGCAAAAGCTGCGCTATTCCGGCCTGATCCGCGCCCAGTGGAATCGCACGCCGCTGACGCCGCAAGACCGCTTCGCCATCGGCGGGCGCTACACGGTGCGTGGTTTCGATGGAGAGACGAGCCTGATGGGCGAGCGCGGCTGGCTCATCCGCAACGACATCGGGTGGGCCGTGGGGCAAAGCGGGGCAGAGCTGTACGTCGGTGCCGACTACGGCCACGTCGGCGGCCGCTCGACGGTCGATCTGCTCGGCCGCAGCCTTGCCGGCGCCGTCGTCGGTGTTCGCGGCCAGTGGAGCAAGCTGAGCTACGACTTCTTCGTCGGCGCGCCGATCAGCAAGCCGGAGGGCTATCGGACCGCGAAGGTCACGCTGGGCTTCAATCTCAACGCAAGTTTCTGATACGTCGATGATTTCTTCAGCCAGACCCCTGCTCGCTGCAACTGTTGCCGGAAGCGTCCTTCTTTCGGGTTGCAACAGCCTGCCCCCGACGCCGTACCGCGCCGCGCCTCCAGGGGAT
>Ga0068853_100002768_pt1 | contig 13247 bp, 12 predicted proteins | sample KBSCornC32_FD_65655 | JGI IMG/M metagenome (GOLD analysis project Ga0068853, IMG submission 65655) | Corn rhizosphere microbial communities from Kellogg Biological Station, Michigan, USA - KBS Corn C3-2 | ecosystem: Host-associated > Plants > Roots > Rhizosphere > Soil ... | reverse complement strand
ATGAAGCAGGCGCCCGAATCGTTCGCGTGGCTACACATTGCACCGAGGCCGACGTATCCAGGCAGCACATCGAGTACGCGCGCCAACTCGGCATGGAAGCCGTGGGCTTCCTGATGATGAGCCACATGACCACGCCTCATGCGCTGGCGGCACAGGCCAAGTTGATGGAGAGCTACGGTGCGACTTGTTGCTACGTCGTGGACTCCGGTGGTGCGCTGGGCATGAATGATGTGCGGGATCGTTTCCGCGCATTCAAGGACGTGCTCAGACCGGAAACGCAGACGGGCATGCACGCGCATCACAACCTGAGCTTGGGCGTGGCCAACAGCATCGTCGCGGTAGAGGAGGGCTGCGATCGAGTGGACGCGAGCCTGGCGGGAATGGGCGCCGGTGCGGGCAACGCGCCGCTGGAGGTATTCATCGCGGCGGCTGCTCGCCTCGGTTGGAACCACGGCACAGACCTCTATAAGCTGATGGACGCGGCCGACGACGTCGTCCGCCCCTTGCAAGACCGCCCCGTGCGCGTGGACCGCGAGACCCTGGCGCTGGGCTATGCAGGCGTGTATTCGAGCTTCCTGCGCCACTCGGAAGCGGCCGCAAGCAAGTACGGTCTGAAGACCGTGGACATCCTGGTCGAACTGGGTAAACGCCGCATGGTCGGTGGGCAGGAGGACATGATCGTAGACGTGGCTCTCGACCTGTTGAAGGGCCTCGAACACGAGCGCGTTCACCTGCCGCACGCCATGAGCGAAGCCGCCTGAGGTCCTTTCACTCAAGTCAACACATCCAAGATCAAATCATGTCAACCAGCAACGCCCTCATCACCGAATCTGACACAAGTCGCTTTGTCCGCATCAAGGAAGGCGACCTCGAACTACAACTGCACTACAACGACGCCGGTAGCGGCGCCGAGACTGTGGTGATGCTCCACGGCTCGGGCCCCGGCGCAAGCGGCTGGGCCAATTTCAACCGAAACGTCGAGCCGTTCGTGGCCGCCGGCTACCGCGTCGTTCTGATGGACTGTCCGGGCTGGAGCAAGAGCGATCCAGTGGTCAGCACCGGCTCGCGTTCCGAGCTCAACGCAGGGGCGCTCAAGGGCCTGATCGACGCCATTGGCCTTGACAAGGTGCACATCGTTGGCAACTCGATGGGCGGGCACAGCGCGGTGGCCTTTGCGCTGGCCAACCCCGAGCGCGTGGGAAAACTGGTGCTGATGGGGGGCGGCACCGGGGGCCTCAGCCCGTTCGTGCCGATGCCCACCGAGGGCATCAAACTGATTGGCGCCCTCTACCGCGACCCCACGATCGAAAACCTCAAGCGCATGATGAACGTGTTCGTCTACGACACGAGCAAGCTCACCGAAGAGCTCTTTCAGGCGCGCCTGGACAACATGCTCAGCCGCCGCGATCACCTTGAGAACTTCGTGAAGAGTGCCGAGGCGAACCCGAAGCAGTTCCCGGACGTGGGGCACCGGCTTGGTGAGATCGCATCCCCCACGCTGGTGGTATGGGGCCGCGATGACCGCTTCGTTCCGCTGGACATCGGCCTGCGGCTGGTGACGGGACTGCAAAAAGCCGACCTGCACGTCTTCAGCCGCTGCGGCCATTGGGCGCAGTGGGAGCACGCCGACAAGTTCAACCGCATGGTGCTGGACTTCCTGGCGCGCTGAGCCCAACCGCGCGCAGATCGTTCCTGGACGCCTCGCCCGATGCGTGGCGATTGGAACGCTGCGTCCTTATGAATCCCCCGGCCCGGGCGTAGCAGCCCGGTCGTTCTTGCCTCTAGCAGGCTGTTGAATTTCGCCAGATCGAACTGACCGATGCGGCCGGCGCAAGTCCAACAGGCCCGGATTGGCGCCCTCGAGCGCCGACTCGGGTCTCGCGGTTAGCCTCTGCGCTGCTTTCAAGAGCCAGGTGCAGGCCGTTTGCCACCTCATGGCATCGCTCCTCGCGGCACCCCGCACAGTATTCGAGCCATCCGCACGATGTTGCTGGCCGTCATGGTCAGCTTGAAGTGCTGGTCGACCCGTCTGATACCCCGGTAGACCGTCTGGCGGATGTGTCCGATCGTCTTGCCCCAGCCGAAGTGCTCCTCGATGCGCTTGCGCATGGTTTGACTGACCCTATAGCTCGCATGGCGCGTGGTACGCCCGTCAGTGGCGCTGCCGCCCTGATGCGCGAGGTTGCTCGCCAACACCGAGGATCCCACACGGTATCGTCGATCGCCAGCTCGCACAAGCTCAAAGGAGGTCTCCCCTCCTGTGTTCATGATCCCACCATGCAGAGGCGGCCAATCACCGTGCGCCCAAGCCATGCGATTGGCGAAGCCCGCGAGGAGAATCAAGAGGGCCGCAAGGAAGCCTCCGGCCAAGTGCATGCAAAGCCTCTGGCCAGACGCACTGTAGGAAACCATGATTCATTGCATGCAATCAGGCCCAGGCTTACGTGCTCAGTCGGCCGGACATTCCAGGCTACCTGCGCGGGGATTGGGGTATTGCTGTCCCGGACCAGCTCCTTCGGACGGCAACCCATAGACAGCTTTCATTGCCGTGTTTTTGATTGCGCGAACACCATCCTTGTCGTAAACCCATGCGTCGAAGTAGTTGGTGGGATAGATCTGCGGGACGTCCAACGCCGACAGGAACTCCTTGAGCTTCGGTTGGTCATCTGCCGAATAGGCATAGTGCATCCCATAAGTCAGCGCAAAAGATTGCCCATTGGCAGCGCGGGAGTTGAGGTGATGCGGCATGAAGGTCTTGACCCCAAAAGTCGGGATCACCGTGCGGGCTTGGTAGACCATCCGCGACTCCGGACCGCCCTGCCAGACATCAAAACCATCCAGACCTGCATCCTTGATCGCAGCCTTGAGATTGGTCAGTGGAGAGCCGTAGGTCGTTGTGGTACTGACTCCTTGCGCGTCAACGGTCGTTACCTTCCGAGGCGCTGTGAGGTCCGGTCCACCTGCGCCGCTGTCAGACGTGTACCAGCTCAGGACCTTCCCACTCTTGGTCTTGACTGTGAAAAGAAAGCCGAACGTCTCCGGACCACCCGTGCCATTGCTGTACTCGTCGCAATCCACGCTATGCACCCATCGAACCGCACGCACGGACGCGAACTCGCTGAGCTTGATCACCTCGCCTCCCTTGAGGCCCACGCACTGCTCCGCCGGAATGCCCTTGCTCACCAGAGTCGCACATTCCGCGGGCGGCGCATAGACCATCTTCCCCGTTTGCTTGGCCCACTCCGGAAGCTGCACGGAATGGTCCGGGTGGATGTGCCCCAAGAGGATCGCGTCGACGGAGAGCTTCGAAGTGGAGTCCCCGTCTTTACTCAGCGAGGGAACGGGAGAGGCAATCAGCGCATTGAGCGCTTTCGTCACAGCAGCCGGATTGGCATCTCTTCCACCATTGACCACTTCGCCATCGAGCAACACACCTTTATCGCCGATCTGATAGTGCCAGTTCGTGATCCCGAACCAAGTCATCCGCGCGAACTCGGGCGCGTTCTTCAAAGGATCCTCGGGCGGGGGAGGCGACGGGTTGGATGCACCTGGATCTTGCGATCCACCACCACTGTTGGGCGGAAAGCCCACAAAACCGCCGGACCCGCCGCTACTTCCACCGCATCCCAGCAGGGACGCGGAGAGGATGCATGCTGCGATAGGAAGGACGCCTTTGGAATGCTTCATTTGCTGTCTCCGTCTAATATTTATTGCATGCGAAGGAACTCACATGGCGCGCGGAGAGTACTTGCGCATAGCTGTCAGTTGGCTGTCAATTCCGACGAGGGTTAACCCATGGCCGTCCTTTCAGCGTGGAAGAGAGACTTGCCAGCCTCGATTGCCTGTTCTCATTCTTTCGGCCGTGCATCTCCTCTTGGCGCTTTCTATATTTGCTACGGGCCTGCTCCAGGGTTGCGGGGAGGAGGTCTACAGGCTTCCAAATGATGGCCTGAACATCGCAGGCCATCACTTGGACGCAGGAAGGCCAACGAAGGGGCTGGAGGTAGCAACGTCACATGTCCATGCCAGCGATCCTTCAAGTCCACGCCGCGGTGGGGAAGAGCTCAAGAGAAATCGACTTGCAACCCTCTCGAAGACCTCTTCCTCATGTGTACAGAGCATTCGACTTTCGGGCGTTGTCCAGTCTCGAGATCACAGATTCGATATTGCACTCGTCTCGGTCGACGGAGGCCTAGCCCTCCCTCTTCAAAGAGGCGGCAGCGTTGGGGTCGGTCGGATGATCTCTTCTATTTCGCGAGACTCTGTCTTGCTCAAGTGCCCAGACGGTGCCGAGTTCAAGATCGGAATCGACGAGCACATGACTGACCGCGATAAATCTCTCCTCCAACAAGTCGAGGTCACAGTCACGACACCAGTGCATCCGCAGCCCCCTCCGTCCGCATCTTCTTCTCTCACAGTTGCACGTTCGAGCGCGATTCCTGAAATGATCGAAATGGCCCATCGTGAATTTGACCTGCCACCGAGCGATTGAGGAGCAACCGGGCAGGTCAGTAGCGACACTACGGTGCAGGATCGCTCGCACTTGACCAGGAAAGTGCTTCTGATCGGAGCTCGATAAGGACGCAGTAACCAAACCTCAAGGCACTCGAGAAGGCCTACAGCCACCCCTCCTGCTCCGCTTTCCGGCCGTCTCGCACCATGGTCTCGCACAACTCTCTCAAGGACTGTGGAACATCCGGCGTTGCCAGCAGCCTTGCCAAAAGCGCCTTGTCATGCGCATTCAGGCTCCATTGCTGGGGAGATGCGCTCAGTTCCGGAACGCCCATCCGGTAAGGCGTCCACGTCAACCCCAGGTGCGCCCACAGACGCCCCATGGTGCAGGCCATATCCACACCAGCAGGGTCTGCGTCGGCGCTCACCCTCAGCGGCGAAGGCGCCATCTTGACCAGATGCTCCAGGGCCGACAGCCATGCCATCGAAGGCCGGCCAGGCATCCAAACCAACAGAGTGCTGGTCTCCGGTCTCTCCTTTGCCTGCCGCTCGAAGCTTGTTCGGTTCTCGATCAACCACCAATCGCTTGGCGGCTCGAGAATGCCTGTGAACTGACTTAAATCGTCCAGAGAAAACGCCTGGAAACTCGTCGCCCCCAGGTCTACGGACCGCTCACCTCTCTGAAGAATTCCTTGGCCAGCCAGCCACATCACCGGGGTGAAATGACTGACTCCCAGACGATCCAGATCGAACCCTTCCTCCAGCCACTTCCAGTCCGCGACACCAATGGATTTGGTATGGCCACCCGCATGCAAGGCGAAATCCCTTCGAGTGCCCTGCATCTCGTCTTGACACCAGTCGTACAGAGCCTTGACCCAGCGGCTGCGCGCCTCCAGGATCTCCACGCGCTGCGCCCCGTCCTGTTCCAAGCTGGCCACGGCAGTGCGCAGATCCCTCAGGAAACTCGCTTGGTCGCGCGCCAACTCATCTTCAGAGAGATTCGCCAGCCATCCGCGCAGATCCCCGACCAGGCGAAGTCGCTCCTCATCACGTTTGCTGCGACTACTTATGCCCAGGATGTGCTTCAGCGTGGCAAGGTCACGCCAGGTCAGCGCGTCCCATTGCCAGTTTCCCCCGACCAGCCTCTCTTTCCGAGAGATCCAGCCCTCCCGTAGCAGCCAGTCGCACAGGACTTCCGCCATCTCGATGCGATGCCGCCCCGCTTCCTTGAGCAACGCCTCGCGACTTCGGATCTCGTTGTCCTTACGAACCCACAGCTTGAGGAGCTCGCGACGCTCGACGGTCAGCAAGCCCAAGGCCTCGGGTGGCTTGTGGGTAACACTACGTTCTCGGACACCGCGCCGGACCTGAACATCGACCCACTCCACGCCTATACCTCAAGCGTGGCTGGACGGCGTTGCAGCACCCCAATAGGGGGGGCCCAGCGCGCGCCTGGCAACTTCTTGGATGTCACCAGCGTCACGTCTGCGGGCTCAAACACTTCGACGTTGTGAGTGATCGGCGTTGTCAACACATACTGCGCGCGCGTCGACTTCAAGAAATGCCCCACCAGCTGGATGTTCTTCACATCCAGATGCGCGAAGGGCTCATCGATGAACACAAAGCCACCTGCCGTTTCTTCGTCCTTGAGCAATCCCACAAGAAGAATGAGTGACTTGATAACTTGCTGACCGCCTGATGCCTCACCGTCATTCAGACCAATCTGACCCTTGCCATCGAAGTTGAAGTTGACCTTGAGCTCGGCTTGGCGTAGCACAGTGTCATCGTTGTCCAGATGCGGCAGGTCAGCACTCACCTCAACACCCGCGAGCTGCCCCAACTCCACGATATTTTTTCGATAGCGACGCACCGTCGATTTCAATACATCGATGTAGCGGGCGCGAGCGTTGTCGGCGGCCTCCTTTGCGGCGTTGTTGCTGGCCTCTCTTTGCTGCATTTCGAGCTTCTGGCCCTGAACGCTTGCGACCATGAGAGTGTGCTTTTCCTCGACTGCAGGATCTGTTTCCCAGACGTTCTGTTCGAGCATCCGGTCTACATCTTGCCCCCGAAGGCGTGCTTGCGTGGCGTTGTGAAAGTCCTTGCGCAATGCATCCACGGTCCGTGGCTGTATCCAGCGCGAAGGAAATCTCCCCTTCTCCTGGCTGGAGGTCAGCGACTTCTGCCGCAAATCTGTGCGCTTGACTTCCCATTCATTTGCATATCTCTTCGAAGCTGTTTCGTTGTCGCCCAGTCGCCTCTGTATGTCCCCATAGGCAGTCGCCAACTCTCGCTCTTCATCTCTCGCCCGCTCATGCGCCGTCTCACACTGCTGCCACTGCCGGCCCGCAGTAACCCGAGCTTGATTCAGCTGCGGCAGTAGCGTTCGAGCTTGCTCGAACTCCTCGCCGCGATTGATCAACTCGGCCGCGGCGCTGATTCCTTTGGCTGCGTCCTGCGCAGCCTTCAGTTGACGGCCATTGGCTAACTGAGCAATGCCAACCGCCCCGAGGTCCGTATCCAGCTGCGTGAGCCGCTTCTCAAGTGATTCACGCCGCGCTGCGACTGCGGCAGCGCCGAACTGGTGCTGACTCGGATCAACCCAAACACTTCGACCTCCCCGGCCATCGCGCCAATAGGCACTCGGCGTGATCCAGTCATGGCCCCATTTCACACCTTCGGCGGTACTCTCCACCCGGCGTATCTGTTCCAGTTGGCGGAACAGCCACACAGGAGCGGTATCGGTGAACTTGAGGACCGCCAACAGACTTTCGGGATCGAACTTGGCGGGCATTTCCTCGGCCTGCGCCACAACATAGTTCCGGTAGCGCTCGCGCTCCGCCAACTCCAGCGCTCGGGCTTCGTCGCTGCTTTTCTTGAGCACTACCACCCAGCGCGCGCTGCGCAACACACCCTCGGCGGCATCTCGCCAGCGAGGATCGATGATCTCGATCACATCCGCCAGAAGATGATGATGAATGTCAGCTTGCCGCAACACACGCGTGAATCGCGAGACGTCATCTGGAGGCGGTGCTTGGCGCTGATCCTGCATCTGATCGAAGGCTATTTGCGCCTTCTTCCGCTCGGCACTCAAGCTGCTCCATTGGGCCTCAAGTTGAGACTTCTCAGCCTGAATTTCCTGCAAGCGTTCAGTCAATTTCTGGGCATCTCCCTCGACCTGAGCCAGCGCCAAGAGTTCGTCAGCTTGCTTGACTACCAACTCTACGGGTTTGACGTTTGCATTCGCATCCTGCAAGGTCTTCAGGGCCCCAGCCTTCGCTAGGGCAGCGGCCCCGACCTTTTTTTTCACCTCGTTGATCTGCTCGGAAAGCTCCAACAGCCGCTGTCTGTCGGCCTTTTGTTGGCGAAGTGTCACTGCATGATGAACGCGCTGCCGATGCAACTCCCGCAGTTTGGTGGCCACGTCGCGGCGTTCTTCGCTCCAAGTCAGGACGGGGATCACCTCGGTCCAAAGCCGCTCTTTCTCACGAAGTTTGCTTTGGTATTGCCGATAGAGATTAACGCGTGCATCAAGCTGAGCCAGCTGCGCTTCGCCATGCGCCAGCTCGCGCTTGGCCATGTCTACCTCGTCAGAGACTTCTTTCTGGTGACGACGAGCGTCCTCATAGCGATCCAGCACTTCTTGATCGCCGAATACATCGAATACCAGTCGCAGCAATTCCTTGGGGGAGTATTCACACAGGCGATCGGTCTGCCCCTGCTCCAGCGCCAGCACGCGGGCAATCGCACGGCTTAGGCCTGCGCCCTCCAAGCGACGGCGCCAGTTCTCGATGCCAAGCCAGTCCCGTTCAGGGATTTGCGTCAGGTCCTCGACCGAAACATCTCCTTCGACCATGCAGTAACGCCGTTGCCAATCACCGCCGTTGCGCTCGATACGACAGACCAGTGTGACTTGATCGCTATACAACAGGCAGCGCGCGAACGGCCGACTGGAGGACTGCCGACCATGCGGGCGATTGTCCACTGTGGCTCGCAACCAGGCGGAGTCGGCATTGGCGTGACGCGCGTACGTCTTGTAGCTGCGTCCACCCGAGCATTCGAGGCCAAGCAACGTTCGCATGGCGTCCAGCAGCGTGGTCTTTCCGGAGCCATTGGGCCCTGCCACAGTGATGATGGAGCCATCCAATGGCAGAGTCAGTCGTTGGCAATAGTCCCAGTGCAGCAGTTCTAGAGATTGGAGATGGAACATGTCTTCAGTAGTCCTCGCCTGTCTTTTCTTCTCGAGCAAGGTCCTCTGAAGCTTGCTCGCTTCGTTCTGCTCGAGTCTTTGCCAGTACTGCGCTGAGCGTTCCATCGAGAATTCGCGGGGCCAGTACGTCGTAGTCCAGCAGCAGATCGAGCAAGGGGCCTTCCGCTATGTCTTCACCTTTGCGAACGATGAAGCCGTGATTCTCAAGACGACGCAGATTGCCATCCAGACGGGTCTTCTTGCCCAGTTGGGGCCCGAAATCGGCGAGCAACGCCTTGTACGACACAACAGGACTGACCGTCTCGGCCCGGGGCATGGGGCGCTCGGCGTTAAACATCTCACTCTGCAAGTCCGCCTCAGCTCCCGCTTCGCGTGCAGCTTGACGTTCGCGCTTGGGCAAGACGACGAGGGCCCAAAGCACGATGAGCAAAGACACTGCATCCCTGGGGAGATCAATGTTGTTGTGACTATTCAGGCCTGCTTCGCCAAAGACGGCATGCTCAACCCCTCGCACCATCGCTGCGGTGACATGGTCGGCATGAATGTTGTCCACAAGCCTCAGTCCGACCTGCGCCAGCCGGTCTTCCGCAGCTTTCCACAAGTCTGCATCCACCAAAGCTCGCTTGATTCGAGGGTGCTGACGAGGTAGCCAGCGGCGCGCTAACAATTCCGCCACCAGCAAGGCAGCTTCATCTGGGGTGTTCATGATCTTAAGATTCTTTCAAGGCCAGATGGCCATCACTCATTGCGAGGACGTAAGGGTCGTCCTGACTGACAACCGTGGTGGTGAGCTCTGCCTTCCAGCCTGACCGCGCGAGTTCACCGGTTTGACCCTTGAGGTTCTGGGCTTGGACATCACCCAACAACGGCAATAGTTGCATTCGATAGGCCGCTTGCGCGAAGCGGCCTCCAAGCACAGCCGTTTTCAGCGGCTTGGGTTCTGGCTGTGCGCTCTCCATACCAGCTCGCCAGTTGGCTAGCAGACCGATCAGACTTTCGAGTTCGGGCGGCATGCGTGGCACTTCGAGCAGGCTTCCCCCAGCCTGGTTTGGTGGGGGTAGCTCGGTAGAACGTTGAGGATCCGGGCGATCGCGCTCGAACTCACCTTCTGCCACATCAAGTAAGTCGTGCTGGCTGATGAAAACAGGCTGCACACCCGTCGCCAGCGCATCGACCAGCAGGGAATGCAATCCGTCGTACTCTCTCAGCCACTGCCGAACATCGGAACTGGTGACTCCTGTGCTTCCCAGAGTCACCCGCTGGCGGTCGGCCTGCTGCATGGCACGGGTGAACTGACTGGCCATGGCGAGCAGGCGCGCTTGGGCGTACCCCAGCGCACGCGCTTCCTTTTCCAGACGTGGGTCTTCGGTCTCGGAGCGGATTAGTGCTGTCAATGCGTGCCCTGCCCTGTCCACCAAAGACAGCGCGCGCTCAAAGCGCGGCTGAGCTTGGCGCAGTCGGGCTTCAGAGCCGCTCGCGATGGCGTCAGCAAAGTCGTCATGCAGTCTTGCCAACTGAGCATGTAAGTGACGCAGTTGATTCGGATCGGCCAATCCGAGGGCGTGAGCCCCCGCCACCTGCGCAAGCAAGGGAGCCAGATCGTCATCGTCGTTTGAGGACTGTGTCAACGGGGCCAGCAGCGCATGCACCTGTCTGGCCAGAACAGACAGGGTGTAGTCCTGCGAGGTCGCGTCCCACACCAACAGGTCAACATCACGAAAGCGTTTGAGGACACTGTCCAACACCTGCGGTAGCAAGGTGTGAAAAAGCTGATTGAGGTCATCGCGCGCGATCCGACCGTGTGGAACGCTGGCCAACTCCATGAAACACCACACCCGCAGCTGCACAAGGGCTGACGGACCACTGAAGAGCCCGCGCAATGCATCCAGAGTGTTTAGACGCTGGCCGACAGCCCAAGCCAGCGGAGAGTCCGATGCCGATGAAGGATCTCGAAAGTAGGACTCAAAACTACCTCCCTCATGATCTATTTCGTTCTGTGCTTCCATACCTACATTTTGTCCAAAATTCCTCGACTAACTGAGGTAACTTTGCGCGGGATAAGCCTCCTCTCGGATTTCCCGGAAAGGGGCCTACTCTAGAGGGGCTACAGGTTCCGACTAATGTCCATTGGATCCATTTGACTGAGTGCATCTTGAGGTAGCTTTAAAACCATCGCAAGTTCTTTGCGAATAAGATCCTGCAGCATCTTCTGTGCGCCTTGCAATATTCGTATTTCGTGTGGTGGCAACCGATGTCTGCGTGCATGAACAAGATCGCCTCTTTTTGCAAAGACGGCGCGAAACTGATCTCGCAACACATTTCGATCTTCTGCACTTGTCCCCATCAGATAGGCAAATCGCTCGGAAAGGCGCGCCGTGATGCTCGGCTCGTACGCACCAGGGACACTATCGCCAAGGATGGCTTCAATTCCAATACAGCTTTGCACAAGTGACAGTGTCTGATTGCTTGTCGCAAGTGAATCGATCAGCCATTCAATGCCAGCTGCAATCCGCTGAGCATGTGCATCAGAATGCAGGATGGCCAAGAAACTAACAACGGGTTGGAGGGCAAGCACCACATCGCGACGGTGGGTGGGGTCGAGTTCCTTTTCGCCTGGATAGCTGAACGTGACGCCGCGCAGAAAATTCTCGAAATCTCGCGGAATCTTTTCCGGTCGCTGCTCATCGCCATGCCTGGCATGAATAGCCACGTGCGAAATCGTTCGCGGCCCTGGGTCGTGATGTCTGCTGCGGAAAACCTCACGTCGCTCTAGCAGGCCAGTTTCCAGCCCATAGAACACAATAATTTTTACCGACGTGAGAGCCATAGGAAGCAGCGCTGGCTCTTCTCCAAAAAGAAAATCTGGCAATGCTCCAGACTCCGCGATTCGCAAGTACACGGAATCTTTCTCCAAGAGAAATGAGCTAATAGGACGAAGCGCTTCACGCGCCTCATCCAGCGAGGTTGCGTTGGCCAGCAGATCACCGGAAACAAGAGGAAGACTAGGCCGCACAAGTCTTTCTATCTTCTCCAGAGGTGCGCTAGTTCTGATCAAGGCGATTTGATCGGAGAGAACGAGAAGCTCCTCGTCAACGCGACTGGGATTCAAGCCGGGGAGCTCTACATAAACAAAGTAGTCTCTCGGATACGACTCCAGCTCCGTCTTCAAACGATGCTCGAGTTCCTTGCGCAGCAGTTCCGGGACTGATAGAACATTCTGACTTGCGGTGCGAAGCACCTTATCTCGCGTTTGCTCAATCAGGTCCCTAACATCCCCTGTCGACCACAACTCATTCCACGGCGAGTCCTGAAGAAGAATCTCGCAAAATTGACCTGCCCCCTTCTGCCATGCCATTCATAACGAGGAAGTCCGGGGTTGCAAGATTAATTGATCTCGGTGGTTGTTGAGCTGGATCGAGCTGCATCGCCAGCGCACTGGCGATGCAGCTCGGCGAACTTCGACGGAGGCATTCGCTGGCAACTGCTGTGCGGCCTGATCTCGTTGTAGTCCTGGCGCCAGAGCGTGATGGCCGATCGGGCCTGCTGCAGCGTCTCGAACCACTGTTCGTTCAGGCACTCGTCCCTGAACTTGCCGTTAAAGCTCTCGATGTAGCCGTTCTGCATGGGCCGTCCCGGCTCGATCAGGATGTGACGGATGCCGTGGGCCTGCGCCCAGCCCATGAAGGCGCGACTGGTGAACTCCGGGCCGTTGTCGGTGCGCACAGCCAGCGGGTAGCCTCTGAACACGGCCGCTTGATCCAGCAGTCGCGTAACGTATTGCCCCGAGATTCCCCAGTCCACCGAGATGCTCACGCACTCGTGGCTGAAGTCATCGGCCACGGTCAAGCACTTGATGCGCCGTCCCGTGCTCAGGCTGTCGCTGACGAAGTCCATGCTCCACACCTCATTGACCGTCGTGGCCAGTTGCAGCGGCACGCGTTCGTTCGCGGGGCGTTTGACCTTCTTGCGCTTGCGCACCGCCAGGTTGGCCGCGCTGTACAGGCGGTAGACGCGCTTGTGGTTCACGCCCGGGAAGTGCGGGCGCAGCATGTCGTGGATGCGCCGATAGCCGAAGCGCCGACGTGCATGCGCGATCTCGACGATCTTGCTGCTGAGCTCTTGCGTCATGGCATCGGCCTCGGGTGGATTGCGATAGCTGTCGCGGGAGAGCCCCACAAGCCTGCAGGCACGTCGCTCGCTCAGATCGCATTCCCCGATCATGATGGCGACGGCCGCGCGCTTGGCTTGCGGGGCTATCGCTTTACCCCGAAGGCCGTGTTCAGCGCGTGGATGTCCAGGTGCGCTTCGGCCAGCAGCTTCTTGAGTTTGTTGTTCTCGGCCTCGAGTTCACGCAGGCGCCTGGCATCGGGCACGTCCATCCCGCCGTATTTGGCGCGCCATTTGTAGAAGGTCGCATCGCTGAAGCCGCCCTTGCGGCACAGATCTTTGATCGGCAAGCCGGACTCGGCTTGCTTGATGAAACCGATGATCTGCTCCTCGGTGTATCTGCTCTTTCTCATGTCCGTCATTCTCCAAGTTGACGGACTTCGCTGCCATTACGCTGGTACGGCCGGGAGGGGGCAGGTCA
>Ga0068853_100002767_pt1 | contig 13247 bp, 7 predicted proteins | sample KBSCornC32_FD_65655 | JGI IMG/M metagenome (GOLD analysis project Ga0068853, IMG submission 65655) | Corn rhizosphere microbial communities from Kellogg Biological Station, Michigan, USA - KBS Corn C3-2 | ecosystem: Host-associated > Plants > Roots > Rhizosphere > Soil ... | reverse complement strand
CGAGTAATTTGCGAGGTTCCTCCGGTTTTGCCGAGCCGGGTTTTGGAAAACCGCGACCATGTTCTCGGAAAATATTCGGCCCGAAACGGCACATTCGCGACTACCCGCGGAACGACGGTCGAGGAGCTGGGCCGCGCACTGACCGGCAATCTCGATAACATCATAATGAAGTCGCTAAGCAAGGCGCCGTCAGAGCGGTACGAATCGGTCAATGCAATGTCCGAAGATATTGGCCGGCATCTTCGCGGGCAGGAAGTAACCGCGGACGCCTTCGACGTGAACATACCGGCAGCGGTATTTCAACATCTGACGCCGGCTGCAAACAGCCGCGCGCTTGCGATACTTCCCTTTCGGTTCTTGAACCTTTCTCCGTCCGGCGAGGCTGAGGATAAATTCCTTGGGCTGGGATTGGCGGACGCGCTTATTTCCCGTTTAAGCAAGGTGCGGCGATTTGTCGTGCGGCCTACAAGCTCGATCCTTTCGTTTGCAGCCGAATACGCCGATCCGATCAGGGCGGGACACGAGCTAAAGGTCGATTACATTCTCGACGGCAATATAAAAAAGGCTCAGGACCGTTTGCGGGTGACGGTACAGCTGCTCAACGTCGCCGATAACGCAGCCGTTTGGGCCGCGTCCATAGACGAGGTCGTGTCTGACGTCTTTGCTCTCGAGGACACGTTGTCGAACAAGCTGATAGAGGTGCTTTTGCCGCAGCTTTCAGGCAGCGAGCTTGCGGACTATGCCAAGCGCGGAACCGACGTTCCCGAGGCTTTCGAGCATTACCTGCGTGGCCGTTATCATTTCAATACATTTACGGAAGAAGGCTTGGCAAAAGCATTTGTATCGTTTCACAGTGCAATTGCGGCCGACCCTGATTACGCACATGCCTATTGCGGCATTGCGGATTACTATAACTGGCTCGGGATCATCGGCGTTCTGCCGCCGCAGGAATGTTTTCAACCCGCCATTGAGGCAGCCTCAAAAGCCATCGAACTGGACGATGAACTGTCCGACGGGCACGCAAGTCTCGGTTTTTCATTGCACGCCGGAAACTACGACTGGAAAGGCGCCGAACATCACCTGCGGCGAGCTATAGAATTAAACCCCGGAAATGCAAATGCGTACGTCTGGTACTCGATCGTTCTTTACACGGAGGGGCGGTTTACCGACGGGCTTGAATTTGCTCGGCGTAGCCTCGATCTCGATCCCTTGACTCCGTTTAACCATCACAACGTCGGATGGGGAATGTATTATGCGCGGCGATTTGACGACGCGATCGCTCAATACCGCAAGGTCGTTTCGGATTTTCCCGATTATGGATTCGGCTATTACGGTCTTAGCAAAATTCACCGTTTTACCGGCGAGACCGCATTGGCGATTCAGGAGAGCAATAAAGCAAAGCAGTTGATGGGCGACAGCGTCTTTTCGCTGCTCGCCGAAGCCGAATGCTATGCCGCCGACGGCCGCCGCAAAGATGCTGAACGAATGCTGCACGACCTGGAAGCCTCCGCAGCAAACCGATATGTTTCACCGTACCAGTTGTCCTTGGTCTACTGTTATTTGGGAGATGTTGAAAAAGCCTATGAATATCTCGAAAAAGCGGAAGAGATAAAAGAAGCATGGCTCAACTGGATGGGTGTCGAGCCGGCGTTCGACATATTACGAACCGATCGCAGATTCAATGAGATCTGGCAGCCCATAGCATATCCCGATTCGTCGGGTGTTCCGTCAGACCGCGAATCGCGGTCAACAGGGTTTATCGAAAGCAGCACACAGATCGCAGCGGCGGCACGAGCTAACGAACACCTGCACAATCTGACCACGCTTGTCATCGACACAAGCGAAAAAACGGATGATGGATTACCGTCAACGGAGCCTGGCTTTTTTGCGTCGAATTATATAAAGATCGCTGCCGGATTGTTGGCGGTGATTCTCATCGGCGGCGTGCTCACATGGTATCGTTTCAGCCCGACGGCCGGTACGGGAACCACACAAAATTTAGCATTTCGCGATCCGTCGATAATTGTGTTGCCGTTCAAGAGCGACGACGGATCGAATGACGAAATTGGTGTCGGTTTGGCCGACGCTCTGACAAACAAACTTGGCAATATCAAATCGCTGCAGATGATCTCAGCAAGCTCTGGACGAGCAATGGCAACGTCCGATCTGTCCGAGATCGGTCGCGACCTGGACGCGGCGTTTGTACTTCGCGGAACGATTCACCGTGAAGGCGACAGAGCGAGTTTGAACGCCGAGCTTGTACGGACGTCGGATAACACCCCGCTGTGGTCCGAGGCATTTGCCGCGCCGGATGGAAACCTGTTTGGGTTGCAAACACAGGTTGCCGAAAAGCTGTGGACGTCGCTCGGCATCGAACCGCTGCCGCTTGAACGCCAGCAGGTTCTGAAAAGTTATACAAGCAGTAATTCTGCGTACCAGTTTTATCTTGTCGGGCGATATCAGATGAGCAGCCGAACACCGGACGACCTGAGAAAAGCGATCGGCACTTTCGAAAAATCGATCAACGAAGACGCGAATTTTGCGCTTCCTTATGTTGGTACGGCGGATGCGTATGCTTTGCTGCGTTTGTACGATGTTGAGCCGCCGCCGAACGCATACCCGAAAGCACAGGAGAATGCGTTAAAAGCGCTCGCCATCGACGACAACCTTGCCGAAGCTCACGCAACGCTTGGATATTTAAAGTTTTATCACGAGCGTGACCGCAAAGGCTCCGAACTCGAATTTCGACGCGCGATACAGGCCAACCCATCGTACGCACAGGCTCATCATTGGTTTGCTCTCGCATTGATCGGAATGAATCGTCCTGTCGAGGCGATCACCGAGGCGGAATCTGCTCAACGTCTGGATCCGCGATCTCTGGCGATAAAGGCAGCGACCGGAATGGCATATTTCTTTAGCGGCCATTACGACCAAACCATCGACGAATGCAACAAGGCACTCGCCGTTGACGACAGTTTCATTCCAGCCAATAAGGTAAAACGCTGGGCCTACACGGCGATGAATGACACGGCCGCAGCGCACGAATCATTCAGAAAGGAAATGAGTTACAGCGGCGGGAGTCTTTCCGACCCGGGCTGGCGCGTTATCGAGGTGCAGCTTACAGGTCCGAATGACGACCGCCAGGCTGCGTTGGAACGGCTCAACCAAGCCGTCGCCGACCCGATCGTCAGCCGCAACCATTTTGCCTTCGCTTATGAGGTAGCACTCGGTTACAACGCCCTTAATGAAACGGAAAAGGCTCTCGACTGGCTCGAAAAAGCCGACTCCGCACGCTCGCACGGAATGAATTTTCTCGAAGTCGATCCGCGATTGGCTAACCTGCACAATGAACCGCGATTTATTCGGCTTGTGAAGTTGTTAAATTCATAAATGGCGGGGACGATTTTTGCATTTTGCTTGGGAAAGAGCTCTTCCTGACCTGAAATATTTGTTATCCGAAAACCGTTGTCCAAGTTGATCGTGAATCGAACCGATGAGCTTAAAAGTTGATAGCCAGGAAGGCGGGGTCGTTCCCGCTGCTTTTAGTCTCGAATTTAGTTGACCTCTCAACTTTTCTAATGGCAAAATAACCCTGCAAATTCTCGACATTTTAAATCCCGGATGACGTTTGACGTAGAGAACCCGAATGATCCCATAATCGGCCGCCGCATAGGTGTTTATCTTCTCCATGAGGAGGTTGGCCGGGGCGGCATGGGCGCTGTTTATCGCGCCGAGCGAGCCGACGGTGAATTTCGCCAGACGGTCGCTGTAAAGCTCATCAAACGCGGAATGGACACCGATCTTATCCTCAAACGGTTCCGCCGCGAACGTCAAATCCTTGCGGCGCTAAATCATCCGAACATCGCATATTTTCTCGGCGGCGGTTCCACCGATGACGGCCTGCCATATTTCGTAATGGAATACATTGAGGGGCTGCCGCTTTACGGATATTGTGATGAAAAACGGCTTACGACCTCGCAGCGGCTCAAGATCTTTCGCGAGATATGCTTTGCCGTCAACGCCGCACATCAATTAAAGGTGATCCACCGCGACCTGAAACCGTCGAACGTAATGGTCAAAAGAGACGGTAAGCCAAAGCTGCTCGATTTCGGCATTGCAAAGGTGCTGGATCCCGATCTGATGGCGACTGACATCGAGCCGACCGCAACGCAAATGCGTGCAATGACGCCCGAATACGCGTCGCCGGAACAGATCAGCGGTGACGACGTTGACCGAGCGTCGGATATTTATTCGCTGGGCGTGATCTTGTACGAATTGCTCACCGGACATCGTCCATACAGTTTGCAACGACGCGTTCCCGATGAGGCAGCGCGGATCATTCGTGAAGAGGAACCGACAAACCCCAGCGGCAGTCTGACACGCGACGAAAACCTGCTGCCTACCGGCTCCAGTGACGAACCCACTCTTAATGCGATTCTGCAATCGCGAAATGCGTCGCTCGAGTCCCTTCGCCGGGAGCTGACAGGCGATCTAGACCGCATTGTTCTAAAAACCCTTCGCAAAAAGCCGTCCGAGCGTTATCAAACCGCTGCCGAGCTCGCGAACGACATAACGAATTATCTCGAATCAAAGCCCGTCAATGCCGAATTTTTCGTGTCAATGCGAAACATTCCCCGTGCGGTTTCGCGAAACGATTTTTCGGTTGCCGTACTGCCTTTTAAGATGTTAAGCAGATCGGCAACGGGTGACACGGGTGACGAATTTTTAGGGATCGGGTTGGCGGATGCTTTGATCTCGCGTCTCAGCGGCGTCCAGCGGCTCGTCGTCAGGCCGACCAGCTCGGTTTTACCGTTTGCTGAAGCGGATCCGTTCGAGGCCGGCAAGGGCTTGGGAGTCGACTTCGTGGTTGACGGAAACATCCGCATCGCCGGCGAAAGGATGCGCGTTTCGGTCCAGCTGCTGAATGTCAGCGAAAATTCCACACAGTGGGCCAAGGCTTTTGACCACTGCCAAACGGACGTTTTAGATTTTGAAAATACCGTTTCGGAACAAGTTGCGGCCTCGGTCCTTCCGCAGCTTACCGCGGAAGAAAAACGGCGCCTCGAGGAACGTTCGACCCGTAAGCCGGAGGCATACAAAGCATACCTGCGCGGCCGCTATTTCTTAAGCAGATTCAGCGGCGAGCACCTTCAAAAAGCACTTGGCGAATTTAATCATGCAATCGAGATCGACCCCGATTTTTCATTGCCTTATGTCGGACTGGCCGATCTTTACAATTGGGCTTGCGTTTTTGGCGATCTCCCGTCGCACGAAGGTTTTCCGAAAGCAAAAGAAGCGGCGCGACGAGCTATCGAGATCGATCCGGCGTTTGGAGAAGCTTATGCCGTTCTCGCATTTTCGACGCTTCTTTATGATTGGAACTGGCCCGACGCTGAATTTCTGGTCAAACGTGCATTGGAACTAAACCCGAATAACCCGTTCGCTCACGAGTGCTATTCCAATCTGTTGTGCAGCCAGGGGCAATTTGACGAGGCGATGATCGAGATCGACAAAGCCGAAGCACTCGACCCGGTCGCGCCGCGCTCGATATTGATGACGGCGTGGTGCAATTATCAAGCGGGTAATTTTAAAAAAGCAGTAGAAAAGGCACGAAAAGCACGCGAAATGCAGGACCGCTTCCCGCAGGCGCTGTTGCATCTGGGCAACGCGTTAACGCAAGCCGGTGAAACGTCGGAAGCAGTTGAGGTTCTCAAAAGAAGCTGCGATCTGTGGCCCGATAATGGAATGCCGCGATATATGCTGTGTCACGCGCTTGCGGCAAACGGACAGCTTGATGATGCGCGTAAGGTGCTCGACAGCATGCTTGAATACGAAAGTCAGAACTATTTCAAGCCCTACTATATCGCGATGGCTTATGTGGCTGTCGGCGATCACGACAAGGCATTCGAATGGTTTGAGAGATCGGTCGAAGGACGGAACGAGTTTTTGATCTGGTTCGGCACCGAGCCAAAGTTGGAGTCGCTGCGCGCCGATCCGCGATGGCTGTCCATTTTAAAGCGAACTAATAACCGAATCCCGTTCTGCGATTTATGCCCGGCACCTGAATCAGTCATGATGGCCGATCGCGAAAAATCTGTCGCCGTTTTGCCATTTAAACTCATTGGCGTTCACAACACGGGCGATATAGATAACGAATACCTGAGTATCGGGCTTGCCGATGCGCTGACGATGCGGCTTTCGAACGTTCGCCGTTTCCTTGTGCGGCCGACAAGCTCCGTCTTACCTTTTGGAAAAACAGTCGATCCATTCGCGGCGGGCCGACAGCTTGGTGTGGATTACATTGTCGATGGCAACATTCGCCACGTAAGCGGACGGATGCGGGTAACTGCCCAATTACTTGACGTTAACCAGAGCGGAACGCTGTGGGCGGCGAGCTTTGACGAGAATTTTTCGGACGTGCTGCAAATGGAAGATTCGATCTCGGAAAAAGTCGCCAAAAACCTTGTTCCGCGACTGTCAGGCGAAGAGGAGCAACGGCTGGCAAAACGCGGGACCGAAAAGATCGCGGCACACGACTCCTACCTGCAGGGACGCTATTTCTGGAACCAATTTACGCCGGATGCCTTTCCAAAGGCATTGGCCTTTTTTACCAAAGCCGTCGAGATCGATCCAAACTATGCACTTGCCTATACGGGCATTGCAAATTTTTACACTTGGTCCTGCATTTACGGCTTGATCTCGCCGTCGGACGCATTTCCAAAGATCTATGCGGCCGCAAAAAAAGCACTTGAGATCGACGATACGCTCGCCGAACCGCATGGGTCGATAGGACTTTACTATCAGAATACCTGGGATTGGGACGCCGCAATTTCAAGCTATAAACGTGGCATCGAATTGGATCCTAACTACTCGCTAACACACGAATGGTATTCGGCATCGCTTGTCGGAATGGGCCGATTTGAGGAAGGTATTCGAGAGATCATTCTTGCAGAAAGCCTCGATCCGCTATCACTGCGAGCAAAGGTCCTGACTGCATGGACCACATATCAGGCGGGTGATTTGGCGTTTTCAGCGGCAAAGGCACGAGAGATCGTCGAGCTCGACCCGGCGTTTTTGCAGGGTTATTTGCAGCTTGCGAACGTGCTGTTGGAAAGAGGACAGCCCGAAGAAGCTTTGAATGCAAGCACAGAGGCAAACCGCCTGTCGTCGGGTTCGGACCTGATTTTGTATGTCCATTGTTTTGCTCTGGCGGCAAACGGCCGAATTAATGAAGCGCGTGCGGTGTTGGACGAATTAAAAAACCGCGAACACCAGCGATATGTCGTACCATATTTCATTGCAATGTGCTGCGCCGCGGTTGGCGAGATCGAGGAGGCGTTTCGCTATTTTGAGTTAGCATTTGACGAGCATAGCCCGTGGATAATCTGGTTTGGCACTGAACCGAAATTGGAGTCAATTCGTAACGATGCTCGATTTATCGAACTGCTGCGGCGATACAACAATCCAATTGTCGAACACTTTATAAAATAAAAAACGGCCTTTTCGACCGTCTTTTTTCCGCCTTCCGAGCGTTCCCCTTGTCCGTTTGAACCTTGATCGAATACCCCCCTGAGATCCTTCCCAACCTATAACGCGAAAACCGCGCTGAAAACGTATCACGCGGGGCGCAGTATAAGAATACAAACGCTGCGTATCGATTCAGCGCAGGCAGACGAGGCGGTGCTGTCATTGCTTGAGTTATGGGGCTGGCATACGGCTTGCGCGCTGGTCAATTCCGACGATGACGGATGTCTTGATCACCGAAGAAATTCAACACGAAAAGGAGTAAATGAAATATGTTAGCCACAGAAATACTAACACAGCAGCATCACGATGCACTGGACCTGATAGACGAGCTCGGGGCTGCGAGTGATGGCGAAACTGCATCGTACGACACCATCTTTAGAAGGCTGGAAGATGCGTTATTACTGCATATGCGAGAAGAAGAAGAAATATATTACCCAGCGCTTGCCAAGCGCGAGGAGTTCAGCGATGTGCTGTCGTATTCCATCCCGGAACATGAGGCGGTACGCCAATTTCTGGCGCAGCTTGAGCCGATGTCGCCGAGCGACGACGCGTTCCAGGATACCCTGGCAGACATGCGCGCCGCGATCGAAGACCATGCAGACAACGAAGAGGAGGACGTGTTTCCGAAATCGATCGAGGTACTCGGCGAGGACCGAATCAACGAGCTAGGCAAGGAAATAGAAAACATGAAAAACGCAGTGAACAAGCGCAAAACCGCGACGCCATAGGTCTTCGGCGCCGTGCAGATGAACCGGGCGCTTCGGGGGCAAAAACCCGGTTCATCACTTTAACCGATGAGTTAACAATGACGATCTCTTGTTATCATATTTCTGTTTATAAAGCTGTAAAATATCGTTCTTTACGCCAAACAAAATAAAATTATTGTTTCCCGAAATATTGCCGGTATTGTCACTAACCCGTTTTAATAATATTCCCCAATGAAAAAGATCTTAATTGCAGGCGCCACCGGGTATCTCGGACATTTTGTAACGCAGGCATTTAAAATGAACAATTATTATACAAAAGTGCTTGTTCGTAATCCTGAAAAATTTCGTAAAGAAAAAATAAATGCCGATGAAGTTATTTCAGCGGAGATCACCCAACCTGAAACGTTAGTTAATGTTTGTAATGATGTTGATACTGTTTTTTCTTCGGTAGGTATCACCAGGCAGAAAGAAGGCTTTACTTATATGGATGTAGATTTTCAGGGTAATAAGAACCTGTTGGAGGAAGCCGTTAAAAGCAAGGTTAAAAAATTCATTTATGTTTCAGTTTTAAATGGGGACCGGTTCAAAACTTTAAAGATTTGCGCAGCAAAAGAAAAATTTGTGGAGGTATTAAAAAAATCCGGTTTGGATCATACGGTTATTCGACCCAATGGATATTTTTCCGATATGGGAGAATATCTCAATATGGCGAAAAGGGGGAGTGTTTATATTATCGGTAATGGGGAAAATAGGATCAATCCCATAAGCGGCGAAGACCTGGCCAGCTTTTGCGTAGAAAATATCGATACCGATGAAAAAGAAATCAATGTAGGCGGCCCACACGTTTTTAATCATAATGAAATCGCCGCTCTGGCGTTTAGCGTTTGTAATAAACCTCCGGTTATCCGGCATATTCCTTATTGGCTGGTAAAGTGCAGCCTCGGAATCATGCGCACATTTACGAGCGTCAAGGTTTACGGACCGTTTGAATTTGCGGCGACCATTCTTTCGAACGATATGATCGCACCGGCTTACGGCAATCATAAACTCCGCGATTATTTTGAATCAATAAGGTATTCGATCGAGTCTGAGACTGAAAAATAATATCGTCGGCGGTAGACGATCGTAGTTGGAGCGCCCGGCATTTTCTGTTAATCTTGACGATTGCATTTATGAGCAGGCGCATCGTAGATAGCTATAGAAAAAAACTGGCGGGCGAAGAGGGCTTTGTCGTGAAGCGCGAAGCTGCGCTGCGGATCGCGCTTTGTTACCCGAACTCGCATAGCATCGGGATGGCGAATCTTGGGCTGCATACGATGTATGAGCTGTTCAATAGTATCCCTGAGGTGCTTTGCGAGCGCGTCTTTCTGCCGGACGGGCCGGACCTTGCGGAATATGAGCGGTCGCGAACGCCGCTGCTTTCGCTGGAGTCGCAAAGGCCTGTGAGGGATTTTGACGCCGTCGCGTTCTCGATCTCATTCGAGACCGATTATCTGAACATGGCAAGAATGCTGCAGCTTTCGGGCATTCCGGTCTGGTCAAAGGACAGAAATCATTTTCACCCGCTTGTCATCATGGGCGGAGCGGCATCGTTTTTGAACCCGGAGCCGATCGCCGATTTTACGGATGTTATTGCAGTCGGCGAAGGCGAGATACTCGCGTTCCAGCTTGTCGATGCGATCCTCGAAAACGAATCGAAGGAAGATATTCTGCTAAACCTTGCGCGGATCGGGCGCGGGTTCTATGTGCCGTCGCTCTATGACGTTATCTATAACGACGATGGGACGATCTTCGATTACCTGCCGAAGACCGACGGTGTGCCGCGACGTGTTGGGCGAGCGCTGGCTGCCGTCAATCCAAAAGAGGGCACGCTGAGGCGCGCGCTCAAACGCGGCGAGGACGAACTTGCCGAGTTTCTAAAGAATCAGGATATTTTCTGTCCGTCAACGTCGGTTTGGTCGCCTGAGGCAGAGATGGGCGACCGTTTGCTGGTCGAGATCTCGCGCGGGTGCTCGCAGGGCTGCCGTTTTTGCTGGGCGGGTTATAACTATTACCCGCCGCGTGTGGTGCCCGCTAAGGACATTTTGGCAAAGGCCCGCGCGTGGCGCTCGAAAACGAATAAGATCGGGTTGGTTTCGACGGCAGTTTGCGATCACCCGGAAATTTCGACGATATTGCGCGAGCTTCGCGCGATGGATTATCGCATTTCGGTTTCCAGCCTGCGGCTCGATCAGATATCGGACGAGTTGCTCGACGCGTTGGTCGAATCGAAGGACCAGCAGATAGCCGTTGCACCCGAAACGGGTTCCGACCGTCTGCGGCGCGTGATAAACAAAAACCTGACGAACGATGAAATAGTCGATATTTGCGGAGCGGTTTTCGACCGCGGAATGCTGACCATCAAGCTTTACATGATGGTTGGTTTGCCGACCGAAACACAGGATGATCTCGACGAAATATTCGTGCTGGTCGAGCGGATAAAGAACCGGATGCTTGAAGCAGGAAGGAAATTTGGCCGCGCCGGTAAGATCATTCCGTCGCTGAACGGCTTTGTGCCGAAACCGAACACACCGCTGCAATGGGACGGTATCTGCGATGAAAAGGAACTAAAACGACGGATCAAATATGTCTGCAAGGGACTAGCTCGAATACCGAACGTCGATGTCCGCTTTATGTCGGCCCGCATTGCGCACGAACAAGCGTTGTTCTCATCTGGCGACCGCACCGTTGCAGCGATCATCGACCGCGCCGCGACGTTAAGAGGCGACATCGGCCGAGCGTTGCGCGAAACCGGCGTTGATCCGGCGTTTTACATTTCGCGAAACCGCGAGTATGGCGAGTTTCTGCCGTGGTCGATCATCGATACAGGGCTCTCGTTCGAATTTCTCAGATCGGAACACGAAAAATCACAGGCGTCGCTTTCAAGCCTTCCTTGTCCGGCGGTCGAAAAATGTACGACTTGCGGAGTGTGCCCCTCGACATGGCTTGCCGACGCGCCCGACGGCCTGATACAAATACAGCCGCTCAAAGTGCGTAACGCTTTGGCGGCTGTATAAAGATTTTCTATTTACTTGCTTAATTTTCCTTTGTCAAAAATCCTACGGGCTGTGCTGTGTAGTCAAACTGATAGTTGTAACTGTATAGGCCGAACGGAAGCATCGCGACCGGTTTTGAATACGTAACATGCGCCGTGATGACGCCGCCATTGGCCTGTTTGACATCCATCAATGCGTCGTCCGGCACATCGTAATCGTGTGCGGCCTTTTTTATTCTGGCGATAACGCTGTCAACGGGTTTTATCCCATGCGGCGTGGCAAGGCCGTTGACGACCGCCGTCTGCATTTCCTGTTTGAAACTCTCGCCGTCGTACGCGACCGGCACGAAATTGATACCGGCATGCGCCGCGAGCGCGAGCGCGAATATTACTAGAAATGCCTTTGTACCGGCGCTGCCGCGCTCGGAAGGGCGATCTTTTTCGAGTCTTTTCATAGTTGTTAAAACTCCCTCAACTAAAAATTTTCCCGGTAATCGATTATTGCGAAATGGCTCTAAGGCTTTGCTTGATGGCGGAGATCGGAACCTGGCTGCCCGGTACAATAACGGGTCTTCCGATTCCTTCTAACAAGATCCATTGAGGCTGGCGTCCAACTACCTTTTTGTCGAACTGAAACGCCTCTACGATTTTCTGCGGGTCGATATTGTCTATGGTCGGCAGCCTTCCGGCCATGCGCACAACATCGCACAACAAGTTTAATTCATATTGATCACAAATATCAAGTTTTTTTGAAAGATGTGCCGCAAACAGGATTCCCCAGCCGACAGCCTCGCCGTGCTTGAAATAGCGATAATTCGTTACTTTTTCCAGCGCGTGGCCAAGAGTGTGGCCGAAATTGAGAATTTTTCGCGATTTCGGATCCGTACGGGTGATGTCTTCAGTTTCGTCACCGGCGACGATCGAGGCTTTAAACGCGATCTGGTCTTTTATCAGTCCGGAAAAGTGATCAGGCTCTATATCCCTACGTGAGAGCAGTTTAGCGGTTTTATCAAATAGTTTCGGGCCGGAGAGCGCGGCTTGTTTCACGGCCTCGCAAAACCCGGCGGTCAGTTCCCTTTTCGGAAGGGTGCGGAGCGTTTCGACATCGACAACAACGCGTGACGGACGGTGAAACGAGCCGACAAGATTTTTTCCGAACGACGAATTTACGCCGGTTTTGCCGCCAACGGACGAATCGATCATCGAAAGCAGTGTCGTCGGAACCTGCAGAAACGAAATCCCGCGAAGATATACCGCCGCCGCAAAACCCGTAAGATCGCCGACCACGCCGCCGCCTAAAGCGACAATGGCGTCGGTACGCGTCAGTTTCGATTCGCTGAAAAAAGCCAAAGCCTTTTCGAGCGAACGAAAATTTTTGAATCGCTCGCCGTCTCCGATAAGACAAACGGAAGTTTCAAACCCGGCGCGTTTCAAATTTTTTTGGACTCGCCCCCCGTATAGGCCGAATACCTTTTTGTTGGAAACGATCACGATCTTTCGCGTAGCATCGCCCAAGACCGACCGAGCCGATTCGCCGATGCCTTCGAGCAGGCCGCTCCCTATCTCAACCATATAATGCGAAGCGGTTTCGCGGTGGTTGACGCGCACGCCATTTTTCATGGGTTCTATCATCACATTGCGAGATTATTTGAGATAAAAGGATTTTTCAAATCGCGTAGGACCTGCGGGCATAATTAAAGCAGGTGAAGCAACGTGGAAGCGTACCGCACCTGCCAATTTGCAATAACCGTCCTCACCCCGGCTATCGCACAAAACGGATGAAATGTGATCATTTCAATGTTTGCTATCATACATTTAACCAGGTTGTTTGGCAAGGTCTAGCCGAGATTTGCGGTGATCACGTCGGCGAGTCTATTGGCTTTTTCCTCGATCTCGGCCTGGTCTTTGCCTTCGATCATAACGCGGGCGACGTTTTCGGTGCCCGAATATCTGAGCAGCAGACGGCCTGTGCCGTCGAG
>Ga0068853_100002766_pt1 | contig 13247 bp, 12 predicted proteins | sample KBSCornC32_FD_65655 | JGI IMG/M metagenome (GOLD analysis project Ga0068853, IMG submission 65655) | Corn rhizosphere microbial communities from Kellogg Biological Station, Michigan, USA - KBS Corn C3-2 | ecosystem: Host-associated > Plants > Roots > Rhizosphere > Soil ... | reverse complement strand
GGCGATCCGTGCATTGCCGAAGAATCTAACGGGGAAGTGGTACATCGGCCCGCTCCCGCTCCCAGCGCTCAAGGGATCGTGGCGGTAAGCCGATTACGGGACCATGCCCCGCCTCCGCCTGCTGCTGCTGCTCCTTCTCGCAATCCTCGTCGCGTCCCAGGCGGCACATGCCCTCGCCGACGCCGAAGATCCCGGCTTGCCCCTCAACGTCGTGATCCAGGTGGGCGGAGAAGAAGACGAAGGGGAAGGCGAAGCGGAAGGCGAATGCACCGAAAGCGAAGACGAAGAAGCCGAGGAAGCGGAAGAAGAATGCGAAGCCGAAGCTGAAGACGCGGGTTTCTCGCCTTCCGACGACTGCTATCTGCGCACCGCCACGGCACGCGTGGTCGCCTACCCGGACCGGGAGACGATGCGCCTGACCCTCGGGTACACGACCTATGCCCCGGCTGCGGCAACTGTCGAGTACGGCGCCAACAAGGACCCTCACCTGGGTGCGGTCCACCGCCGCTTGGGCCGCAGCGGCGTGCTCCGGCTCAGCAAGCACCTCACCGGGGGGCAGATGACCAGAGTCGAGAGGTCGGGACGCTTCACCGTGACCGTCGATGTGCCGGAAGCCCCCCAGGCCTGCCAGCGCTTCGAGGTCCAGCGGCTGCGGGTCGCCCAGAGCAGCCGGGCGCGCGTCACCTGGGCCGAGGCTCGCTAACCCCGCGAGGGAAGCGTCCCCTCGAGCCAGCGCCGAGCCGCGGTCAGGTGCGCCGGTTCGATCTGGTGCCCGAGCTCTGACTCGTGGTACTCGACGGCCAGTCCCCCCTCGTCGAGCAGCTGCCGCGCCCGTTCGGCGAACTCGATCCCGATCACCGGATCGCGACTGCCATGTGAGATGAAGGCCTTGGTACCGGCACGGTCGTCGAAGCTGGGCGTCCAGGCCTCGACCGTCGGCACGAAGCCGCTGAAGGCAAGGATCCCAGCAACCGCCGGCCGCTCCGCGCTCAGCGCCATCGCGTAGCTCATCACCGCGCCCATCGAAAAGCCGCCGAGCACTGTACGCGTCGGATCGACCTCGGTCTCTGCCCAAAGCCCATCGTGCAGCTCGGCCAGCGCCTCCCGGGCCGCCTGGAACGTCTCCGGGTCCGGATAGCCGACCCTCGGCACCAGGTACCAGTGGTACCCGGGCGCGCCTGGCAGCGCCAGCGGCGCCCGCGGCGTGACGACCCGCAGCCGCCGTTCGGGATCGAGCAGATCGGCGAGCCCCAGCAGATCGCGCTCGTCGGTGCCCCGGCCGTGATGGAGCACCAGCAGCCCCTCCGGCTCCACCGCAGCAGGGCGCTCCAGGTATACGAGCGAGCCGGCGATCGGCCTAGCTCGCCGCCGAGGCGGCGGTTTTGTTGAGGTAGTCGCGGATGAAGTCGTCGAGGTCGCCATCGAGCACCCGCTGGGCGTCGCCGGCCTCGTGACCGGTGCGGTGGTCCTTGACCCGCTGATCGGGATGGAGGAAGTAGCTGCGGATCTGGGAGCCCCAGGCCACGTCCTTCACCTCACCACGCTCCTTGGCCAGCTGCTCAGCCCGTTTGCGCTCCTCCAGCTCGATCAGCTTCGAACGCAGGAACTGCATCGCGACCGCCTTGTTCTGGGTCTGCGAGCGCTCGTTCTGGCACTGCACGACGACACCGGTCGGGATGTGGGTGATGCGCACGGCTGAGTCGGTCTTGTTGACGTGCTGGCCGCCGGCCCCCGAAGCACGGTAGGTGTCGATCCGCAGGTCGGCGTCGTCGATCTCGATATCGACGCTTTCGTCGACCAGCGGGCCTACGTCGAGCTGGGCGAAGCTGGTGTGGCGCCGGGCGGAGGAGTCGAAGGGGGAGATCCGCACCAGGCGGTGGACGCCGCGCTCGGCCGCAAAGAGCCCGTATGCATTCTCGCCTCGGGCGATGAAGGTGGCAGACTTGAGGCCCGCCTCCTCCCCCGGCGAGGCCTCCTTCATCTCGACCTCGAAACCGCGGCGCTCGGCCCAGCGCAGATACATGCGCAGCAGCATCTCGGCCCAATCCTGGGAGTCGGTGCCGCCAGCCCCCGCGTGCACGGTGACCACGGCGTCGCCAGCGTCGTAGGAACCGCTGAACAGTCGCGCCTCTTCCAGCTCGTCGAGCCGCCGCTCGACCGAGGCCAGCTGGGTCGCCAGCTCGCTCGCCATCTCCTCGTCCTCGACCGCCAACTCGGCCAGCTCGTCGAGGTCGCCGGCCTCCGACTCGAGCTGGCGGAACGTCTTCAGCCTGCGTTGCGCCCGCGCGTGCGCAGCCGAGGTGCGGGCCGCTGCCTCCTGGTCGTCCCAGAAGCCGGGGCGTTGCATCTCGTCTTCAAGCCGCCTGGCCTCTGCTTCGAGCGAAGCCGGGTCAAAGGTAGTCCGAGAGCAGGGACAGCTGCTCGCGGATCTCGGCCAGCCGCGCGGGCACGGAGTCGGTCTGCGCGGCCTCGGCCATGCCCACAGGTTATTGGACGCTACTGCGGAGCCCGAGCGCTGATGATCCAGGTCGAGGCTGGCGCGTAGACGCCGTCGGGACCGTCCAGGTCGGCCAGGGCGTCGCGCAGCTCGGCCGCGATCTTCGGCTTGATCTCCTCGATCCGGTCTTCCCAGAGGCGCAGCACCTCGCCGGCGGGGCCCAGCGCCATATTGAACTCGACCGCGTGATCGAGGTCCCTGCCGATCTTCAGCGGTAGGTCGCAGCGCTGGAAGCAGACCTCCTCGAAGCCGGCGATCTTGAACTGCTCGCTGACCGTGTCGGCATCGGCCATCGAGAACGGCCCCGGCCCGCAGGTCGGCTGATCGCTCTCCTCCGGGCGATCGAGGTACTGCGCGACGACCGCTTCGGCCCGGCTGACCCACTGGTTGTCGAGCTTGCGCCGCCAGACCACGGCGCAAATTGCGCCTCCCGGCGAGAGCGCCTGGCGGACGTTGCGCAGGGCCTGCACCGGGTTGGCGAAGAACATGATCCCCATCCGCGAGAAGGCGTAGTCGAAGCTCTCCTCGAACTCCGTCACCTGCACGTCGCCGACCGCGAAACGGACGTTGGCGGCGCCGGTCTCCTCCGCCTCCTTGCGGGCCAGCTCGATGAACGGCTCCGAGACGTCCACGCCCAGTGCATCGCCGTCGGCGCCGACCAGCTCGGCCAGCCGCTGAGTCGTGTCGCCGAAGCCGCAGCCAAGGTCGACGACGCGGTCGCCGGGCCGCGGCGGGTGGGCCGCCATCGCCGCGTCGCCGTGCGCACCAAGGCCGCCGGCGACGAGGTCGCGGTAGCGCACGAAGCGCTCGAACAGCGGCCCGCTCCAGGCCTCAGTCGCCTCGCGATTCTCGGCCGCCGGGGTTCCCATCGCCCCCATGGTACGCCTGCCACGCCGCCTCGCGGTCATCGAGGGGACGCCAGCTGCGGATCCTGTGCTCGTGCAGCTCGAAAAGCCAAGCCATCTCGTCCTCCCCGGCCGGCGAGCCGTCCTCGGCCCACCGCCAGACGCGCTTGATCAAAGCAAGTGCCCTCCCCCCACCCGACTCGGTGTCGTCCTCGAAGAGCTCCTCCACCACGATCGTCTGCTGCACCCCACCCGGGGGCCGCGTGGCCCAAATCCGCGCCGCATCCCGCCCCTTGCGCAACCCCCTCCCGGAGTGCAGCTCAACCTCCGTATCGAGAGTGCTCACGAACGCATCGAGATCCCTCTCGTTGAAAGCTCGGACGAACTCACGAACGGCGTCGTGGCTCAAGGCGAATTACGCACCGTGGCACTTCTTGTACTTCTTGCCCGACCCACACCAGCAGGGATCGTTGCGGCCGATGTTCTCGTGCTCGCTCTTGACCACCGTCTCGATCACCTCGGAGCCGCCGTTGCCGGCAGCCGTCCCGGCCCCGACTTCGATCGGACCGGCGCCAGCTGCGACCTGCTGCAGCGCCGACGGCTGGGCGTCGGGCGTGCCGCCGGAGTAGGAGAGCGCGGCCGGGGCGTTGCCCCCGTTGGGGCCGAACGCCTGCTGTGCCTGGGCCGGATTGACCTCGACCTCGACGTGGAAGATCAGTTTGCTGAACTCCTCCCAGATCGAGTGCATCAGCTCCTCGAACATGCCGAAGCCCTCGTTCTTGTAGGCGACGAGCGGATCGATCTGGGCGAAGCCGCGCAGGTGGATGCCCTCGCGCAGGTAGTCCATGTCGTAGAGGTGTTCGCGCCAGCGGTTGTCGATCACCTGCAGGAGGATCGAGCGCTCCAGGTAGCGCATCAGCTCCTCGCCGAAGAGGCTTTCACGTTCGTCGTAGGCGTTCATCGCGTCGTCGTCGAGCTCGTCCTTGAGCTTCTCGCGGTCGACCGACTCGGGAGCCAGCGAGCCAACCTCGACGCTGACCGGCCAGATCTGAAGGAGCTGCGTCTCCATCTCCGCCATGTCCCAGTCCTCGAGCACGTCGCCGGGGGTGTACTCGTCCACCAGCCGCTCGATCACGCCCTCCATCTCGTCGCGGGCGATCTCGGACATGTCGCGGCCCTCGAGGATCTCGCGGCGATATTTGTAGACGATGCGGCGCTGCTCGTTCATCACGTCGTCGTACTCGAGCACGCGTTTGCGGATCAGGAAGTTCTGCTCCTCGACCTTCTTCTGAGCGTTCTCCACCGTCTTGGTCAGCATGCCCGCTTCAAGCGGCATTTCCTCGCCCTCGTCGTCGACCGGTCCGAGGCGGTCGAGGATCTTGTAGATGCGGTCGCCGGCGAAGAGGCGGATCACGTCGTCTTCGGCGGATAGGAAGAAGCGAGTTTCGCCCGGGTCGCCCTGACGCCCGGAGCGGCCGCGCAGCTGGTTGTCGATGCGGCGCGACTCGTGGCGCTCCGTACCGCAGATGTAGAGACCGCCCAGGGCGCGGACTTCCTCGGCCTCCGCGGCGCAGAGCGGCTCCAGCTCAGCCACCTTCGCGGCGAGCGCCTCCTCATAGCCCTCATCACCCGGCGCGATCCCCTTCTTCTTCAGCTCGTGGATCGCCGATTGCTCGGGATCGCCGCCGAGCTTGATGTCGACGCCGCGGCCGGCCATGTTGGTGGCGATCATCACGGCGCCCTTGCGGCCCGCCTGGGCGATCCGCTCGCCCTCCCGCTCGGCGTGCTCGGGCTTGGCGTTGAGCACCGCGTGCTCGATCCCGCGCCGCTTCAGCTCCCCGGAGATCATCTCCGAGACCTCGACCGAGACGGTCCCGACCAGGATCGGCTGGCCCTTCTCGTGACGGGCGGCGATCTCCGCCAGGACCGCCTTCCACTTGCCGTCCTTGGTCTTGAAGATCTGATCGTTCTGGTCGGCGCGGACCATCTGGCGGTGGGTTGGGATCTCGACCACCGGCACTTTGTAGATCTTCATGAACTCCGTGGCCTCGGTCAGCGCCGTGCCGGTCATGCCGGAAAGCTTGTCGTAGAGCCGGAAGTAGTTCTGCAGGGTGATCGTCGCCAGCGTCTGGTTCTCCTCGCCGATCGCCACGCCCTCCTTGGCCTCGACCGCCTGGTGCAGCCCCTCCGACCAGCGCCGGCCCTCGAGGATGCGGCCGGTGAACTCGTCGATGATCATCACCTGGCCGTCGACCACGGCGTAGTCGCGGTCCTTCTTGTAGAGCGACTCTGCCTTCAGCGCCTGGACCAGGTGGTTGACGAGGCTGCCGTGCTCGCTGAGGTAGAGGTTGTCGACGCCGACGAATTCCTCTGCCCGCTTGACGCCCTTCTCGGTCGGCGAGACGGTCTTGTGCTTCTCGTCGAATTCGTAGTCGTGCTCGGCCTCGGAGGTGTCCTTGGACTCGCCCAGCGAGCGCAGCTTCTCTTTCGCCTGGACGCCGTCCATCTGTTTGGCCAGGCGGGCGAAGGTGTAGTAAGTCTGCGCCGCCTGCTCGGGAGCTCCGGAGATGATCAGCGGCGTCCGCGCCTCGTCGATCAGGATGTTGTCGACCTCGTCGACGATTGCAAAGGGATGGCCCGGCTGGACGCAGTGCTCGAGCGCGTCCGCCATGTTGTCGCGCAGGTAGTCGAAGCCGAACTCCGAGTTGGTCCCGTAGACGACATCGCAGGAGTACTTGCGCTGCCGCGTCGCGTGGTCGTCGCCCTCCTGGACCGCGGCGACGCTGACTCCCAGCGCGGCGTAGACGGGCTTCATCCATTCCGAGTCGCGGCGGGCGAGGTAGTCGTTGACCGTGACGAGATGGACGCTGTCGCCGGCCAGCGTGTTGAGGAAGACGGCCAGGGTCGCGGTAAGCGTCTTGCCCTCGCCCGTCTTCATCTCGGCGATCGCGCCCTCGTGCAGGACCATGCCGCCGATCAGCTGCACGTCGTAGTGGCGCTGGCCGATCGTGCGGCGGGCGGCCTCGCGGGTCAGCGCAAAGGCCTCGGGCAACAGGTCGTCGAGCGACTCGCCGTTGCCGGCGCGCCTGCGCAGATCGTCCGCCTCCTGGCGCAGCTCGACATCGTCGAGCAGCTCCATCTCCGGCTCGATCCGGTTGATCGCCTCGGCGCGCTTCTCATAGCCCTTGAACTTGCGCCCCTCCCCCACACGCAGCGCACGCGTGACCATGTCCCTTGCAGCAGGCATCGCTCAAGGGTAGCGAGGGTGGTTTGGTTAAGACGCTAGGCAGTACGGCCGCGCATGCGGGCGACGGCCTTGCGGGTCTGGGTGCGCTTGCGACGCAGCTCGCGGTGCTTCTTGACCTGGCGCCGGATGTCCTCGGCGAGGGCGTGGATCGTGTGGACCATCTCGGGCGAGGCCTCGCGGGCCCGCAGGGTCACGCCCTTCAGCCGCAGCGTCGCCTCGGCGACGTGGCTGTCCTCGATCGAGGGGTTGCGCTCTTCGTAGATCTCGACGTCGAGGGTCGCCAGCTCCGACACCTGCCTACCGACCCGGCGAAATCGCTTCGTCACATGACTCCGCAGCTCGTCGGTGACCTCGACGTTGCGCCCACGTATCTCGATCCGCATTTTTCCTCCTTGGGTGTCGGTCCGTCGATGCTACGCCCCCGTGACCGCCCCGTAAAGGCGACTCTCACGGGCGCCTGGTGAAGGTGAGTGCGACTACCCGTATGGAGCCCCCTCCACGCAGCGCCCGAGCGCAGGCGCCGAGCGTCGCGCCGGTCGTCATCACGTCGTCGACCAGGAGCACGCTGCGCGGCGCCTCGCCACACAGCCGCACATGGGGTGGCTGTCCGATCCGCTGGGCGCGGCGGCGGCCCAGCTGGCGGCCGTGGTCGGCGCGAGCGAGAACGGGGCGGAAGGGTGCGCGGATGCGCAGGGCGAGCCCCGTAGCGATCTCGGCCGCCGGATCGAAGCCGCGGCCGAGCGAGCGCAGGCGAACGCTCGGCACAGGCACGACCGCACCGCCGAGCAAGCCCTCGGGCGCCAGCCACTCGATCCGTTCAGCCATGAGTCCGGCGACGGGCAGCAGGCGACGAAACTTGAGGGCGCTCACCAGGTCGCGAGCGACCCCTTCGTGCGGAGCCGATGACCAGGCCCGGTCAAGGCCCGACGCTCCCCGGCCCGCGAGTGGCTTCGCCTCGGCCAGGCGGCGGCTGCAACGAGTGCAAAGCACCATGCCGTCGCGACAGTTGCGCCCGCAGGCTGCGCAAAGCGTCGGGATCAGCTCGGAGAGCAGGGTGGGAAGCGCTCGCACGGGGGAATCGTCTGCCACCGCGACGCACGCGTGGTGCGCGAGCTGTCAGGAAAGCGTCAGGGCTTGGCCACGCGACCGGCGATCGCGCCGACCAGCATTCCCTCGGCCGGCAGCTCGGTGCCGGCGAGCAGGATCGAGTCCCGCACCCAGGCGCCGGGGCCGATATGGCAGCCGTCGCCGATGATCGCCGGGCCCTGGATCCGGGCACCGGCGCCAAACACCACCCCGGAACCGACCAGGACGGGCCCCTCGACCTCGACGCCCTCGAGCGAGCTGGCCGAGCGGACGCCTGGACTCACCTCCGGCACCCCCGCCTCGACCTCGACCGCGCCCTGCAGGGCGTCGATGCTTCCCTGTCTCAGCTCCTCGGCGTTTCCGATGTCGTTCCAGTAGGCCTCGATCTCATGCGAGTAGAAGGGCACGTCGTTCTCGAGCAGCGCCGGGAAGACGTCCATCGCCCAATCGGCGAACTCAGGCAGGTCATCAGCGCCGGCGGCCTTGCTCGTGCCGGGCTCGGGAAAGAAATCGAAAATCTCGCGGCGGAACATGTAGATGCAGGTATTGGCCAGGTCGGAGAGAGCTTCGGCCGGGTCGGGCTTCTCCTGGAAACCCTGGATACGTCCGTCCTCTCCGGCGATCACGACCCCGTACTCGTCGGTGTTGGCAACCCGCTTGGTGGCCAGGGTGACGAGCCCGTCGTGCGATTCGTGGAACTCGCGCATCGCGGTGAAGTCGATGTCGGTGAGCGCGTCGCCGGCGACGACGAGGAAGGACTCGCCGAGGAACTCGGCGACATTGCGCACACCTCCGGCCGTGCCAAGCAGTTGCTGCTCGTGGCTGTAGGAGAGCTCGATGCCGAACTTCGAGCCGTCGCCGAAGTGGCGTTCGATCGTCTCCGGGAACCAGTGCAGGTTGGCAATCGCCTCGCTGAAGCCGTGGCGAGCCAGCAGCCGTACGCTGTGCTCCATGACCGGCCGGTTCAGCACCGGCACCATCGGCTTCGGCACCGCGTAGGTGATCGGTCGCAGCCGGGTGCCCAGGCCGGCCGCCAAAACCATCGCCCTCATCGAGCTTCGTCCGCCATGGCAGTCTTGAGACCCTCGATCGCGGTCACCGGCAGTGGATCGACACCGCGTGCTTCGGCGATCCGCAACGAGACGAGATCGCCGAGCATGATCGCCCAAAGCAGGCGGGCGATCCGGGTCTCGCCCTCGGTTTCGACTTGCACCGCCTCGGCTCCGCTTGCCCTGATCAGCTCGGCAGTCAGCTCGAAGCGCCGGCGCTCGCGAGGATGCTGGTCGCAGTCTTCCAGCATGACCGCCGAGAACTCTCTCCCTGACCAGCCACAGAGCTCGTTGTGGTCGGCCTCGGGTAGCTCGGAGAAGAAGGCGGGCAGCTCGGCATTCTCGTTGATCTGGGTCTTCCAGCGCCGCGCGACCGGCGCGGTCAGGTCGGCTCCCGTGATTACCGGGATGGCGCTCCCGAGCCGGGTAACGATCTCCTCCGCCCGCCCCTGCAAAGCGTCCGTCTCCCGCTCGAGAAAGGCAGCCGCCGCATCGACCTCGGTGTGGATGCGCGACGCCACTCCCACCGCCGCGGCCACCTCGACGGCGCAGACGAGCATGTAGGCGACGGCGGTGCGAGGAGCCGAGAGGATGCCGGGAAGGCCGATCACGGGCACCCCGCTCGCACGCGCGCCATCGACCAGCTCACCGCCCGTGCTGGCGACGAGCCGCCGAGCCCCGAGAGCCTCGGCGGCAGCGAAGCAGGCAAGCGTCTCCTCGGTGTCGCCGGAGTAGCTGGAGCAGAGCACTACCCACTCGGGCGTCGCCCAGCTCGGCAGGCCGTAGCCGCGCACGGTCAGCAGCGGTCGGGTCAGCCGATCGCCGAGTGCCGCGGCGGCGAGATCGCCGCCGATCGCCGAACCTCCCATGCCGCAGACCATCAGGCCGGCGGCCTCGCCCGGCTCCAACCGCGCCGATTCGACCCGCCAGAGGGCGTCGCGCAGGTGCTCGGGAATGGCGAGGATGTCATCGAGCATCAGGCTGGCACTCTTTCATCCTGGGCGGCGACGCTGCCCTGCAGCTGAGCCCCGGCCTCCAGCACGACCCCGGCGGAGAGGATCGAGCCGCTGACCCGCGCCCCCTCCCCCACCACGCAGCGGTCGAGCAGGACCGAGTCGTGAACCTCCGCCCCGGCCTCGACCCGGGAACCCCTGCCGAGAACGACCCGCGGCCCGATCGTGGCACCATCGGCAATCTCCACGTCGGCGCCGACATGCATCCCCGGCGCGGTCGGCCGCACCTGGGTCTCGACGCGCTTTTCGAGAATGTCCCAGCTCGCCTGCAGGTAGCGCTCGGGGGTGCCGATGTCCATCCAGTAGCCGTCGAGCCGCAGGCCATGCAGGCCCTCGCCGACCAGGCGCGGAAAGACGTCGCGCTCGATCGAGACCTCCTCGCCCGGTGGGATCAGCTCAAGCACCGAGCTCTCGAGCGCATACATGCCGGCGTTGATCTCCCCTGGCACGGCTTCGCCGGTCTTCTCGAGGAACTCGAGCACCGCGCCCTGCGGATCGCTATGCACCAAGCCGTAGGCAGAGGAGTCCTCAACCGGGTGCAGTCCCAGCGTCGCCCGCGCCCCCCGCTCCTCGTGGACGCGCAGCAACGCGGTCAGGTCGAGGTCGGTCAGCACGTCGCCGTTGAGGGCGAGAAACCGGTCCGCGAGCCGGTCACCGAGCTCGTCGGCGGCGAAGCGAATCGCGCCCGCCGTTCCGCGCCGCTCCGGCTCGACCACATAGGAGATCGAGACCCCGGCCCGCTCTTCCTCGCCGCTCAGCGCCTCGCGCAGGACGTCGGGCAGAAAGCCGCAAGCGAGCACGACCTCGCTGACGCCGTGTCCTGCCAGCCACTCGATCATGTAGGCGAGAAAAGGCCGATCGACCAGGGTCAAAGCCGGCTTGGGGACGGTCTCGGTCAGCGGGCGGAGCCGCGTTCCCTCCCCGCCAACGAGGACTATCGCCTGCACTATTCGGCTGTACCCGCCGGAACCGAGTCCCCAACCGCGCGTCCGATGCCCTCGTACTCGAAGCCCGCCGAGCGGAGCAGGCTCGCGTCGAGGAAGTTGCGACCGTCGATCAGCAGGGGACGGGACATCGCCTCGGCCGCGGCAACCCAATCGAGCTCGGCGAACTCGGGCCACTCGGTGACCAGGATCGCGGCGTCGGCGCCCCCCAGCGTCTCCAGGGCGGAATCCCGGAACTCGACCCCGTCGAAGAGCCCGCGGGCGACCCCTCCGGCTACAGGGTCGTAGGCGACCACCTCCGCCCCCTCCCCTTCCAGCCGGGCGGCGAGCACCAGGCTCGAGGCCTCGCGCATGTCGTCGGTGTGCGGCTTGAAGGCGAGGCCGAGCAGGGCCACGCGCTTGTCGACCAACGTGCCGAGATGCTTCTGCAGCTTCTGCACGACGCGGCGCTTCTGCAGCTCGTTGACCTCGATCACGGCTCCGAGCAGCTGGAAGTGGTAGCCGCTGTTGCCCGCGAGCATCTTCAGGGCGCTGACGTCCTTGGGGAAGCACGAGCCCCCATAGCCGATCCCCGCACGTAGGAAGGCCGGCCCGATGCGCTGGTCGAGGCCCATGCCGCGGGCGACCTCGCCAACGTCGGCGCCGACCTCCTCGCAGACGTTGGCGATCTCGTTGACGAAGGAGATCTTGGTGGCGAGAAAGGCGTTGGAGGCGAGCTTGATCATCTCGGCGCTGGCGACGTCGGTGCGCACCAGCTCGCCGCCCAGTGGCTCGTAGAGTTGCGCGACCGCCTCCTGGGCCGCCTCGTCACCGGGATCGGCGCCGACGACGACGCGATCGGGATGCAGGAAGTCCTCCACGGCCGAGCCCTCCTTGAGGAACTCGGGGCAGGAGACGTAGGAAAGCCCGGGGCGGTCGCGGCGGATCGAGTTGCCGGTACCGGCGGGAACCGTGCTCTTCATCACCAGCACGTGATCGCTGCCGGCCGGCAGATCCTCGACAACCGAGCGCACCCGCGAGAGGTCGGCATCGCCGGAACGGGTCGGTGGAGTGTCGACGCAGACGAAGAGCAATCTCGCGCTCTCGAGCAGCTCCGACATGTCGGTGGTGAAGGTGAGGCGCTCGGCGTTGCGCTCGAGCAGCTCGCCCAGGCCCGGCTCGTGAATCGTGATCTCGCCGCGCGAGAGCGACTCGACCTTCTCGGGGAGGATGTCGCGAGCGATCACCTCGTGGCCGACCTCGGCGAAGCAGGCAGCGGTAACGAGGCCGACCCAGCCGACCCCGATCACCCCGATCGGCTCTCTCTCGACGCTCATTGCTTCGCTTTCCCCTTTCTGCGCTTTGGGTTGGGAACCTTCACGTCGGCGGAACGGGCGATTCCCATCATCTGATCGTTGCTCAGGGTGTTGAGCAGGTCGTTGGCTACCCAATAGGAGCTGTTACCACGATGCCAGGCGACCAGCGAAATGCGGTCCCCATCGGCATAAATGTCGTATTCCCGTCCATTGATCGTCTTGCTCAGGCTCGGGCTATCGAGGATCGGCGGGTCCGGCCAGCCCTGGATCCCCTGCAGGCCGAAGTAATGGATGCCGTCGGAGAGCGGCCACTCGACCACCATGCGATAGGCGCCGTGGCGCTCTTCGTCGGTGTCGCGCAGGTGGTAGACGCGTGGGTCCTGGACGTGTTCATAGGAATTGCTTTCGACGTAGAAGGCGCCGGATGGAAGCCGGGTCGGGTAGAAAACGGGAAAGCCAGTGCTGACCTTCCGGGTGACGCTCTTCGCCTCCAGTTCGCCGGCTTCGCGCGCTGGCACCAGACCGTCGCTTCCAGGCGGTTTCGGCGCGGCGATATGCGGCTTCGGCGCCTTGTGATGCTTGCGCTTCTTCTTGCTCGGCTTCTTTTCGTTGCGGCCTTCGTCGAGTTCGCCCAGCGGGCCGGCACTCGCTTCGATGCCGAGGAACTTGTCGACGGCTTCGTGGATCGCTTCATGCGAGGCATAGACATAGCTGGGGCCCAGTTCCGCCGGGAAGTGGACCTCCTTGACTGAGGCGTTGCGTGAGGCGATGAAGAGCTTCATCACCTGCAGCATCGTCTCGGTGTCGCTGATGTCGGAGGTCGTGTACTTGGTGAAGATGTCGACCAGGTCGTTCTGACCGAGCACGAGCTTGGAGATCGGCACCCGCTCCCGCGCCGAGCTGAGGAAGTCCTGCTGGCGCGCCGAGCGGACGATGTCGGTGTCGGTGTGGCGGTAGCGCACGTACTGCAGCGCCTTCTTTCCGCAGAGCAGCTGATAGCCCGGCTTGATGTTGATTTCCGAATACTGTTCGGCGGCCGGCACGCCGACGTTCGAGTGGTAGTAGCGGCGGTCGACGTCGGTGTAGACGCAGCCGATCGCGTCGACGGCGCGGACGAAGCCGAGGAAGTCGACGTTGACGACGTGGTTGATCTGCAGGCCGGTCAGTTCCTTGACCACACGCAGGGTCAGCTTCGGCCCACCGACGGTGTAGGCGGCGTTGAACTTTTCCGTGCCGTAGCCGGGGATTTCGACCTTGAGATCGCGCGGGAT
>Ga0068853_100002758_pt1 | contig 13265 bp, 12 predicted proteins | sample KBSCornC32_FD_65655 | JGI IMG/M metagenome (GOLD analysis project Ga0068853, IMG submission 65655) | Corn rhizosphere microbial communities from Kellogg Biological Station, Michigan, USA - KBS Corn C3-2 | ecosystem: Host-associated > Plants > Roots > Rhizosphere > Soil ... | reverse complement strand
TCCACGCCATCGTCTGCTCGTTTGTGTTCATGTCGGGAGCGGGCACGTCCTTTTCCGGTCCGATAAAATCGATCAGCTCCGCCGTGTATCGCCGGGTTAGCCGCTCGAGCTCGCCGAGCGACATTTGTCGCGGGTCGCAGATGACGCCGCCCTTAGCTCCGCCGAATGGGACGTTTACTACAGCGCACTTCCAGGTCATCCACGCGGAGAGCGCCTTGACCTCATCGAGCGACACGTCGGGCGCGTAACGAATGCCGCCCTTTGCGGGGCCGCGGGCAAAGTTATGCTGCACGCGGTAGCCTTCGAATACCTGGATGTGCCCGGTGTCCATTCGCACCGGAATGTACACCTTTAGCTCCCTCGACGGGACGCGCATGACCGCGTACAAGTCCTCGTCCAGCCCGAGCAGCTTTGCCGCGCGGTCGAAGCGCTCACTCATCGCCTCAAAGGGGTTCTTTTCATCACTGCCGCGAAAGCGTCGCATTTCGTCGGCCATCGGATTTGCCATTTTTCTATTTGTCTCCACGGAAAATGCTTGCCGTCCAACAGTTGTCCCGCCGGCCGCATCAGAATTTGGGTTGTTGAAGGTGGTTATTTTTTGCGGTGTGCTCATCTTGTTTGCGAGCAGGGGAATAAGTCGGAACTCAAGTGTTGCCAATGCAGAAAATCTTAGCCTACGGGTCGAAGCCCGCGCAAATCAGCCGCAGGCGCTATCATCTTGAGCCAGTGAGCCACACTAGTAAATTCAAATATCTTTTGACCGCGATCTTCGTAATCGTCATCACAGTCGGCCTTGCGTTTGGGCAGAATGACAGCGATCAGGCGATCGCCGTGTTCAACCACGGCCAGGACCTTCATGAGAAGGGCGATCTCGCCGGTGCGATCGCGGAGTACGACAAGGCATTAAAGGCATTCCCTGAATTTCCCGAGGCTGAGTACCAGCGCGCGGTCGCTGAGATCGCTCTTGGAAATCTCACCGAAGCCGAGGCCTCGCTCCGACGAGCCACGAAATTAAAATCTGACTGGTCACTCGCGTTGGCGATGCTTGGCGATGTGCTTGTGCGCAAGTACGGGGCCGCGAATGTGGCGGACCGTCCAGCTATTTTTTTTGAGGCTGACGCGGCACTAAAACACGCGCTGGCGCTCGATCCGGCAAATGCTCCGGCCTATTCCGCATTGATCGACCTGCAACTGAGTTCGGGGGCCGGCGTGGACACGCTCCATGAAACGCTCACAAAAGTAAAGGCCTTAACTGACGGCAAGGCGGGAGCTGCCGCGTCGTTGTGGGCAGGTCGAGCGGCGATCGAGGTCCGCCTCGACGACAGAAAGGCAGCGGAGGTCAGTCTCTCGCGGGTCCTGGAGACCGAGCCGCGGAATGTCGGAGCTCTCATGCTGTCGGCAGAGCTGGCGATTCGTGAGAACGACATTATGCGGGCAAGACAAACGGCGGCGACTCTCGCCGGACTAAAAGCTGATCCCGCGAGCCTCGATCTTCTTAACGCCCGTATCGCCGCAGCCGAGGGCCGCATAACGGATGCACTCGCACTCAGTGATAAGCTGCCCTCCGGGTTGGCCGGAGGCGACGAATTGCGGAAACAGATCGCGGCCGCAACGTCGACAAACACTGCCGACCTTGAAAAGCAGCTCGAGTCCGATCCTAAAAACGCGGGTCTGCTCAACCGCCTCTGCTCCCTATATCGACGCGACGATCCGGCGAAGGCACTCGGCTATTGCCGTCGCGCGGCGGAATTAGAGCCGACGAACCCGACACCCGTTGCCGGTTACGCAGCAGCTCTCGTGCAGGCGAAACAGTTCCCGCAGGCCGCCGCCATTCTCGAAAAGCTCGTCCAGATCGAGCCCGAGAACCGCACGATCCATGCCAACTACGCGACGGCGCTGTTTGAGCTAAAGCGGTATCCCGAGGCGGTGAAACAATTCGAGTGGCTTTCAGTCTCCGATCCGAAAGCCGCGACTCCGTATTATTTTTTAGCCGTGTCGTACGATCAGATGGAAGAATATGTTGACTCTCTGGCCGCATACGAGCAATATTTGAAATTAGCCGACCCCGTTGCTGATAAGCTCGAGATCGAGAAGGTCAATCTAAGACTTCCGGTCATTCGTCGTTTTGTTAAAGAGGGCAAGGGCAAGAAGCGGGGTTAAGCGAAAATAGTGTGAAGTTCGGTGCAGCCAAACCTTCAGAGACCGAACAGCGAATCCATCGCAACGTCATTCTCGCGCTCATCTGTCTTTGCCTCTCGCTAGTGATCATTCCGTCGGTTTTTGCACAGGAGGACGACACTGATGCCGCTCCGCCGCCGATCAAGGCAGTGCCAAAAACGGAGACAGACGAGCTCGCCGCCGTACCGACATTAAAAGACAGGACCAAGACCTCTCTTGAGCTTATGGACGGTCACATCGCCGCGGCGGAGAAATTGTCGGACGAGCACGATCCAAATGGGGCGTTCAAACAATTGGGCATGTTTGAGGCGTTGATGGACGACAGCGTTTCGTACCTGTCAAAAACTGACACGAACAGCAACAAGACGCTCGACGCGCTGCGAAAACTGGAGATCGGTCTTCGTGCATTCATGCCGCGGCTCGAGACGATACGGCGTATTTTGCCGCTGAATTGTGACGACTATGTTCGCCACCTGATGAAGAATCTCCGCGAAGCCCGCGCCAAGGCCGTCGATCCGATGTTTAGCGACAGTGTTGTAAAAACCAAGATCGCCCCGAACCAATGAAGCTTGTTTTTCTTGCCGCCTTTGCAGCGCTGCTGTTCCTCCCCGCAAAAACTCTCTGCCAGCGAGATTATTTCACGCCCGAGGAAATAGAGATCATTCGCGATGCGCAGCAGATCGACCAGCGCGTCAATGTGCTGACGCATGTGATCGACAGGCGCTTTGCCGCATTGAATATCGATGTCCACGCACCTGCATTCAAAGAGAAAAAAGGTGACGAATGGGGTCCCGCTCCGACCGGCAGCCGCCTGGATCTCTTTGTGGACATTAAACGCATTCTCCAAAAGGCGATCGACGATATCGACAACCTTTCGGAGCGGCCAAACTCGATCGTTGTCGAGGAGGCTAGAGACAAGAAGAACCAGGGCGAAAAATCTAAAGGCTTTGCCGAGCTATTCCCCGCCGCCGTCCGCTCCCTCGCTGCCTCAGCCCAACGCTACGGCCCGGCCCTAAAGATCGAGCTCGACAAGACCAAAGACCCTCTCGAGAAAGGCGCAATACTCGATTCCCTCGAGATGTGCGACGAGATCATGGCATCGGTAAATAAGCTGAACTCAACGGCGGCGCCCGCAGAGCCAAAAAAGACCAAAAACTAATTTCTAGGTGAGTGCGCGACGGCTGTCACTTGTGCGCCAAAATGCGCTCAACTACACTTCACCTTTATGGCTGAGGAACTGAAGAAGACGCCGCTGAATGACGTTCACCGCGAGCTTGGTGGCCGAATGGTGGATTTTGGCGGGTGGGACATGCCGGTGCAGTACACGGCGGGCGTGATCGAGGAGCATATGCGGTGCCGGACAAAGGCGGCCCTTTTTGACGTGTCGCACATGGGCGAGATCTGGGTCGACGGGCCGGACGCGATCGCGTTTGTAAATCGGCTGACGACGAATGACGTTCGCAGCCTCGTGGACGGGCAGGCGCAGTACTCGGCTTTGACGAATGACAATGGCGGGGTTGTGGACGACCTTCTTGTGTACCGCTTTGGACCGGAGAAGCTGCTGCTCGTTGTAAACGCCGGCACCACCGACAAAGATTGGGACTGGATCAACTCCCGCCACACCGATGACGATCACTGCTCGCTCACAAATGCGAGCGGCGAGTTTTGCCAGATCGCGATTCAAGGACCCGATGCGACCGGCATTTTGCAAAAAATGACCGACACGGACCTTTCCGCGATCAAGTACTACCACTTTAAGGAAGGCTGGGTTGATGGGGTCGAGGCGATCATTTCGCGAACAGGTTACACGGGCGAGGACGGCTTTGAGGTCTATGCCGATCCGGGCTGTGCCGAGCAGCTTTGGAACAAGATGCTCGAGCTTGGCCGATATGGTGAGGCTGACGGGATACTTCCCTGCGGACTCGCGGCCCGCAATACGCTGAGGCTCGAATCCGCCATGTCGCTCTACGGTCATGAGCTCGGCGACGACATCACGCCTTACGAAGCGGGACTCGGCTGGATCGTTAAGCTACAGAAAGGCACATTCACCGGCTGCGGCCGCCTGCAAAAGCAAAAGGAAGAAGGCATAACGCGCAAGCTCGTCGGCTTTGAAATGACGGAGCCCGGCATCGCCCGCGACGGCTGCGACGTGTACATCAATGGACAAAAACAAGGCACCGTCACGTCCGGCAGTCCGGCTCCATTCCTCAAAAAGAACATCGGTCTCGCGTTTGTACCGACTGATTTTGCAAACGACGGGCAAGAACTTAAGATTGACGTGAGAGGCAAGCAGATCGCAGCAAAGATCGTTCCCACACCGTTTTATAAACGCCAGAAGTAAGGCGTATCTTCGTTTACGGTTTAACTATAACTATGGCAAACATTCCTGAGGACCTCCGTTACAGCAAGGATCACGAGTGGATCCACGTCGAGGGCGACATTGCGACGATCGGCATTACCGATTACGCGCAGCATTCGCTCGGCGACGTCGTCTATGTCGACATGCCGCGCGTGGGCGATAAGTTTGGCACGCATGAGGCATTTGGGTCAGTCGAGTCAGTGAAGGCAGTGAGCGAGATCTTTACGCCCGTGGGCGGTGAGGTCACGGACGTTAACAACGCCGTCAACGACACTCCGGAGTCGGTGAATAACGACCCGTACGGCTCTGGCTGGATGGTCAAGGTCAAGATGGATAATCCCGGCGAGGCCGACGCAATGATGTCAGCGGTCGAGTACGAGGAGTACCTCGAGGCGAGCGCCTGAAACCAGTTTGCTCATCCAGGCGAATTCTAAGGCGTGTCCAATGTGGGCACGTCTTTTTACTTGCCTATGTCTCCCCAAACCGTGATAAATTTGCAATCAGTTCTCAAGACAATCAACAGGTTTTTTGATCAGGAGGAAGTTTTAACAATGAGAGCAAAAGCACTCGTTTTTTCGCTTTTCATCATTTCAGGACTCGTGTGCGCAGCCGATGCGCAGCAGGTCACGTACAAGATCAGTCAGACGATGTCGATGGGCGGTATGCCGCAGCCGATGTCGACCACGACATACGTCAAAGGACCGCGCAAGCGAACCGAAAATGGCGGAATGATGGGCATGGGCGGTGATGTCGCGACCATCGAGCAGTGCGACCTCAAGCAAAATGTCCAGGTCAACGACAAAAAGAAGATGTATCACATCGACCCGATGGACACCGGAGCGGGTGACGCTCCTGTCCGCGGCACCTCGGGTGCTCGTTCGACTCCGGTAAAAAAGGGCGGCACGGTGACCGTTACGAGTAACATCACCGATACCGGCGAGCGGAAACAGATGTTCGGAATGACGGCCCGGCATATTAAGACGTCAATGTCGATGGAGGCCTCACCCGACGCATGCATGCAGGGCAACATGAAGATGGAGACCGACGGTTGGTACATCGACCTGCCGGAATTCTCCTGTCCGCTCCCGATGCGGCCCATGCAATATGGGCCTGGAGCACGCGGCGGCTGTCAGGACCATTATGTTTATCACAACTCTGGCGGCGGGAAGATGGGCTTCCCTCTTGAGCAAACAATGATCATGGGTGGCGGCGTGACGCAGACGATCCACACGATCGATTTCTCGCGTGCTCCGATCGATCAGATGTTGTTCGACGTGCCGACCGGCTATACCGCGGTAGATGACAGCTCTCAGCTTTACGGCAAGCCTGACATGACCGCCATGATGGCCGCGATGAAGGGTGGCAGCACCGGCGACGACGAGCAGACCAGCAACAATAACCGCTCAACGGCCAACATGGGCAACATGTCGAATATGGGCAATACCTCAGCATCGAGCTTTAACGGCATCAAGGTCGCTGTGCTCGTCCCGACGAATCGCGGCGACAGCGTCTCAACGTCCGATCTGCAAAGCTATCTCATCGGCCGAATCACTGGCGGGAATGTCATGGCATTTGCCGCGTCGAGCGAGGCGGAGGCGCGTTCAATGGGAGCGAACTATATTCTGTGGAGCGATATTTCAAAACTAAAGCAATCCCCTGCGGGCAAGATAGGTGGAATGTTCGGCCGGGCGACCGGAGCTCCAACGGGCGGCGGCAACTATGACGCTCAAGTGGACTACAAGCTTGTAAAGCTGGGCGACGGCTCGACTGTACTCTCGAGCAAAGCCACGTCGAAGACAGAGAACAACGCTCAAGGTGCCGCCGAGGCCATTTTGGGCCAAGAGGCGTCAGCAGTGCTCGGAGCCGCGAAGTAACACGTATCACGGTCCCGCGATAGGACTGGTGCTACATTCGGAAACCGTGCGAGTTAAGCTCTCGCACGGTTTTTCTCTTTGTAATTGCCGTTTGCTAAAATCGGAGATTTACAAGATACACACCGGAATGCGCTATATACCTAATTCACCCGAGGAACGCGAGGAAATGCTCGCTAGTGTCGGGCTCGCCAACGCCGCCGAGCTTTTTCGATCGATCCCTCAAGACGTACAGCTCGGCCGCAAGCTCGACATCACCGATCCGCTCGCCGAGAGCGAGGTCATCGCCGAGATGGAGCGAATGGCGGCTCGTAATACCGCCGCGACAAAGCCGTCGTTCCTCGGCGCCGGCGTTTACTCGCACTTTTCGCCGACGATCGTCGATCATTTGATCCAGAGGTCGGAGTTTTTCACGAGCTACACGCCGTATCAGCCCGAGATCTCGCAGGGCACGCTGCAGTACATCTTTGAATTCCAAACGCTCGTCTGCCAGTTAACCGGCATGGAGGTCGCCAACGCGTCGATGTACGACGGCTCGACGGCCATGGCCGAGGCGTATCTCATGGCCCGCCGCGTCACGCGCCGTGACAAGATAGTCGTCGCGCAGACGGTGCATCCCGAGTATCGCGAGGTCGCAAAAACTTACGCCCAGCACGGTGATAGCGAGATCGTCGATCTCACTTACGATCAGTTAACAGGTCGCGTTGGAGACCTCTCCGCACTCGACGACAAAACCGCTGCACTCGTCGTGCAGTCGCCAAACTTTTTTGGCTGTATCGAGGATCTCAAATCGCTCGCCGACCAGGCACACGCCGTCGGAGCGCTGTTCGTAGTCGTGGTAACCGAGGCGATCTCGTTCGGGCTGCTCAAAACACCGGGCGAGTGCGGTGCCGATATCGTCGTCGGTGAGGGACAATCGTGGGGCGTTCCGATGAGTTTCGGTGGACCGCACGTCGGGCTGTTTGCGACGCAGGAGAAATTTGTCCGACAAATGCCCGGACGTCTGTGTGGCATCGCTTACGACAAGAACGGCAAACGCGGATTCGTGCTGACGCTCTCGACTCGCGAGCAGCACATTCGTCGTGAAAAGGCGACTTCGAACATTTGCACGAACCAAGGCCTCATCGCCCTCGCCGCGACCATCTACATGGAGACAATGGGCAAAAAAGGCTTGCAAGAGGTCGCCGAGCAGAATGCTCAAAAAGCCGCCTACGCAGCCTCCGAAATCGCGAAGATCGACGGCTACTCACTGCCATTCTCGGCACCGAGATTCAATGAATTCGTCGTGCGGGGGCCGCGATCTGCAACCGAGCTATTGGAAGTTGCGCAGCGACGAGGCGTGATCGGCGGGCTCGCTCTCTCGAAGTATTACACGGGACATGACAATGACATTCTGGTCGCGGTGACAGAGACGAATACGCGTGAGCAGATTGAAACCCTTGCGTCAGCGTTGGCCGTATGACTTAGGTGCTCATTCTTGAAAGCATAGGAGTAAGTGAATGCGTCGTCTTGATAATTCTATTAGGGCTAGCGTGTGCAGGTATTTACCTACTTCTCCGATCCTCACGTGCGCGCCGTGAAGCGCTTCTGAAACCATGCCCGTTCTGTGCCGAAGAGATAAGGGCCAAAGCGATTGTTTGTAAGTCTTGCGGGCGCGAGATCAAAAGCTAAAAGTCCTCTTATATGATTTTATTGCTTGACAGCTCGCCGTCATCGGCACAGGTTGAACAAATGCTGGAGGCCCTGGATATTTACATAAAGTTAGCAGTGGATATCGAATTAGAGGTGATTGCGGGCGGCGGAGCTCTTCATTCCGATTGTGAGGCCGTACTGCTCGATCATGGTAGTGAGCAACTCCATATCTGGGGAGCCGATTGGATACCTCGCGATAAGCGTGTAACCTTTGAGTCACTTATCAACATTCGACCGAGTCAAAATAATTTTTCGTTGGAGATCCAAGACGCCGAGTTACGTGCGAAGGTCGAAAGCGTCGTGAGGAGGATATTCGATGATGACAAAAATAAATAACCTTGATGCGCGGAAAGAACGATACTTGCGCGACGATCTGCCAGTTCGCCTAGGAGGGCTAGCCGCGAATCTAGCTAGAGTGAAGTCGTTTTCCGAAAGTGATGCCAACTCAGAGGCAGTCTATCTCCTTCTGGAGGAAAGCAAATACTACATCGAATGGGCCGGACCTGAGATGGATGCAAGGGAGGCGGTTTCGCTTATTGATCTCCAGCGGGTAATTTCCGGTTGGCAGCTACGTTGGGACTCGGTCTGGTCTGACATAGATCGTCGCAAGATGCTGGCGAGGGTCACCACGCGTTGGTCGACGGAGATATTGAGAAAATCAGGATTACTGAATTAATGACTATCAAGAAAGTAACTTCGCACCCGACACAGAACGAGAATCTGATATTCGAGCGCTCGCAGACCGGCCGCGTTGGCTATTGCCTGCCAAAGCTTGATGTGCCGGAGACGACGGATGTGATCCCTGCGGAGCTTCGTCGGACCGACGATCTCGCCGGCGTGCCAGAGGTGTCGGAGGTCGATGTCGTGCGGCACTTCACGCGAATATCGACGTGGAACTTCTCCATCGATCTCGGAATGTACCCGCTCGGCTCCTGCACGATGAAGTACAATTCGCGTCTTAACGAAAAGGTCGCTCGTATTCCGTGCTTTGCAAATTTACATCCGCTCGCTCCAGAGGAAGAGTCGCAAGGCGCCCTCGAGTTGATCTACAAACTTCAGCAGGACCTTTGCGAGATCACCGGATTGCCGGGAATATCGCTCCAACCGGCGGCGGGCGCTCAGGGCGAGATGACAGGCGTGATGTTGATCCGCGCCTTTCTAGACGAGCGCGACGGCGAGGCATCCAAAGATCGGCGTGTGATGCTCATTCCGGACTCGGCTCACGGCACAAATCCAGCATCTGCCGCAATGTCCGGGTTTACCGTCAAGACGGTCCGCTCAACAAATGAGGGCCTTACCGATCTCCCGCATCTTCGCGAGCTTTGCGACGAAGGCGGAGTTGCAGGCCTGATGCTCACCAATCCGAACACGGTCGGCATATTCGAGACCAATATTCGCGAGATCTGCGACATCATTCACGAGACCGGCGGCCTCGTTTACATGGATGGCGCCAACATGAACGCCCTCGTTGGCGTCGCCCGGCCGGGTGACATGGGGGTCGACGTGATCCACCTGAATCTGCACAAGACGTTCTCGACGCCGCACGGTGGTGGCGGTCCGGGCTGCGGGCCATGTCTTTGCTCGGCGGAATTAGCAAAATACTTGCCGGTGCCGCGCGTGGAAAAGGACGGCGAACGCTATTGCCTCAACTACGACTATCCGCAGACGATCGGCCGAGTAAAAGCATTCTTCGGCAACTTTGGAATGATGGTCCGGGCGCTTGCATACATTTACACGCACGGCAACACGGGTCTGAAAGAGGCGACCGAGGCGGCCGTGCTCAATGCGCGTTACGTCTCGGAGAGACTCAAAGGCGCCTACGATAAACCGTTTCACGGCGACTGCATGCATGAGGCGATCTTCTCGCACAAGAACCAGTCGAAGAAGGGTGTCGTGACACTCGACATTGCAAAGCGTCTGATCGATTACGGCTTTCACCCGATGACGGTTTACTTCCCGCTCGTCGTCGAGGGCGCGATGCTTATCGAGCCGACCGAGTCGGTCGGCCGCGGCGATCTCGACGCATTTATCGAGGCAATGCTCGACATCGATCGCGAAGCGCACGAGGACCCGCAGCTAGTGATCAACGCACCGCATTCGACCCGCATTGGTCGACTCGACGAGGCCGCGGCAGCGCGCAAACCTGTTCTTCGCTGGCGCGACGGCATGGATGCCGCGGCAAAAGCTGCGTAAGAGAAACTTCATGTCGGAGCATCCGTATACGCTATGCCGCATCTAACGACCGGTGCAGCTATATAACTATGAATGAATGCAAAGATAAACCTTCGTGTTTTAGCCGGCGAGACTTTCTTGTAAAGTCGGCGCTTTTTGCGGGCGGCGCGGTTTTGACGGTGTCAGCCCTTAACAATTCTGTTTTCGCGGGCAGATTTGAGGACGTCACGATCGATGTCACCGCAGACAGTCCTCTCGCAAAGGCCGGCGGCTCTCAGCTCGTCGATTCCTCGGCGGGAAAGATCATCGTCATCAACGAGGGTAGTGGCAACTTTGCTGCATTTTCGGCTATCTGCACACACAAGGGTGCGATCGTGGGATACGATGCATCCGCCAAAAAGCTCGTCTGTCCGAAGCATGGCTCGGAATTCGACGGTGTGACGGGCAATGTGGTCAAGGGCCCGGCCGAGGACGCGCTAAAGTCATATCCGGCAAGGGAAACCGGGACAAAAGTAACGCTGACCGTCTCTTAGACGTTCAAGTCAACCTTAAAGGACGCGCGATCATCATGACGATGATTGCGCGTCCTTTCTACATGGATATATAATTCGCGCATCTCCCCTCATCAATTCTCAAGTCGATAGTGCCGAGCACATCGATGGCTTTTCAGATCAAGGAGGATCATATGGCTCAAGCTGCCATTTCACGTGAGATCGATCAGGACAAAATGATGGAATTCGTCGGCAAAGTTGTCGGCGATTTTGGCGCAAGTCTCAGCTCAGTGCTGGGTTTTATTGGACAAAAGCTCGGGCTCTACAAGGCACTCGCCGATTCGAACGGAATGACGCCTGCGGAGCTCGCGGCAAAGACAGGTACTACCGAGCGTTACGTTCGCGAATGGCTCATAAATCAAGCGTCGGGCGGATACGTCAGTTACGATCCGGCGAGCGGCAAATTCTCGATGCTGCCGGAGCAGGCGGTCGCGCTCACGGACGAGGACAGTCCTTTCTATGTCGGCGGCGGGTTTTATGTCGTCAAGGCGATGATGAACGCTCAGCCGCGGATCTCGGAATACTTCAAGAACGGCGGCGGGATGCTCTGGGGCGAGCATGACGAAGACCTATTCGTCGGGACCGAGCGTTTCTTCCGTCCGGGCTACACCATGCATCTCGTCAATGACTGGATACCGTCGTTGACGGGCATAAAAGAGAAACTCGAAGCCGGCGGCAAGGTTGCCGACGTCGGCTGCGGTCATGGTGCGTCGACGATCATCATGGCGAAGGCATTCCCGAATTCGCGCTTCTACGGCTTTGACACGCACGAGGATTCGATCAAGACCGCCAGGCAGCGTGCCGAGGCGGCGGGAGTTTCGGATCGCGTGACATTCGAGGTAGGCCGCGCGCAGGGGTTGCCAAACGAGCAGTTTGACCTGATCTGTTTCTTTGACTGCCTGCACGACATGGGCGATCCGGTCGGCGCGATGCACGCGGCCTCGCATGCGCTCGCTCCAGGCGGCTCGTGCATGATCGTCGAGCCGATGGCCGGGAATACTATCGAGGAGAATTTTAACATTATCGGCCGCACCTTCAGCGGAGCGTCGACGTTATGTTGCACCTCTAATTCCCTTGCCGAGAATGGTCCGGCACTCGGCGCCGTCGCGACGGAGGACGCGATCAGGAAGGTGGCAAACGAGGGCGGGTTTACAGAGTTTCGCAGGGCGACGGAGACGCCGTTCAACCGCATATTTGAGGCTCGCGTCGAGTGACGTCGACCGTCGAGCAACATGTTTGACGGCAAGCAGCAGGTCGTGCGCGACATCTACGACGCGCTGCTTGCCGTTTCTCACACACCATCCAGCCTCACTTGTGATATAAATCACCCGTTCGAGGTCTCGACATAAAGCACAATCAGCACTGGCTCGATGAGACTCGACGCCGGCCGGATCATTATCCGGTCGATCCCCTCTTGAATGAGGATGCTCGGAGGTGTGAGCAAATGTCTCGTAAGTTAATCAAAATACTATTGATCGTTTCATCTCTTGTCATTGCGGGTAATTTTGTTGACCGTAATGCTCAACGCACGAACGCAAAAAACATCGCCCCGATCGCCGTCCCGACACCCGAGAAGACGCTCTTCAGCGAGTATCGCGGCGTGAAGATCGGCATGCTCACGGCCGACGTTCGCACAAAGCTCGGCAAGGCTAAAGAGGAGACCGATGGTCAGGACCAGTACATCTTTTCTGACAACGAGTCGGCTCTCTTTTACTACGCGGCCGGTCACGTAAACGCGATCATGATCACATTCCAGGGCGACGTCACCAAGGCCCCGAGCGCCAAAGACGTCTTTGGCAACGATGTTGCTCCGAACGATCAAGGCATGATCTTTAAGATAGAGAGGTATCCAAAGGCCGGATTTTGGATCTCATACACCCGCACGAGCGGGACCGACGCGATGGTAAACATAGCGTTGCAAAAAATGTAGACACGTCTGAATTGCGTCTCACTCCGATGCAGGGCGACTTGGCCGTGAGGGTGAGGTTTGTCTCTCATTCACTGATAAATTAAGATTTTTAGGATCGTCCCACTCGATTTATTATGACCAGAATCGGTATCCCGAAAGAGATCCACCCCGGCGAGAAGCGGGTCGCTGCGATGCCGCAGACGATCCTGAGGCTGATAAAGCTTGGATTTGAGATAGCCGTTGAGTCGGGTGCCGGCCATGGCGTCAACGTCTCGAATGGCGAATATCGCGAGACCGGTGCGACCGTCATCGACGACACGCGCGAGCTGTGGGCATCGTCGGACCTGATCCTCAAAGTTCGCCCGCCGGAGGAGAACAAGGAGCTAAACGTTCACGAGGCCGATCTGATGAAAGAGGGCGGCTGGCTGATCGGCTTTATCTGGCCTGCGCAGCACAAAGAGGTGCTCGACCGACTCGCAAAACGGAACGCCACGGTCTTTGGCATGGACTGCGTGCCGCGTATCACGCGTGCG
>Ga0068853_100002756_pt1 | contig 13266 bp, 14 predicted proteins | sample KBSCornC32_FD_65655 | JGI IMG/M metagenome (GOLD analysis project Ga0068853, IMG submission 65655) | Corn rhizosphere microbial communities from Kellogg Biological Station, Michigan, USA - KBS Corn C3-2 | ecosystem: Host-associated > Plants > Roots > Rhizosphere > Soil ... | reverse complement strand
TGATGATGTCGAACACCGACGCGTTCGCAATGTTCTGTAAGCGTCCCCTTTGGTGACTGCCGCGGGAGGAAGATCATTGTGCTGCAACCCAGCGCACGGTGGAGGCATTTACGATGACAGGGTTCTCGCGTGGTGATGAGTTGGGTCGCGGCGCACCGGGCAGTCCGGCGGTGGGCCGAGGACCGAATCGGGGTGGCGCGTTCTCACAGGAGGACGACCGCGCCCCGTCCGCGGGGTGGGGCGCGGCGCGCAGCGTCGCTCGGGTGGTCGCGGAGGCGCGTGCACCGATCAAGGGCCCACACGCCGTCGTCAAGATGAACCACGAGAACGGGGGATTCGACTGCCCGGGCTGTGCGTGGCCCGATGAGCGCAACGGTCTGCACCTCGACATCTGCGAGAACGGCATCAAGCACGTCACCTGGGAGATGACGCGCAAGAAGGTCGATCGCGCGTTCTTCGCCGCTCACACGGTCACCGTGCTGTCCGGGTGGAGCGACTTCGCGTTGGAAGATCAGGGACGGCTGACCGAGCCGATGAGTTACGACTCCGCCACCGACACCTACGTGCCCATCTCCTGGAGTGACGCGTTCGCCCTGGTCGGGTCGACCCTGCGCGGGTTGGACAGCCCGCATCAAGCGTCGTTCTACACGTCGGGCCGCCTCTCCAACGAGGCGACGTTCCTCTACCAGCTCTGGGTGCGCGAGTTCGGCACCAACAACTTGCCCGACTGCTCGAACATGTGTCACGAGGCGTCCGGTCGGGCGTTGCAGGCGGCGATCGGCACCGGCAAGGGCACCTGCGACATCGAGGATTGGGAACGGGCAGATCTGCTGATCGTGATGGCGGTGAACGCCGCATCCAACGCGCCACGGATGTTGACGGCCTTGGCGGAGGCGCACCGTCGGGGCGGGCAGATAGTGCACGTCAACCCGCTGATCGAGGCGGCGTCGCGGCGCACGATCGTGCCGCACGAATTCATCACCATGGCAACGTTTCACGCGACGAAGACCGGGACGATGAACGTGCAACCGCGCATCGGTGGCGATCTTGCGCTGCTGCGCGGGGTGGCCAAAGCGGTGCTGGAGCGCGCCGCATCCGATCCCCACGCGATCGATCAACAGTTCATCGACAATCACACCGCGCATTTCGAGGCGTACCGGGACCAAGTGGCGGCGACGCCGTGGGAACGGCTGGTCGAGCAGTCCTCGGTGCCGGAGCATCAGATTCGTGACTTGGCCGAACGGTATCTGGCGGCCAGTCGGACGGTGATCAGCTGGTGTCTAGGCCTGACGCAGCAGGAGCATGGCGTCGATACCGTGCGTGAGATCGTCAATCTCCTTCTGCTGCGCGGCAATATCGGAAGGGAGGGTGCCGGGCCCTCACCCGATCCGGGGCCACGGCAATGTGCAGGGCAACCGCACCTGCGGTATCGACAACCATCCGACCGCCGCCTTCCTGGATCGTCTCGACGAGGTATGCGGCATCACCTCTCCGCGGGAGCATGGGCTCGACACGGTGGCGACCATCGAAGCGATGCGCGCCGGTGAGGTCAAGGTGTTCGTCAGCATGGGCGGCAATTTCGCCATGGCGGCGCCGGACACCGAGGCCACCTTCGACGCGCTGCGCAACACCGACCTCACGGTGCAGGCGAGTACGAAGCTCAACCGGAGCCACCTCATCCACGGCCGTGGAGCGTTGATCCTGCCGTGTTTGGGCCGGACCGAGAAGGACGTTCGGCGCGGTGGCGAGCAAGGTGTCAGCGTCGAAGACTCGATGAGCATGGTCCATTTGTCCTACGGCATGCGGAAGCCGGCCTCGCCGCACCTGCTGTCGGAGTGCGCGATCCTCGCGGGCATGGCGCACGCGACGCTGCCGGACTCGGCAACGCCGTGGGAGTCCCTCGTCGAGGACTATGACCGGATCCGCGACACCATGGCGGCCGTCCTGAACGGATTCGAAGACTTCAACCGGCGCGTGCGCATGCCACTGGGATTCCGCATCCGCCAACCCGCAAGGGAGCGGGTCTTTCTCACCGAATCCGGCCACGCGGAGTTCTGCGCGTCACCGCTGCCCGACGTGGTTCCGCCGGCCGGAAAGCTGATGTTGTCGACGGTGCGCTCGCACGACGAGTGGAACACCACCATCTACTCCGACAACGACCGCTACCGCGGGGTGAAGAACCTCCGCACCCTGCTGTTCATGAACGCAGCCGACATGGCAGAGCGGGGGCTCAGGGAATCCGACCTCATCGACATCACCAGCTTCGCTCGGGACGGCAGCACCCGCACCGTGTGGGGCTACCGCGTCATCGCCTACGACATCCCGGTCGGCAACGTCAGTGGCTACATGCCGGAGTTGAACGTGCTGTGCGGGATTGGCGATTTCAGCACCCAGAGCGATCAGCCGTTGATGAAACACCAAATCGTCTCCGTCACACCGGCCGCGACGCGTCCACAGCAGGCCGAGGTCGGGGCGTCGTGACCTTACTCGTTGATGCGGCGCGAGGCGCGCTCGCAGGCGCTGTCGGCACGGTGGCCATGGATGCCCTCTGGTATCACCGGTACCGCAGGGGTGGTGGCAAGAGTGGATTCGTCGACTGGGAGACGTCGGTGGACCTGCAGGGTTGGGATGACGCGCCCGCGCCGGCCAAGTTCGGCAGGTTGGTCATCCAGCGCACACTGCACCGCGACCTGCCGGCAGGGCAGGCACGGCTGACCAACAACGTCGTGCACTGGTCGACAGGCGCCGGGTGGGGTGCGGTCCTCGGGATGGTGACGGGCTCGTCGATTCGGCACACCGCCCGCTACGGCTTGGCGTTCGGTGCGGCGGTGTGGCTGCAGTCCTACGCAGTGCTCGCACCGGCCAAGCTCTACGAGCCGATTTGGGACTACGACGCGAAGACTCTCGGCAAAGACCTGAGTGCACACCTTCTATACGGGCTCACGACGGCGGCAGCGCTGACCCGTTGTGACCGCTCGAACAACCGACACGACACCCCTGACTAGCCGCATGCACTGTCCGATGGCGGATTCGCAGGACTGCGTGCCACGGCGATGATGATCGAACTCAACCGGGAGTCTGCGACCGCGAAAGCCTTTGCAGGTGAGAATCTCTGGAACCGGTAACAACGAAGACCACGAGTTCTACGGCTATCGCGAGCCCATCCAACTAGATTGGTGAGCTGCCCGTCGAGTCGTTCGGCAAGTCGCACTATCGACCACCGCGTCGTCGCGCAGCCGGCGCTTGACGGTGTCGGCGATCCGGCGCGCGCCAACGCGCGGCGACACGCGCCCGATCCAGGTGATGACGCGGTGCAGCAACAAGCTAGATCGGGAAGCGGTCGCGGATGGCGGCTGCCATGGCGCTGGCCCGTTCAGATGCGTGCGGCCCGCACACCACGACGTCAGAGACGACATTGGAGATTGCCCCCGTGGCGTGTGAGCACTCCCCGTCGGGGCCGGTCATCGCGAGAGTCTGGATGCCTTGGTCGTCGGTCAGCTCGCCGAAGACAATCCGTTGAGTTTCCGTCTGGCCCGCAACGGCGACGTCGGTGTGTGCGCAGGCCTCCCATCGCGCCTCGACTTCATCGAAGAAGTCGGAAGCCTGACGGGGACTGGAGAATTCGACGACGCTTTCATCAATCCGGCTGCTTGATGACGCGTCCTGCATTTCGCGCCCATACCGTTGCACGAATCCGCTGCGAGGATCCGGTTCCTGTGCGGTAGCGTTCACCGCGCCGACACACGACGGGGACTGAGGCGTCGAACGGGGTTGCGGTCGCTGCACGTACTCCTTCGCCACGGCCAAGCCGGGCAGTTGGGCCAGGCGTTGGACGTCTTCGAGTGCCAGCAATTGACTCTGCACCGCGTCGCCGTTGACGGTCCGCACGAGTTCTGGGCATGGCCAGTGATCCCGCACGTTCAATCCGCCGCCCATGCGTTTCGGCGCACCATTGATGCTTCGCAGCGTAATGCGGTGCGACGCATCGGTCGTCACGATGACCGCGTAGCCGAATTCTGGCCGCCAGTTCGCCGGCATGAGCACCCAACGATCACCCCGCACGGCGATCGCGCGGAAACACTCATAACGGTAGGTAGGCGCTTGCCGCGCATCACCATCGGCCAGCTGTGTCTCTTTGATGAGCTCGGGTGGCAGGAACAGCCGATCTGAGGTGTCGAGGATGACGGTGCCGTTCCGCGACCACAGATCCGCCACCGCATTGATGCCCTCGACCTCGCCTGCCTTGTTGGCGAACACATTTGTCGTCCAGAACAGCGCTAGCACTAACACGACCGCGTTGAATCCGACCAACGCCCACTCGGCCTGGGCCAACGGGAGAAGCGGACGCTCCGGAGCCTGACAGGTGCGCAGCATCCATCCGCCGAAGAGCAACAGCGCTGCTCCTGCAGCGAGCGCAACGGGTGTCTGCCAGCCGTGTTCGTCGGGAAAGGCACCTGGCACCCAAATGCCGGTCACACCGCGAACAAGCGAGAACGCTCCGAGCCCGATCACCAGCACCGCGGCTCGCCGGAGCACCGCGTGTCGGCCACCCCTCCGCGCGAGGTTGCGATACATCACGCCGAACACCAACACGAGGGCGCATACCACCGCCGCTGACAGCGCGATGACGTACAACACGCCGGCGCTTTGCATGACGTAGTCATTCGTCGTGAATCCAACGGCTTCGGAGTCCACTCCAAGATATGCCATACGTTTGCGTGTGGACACGTAGCCGAAGTAGTAACACAGCGCCGTGATTGCTGTAATTGGCGCGGCGACGACTCCTGCAATTCCCAACCACGATTGCAGCTGCGGCGACATGACCCGGGATTCGTCGTCCGCGGCCATTATCCGCCCGGTGGTTCGGGGGTAGCGCCGGGCGGCGGATTACCCCTCGGCCCGGTGGTGGTCGTTGTAATCGGAGGCGTCGTGGTCGTCGTGGTCGGGGCGCTGGTGAATGTGGTTGGCGTCGGTATTGATCCCGTCGTCGTGGGTGGCTGGGTATATGGCGGCACCGTGGTCGCCGCGTTCGTCGAGGAGGGCGACGCAGCACTGGTGGTCTGCAGTGTCGTCGTCTCGATCAACGAGGTAACAGACGGTGGGTCGGACGTGGTTTCCACGCAACCTGCAAGCAGCGGAGTCAACAAAGTCAGAGCATAGAAAACCGACTGAGTGTAGCTATTCAGTCGCCGTCTCTTCACGGGAAAAGAATGGCACAGGGTCACACGAGATCGTGTAGAAATCCTCGTACCTGGCGGTGTATTGGGCCACCGTCTTGGTTGGCAATGGGGGTACGCAGACTCAGACAGCGGCGCATGGTTGATGGCTCGGATGTACAGCGCGACGCGCACGGATTTCATGGTGGATGTCACCCGCGAGCGCCCAGCCGATGCCACGACGGTGGCCGCGGCCGAACAGCAGATCCCCATCACCTGATTTCGTGATGCGGGTCTTCTCCCAGCTGCCCTTGGGCGGCGGCTGGAACGTCTGCTCCTTGAGCTTGGTGAACGCCTCGAGAACGTGGGCCTCCACGTGCGCCCTGGTGGTGCCTGCCGGCCAGAAGCCCATGAGGGGCACACGCCTGGTGACGAAGTCGAAGTAGCGCACGGTGTTGGCATCCAGGAATCGTTCCGAGTCCGCGGCGATCGCATAGGGGTACAGCCCCCCAGGAGCTTCACGAATCCGGTCGGGGGGCCTCGGGCGGCTGCAACACACCAACTTCGGTTCCAACAGGTGCTTCTCACCGGCGGAGTTCAGCGGCGCTGCTCGAGCTTCAGCACGATTCCGTTGAATCCCGTCGATGCATAGACATTTTCAGAGGTGTCGACTGCAAGTCGTTGCGGTGCAAACTCGACTGTCATCTCTGGCTTGCCAAATGCTAGGGCAGTGGCACTCGGCGCGTCCTTGGACCATTTGAGCACACGTCCGTTACCCGAGTCGGGGATGTAAACAGCCCCGGTCGAATCCACCGTTATTTCTTCACTAATCGTGTCCATCCCAGTGAAGGGGAGAACCTCCTGTTCGGTTGCTCCGGCAGACAACTCCACCACACGATTGAGGGCCTTGTCCCAGGCGTATACGTTCCCGGCTTCATCGACCTTCATCCCCGTGAGACGACCGGTCATCGGCAACTGATCGTCGTGGTCGGATCCCTTCGTCAGCTTGAGGATCCGCGAATTGAGTCCATCCTCGACGTACACGTTTCCCATAGAGTCCACCCCGATCCTCCGAGGGAACCCGGCATCACGAAACGGCAGGACAGTCGGTGTCGCGGACCCCGCCGGGATCGCCACTACGCGGTTAGGGTTCACGCCCCCGACGACGGGCTCGCCGGTCACGGCGAATAGATTGCCTTGCGAATCGATGGCGAAATCGGCTAGCGAGAGGTTTTGTTCACCGCTGGTGAAGCCAAGATCCATCACCGTTGGACTTGCGGCACCGCGCGGCAGCTTGTACACGCGATCCCCGGCGGCGACATACACGGAACCGGCGCCATCGACAACGATTCGCTCCAGTACGGGCAACGTGTCTAGGTCACCGAAGGGTAGGGCAACCTGCCTCGAAGCCCCTTGCGCCACCGATACGACAAGACGGTTCTCGGCGTCGAGCGCATAGACCGTGCCAGACGAGTCGGCAGCCAGTACAGGGAATTTCAGCCCGCTGAACGGGAGTTGCTGGGCCGCGGACGACTTCGTCGTCGACGTTCGAGCGGGCTCGTTGTCGGGCGTGCATGCGGCCGACACCCCGAGCGACGCGGTTACAAGCAACGTTACAAGGCAACGCAAGCGCTGACCCGCGAATCCGGACCGGTGCGAGGATCGGGAAGAGTCGAAGTCAATCATTGCAGTGTCTTTTCGACGAGGATGACGGAGTTGCCGCAGCGAGATCTTGTATACCGCTTTGCGCTGACCGCGGCAGGCAGATCGCGCGAACCACGCCAAATGTCGTCAACGACCTGGTGCGACTTCGACCAGGTCCATGTATTTTCAACTTCAAACATGTTGTCCACCAGACCGATCGGCGACCGGAGTATGCGCCGATCTGGCTTGGGCGAACGGCCCGCCGAAGGGGCGTCCAGCGTCCCCGGTCGGCTCTCATGAAAGCGCCCCGGTCGGTGACGCACACTCCAACCTGCCGGGGTAATTACACACCGGCGCCGACGCCTGCCTGCTCGGCGAGCACCGGTTCGAAGGGGACCGTCTCCGGACCGCGATCGCCGAAGGGAATCCGTTGTCGGTGACCGGGACGTTGAGCCGCCGCAGAACGATGTCGCTGTCGTGTGGGGGTTCGACGTCACCCACGGCCCGCGCTGGGCGCCAGTTGACCAGCCCGGGCGCTGCCGACGTGCCGCTGCGGCGGCAACCCTCGCCCTATACGCCACGAAATTTCAGGCTACTGCAATCACAGCCGCTGGAGCGCTGTTACGTCTCTGTGGAGCAGGGCTTATCGAGCGATAGCCACGGTAGGACCCGCTCGTCGACACTTTCTTCACTCGAGCGACTGGGTGTCGGTTTTCGTCACCGAGCGCGGCGATCTGCGTCCACGCCGGCCGCGATGCATTCAACTGAAGTTGATCGGTAGCAGGGAGATTCCGGACATGCCGAAGAGAAAGCGATGACGGCGATAAGGCGCGGAGCTTTCTGGACACATTGATTTCGCCAACCCAAGAGCACCCCGTGAAACGCTGGGTTCTAATAAGGTTTCGTGGTGCCGGAGTGGTGAAGCACACCGCCGGCCATGAGAAACCCGCGGCGATAGCCGCGGACCGGCGCGGAGGCGGTGTCATGACGACGTGGCAGATCAGCCCGGGAGCGCAGCGGCTCGAACTCAAGGACGGCCGCGGTGAGGTCGTCTTCACGGTGAGCAATCCGGGCCCGGTGGACCGGCGCGCGACGGTTGAGATAGTGGGCAGCGATCAGGCGCAGGGTTCGTGGTTCACGGTGCCCGAGCCCCAACAAGTCATACCTCTGAGTGGCTCCAAGCAGTTCACGGTGATCGTCGAGCCCGATGAGAAGGCGCCCGCGGGCGCGCACTGGCTGGCCGGGCGGGTGTACTCGGCGGACGCGGCCCCCGAAGAGGATTCGGTGATCTCTGACCGCGTCACGTTCGAGATCAAGCCACCCGCGGAGAGGCCGAAGTCGAAGTCGTGGCTGTGGGCCTTGATCGCAGGGACCGTGTCCCTGGTCGTCGTGGTCGGTGTGGTGCTGTTTCTCGTGCTCAGGAACGAAGGACCCGAGGTCGTGCCGATACCCGATGTCCGGACCAAGGTCAGGGCCGAAGCCGAGCGGCTCATTACCGCTCGCGGGCTGGTACCGCAGCACCGCGAGGAGGCCAGCGCGACCGTAGAGAAGGACCACATCATCAGCCAGTCGCCGGAGGGGGGAGCGGCACCGAAGGGGTCCACCGTGACTATCACCGTTTCAACCGGACCGGTGATAGTAACGCCACCGCCTCCTCCTCCGCCCAACGCGATGCCCAATCTCGTCGGTAGGCTCACCACTCCAGTGCTCAACCTGATGTCGTGTACTCAGCTGGAATCCGCTGACCATTGCGTGAATTTCGTTGGTCCCAACACGCTCAACGCGATCGGCCCCGATGCCAAGGCGCTGGCTGACTTCTTCGTTGAGGTCTTCCGTCACGGCGCCAAGTTCGAATGGGTGGGCGATCCGAACCGATCGGCGTCGAGAATACGTTCACAAACACCGGACGCCGGAGTTCCGGTTGAACCGTTCTCCACATTCACTCTCGAATACGCGCCCTAGGTCGATGTCGTGGTTTACACCGCGGAGGCATCCTCGCGACGACGTGGCAGGTCAGTCCTGAAATGCGGAGGGTCGAGATGAAGCACCCTCGTGGGTCCACAGTGGCCGAGCACCAATAGCTCGTGCCTCTGAGCGGATCCAAGCAGCTCACCGCGGCCGTAGAACCTGGTGATGCTGTCCCCCGTCCCGTTCGAGCTCCGGACGACACACAGAAGGCCAAGTCGAAATTGTGCCGTGGAAGTGATCGTCAACGTGTGCAAAGGGACCCGGCGGTCAAATGAACTGGGATGGCCTTCTGACCGCGTTGCTTGTCAAACGACCGACCTGATTGCCTTGATCACAGAGGGAATCGAGCCGATCAGTAGAACGATGGCCCAAATGATAGCGACGATCGCAAAGACGATCGCGGCGATGTTGTCTGTGATGCTGACCAGGATGGTCGGAACCAACGCGTGCAGAAAGCTGAGGATGACGCCGCACACCAGCGACGTGAGTAGCAAGAACACCAGCCCCTTGTTCTGAAGAAATCGTTGGTGCGCGAACACCAACAGAACGCAGACGGAGATCTTGAGACTCATCAGCAATGTGTTGAGAATGGACGCATCACCTGTGGGGAAGAATCCCCACAGCGCTAGGTACGCGATGGTGCCGAACGGTGGACTCATGAACAGCGTGATCATCACGAACACTTCGATCAACGCGATGATCGCCATGACGATTGCGACGATGATCAAGACGATCGATCCGATGACCGTCACAATCCCCTGCAGTCGGCCGTGAACACGGTCGGGCACGATGAGCGAAATTCCCATAAGCCCGATCACGTACAGAAGAATTCCGTCGACCAGAACCATGTACGGAATTCCCCGGCCAGGTGGTTCCTCGACTCCTGCACTGCTCGGCATCTTATTGAGGCCGAATGTGCTGGCCTGCTCGAGGAACGCCGACCCGGCGCCGTGCCCACCCAGGATGAATGGCGAACTGAGCTCGACCAGCACGATCAGAGCGCACGCGATGAGGGCGAGCACGAATAGGGGCGTACGTAGCCTGTCCATGGCCGTCACCCTCCGACACGGAGTTGGCAACCGGAACAGATCAACGAAATCACGGCGCCGTCCTTGTCGACGGCGACGTTGATGTCATCGCCGGAGGACAGCTCTTTGCTGACTTCGCGGGTGCTCCCACCGCCTTGATCGGGCAAGGGTGCGGATACTTCGACGGTGCCCTGTGTCGCCGTCAGGCGGACCGTGCGGAGTCCATCCCCACCACCTGCGACCGTCACCGCGCAGGGGAACTGCACGATGAGCACGCCACCCGGCTTGAGGCAATCCGCGCTGAGATCGTTGAGAGGGACGTCGCTTTGTCCCTGGGCTTTTTTCATCAGGGAGCCAAGGACACCGCCGGGTTCGGCGCTGGCATTACCATCGCGTTCCCTTGTCCCGATCGCCACGAAAACGACGAAGAGGACACCGATGACGATCAGCAGAGCAATGAAAACCTTCTTACCCATGGCGGTGATCCTCGCGTCGTCGTTGACTACTTCTGCGCAATGTGTCTCGGACCGTAATAGCGGCGCAAGGGATTTCCCGTCGACAGGCAGATCCTCACCCTGCCTCCAGCACAGGTTTGTCGGGCAGTGGATCGGGAGGTGAAGGCGATGTTCTCAGCCGCGGTGCGCTGGTCCAGGAAAAGCTCGATGGGAATCAGTCCCAGTGCCCGTCCCGGGGGCTCGGTCGCGACATTCGTGATGCCGACGACCACAGGCATCGACACGAATTTGGCTGCGTCCGATGTCGTGATCGGTGATGTAGATGCCTTCGCCACCAGGGTTTCTGGTGCGGGTTCCTTAGCGGCCACGCCGCCGACTGTGGTGCCCCAGGCAAAATCCTGCACATCGTCACGACTTTGGTCGCCCCGTGGCTGAGGTCCGCCCGCTCGGTGCCCGGGCCAATGTGTCATGAGGTCATCTCGTGTCCTCCGACCTGCGGCGCGGTGGATCCTCGGCGCATCGACATTTGATCTCGCTGCACGATGCGCTTCACGATCGACCAACTCCCTGGCTTCTACCTCTTCAATTATGTTTGATTACGCAGAGCTGCGGGTGTTGACTGCAGATCGGCAGTGGTTCGAGCGTGGGGGCGATGATGTTGCCTGTCGACACATACAGCGTGATCTGTCTATCTGGAACAATCCCTTGTTTCGGATCGGTGTCGACTACCCGGTCCTTGGGCTGAAGGCTTCTGGTCGGCACCAGGACGGCGGTCAAACCCGCTTTCTGCACCTTGAGAATGGCTGAGACCACGTTCTGACCGACGAGGCCCGGCGGCACTTGCACCAGATCCGAGCCCGTCGACACCACTATGGTCACAGTCGAGCCCTTTGTGGCGCTGCTGTCAGCTCCCGGATCCTGACTTATCACGTGGCCGTTCTCCACCGTCTCGCTGGGCTGCTGCTCCACATTCGGGACCAAACCGCTGTCGTTGATGAGCTGTTCGGCTTCCGCCTGTGCCCTTCCCCTGACGTCGGGAACGTCCTGGTCGCCTCGTAGCACCACGAACGCCACGACAACGACGACGGCCAGCAACAGCACTCCGCCGATCAACGCCCACAGCCACCATCTGGACTTCGGCTTTTCGGGCGGTGGCTTGATCTCGAAGGAAACACGGTCGGAGGTCACCGAATCTTCTTCCGGCGCCGCGTCTGCGGAGTACACGCGGCCAGCCAGCCAGTGTGTACCGGAGGCCGCCTTGTCGCCCGGTTCGACTGACACCGTGAACTGTTTGGAGCCCCCGTGTGGTATCAGCTGTTGTGGCTCGGCAATGTTGAACCAGGAGCTCTGCCCCTGTTCGCTACCAACGATGTCGACGGTCGCGCGCCTGTCCACCGGACCGGGGTTGGTGACGGTGAACACGACTTCGGCCTTCCCGTCCTTGAGTTCGACGCGTTCGGTTCCCGGAGCGATCTGCCACGAGGTCATGCTGTTGCCTCCATGACCTGTACGTCCACGGTCGTTGCCGCGGGTTTCTCGTGGTCGACAATGTGCGTCAGTACGCCGGCGTACGCGCGTGCGTCGGCCGGTACCCGTACAGTGAAGTGGAACGGCTGGTCCGGTGTCGCGATAATTTCGAAACCCCGCACTCCGGTTGCGATTTCCAAGAACCGGCGTATCCCGTCAGCGGTGCCGCGCACCTGGGCGAGGGCGGCGGCTTCAGCAATCAGGTTGCGCATCTGGGTCGAGGGAATGAGCAGGGGATCTGAGGAGTCCGGACGGCGCACGCCGACAAGATGATCCAGCGTGACCCAGCGAGCAAGAAACGCGAGGAAGTCGTCGCGGGCGGTGTACGGGGCGAACTGTGCGTCGAAGTCGCCGATCAGCTCCTCATCGGGGGCCTGGAGCACCTCCATCACGTCAAGCAGCGCAGCTAGCACAGACCCGTCGTCGGCTGCGTGTTGATATGCCCCCGGCAGCAGCCGCTTAATCGTCGTGCTGCGCATAGCTTCCCACCACTCTGATGTTGTGTTCGCCCGAGCACAGTAGCCACGTGTCGGGGATTGTCACCTCGTCGGTGCTGACCCGATTCGCGGCCGGTGACCAATGGCCGCGCTCGACGCTCCGATACACGCCCTTCAGACCTCCCGCAATGACCGTGCCCGCGTTGGCATCGGCGTACTGAATCGCTTCGAATCGGGCACGTTGCTCGGGTCGCAGCGGCAGCCCGCTGTTAGCGTCTGGTGCCGTCCACGAGGGGTTTTGGGCGGTTGCGTCGAGCATCACCACACCGGCGCTCTGAGTAGCGGCCAGAGCCAGGTCGCCATCCAGTGCGATGTCCCAACAGGTTCCGCCGACCCACTCGGTGCCGAGCGTTTCCCACCGCAGGTCTGCCTCGAACAGCCGCCCGCGCAGGCACCCGCTGCCCGGTCTGTTGAGGTCCGGCTCACCGGTGCCGACCCACACGACGGTGGAGGGCCCGACGATCTGGATGGTCAAACAGCGGCTGTCGACTGCCGGTGTGGGGCCGACCTGGCCGAATGACCCGGACCGACCGCCCTCGACGGAGAGGTAGATGCCCTGCCTGGCTTGCGCGGCGACTACCACTGCCCACCTACCCTGTTCGGAGATGGCTGTCTCCACAGCATAGAGCGCTCGATCCTGTTCTGCAGGTTCGATGTTCAACAGGTTCGGTGCGGACGATTCGGCCAGAATCGCGAGCTCGTAGAGGCCTCCGTCGGAGGCGAGTAGGAGTGCTGGCACGGTGTCTCGCTCGATCCAGGCGATGTCGTTGACCATGGGTCCGAGTTCGTTCACCATCCGCCAGGTTTCGCCAAGGTCCTCTGACACATACACCCGTGAACCGCCCGTGTCGGCTCGCCGGGTGGCCAGCGCAAGGGTTCCGCGCCGATCGACCATGCCGGGTCGGACTGCACGGGGAGCGGGAACGATCGCCATCACTTCCTCGTTGGCGAACCGCCCAATGCTCTCCCACCCTTTGCCGTCGTTTACCGA
>Ga0068853_100002754_pt1 | contig 13268 bp, 12 predicted proteins | sample KBSCornC32_FD_65655 | JGI IMG/M metagenome (GOLD analysis project Ga0068853, IMG submission 65655) | Corn rhizosphere microbial communities from Kellogg Biological Station, Michigan, USA - KBS Corn C3-2 | ecosystem: Host-associated > Plants > Roots > Rhizosphere > Soil ... | reverse complement strand
AGCTCGAGCGCCGTTGATAACCCAGAGACGATCGACGTCCAACGGTGGCCGAACATTTCTATCTGGCGCGCCTTTTCGTCGACGAGTTGAATCTGGTAACGGTTCTCGGCCGCCCGCAATTCTCGCCCAGACTTGTCAGAGAGTAGCCAGCCGGTCAGCACAAGCGGTACGAGGCCGACGACCAGGAGGGTCGCGACGACGAACACAATTAGACTGACTCTTCTCTTAAGGGCGGGCATTTCAGAACGGCGCGAGGCGGGTGGGATTTGCGCCACCTTAGAGTTTATCGAATATTCACTCGCTCGGTCAACAAGTTTTAAACTCGACAGTGTATGGAGAGATACCGAGGTTTACGAAACCGATATGTACAACTAAGCATGAGGTTTACGGTCTTATGCCAAGAATAGTAGAAAGAGAAGTCGTTCCTGTCGAGAGTAGTGGTGACAGCACCGCGAGCAATTTTATCTGGGCGCTCGCGCTCGTCATTATCGTCGCGTTGCTGGTCTTTGGCGTTTGGAAGAGCGGCATCCTGCACCGGCTCAATTCAAATCCGACGCAGAAGATAGATGTCGAGGTGTCAGCTCCGTCGCAGGGTCACTGACCGCCGGCGGCGGCACTCGCGGCACGCTTGACGATCACCAGAGTGATATCGTCATTCGCCGGGGCGGTGCCGGTAAAATCCGAGAGCGCAGATTCTATCTTGTCACGGATGCCTGAGGCGGGACGCGCGATATTCGTCTGGATAACTTGTTTGAGGCGGTCCATGCCAAATTCGTCCTCGTTGAGGTTGTTCGCCTCCGAGACGCCGTCGGAGTAAATAACCACGGCCTCGCCCGGTTCGAGCGTGATGGTGGCGGCTTCGTACTCGGCATAACCCATGAGCCCGAGAGGCAAGCCGCCTGAATCAAGTTGCTCAACTGTGCCATCCCCGCGCGCGACGATCGGTGGATTGTGACCGGCGTTGATGTATTTTAGGGTGCCATTGGATGGGTCAAGCTCGCCGATGAACATCGTCACAAAACGATTAGCCGGCGTATTCTCGACGAGATATTCGTTCGTCGAATGGACGGTCTCCTCGAGCGAGCGTTTTGCCGAGACCTGCGCGTGGATGGATGCATGGACGCTCGACATCAGCAGCGCCGCAGCGGTGCCTTTGCCGGACACATCGCCTAGAGCGACGACCATCTTGCCATCCTCGCGCTCGATAAAATCGTAGTAATCACCGCCGATCTCATAGCACGAGAACGATATTCCCTGGAATTCATACCCAGCCACGATCGGTGGAGCCGATGGCTGGAAGCGCTGCTGGATCTCGGTCGCAAGCTCGAGCTCAGCCTCCATTCGCTCGCGCTCGATGCGGGCCTCAAGGAGACTCGCGTTCTCAACGCGAATAGACGCGACCGAGGCGAGCGTCGTGAGAATGTCGAGATGCTCGGTCGAGAATGTCACCTCATGCGTCGGCGAATCGGCGTAGATGAGACCAAAGACGTGCCTTTCGTCGACGGCTAGTGGCACAGCCAGCACGCTGCGAATTCCCTGCAAGACGACAGTCTGCGAGGCAAACCTCGGATCTTGCTGAGCGTCGGAGGTGAGGACGGATTTTCCGTTCTCCATGACCTCTCTCATGATCGCGCTGCTGAGGCGGACCTCATCGAGCGGAGCTTCGCGTCCGCGAACGCGAGCGACCTTGATCTGCATCTGATCGCCTTCTTTTTCGCCCCGAAGCATGATGATCACACGCTCGGCGGGAACGGCTTCGAAGACTAGCGACGCGACCTGGTCGAGCGTTTCGTCGAGACTGCTGGCGGAGAGGAGCGCGACTCCGACCTTGGATATCAGTCCGAGCAGGTCGGTGCGGCTTTGAAGCTGCGAATCGAGGATCTCGGTCGTCGGGTTGCGCCGCGCGGAGAGTGAGATGGTATTCGACGGGTCGAGAAAATTCGTGTTATCGGCGATCAGCGTCGCGCTGATCGGCCGCGGCAGCTCCAGCTCCTGGTCAAAACGGATTCGTGTCTCGCCGATCTGGATCTCGGCGTTGGGATAGAGCGGCAGAGTGTTTTGCACCACAGAGCCGTTAAGTTTGGTGCCGTTGGCGGATCCGAGATCGAGCAGCCAAAACCCCGCTCCCTCCTGCCTTATTTCTGCGTGCAGCCGCGAGGCGAACGCATCCGGAATACATACGTCGCTGCGCGCGGAACGCCCGATCGTCGTCCTCAAACGCGACAGCGGATAGGTCTCAGAGGTCCCATTCGGATGTGTTACTACAAGCTGCGCCATATTTTACGCCGGGCGCTTGCGCCCTCTTACAACGACGGTGCCGCCAACATAATCGTGAAGTGCACGGCCGGTCGGCGTCACCGCCGCGATCAAAAATCCGACGCCGAGCGTGGCAACGGTCACCACGTAACCGAGAACATTCCGCAATAATATCTGGACGGCATTTGCACGAGTGCCGTCGCGTCGCACTATCCTGATGCCGACAAGCATCTTGCCGATAGACTGGCCGCGAAAGATCATCGGCAGGAGAATGCAATCCACGACCGCCAGCAGGATCGCAAGGATCCATATCGTCCTTCCGATCGCGTCCGGCACGCCGGTGTCACTCAGGAATCTCGCGAGCACAAGCCAAACGAGCGGCACGGCGAGGAGCACGATGTAATCGATAATAAGCGCCGCACAACGCAACGGAAACGGTGCGCTGACGGCCTCGGGATTAAACGCGATGATCTTCTCTGTATCCAAAACTGGTGTTATCAATGCCTCGGCTGTCGCCATTCAATTATCCTTTCATGAAATGTAATGTCGTGTCCCCGAGTTTGAGCCGATCGCCATTGCCAAGCATGTACGGATGGTGCGGCTGAAGCCTCACGACCTCATTGTGCGTTGGCAGGAGAACAGTTCCGTTTGACGAACCAAGGTCCTCGACAAGGAACGAATCGCCCTCACGCCAGATCCTCGCGTGCCGCCGAGAGATCTTGGTTTGTGGATCGTATCTCGAGAGATCGATCTCCGGGAATATATTCGACTGCGGATCGCGGCGGCCGACGAGGTTCTCCGGCTTCTCGAGTGCGAATACCGGCGCATCTAGTTCGCTCGTGCCCTCTATGACCAACTTTGCTGTTCGGGCCACCTGTCCAGAGAGAGGCGAACGGTAGATCTCAGCGTGAACGCCCTGTTGCGCGATCGGCTGCTTGGATCCGCAGAAGGCGCAAAACAGGTCAGTGGCGATGATCCGCTGGCCGCAAAAACCGCAAAAGACAGCCTGACTTGAGAGGCTCACCGCGGCCGGAGTCTCAGTGACGCCGTACGTCACGGCACCGCGTTTCAGATTCTCGAGATGCTCGACGAGAACGCGTCGCATCTCCTCGGCGGACGAGAATCTATGGTCCGCGTTGTACTCGACGGAACGCATCAGGATCTTTTCCATCTGATCCGAGAGCTGCGGATTGATCTGGCGCGGACGCGGATTCTTTTGAAAATCGAAGATGAGCAGCGGGTTATTCTGCGGATCTGCTCCGGTAAGCAGGTGGAACATCGTCGAACCGAGACTGTAGATATCCGAACGCGGCTCCACCTGACCCGAGAAAAGCTCAGGCGGCGCGTAGCCCATTGTTCCAACGGCGGTGACGCCTTTCTCCTCGGCATTGATCGCTCGCGCGATACCAAAATCGATCAGCATTACGCGGCCCGTGTTGCCGTCGAGCATGATGTTTGACGGCTTTAGATCACGATAGACGATCGTGGACGGCAGACCGTGTAGATATGCGAGCACTTCGCAGACCTGGATCGCCCATTCGGTGACTGTCCGCTCGTCGATGCGTCCGCCGGGAGCGGCGCGCAGCCGTCCCGCGAGGTCGCCGCCCGAGATGTACTTCATCACGAGGTAAAAGCGGCCCTGCGACTCGTCAAAAAAATAATCGTAGATCGTCGGGATCGACGGATGGTCGAGTGTGGAGAGGATCACCGACTCGCGACGAAAATCCTCGATCGCCTTTCGCTGCTGGTCCTCCTCGATAGAGGACTGGACCATCTCCTTGACGGCGCGCTCGACGCCGCCGAGATTTTGGTCCTGCGCGAGATAGACCGCTCCCATGCCGCCGCCGCCGATGCGTCGAACGATCTTGTAGCGACCGCTAAGCAGCTCGCTCTCGGCAAGCGGCTTGAGTCCCGGCTTTTTGCCGTCGGTCTCGGTGCTGGCAACGGCAGTGGTGGGAGCAGGATCTTGCTCGACCACCTCGTCGGTGTTTGCCTGATTCTCGTCGGATTCGGAAGGCTCCGTAACAGTGTCGTTGGACTCAGGACGATCGGGAGCGACGCTCATCTCGACGACAGGCTCCTGCACTGCGCCGCAGGACGGGCAGGATTCCTGATCTTCGGCGACCTCGAGGCCGCATACACGACAAGCGGGCATTACCGTTCGCTAGTTACTGAACAATATGAAAGCGTAAAAATGTTTTGCCGACGATGACCTCGTCGCCGTCGTTGATCTGCTGCGGCGTCCCGGGCAGTAAGCGTCGGCCGCGATTGACGTACGTGCCGTTGGTCGATCCGAGGTCCTCGATAAAGTACGAGCCGTTGCTGCGATAGATCTTCGCATGACGCCGCGAGACCTTAGCATCCGAGTCGTACGCATCGAGATCGATATCCGGGAAGACGCCGTTGTCGGCATCCCACCGGCCGATCGTCGATTCATTATTTACAAGTTTGAATTCGGTTCCCGGGCCATCGCCGCGTTCGATAAACATCGTCGCATGCACCGTGCCGGCAACGTCGGGCGCCTGCGGCACCGGCTTAGAGTCCTTTGGGTGCTCCTGAAACACCGCAGGCGGTATACCTAAAGATGTCACGCTCACCGGACGTGGTGCCGAGTCTGCGGTCGGCGGCGGCACATACGCAGGCGGCTCGGCTGCCCTTGGCGCGGCCGCCTCGGCAAGCCTCGTCCCGCAGCTATCGCAAAAGCGCGAGGTATCTACATTCGAGCTATGGCAGGTTGGACAGATGATCATCGGCTTTGCAGAACGCTATTCTACCCGTCTCTGGAGATCAGGTAAATCCTAATTATAACCGATATTTACGTCAAACCTTTACGCCAGGTTCGCATCGGATGTTGTCGCGCCACTTTTTTGAAACAAGTGGCATTGACGGGTCGTAGTAGGTTTCTTGACGCTTCATCGATTCGCTCCTCGTCAGGTATACTCTGACGGCACTTTTAGAGGAACAATTAGAGTTTATGGCATTGAGCCGCAAAAAGAAGATAATCATCGGCGCCACTGTGGGCACTCTCCTGCTGATCGTGATCGTCATCAGCGTTCTCGCGACGCGTACCGACACCCCCGAGGTCACGGTTGTAAAGGTCGACAAGAAGCCGGAATTGCGGTCCACTGTGACGGCGTCGGGCGAGGTCCGTCCAATTCAGTTCATGAATCTCACGAGCGAGGTGCAGGGACGCATCGATGACATTTACGTCAAAGAGGGCGACCAGGTCACAAAGGGCCAGCCGCTTGTAAAGCTCGATCCCAACCAGCTCGACGCAAACGCTCAGGCTCAAACCGCCGCGTATCAGGCCTCGCAGGACGAGATCCGCGCTTCGGAATCGCAGGTTTCGGCGGCGCAGAATCAGTACGCTCAGGCACAGCAGCAGCTCAGTACGGCGCAGATAGCCGTCGATACTGCCAGACAGAACGTTGTTGCTGCCCAAACCGATGTCGACAAAGCTCAGGTCGAGCTTAATGCGGCAACGCGAGAGATGAACCGCAACCAGCAGATGCTCGAGAACGGCGTGATCTCGAGGCAGACGTATGACGAGTCAAAGGACCGAGTCGAGAATGCGAGGGCGTCTCTGAATACCGCCAAGTCGACGTTGGCCGCGCGCCAACTGGCTATTAAAGATGCGCAGTCTCGGCTCGCACAGCAGAATGTCGCAGTTCGCGATGCAAAGCGTGGTGTCGACACGGCGAACATTAACGTGTCGAGCAGCCAGGCACGAGCAAATCAGGCTGCGGCACAGCTTCGTGGTCAACAGAATCAACGTGACAAGACGCTCGTCGTCGCTCCGATCAACGGCGTCATCGCCGAGATCCCGTCAAAGGTCGGCACCTTTGCCGTCGCCGGACTCTCGACCACTGCCCTTTTGACGATCGCAGACATGTCGCAGATCAACGTCGAGGTCAAAGTCGACGAAACTTCGATCGATCAGGTCGAGGTCGGGCAGAAGGCGAAGATCAAAGTCGATGCTTTTGGCGACAAAGATCTTGTCGGTGAGGTGAGCCAAAAGACTCCGCTTGCCGTCGGCAAATCGCAGACCACGGGTGGTCTCTCGACAAACATCAACGTCCAGGAAGCAAAGGAATTTCGCGTTGTCATATCTCTAAAAGACCTGCCGCAGGATGTGAAGGACGGCCTTCGCCCCGGCATGTCCGCAACCGCCGAGATCACGACAAAGACGGTGAATGACGTTATTTCGGTTCCGCTGCAAGCCGTGATCGAGAAAAAGCCCGAGGGCACACCTTCACCGACACTCAGAGGCGATGCTCCGCAGCCTGTCGATAAGCCAAAGACGATCACCGGTGTGTTCGTTTTGCAGAACGGCAACAAGGCTAAGTTCGTCGAGGTGCAGACCGGAATCATCGGCGAGTCCGACCGCGAGATCACCAGCGGTCTGAATCCCGGTGACGAGGTCATCACCGGCCCGAGCCGTATCCTAAACACCCTGAAGGACGGCGCCATCGTCAAGAAGCAGACAAAGAAGGAAGGCGATAATTCCAACAAGGCCAGCTAAGGTCCGCGCTATGTATCGCTTTATGGACGAAGAGAACGGCAACGGAACAGCCTCGGAGGTCGTGCATCGCGGCTCCGACACATCGGGTGAAACGATCATTCGGATGACAAACATCTGGAAGACGTACCAGATGGGTACCGAGGAGCTGCACGCGCTGCGCGACGTGAGCTTTGAGGTAAAGCGGAACGAGTATCTCGCCATCATCGGGCCCTCAGGCTCGGGCAAATCGACGCTCATGAACCTGATCGGCTGCCTCGATTCCCCCACTCGCGGCGAATACTGGATCAATGGTCAGCTCGTCTCCGACATGACCGATGACGAGCTTGCTCACATTCGGAATAAAGAGATCGGGTTCGTCTTTCAGACCTTCAATCTGCTGGCCCGCGCGACGGCTCTGCATAATGTTGAGCTTCCGCTGATCTACGCGGGTCTGCGTGCGGGCGAACGCAATGAAAAGGCCCAAGCCGCTCTCGCCTCCGTCGAGCTTGGCGACCGCGTCATGCACCGGCCAAATGAGCTATCCGGCGGACAGCGTCAGCGCGTCGCGATCGCACGAGCACTTGTCAATCACCCTTCGATCCTGCTCGCCGATGAGCCGACGGGAGCACTCGATTCAAAGACGAGCATCGAGATCATGCACTTATTCGAGAAGCTCCATGAAGAGGGCAACACGATCATCCTCGTCACACACGAGCCCGACATCGCCGCCCGTGCGCATCGCGTGATCACTATCCGCGACGGCCGCATCGAGAGCGATGAGCGGATCAAATAAATGTTCGACCAGTTGCCGCCGTATGTCGCGATAGTTTTTATCTTGACGACATTCCTCACGGTCGGTTTTTTGCTTACATCCGTAAAAGCTGCGGGCCTCGAGACATTTCCCTCAAGGCTCCTCGTTTTTGTGTTGCCGTTTTGGATAGTGCTGACGGGCTCGCTCGCGGTAAGCGGTTTTTACGACAAACCTGGCACATTCCCGCCCGTGCTGTTTGTGTTTGGAGTCGCGCCGGCCGTGCTGTTTGTGCTGGCGAATCTCGTATTCTTTCGCAGGCGTTTGGTCGAAAGGTTGCCGCTGAGGCTGCTGACGCTGATCCATGTCGTCCGCATCCCGGTTGAACTGACGCTCTATTGGCTTTTTGTCGCCGGGCATGTACCACAAGTGATGACATTCACAGGCCGGAATTACGATATTTTCTCGGGCATATTGGCACTGGCGGTTTATTTTCTCGGCTTTTCCGCTGGCCGTGCAAACAAGTGGCTCCTGATCGCATTTAACGTTGCCGGTCTCGCATTGCTCGCGAATATTGTGGTGCTGGCGATCTTGTCGCTCGAGACTCCCATCCAAAGATTTGGGTTTGATGAGCCAAACCGCGCGGTGTTGTACTTCCCGTACATATGGCTGCCGACCATCATCGTGCCGATTGTTCTCTTTAGCCATTTGGCGGCTCTCTATAAACTCGCAACGAATCGACTCTCTTGACAATAATTTGCAAAACCCGCCGTCGCGGTTAACGTACTATCTAGAACCGAATGAGATTTGCCGAGACCCTCAAACTAGCTTTCGATGCAATATGGGCGCACAAGCTGCGGTCGTTCCTGACGCTGTTGGGAATGATCATCGGCGTGACTGCGTTCATGGTCGTGCTCTCGCTGCTGCAGGGTTTTAATTCATATGTCGATGAAAAGATCGCCGGCATCGGATCTAATTCATTCACCGTGCGCCGTTTTGGATTTGATGATTTTAAGGACACCGACACGATCGCCGCGGCTCAGCGGCGCAATCCGGAGCTGACATTCGCCGATCGCGATTTTATACGGGACCACGCACAACTTATCGATAAGATCGGAGCGAAATCCGGTGGTGTGAACCGTGAGGTTAGGCATGGCAACGACAGCATAACGTCTGTTCAGATCGTCGGCTCCGAGCCGATCATTGCGGAGATCGAGAAGCGCGATATAGAAGAGGGCCGCTTTTTTTCACCCACTGAGAACGACAACGCGGTACGCGTCGTCTACATCGGCAAAGATGTCGCTAACAAGTTTTATCCGAGAGGGGATGCGATCGGACAGGAGATCACGATCAGCGGTATTCCGTATCGCATCATCGGAATTCAGACGCCTAAAGGAACTGTATTCGGCCAGCCTCAGGACAACTTTGTCGAGATGCCGATAAAGACCTTTGGCGAGGCTTTTGGTGGGCTGATGAATTCGCGCGCGCCGTACTTTGTAGTGACGGCAAAGAACGAAAAGGTATTCAATGACGCCGTCGAGGAGGTCCGTGGTCTGATGCGGATAAAGCGACGGCTTGCGAGCGGCGAAAAGGACAATTTCGGCATTCTTACGCCGGACGCGATCACCGGAATACGCGACCGCATTCTCGGGCCGACCTTTATCGTTATCATCGCCGTGCCGCTGATCGCGTTGATCGTCGGCGCGATCGTGATCATGAACATCATGTTCGTCTCCGTGACGGAACGAACGCGTGAGATCGGTATTCGCAAGAGTCTCGGCGCTCGCCAGGTGGACATTCTTAGGCAGTTTCTAATGGAATCCGCGACGCTATCTGCGATAGGAGGAACGATCGGGCTGATCATCGCGGAGCTGCTTGGTTTTGTAATAACGAAGTTCGTATTCCAAACGCGAATACCGTGGTGGTCGGCCGTATTTGCGATCGGAGTTTCAGCCGGAGTTGGTATTGTTGCCGGACTCTTCCCGGCGTGGAAGGCGGCGAGACTCGATCCTATCGAGGCCCTGAGGGCGGACTAAATGAAGTTCATTACAAGCTCATTTTACGAGAACTTCAAAATGGCGATCGACACGATCCGCGGCAACAAGCTGCGCGCCTTTTTGACGATCGTCGGCGTCGTCGTCGGCGTCATCACCGTGATGCTCATCTCGTCCATTATCAGCGGCATCAATGTCGCGGTTGAAAAGGAGGTCGAGTCATTCGGCACGCGCTCGATATTCCTCTATAAAATGGACATCGGTATCCGCACGTCGCAGCCGACACGCGAGGAGCGGATGCGAAAGCCGCTCACTATCGCCGATGCCGACGCGATCGCAAAACTCTCAGCCATTGAGGTCGCGGTTCCCTACCTCGACATCTCAAATAACTTCTTTGGCGGCAAGATCACCGTCACCGGCAAGAATGGCAAGACATCGCAGTCGGTCCAACTACAAGGCGTCGCACCAAGCGTCGATAAAGCTCCGGGTGAGGTGCTCATCGAGGGACGCTGGTTTTCGCAGGCCGAGAACGAGGCAAAGTCGAATGTCTGCGTGATCGGTGATTTTATCAAGCAGAGTTATTTCCCGTACGAGGATCCTATCGGGGAGACCATCGACGTCGGTGGAGTGGAGTTTCGGGTGATCGGACTTCTGCAAAAACGCGAGCAGCTCTTTGGCGGCGGCGGCGGCAACAATGACCAGACCAATGTGATTTATATGCCGATCGACACTGCTCTAAAGGTCAAGCCCCAAGCCGACGACCTTTTCATCCTTGCCGTCGCAAAAGAAGGCCAGCTCGAGAAGGCCAAGGACGACGTCCAGGACCTTTTACGCGTGAGACGACACGTTCAGTACGGTGATAAGAATAACTTTTCGATGGAAACTGCCGCGTCGCTTGTCGATCAATTTTCGGCCATTACCGGCGGCGTCTTTATGGCGATGATCGTGATCTCGTCGGTTGGATTGATGATCGGCGGCATCGGCGTGATGAACATCATGCTCGTCTCCGTTACTGAGCGCACACGCGAGATCGGCATCCGCAAAGCCATCGGGGCAAAGCAGAGCGACATACTGCTTCAATTCCTGATTGAGGCCGCGACTCTCACTGGTTTTGGAGGCGTTGTCGGGCTGTTTATCGGTTGGCTGCTGTCATTCCTCGTAAAGATGATCATGCCGTCCTACATACCTCTCTGGGCACCGATCGCCGGCTTTTGCGCGAGCGTGGGCATCGGCATCGTGTTTGGCCTGTTTCCCGCATGGAAAGCCGCACGACTCGATCCAATCGAATCGCTAAGATACGAATAAAAAGGCCGGTAAGCACCGGCCTTCAACTCAATTCTCAGCACTGCCTCACGACGCATTACCTGAGAAATACGTCCCGATCATCCTAAAGGCGAGCCCGATGATCACGATCAGCAGGATCAGTGTCCACGCTGACGCTTTGGACATTTTATTGATGACGCTCAGACCGATCGCAGCGAGGACCCAACCCCAGATCGCAAAGAGGTCAAACGTGTTTAAGAACGTCCCGATAAACGGATGTTCCTTGCCGACAAAAAATCCGAGATTCGCATGTATCACGCCGCGTTGACTGGCAGCGAGATCGATATCGTCGGCTGACTTGAACATCAGGACGATGAAATTAGCTATCATCGCGATCACGCCCGGAGCAAAGCTCGAATAGACCCAGACCGACAGATTCCCGCCAAAGGTGCCGGTACCGCCAAACGCCTTTCCGCCAAGCCAATACAGCAAGCCGCCGATCAGGAACGAAATGATCACAAAGACCGGTACTGCAAAGCGCGAGTACGTGCTGATCTTCATCTGTAGATCTATCGCATGCTCTTTGGCGTCCTTGTCGAGGTTCTGCGTTGTCGGGTTTTTGTCGAGCTGGTCCGAGATAAAGCTCCGAATGGCGTCATCTCCGACCTTCATCGCAACGCCAAAAGTATAGGCCGTCACGAGCAGGGCGAGAATGATGCCAGCGATCACGAACCGAGGCTTACGCCTGAGATCCCTGAACGTGTTCTCCGGCTCAAAATAGATATTGCCGAGTGTCGCGACTTCCGACATCTGCGGCTCTTCCTTTGGCTCGTCCTTGGTGGATGGTGGTGGAGGCGGCTCCCACTCGACGTTGTTCTCTTCGTTTTCCGGCATAGCGATCCTCCTGGGGAAAGTAGATTTAGATCAAAACTGCCCGCTTGAATTTAGAACTGTTACGCTGAGGCGGCAACCGTCGTTTCATTTATTTCATAGGACGGTGCGGCATCATAGCCCGGAATGCGAATACACGCCGCAAAATGTCCGGGCTTTATCTCGCGAAGATCGGGCACGCGATGTGTGCATTCTTCGATAGCTATCGGACATCGCGTTCTAAATCGACAGCCCGACGGCGGATCTATCGGCGTCGGCACGTCCCCGGTCAGGACGATCCTCTCCCGCTTGTGCGTCGGATCAGGGACTGGAATGGCCGACAGCAACGCCTGCGTGTACGGCATCAGCGGATCGCGATAAAGCTCATCGGCATCGCAGATCTCGACGATCTTGCCGAGATACATCACGGCGACGCGATCGGATATATGCTCAACGACCGCGAGTCCGTGCGAGATAAAGAGATACGTGAGGCCAAACTCGTCCTGTAGCTCCTCGAGCAGATTTACGACCTGCGCCTGCACCGAAACGTCGAGAGCCGAGACCGGCTCGTCGCAGATGATGAGCTTTGGGTTGAGCGCGAGAGCACGTGCGATACCGATGCGCTGACGCTGTCCGCCTGAGAATTCGTGCGGATAGCGGTCGGCGTATTTAGGATCGAGCCCGACTCGCTGCAACAGATCGGCGACGCGTTCTCGCTGCTCAGTCTTGCTGCCGATGCCATGGATCTTTAGCGGCTCCGACACGATCGAGCGGATCGTCATGCGAGGATTGAGACTTGCGTACGGGTCTTGAAAAATGATCTGCATCTCGCGCCGGAGCCGCTGCATTTCGCGGTTCGGCAGGTCGAGAATATCGTGCCCTTCGAACAAAACTTCCCCGCTCGTCGGCTCGATCAGCCGCAGCAGGCAGCGTCCAACCGTCGACTTGCCGCAGCCCGATTCCCCAACAAGCCCCAGCGTCTCGCCAGCCTTGATATCAAACGACACCCCATCCACCGCGCGCACGACATCAGCACTCCGCTCGACGGGAAAGTGCTTCACGAGATCACGAGTTTCTAGAATGGTATTGGAGGTCGCCATTTTATTAGTTACGTAGTTTTGCGTCTTTGCATCTTTGCGTCTTTGCGTTAAAAAAAGCCATCTCACGCAGAGCTCGCAGAGGCCGCAGAGTCATCGTAAAGTACACACCGTACGAGCGAGCCATCAGGCGTCTGATACAGCGGGATCGTCCCGTGCGTACACTTCTCCATCCGGTGCTCGCAGCGTGGTGCGAAGTGGCAGCCGTCGGGAAGGTTTGTCGGGCTCGGAACTGTGCCCTCGATCGTCTGCAGGCGCGTCGCTCGCGGTGCATTCGCATCCGAGAGTCGCGGGACCGAGCGCAGCAGGCCACGCGTGTACGGGTGCTTTGGCTCGGCAAAAAGCTCCTTCACGCCCGACTGCTCGACGATTCGCCCCGTGTACATAACGCACAGGCGATCCGCGACCTCGGCGACGACACCAAGATCGTGCGTGATCAGCAGAACGGCGAGTTTGCGGTTCTTTCGTAGACCATCGAGCAGTTCCAGGATCTGCGCCTGGATCGTGACATCGAGAGCGGTGGTCGGCTCGTCCGCGAT
>Ga0068853_100002751_pt1 | contig 13271 bp, 14 predicted proteins | sample KBSCornC32_FD_65655 | JGI IMG/M metagenome (GOLD analysis project Ga0068853, IMG submission 65655) | Corn rhizosphere microbial communities from Kellogg Biological Station, Michigan, USA - KBS Corn C3-2 | ecosystem: Host-associated > Plants > Roots > Rhizosphere > Soil ... | reverse complement strand
ACAGCACGTTGACCCAGGTGATGGGTGGCACGCTGGTGAAGGTGCTGTCGTGGTACGACAACGAGTGGGGCTTCTCGAACCGCATGCTCGACATGACGGTCGCGTTCGCGAACGCGAAGTGATGCAGCGCGGTACGCGCGCCGCGCGTACCGCCGTGACGGTGATCCCCCGAAGCCCCGGTCTGCCGGGGCTTGCTTTTTGCGCGCCGTCGCCGCAACGGGATGGCGCATCGCGCCCGCCGCAATCGCGCCCACTGCGAGCGCGCCCATTACAATCGGGCGCATGCTGCACACGTTCGCGGTCTCCAACTACCGTTCGCTGCGCGACCTTACGCTCGCGCTGACGCCGCTCACGGTCGTCACCGGCGCGAACGGCTGCGGCAAGTCGAACCTCTACCGCGCGCTGCGCCTGCTCGCACAGGCCGCCGACGGCCGCCTCGCCGAGGCGCTCGCGCTCGAAGGCGGCATCCCGTCGGTGCAATGGGCCGGACCGCACGACATCCGCCAGCAGGCCAAACGCGGCGGGCCGATCCAGGGCACGGCGAAGAAGGCGCCGCTGCGCGTGACGTTCGGCTTCGCCGCGGACGACGTCGCCTACGAAATCGCTCTCGGCCTGCCGACGCCGTCGCTGTCGCGCTTCGCGTTCGATCCGGAGATCAAGCACGAGGTGGTCTGGCAGCAACCGCCGCGCCGTCCGTCCAACACGTGGCTCGAACGCGATGGTTTCGACGTGCGCGCACGCGGCGCCGACGGCAAGTGGGTGCGTCTCGCGTTCGCGCCCGCGCGCAACCAGTCGCTGCTCGCCGAACTCGGCGAACCCGAGCGCTTCCCCGAGTTGTTCGCGTTGCGCGAACGGTTGCGCGCGTGGCGCTTCTACGACGGCTTCCGCACCGACGTCGAAAGCCCGCTGCGCCAACCGCGCGTGAGCGTGCAGACCGGCGCGCTCGCGCACGACGGCCGCGACCTCGCCGCGGCGTTGCAGACGATCCTCGAGATCGGCGACGGCCCGGCGCTGCAGGCGGCGATCGAGGATGCCTTCCCCGGTTCCGTGCTGGAGATCCTCGACGCCGGCGACGCGCGCCTGCAGGTCGGCCTGCGCGTCGAAGGCCTGCTGCGCCCGCTCTCCGCGGCGGAACTGTCCGACGGCACCTTGCGTTACCTCTGCCTGCTCGCTGCTCTCATGAGTCCGCGGCCGCCCGAACTGCTCGTGCTCAACGAGCCCGAGCAGAGCCTGCATCCGGACCTGCTGCACCCGCTCGCGCGCCAGGTCGTCGCGGCGGCGAAACGCAGCCAGGTCTGGCTGATCAGCCACGCGCGCGCACTCGTCGACGCGATCGAGGACGCCGGCGGCACGCCGTCGATCGAGCTCGCGCGCGACTACGGCGAGACGCGCGTCGTCGGACAAGGCCTGCTCGACGCGCCTGCATGGCCGTAAGGTGGGACCCAGCCGCGTAGCGGCGAGTCCCACCGCGACCTCTTCCGCCGCAACCTTGCGACGACCCGTGGCGCACGGTGGGACTCGCGGTCTGCGCCTCGCAGGCACGCGCGGTTTCGCGCCGCTGCGTCCCACCCTACCGACTGCTCGACGCGCCCGCGTGGCCGTAGGGCGGGCCCCGGCCCGCCGCTCGCGAGGCGTTCCGCTTCATGCGGGGTTGCGTCGCCACTCGCGCCGCAGCAGGCCGTACAGCGCCGTATCCTGCACGCCGCCGCCGACGCGCCAGCGTTCGCGCAAATAACCTTCGCGAACGAAGCCCGCGCGCTCGACGAGGCGGCACGAGGCGGTGTTGTCGGGATCGATGTCGGCCTCGATGCGTTCGAGACCGAGGCCGTCGAACGCGTGGCCGAGCGCGAGCTGCAGCATCGCGCCGGCGAGCCCGCGGCCCCACAGCGACGGCCGCAGCGCGTAGCCGATCACGCCGCGCTTGTGTTCACGGTCGACGCCGAACAGCGAACAGGTGCCGACGAGTACGTCCTCGCCGGGCAGGGTCGCGACCCACGGGTAGAATTCGCGCAGGTTCCGGTCGCGCTGCATGCGCTCGATGTGCTCGACCGCCTGCGCGCGTTCGGTCCAAGCAGGGAAGCTCCAGTAGCGCATCACCTGTGCATCCGAATGCAGTGCGAACAGGCCGTCGGCGTCGCGCGGCGCGAGCGCGCGCAGTCGCACGCGCGCGTCGGCGAGTTGCGGGATCGGCGTGCCGGTCGCGTCCATGCGCCTTCGCTCAGTGCGCGACGAGCAACGGCAGGTCGCTGTGCTGGAACAGGTGCCGCGTGGTGCCGCCGAGCACGAGTTCGGTGATGCGCGAGTGCCCCCACGCGCCCATCACGACGAGGTCCGCGTCCATTGCGTGCGCTGCGTCGAGCAGGGCCGCGCCGCAGTCCTTGCGCGCGGCGAACGCGCTGTAGCTGGCCGCGATGCCGTGGCGCGCGAGCCACGGGCGCAGTTCCAGCCGCGGCAGGAAGCGCAGGCCGAGCGGGTTGTCGACCGGTTCGCCTTCGAACACCTGCACGTGCTCGGCGCGCGCGAGCAGCGGCAGCGCGCCGCGGATCGCGAGCGCAGCCTCGCGGCTCTGGTTCCAGGCGACCGCGATGCGCCGGCCGACGCCATCGCCACGCACGCGCTCGGGTACGACGACGACCGGCGACGACGCACCGAACACGGTGCGCGAGACGAGGCCCCAGCCGGTCGGCGCGTCCGGATTGAGCTGCGGCCGTTCGACCACGACGAGGTCGCTCCAGCGCGAGGCCTGGCACAGCGACTCGACGACGTCGCCCTGGCTCGCGCTCCAGCTGCCGTTGAGACCGTGCGCATCGAGCGCCGCCTGCCAGAACGGCGCACGCGTCAAGGCATCGCGATATGCGCCTTCCGCCTCGTTGACGTACAGCGCGACCGCTTCGGGCGAAGCGAACGCGACCGGCGAGAGCGGCACGACGTGCAGGCCCGTCGCGAACGCATGCAGCCGCTGCGCGAGTGCGAGGCCGATCGCGCCAGCACTCCCGAGTACGTCGGTGCGACGCAGGTGGACGAGGATGTCGAAAGGACACGCGACGGGTTCGGCCATGGCACGCTCCGGTAACGCGATGGCGATAGCTTACGGCGTTGCGCGCGCGCCTGCGCAGGCGGCGCGCGCGGCGGTATGCTTCCAGACAGCATCCTGCAACCAGGAGAACCCATGATGCGTACGACCTTCCTTCTCGGCGCGCTGCTCGTCGTCGCGGCGCCGGCGCACGCGCGCAAGGATCTCGACTGCGAGATGCGCTTCTCGCTCGCCGGCTGGTCCGCGTTCTACAAGACCGCGTCGGGCGAGGGCACGGTCACCTGCAGCGACGGCGCGAAACTGAGCGTCGTCATCGAGGCGAAAGGCGGCGGCCTCACGTTCGGCAAGTCGGAAATCCACGACGGTCGCGGCCGTTTCACCGAGGTCTACGATATCGAAGACGTGCTCGGTGCCTACGCGAGCGCGGGCGCGCATGCGGGTGCGGCGAAATCGGCCGAGGCTCAGGTGCTGACCAAGGGGCCGGTCTCGCTCGCGCTGTCGGGCAAGGGCAGCGGCTGGGACCTCGGCGTCGCGTTCGGCAAGTTCACGCTCCGCCGCCGTTGACGCGGCGGTTGGCGCCGGCCGTACGATGCGGTACGGTGCGCATGTTGCGGTGCGCCATGCGCCGCGGGAGTGCGCGATGACGACATCGGTGGCACCGCGCTACAGCGGTAGCGAGGAAATCGCCTCGAGCCTCATCCACGGCATCGGCATCGTGCTCAGCATCGCCGGCCTCGCCGCGCTCGTCGCGTTCGCCGCGCGCGACGGCGAGCCGCGCCACGTCGCCAGCGTGAGCGTGTACGGCGCGAGCCTGATCCTGCTCTACACCGCATCGACGCTCTACCACGGCATCCCGTCGCCGCGTGCGAAGCCGGTGCTGCGCACGCTCGACCACGCGGCGATCTTCCTGCTCATCGCCGGTACCTACACGCCGTTCACGCTGATCAGCCTGAAGGGCGCGTGGGGCTGGTCGTTGTTCGCGATCGTCTGGGTGCTCGCGTTCGCGGGCATCGGCCTCGAGCTCGCCGGCGTGAAGAACCGCAAGCTCATGGCTGCGTTGTACGTCTGCCTCGGCTGGATCGGCCTGATCGCGATCAAGCCGCTGCTCGCGAGCATCGAGACGGGCGGCCTGTGGCTGCTGTTCGGCGGCGGCGCCGCGTACACGCTCGGCGTGCCGTTCTACCTGAGCCGGCGCCTGCCCTACAGCCACGCGACGTGGCACCTGTTCGTGCTGCTCGGCAGCGTGCTGCAGTTCTTCGCGGTGCTGTTCTACGTGCTGCCGCGCGCGGCATGAGCGCCACGCTGCGCACGCACCGCGGCGGCTGCCATTGCGGCCGCGTGCGATTCGAGGTTGATGCGCCCGCGGTGATCGCCGCGCTCGACTGCAACTGCACGATCTGCCGCATGAGCGGCTACCTGCACCTGATCGTGCCTGCCACGCGTTTCCGCCTGCTCGCGGGCGCCGACGTGCTCAGCGAGTACACGTTCAACACGGGTGTCGCGAAGCATCGCTTCTGCGCGCACTGCGGCATCAAGAGCTTCTACGTGCCGCGCTCGAACCCCGGCGGTTTCGACGTCAACGTGCGCTGCCTCGACCCGGCGTCGATCGAACGCATCGACGTCGGCGTGTTCGACGACGCGCGCCGCGACGAGAGCGAGGCGGCGATTGCGCACTTGTCGATTGAAAGCCGGCAAGATTGAAGCAAGAAAGACTGAAGTACCAAGGACACGTGAAGAGAAGCGCGGGGATGAAATGCGGTCGGGATGAAAGGTGCGCTGAACTGCGCCTCTTGTCCTGACCGGCGTGCTGTCGAATGCTCTTCCTTCGTGCCCTTCGTGTTTCAATCTCTTGCTTCCGGCTCCTCACGCCAGGAACGCGAACGCGAAGATGCCGAGCATCGCGAAGCAGATCGCGAGCTTGGCGATCGCGCCGACGAGGAAGCCGATCCACGCGCCGACGCCGACGCCGGTCGCCTTGCGCAAGGTGCCGCCGGCGACGAGTTCGCCGACGAGCGCCCCGACGAACGGGCCGAGCAGCAGGCCGGGCAGTCCGAAGAACAGGCCGAGCAGGGTGCCGAGCGCGGCGCCGATGACGGCATGGCGACTCGCGCCGACCTTCTTCGCACCGAGCAGGCCGGCGACGAAGTCGATGCCGAGCGCGATCACGGTGAGTGCGCCGAGCACGAACAGCGTGAATGCACCGACGTGGGCGAAGCCGTCGGTCCAGGCCGCGAGCAGCAGGCCGCAGAACACGAGCGGCACGCCCGGCAGCGCGGGCAGCACGGTGCCGACGAGACCGACGACGACGAGGATGACGGCGAGGACGTACCAGAGGGCGTGAAGGTCCATTCGGCGATCCGGTTCGGCGGTGCGGCCACTCTAGCCGATCCGGGTTTCGATCGTGCGCGCGCCGCAAGGCGCGAGTCGCTCGTCCTCACCGGTTGTCCACGATGTGCTAGCAACGATGGGTGTGCGGTCGTGATGTGTTCAGCCCTTCAAGGGGAGGGCTGGGTGGGGATGGTGTTGCTCGAGCGCCGCGCGATTGAAAACACCATCCCCTCCAGACCTCCCCCTTGAATGGGGAGACTTCAAAGCGCGAAGCGTGGCTTCAGCCTGACGTTCTCGCTCTCATGCGCGATCGAGGCGGAACTCGATCGGCACCGTGCCCCACGCCGCGATCGCATGGCCATCGCGCAGCACCGGCTTGAAATGCGCACGTTGCACGGCCTCGCGCGCGGCGCTGTCGAGATCGGCATGGCCCGAGCTGCGCGCGATCTCGATGCGCTGCACGTTGCCACTCGCGTCGACGAGCACGTTGAGCAGCACTTCGCCCTGCTGGCGTGAGCGCAGCGCGGTCGCCGGATACTTGAGCTTCAACACGCCGTCGTAGGCGAGGCGTCGCGTCTCGCCGGCACCGGCGCCGTCGGCGACATCGCTCGTCGCCGCCGGGGTCGCCGGCTGCACCGGCGTGGCATCGACCGGCGCGGGCGGTGCCGGCACTTCGATCACGCTGCGCACCGGTACCGGCGGCGCCGGTGGCGGTTGCGACGTCGCGTGATGCAGGGGCGCACGCGGTGGCGGTTGCTGTTCCGGCGGAGGTGGCGGCACCGGCGGCGGTGTGTCGATGAGGCTCGCGGCCACCGGTCGCGATTCGATGCGCTCGACCTGCATCGCGAGCGGCACGGCGACCGCCATCGCGGCGACCGCATGCATGAGGAAGCTCGTGCTCAGCGCGGTGATGCGCTGCCAGTCGGGTTGCGGATGGTGTGCGGCTGCGCGGGTCGCCATGGTCGTGCCTCCTCCGGTGGTTGCGAAGGCGGTAACGCGGCAGCGTGCGCGGCGGGGTTGACGTCAGCGCGAGTCGCCGTCGGTCGGCGGTTCGCCCATCGCTCGCGCGAAGCGTTCCTCGAAGCGGCCGAGCCCGCGTCCCCAGATCGGCAGGGTCAGGTTCGTCAGCTGCAGGAACAGGCGCCAGCCGACCAGCCAGAACGCGAAGAATGCAGGCGCGACGAGCGGCGTGCCGCGTTGCACGAACGCGTCGTCCGCATGCAGGGCGAACACGGCGATGAGCAGCGCGCCGCCGAGCAGGAAGACCAGCGCGAACGGATAGGTGAACCCGTAGCGTGCGGTTTCGCGCGGACCGAAGGCGAGGTAGGCGTCGATGTAGTCGCCGCGCCGCACGACGTCGAGCAGCAGGAAGGCGGCCGTCGTCAGTGCCGCAACGGCCATCGAGCGGTGATCGAAACGTTGCAGCAACGGTGCGAGCCAGTCGTGCAGCGAAGCGCCCGTGGGTTTCGGCGCGACGCATTCGAGCAGGCCGAGGCCGAGGCCGCCCCACACGACGGCGAGGTGGATCGCGTAGCCGAGCGCGGTGAGCGCGCGCGGTCGTTCGCCCCCCGATGGCGGCGCCGCCGTGAACAGCACGCGCGCGGTCACTGCGACGCCGTAGGCCGTGCCTTCGGCGAGGTAGAGCAGGATCACGTCGAGGGGTTGCAGCCGCCCCAGGAGCCACAACACGATCGGCAGCCCGCTGCTCGCGACGATCAGTCCGGCCTGGCTCCACAGCCGCGCCGACGGCGGCGGTTCGGGCAGCAGGTGCTGCAGGCCGCGCATCGTCGCCTTGTTCGATGCGGAGGCCTGCAGGAAACGCTGGTAATCGCGCGGTTCGGGCATGAGTCGGGCGTGCAACGCGGCAGAGTCGGTCGACCGCGCCGGCTCGCGCAGCGGATCAGGCGTCCTTGGTCCCGAATGCATAGGTGCGACACGCGTCGGAGTCGTCGTCGAAGGAGTCCCGGCCGTTGGGATCGGCGGCGCGCTTGGCATCCCTCACGGCGTACAGGCGCTTCGCTTCCTCGCGATCGTGCATCTGGCAGGCGAACTGCGCGAACTCATGCCACGTCGCCGGCGCGGCGAGCTGCGGTTCGAGCACGCGAAAACCTTCCTTCATCAGCGTCCAGTCCGCCTTCGTGTCCGCCAGGGTGTAGCGTCCCTGGTCCCAGGAGGCGAGCGAGTACAACAGCGGATACATGCCTTTGCCCAGGCGCTTGGCGCGCCGGGTCGCCGTCCGCGCCGCTTCGTCCATCGCCTCGAACGAGCCACCCCATTTCGGTTGTGCGAACTCCATCGGCAGGCGCGCGATGTCGACGCTGTCGGGCCAGTGTTTCGCAGCTTCGGCGACGAGCTTCTCGCCTTCGCGTGGATTGGAGGCCTGAAACGCATAGGTCGCCTTGAGCTGATACCAAGCCCCCGATTTGCGAACCTTCGGCGATGCTGTGTCGAGCGCCGCCATGGCCTTGCCGAGATTCTTGCGGAACAGTTCCCACGCTTCGGGCGCCACCGTGGATGCGAATCCACTGCCGCGAGCAGCCCAGGCGCGCCTACCCCAGAGCATCGCTTCGGCCACCGCGGCGAAGCCGTCGTCTCCCTTGGCATCCTTCCAGCGCTGGATGATCGCCTGGGTTTGTTCGACCGGTTGGCGCAATCCGTCGTTCATCCCCTGTATCCAGGCTTCGAAGAAATAGTCGCCGGATTCGAACTGCGCGTTGGAGTATGCGAGGTCGTCCTCCGCGCGCTGGACCAGATCGAAGTCCGGATTCGCGAATAGCATGCGGACATGCTCGAGCGCGATGGAGTACGTCGGCCACGGCGGCGCCTCCGCACACTCCGTGCCCGGCAAAGCATGTCCCTCGTAGGCGAGGCATTTGTTGGGCCGCATGTCCCATGGCCAATGCTTCGCGGCCGGCGCGGGGGATTGTGCGAGCGCCAGCGGAGCAGCCAGCGCGACGAGGGCGAGCAGAGGCTTCATCGGTCTCTCCTTTGGTTTCACGCGCGATCATACCCAGCGCCCGCATTCGCGTTCACGCGGGGCACGATCGTCGTGCCGCTGGTCGCGGCATACTCATGGCGAACGAGCGAAGCGAGGTGAAGCGTCGGGCCTAGACGCGACCCACCACCGGCAGCAGCGCTCCCGTCACCGCGGCAGCCTGGTCCGAGACGAGGAACAGAATCACCTCGGCGAGCTGCTCCGGTTTCACCCACTTGTCGAAATCCGCCTTCGGCATGTCGGCACGGTTCGGTGGCGTGTCGATGATGCTCGGCAGGATCGCGTTGACGGTGATGTTCGCGTCCTTGAGTTCCTCGGCGAGCGCCTCGGTGAGGCGCATCACGCCCGCCTTCGACGCGGCGTACGCGCCCATGCCGGCCGCGGCTTTCGTCGCCGCATTCGCGCCGACGTTGACGATGCGGCCCGCGGCGCTCTTGCGCAGGTGCGGTAGTGCGGCCTTGCTCGCCGCGGCTGCGGTGCGCACGTTGATGCGATAGAGCAGGTCCCAGGTGTCGATGCTGCCGTCGGCGAGCGTTTCCCAGCGGAACGCACCGGCGATGTTGACGAGTGCATCGAGACCGCCGAGCGTGTTCGCGGCGGCGTCGATCGCCTTGCGCGCGCCGTCGCCGTCGGCGATGTCGGCGCCGCCGATCGCGACGACGCCGGCGTCGGCGAGGCCGGCCGGTGCGGCATCCGCGCGGTCGATCGCGGCCACCTTGGCGCCGGCCGCGCTCGCCACGCGAGCGACCGCCGCGCCGAGCGTGCCGAACCCGCCGGTGATCGCGATGCGCTTGCCCTGCACGTTCATGAAACCTCCTGCACCGACTTTGGAACGAACATCATAGTCGAGCGCGCCCGCATGCGGCGTCGCAGCACGGCGGCTGCGGCGTGTTAAGGCGCGATTGAGGCGGGCAGGACTAGCGTGCAATCGCGATTCCGCCCGGGTCCACCGCCGTCATGCGACCGAGGAGGCAGCGAATGAAATTCCGCCAGGTTTTCTGCGCACAGGACTTCGCGACCGCCCAGGCGGCGATGCTCGCCGCACGCGCGGCCGGCGCCGACGACGAGGACATCTCGCTGATCGCGCGTGCGGACATCGAGATGGAGCGTCTGCCGCACGAACGGCTCGACACGTCCACCGACATGCTGCCGTCGGCGATGCGCGGCGCCGGGCTGGGCGCTGCGCTCGGCATCTTCGGAGCGCTCATCGCGCTGCTGATTCCCGCGGTAGAGATGAACTTCGCGGGTGCCTGCCTCGTCGTGCTCGTCGGCGCGATGGTCGGCGCGTGGAGTGCGGCGCTGGTCGGCTCGACCGTGCCGAACCATGTGCGCCGCAAGTTCGAACGCGAGATCGACGCCGGCAACATCCTCGTCGTCGTCGACGACCAGCGCGACCACGAAGCGCAGGTGCGCGAGGCGGTGCGGCACGCGGGCGCGACGCCGCTGCCATTCCACGACGCGTCGGTGCTCAGCTGACGTCGACTCGAGCCGACTCCGGGCGAGTCCCGCCCGTTTTTGGGGGCGGCTTCGATCGCGACCGCGTTTTTGGGGACGCCCTCCGGTCGAAGTCCGCCTCCCTTCGAGCCTTCAACGTGCGCGCGAACGCTCGATCGCGCCGCGCACGAGTCGCGCAAGCACGCGCTCGCCGATCGACGCGGGTCGCGCGAGACCGAGCCGCGCGAGCAGCTCCGCATCGTCCGCGCGTCCGCCCGGCGCGAGCAGCGCCGCGACGAGCGACGGCCAGCGGCGCGGATCGCCGACGCGCGCCTTCAACCACAGCAAGGCCGGCAGCACGCGCAGCTCGGTCGCGTCGAAGTCGCTGCCGAACGGGAACGCGGGCAGCAGGCCGGCCGCCTTCGCCGCGCGCAGGCGCTCGGCGAGCGCCTCCGGCGTGTTCGCACGCCACGCGTCGGGCACGCGGAAATCGCGAGGCAGCTTGCCGTTGCGCACGGCAGTCGCGGCGAGCTCGTCGACGAAGCGCGCGTCGGCGATCGCGAGCATCGCGCGCACGCACGCCTCGTCTGAGCGGCCGCGCAGGTCGGCGACGCCGTACTCGGTCACGTAGATGTCTCGCAGGTGGCGCGGGATCGTCGTGTGGCCGTAGCTCCAGCGGATGTTCGATTCGATTGCGCGCCCGTTCTTTCGCGTCGCGCGCAGCAGCAGCACCGATCGCCCGCCCGCGAGCGCGTGCGCCATCGCGACGAAGTTGTACTGGCCGCCGACGCCGCTGACGACGCGGCCGTCCTCGAGCGCATCCGAGGTCGCCGCGCCGAGCAGGGTGGCCATCATGCAGGTGTTGAAGAAGCGCGCGTCGCGGCGTTGCGCGGCGTCGAGTTGTTCATGGCCGCCGTAGAGCTGGTTCACATCCGACACCGCGCTCATCGCGAGCCCGGCGTAGTCGTCGCCGTCGAGCGCGCGCAGCCACGCGTAGAAATCCTTCGAGCCGAGGTAGAACGCACCCTTGAGGTAGTGCCCGCCATGCAACGTGGCCGGATCCACGGCGCGCCCGTCGGCGAGCGCGCGTTCGACCTCGAGGTCGTCGTGCACGCGCCGCACGAGGATGCCGGCTTTGCGCAGGTGCATGAAGCCGTCCATGATCATCTCGCTCGCGCCGTACAGGCCGCGCTCGAACGGCGCGACACCGCCCCAGCGCGCGACGAGCGCATCGTCCGCCGCATCGCTGCCGCGCAACGCGGCGACGGCCGAGCGATAGTCGGCGTTGCGCTGCTGGCGCAGCAGCAGCGCCTGCACGATCGCGTCGGACAGCGCGCCGATGCCGATCTGCAGGGTGCCGCCGTCGCGCACGAGCGTGCTCGCGTGCAGGCCGATCGCGTACTCGGCGGGGTCGACCGCATTGCGCGGCAGCGCGAACAGCGGCTGCGCCGGCGTGCTGCCGTCGACGAGCCCGTCGAAGAAGTCCGCGCCGACTTCGGCCGCGCCGCCGAGGAACGGCAGCTCCGGGTGCACGACGCCGATCACCAGCGGCCGGCGGCCGCCGTTCGCCGCGATCGCCTCGAGCACGTCGAGCGTCACGTCCGGGTTGCACGACAGGCTGTAGCGCGCGCCGGCACCGCTGCCACGCGCGGCGACGAGCTGCACGATCGCGTGCAGCCCGGCGCGCTCGGCGAGATCGCGCGCGACCGAGGTGTAGTTGATGCTCGCGTAGTCGCGCTGCGCACGCGCCGCGTGCATCATCGCCCCGGACTGGAAGTAGAACTCCTCGACGCGTACGTTCGCCGGCACGCGATCCGCCTTCATGTCGGCGACGTAGTCGAGCCGCGGATAGCCCGCGCCGAACTGGCGCGCAAGGAACGGTCCGAGGAAGCGCCGCTCGAGCTCGCTGCCGGCTTCGGGCAGGTCGAGCGACAGTGCGGTGTAGAGCGTCAAGCGGCGCGTCGGATCGGCTTTGAATCGTGCATAGAGCGCATTCAGCAGGTGATTCGGCTTGCCGAGCCCGAGCGGGGCCGCGACCGCGACGCGTTCGCCGCCGCGCTGCACGATGCGCTCGACCGCATCGGCGATGGACAACGAGGCACTCGTCGCGTTCACGCAGGCTCCGTGGCCGGAATCGACGTGACGAAGCGTACCGCATGCGTGGCCGGATCGAGCGTCGTCGCGCGGGTCCCGGCATGACGCATGCTTGCGCGAACTGCTCCTGAGGAGATCGACGCATGGGGAGCCGCAGTCCGATCGGGTGCTTTCTCCCTCGGCGAACGGCATGATCGTGCCCGATGCGAAGAAGAGCCGGGTCGACAGCTGGGAGGAACGGGATGAAGCGCTTGCTTGTTCTGGGATCGATCGTCGCCTGCGCTTCCTGCGCGTCGTCGACGATCGGCATGCGTCCCGACCGCATCGGTGTCGCAGCCCTCGTCGCGGACGCCGCGCACAGGGATGGCACCCGCGTGGACGTGGTCGGCCGGTTCGAATTCTCGCCCGACACGAGCGCCTTGTATGCCGATTCCGGCGGCGCGTCCGTTGCGCTCGAGCTGCCGCGATCGGAAGCGGAGATGGTCGACCTCCAACGCAAGGACGGACACAGGCTGCGCGTGATCGGTACGTTCGACGCTCGGTGGTGTTCGCATGCCTGCCTGGGCCGTGGGCACATCGGCAGCATCGAGCTCGTCGAGGAAGCGCGGGAATGACGCGACTACACGCCGGATCGTGGCTCTCGTTGCAGGGTCGAGCGATCGATCCGGGCGGCGCGCGCCGGGGCGGTGCCACGCGCAACTCATGCGTCGATCAGGGCGACGGTCGCGGCGTCCCGCTGCCCGCATCGCCCAGTCGCGCTGCCTGCGCGACGAGGTAGTCGCGCTCCGGCGTACTCGCGGTCTTCGCCGCTGCGGCGAGGTAGTGTTCGATCGCGCGCGCGGGTTCGCCGGCGCGCTCGAACAGGTGCGCGCGCACGGCGTCGAGTCGATGATGGCCGGCGATGCGCCGGTCCGTAGCCAGCGCATCGAGTCGTTCGAGTCCCGCAACGGGCCCGTGCACCATCGCCAGCGCGATCGCGTGGTTGAGCGCGACCATCGGGTTGTCGGCGAGGCGCAGCAGCACCGTGTACAGCGCGAGGATCTGCGGCCAGTCGGTCGCGGCCGCGCTCTCCGCTTCGTCGTGCACGGCGGCGATCGCGGCCTGCAGTTGGTACGCGCCGACCGCGCCGCGCGCGAGCGTCGCCGAGATCAGCGCGACGCCTTCGTCGATGAGCGCGCGGTTCCATAGCCCGCGGTCCTGTTGGTCGAGCGGCACGATTTCGCCCGCGGCGCCGGTGCGTGCGGGGCGGCGCGCGTCGGTGAGCAGCATCAGCGCGAGCAGGCCGGCGACTTCGCCCTCGCGCGGCAGCAGCGCGTGCACGTCGCGGGCGAGGCGGATCGCCTCGTCGGACAGGTCGGTGCGGTGCAGCGCATCGCCGCTGCTCGT
>Ga0068853_100002749_pt1 | contig 13279 bp, 10 predicted proteins | sample KBSCornC32_FD_65655 | JGI IMG/M metagenome (GOLD analysis project Ga0068853, IMG submission 65655) | Corn rhizosphere microbial communities from Kellogg Biological Station, Michigan, USA - KBS Corn C3-2 | ecosystem: Host-associated > Plants > Roots > Rhizosphere > Soil ... | reverse complement strand
CGCTCGTCGTAGACCAGCATGCTGCCGGCGACGGCGCGATCGGAAAATTCCTTGGCCCACTCGGGATGGATTTCCCAAGGCGCTGCCTCGGCAAAGGCGACGGAGGAGAAAGCCAGGGCCAGCAGCAGAGCAAGCACACGCGTCGACATCGATCGGGTTCCAGGGGAAAGGGACGAAAGTCTACCGAGGCGCCCGTCGCCAAAGAGGGCGATTCGATGGCAACGGCGAGTCCGCGCCAGGGAAGCATCCGCTACCATGGGCGAATCGCCGTCCACGCCGATGCCCGTGCCGCACACCCCACTGAATCTCAATCAGCCGACCGGTGACGAGGTCAAGACGACCACGTGCTACATGTGCGCGTGCCGATGTGGAATCAGGGCGCACCTGAAAGAAGGCCGCGTCCGCTACATCGACGGCAATCCACACCATCCGGTCAATCGCGGCGTGATCTGCGCGAAGGGGTCGGCCGGCATCATGCAGCACTATTCGCCGGCGCGTCTGCGCAAGCCTTTGCTGCGCGTGGGCGAGCGCGGCGAACGCAAGTTCCGCGAGATCGAATGGAGCGAGGCGCTGGAGCTCGCGACGAGCTGGCTCGGCGACATCCGCCGGCGCAATCCCGACGAGCTCGCCTTCTTCACGGGGCGCGACCAGTCGCAAGCGCTGACCGGCTGGTGGGCGCAGCAGTTCGGCACGGTCAACTACGCAGCGCACGGCGGTTTCTGCTCGGTCAACATGGCCGCCGCCGGTATGTACACGCTCGGCGGCAGCTTCTGGGAATTCGGCGAGCCGGATTGGGAGCTGACCAAGTACCTGATGCTGTGGGGCGTCGCCGAGGACCACGATTCCAATCCGATCAAGCTCGGCCTCGGCAAGCTCAAGGCGCGCGGCGCGAAGATCGTCGCGATCAATCCGGTGCGCAGCGGCTACGGCGCTATCGCCGACGAATGGGTCGCGATCAACCCGGGCACCGACGGCCTGCTCGCCGGCGCCCTGATCCACGAGCTGCTGCACGGCGACCGCGTCGATCTCGACTATCTCGTGCGCTACACGAATGCGCACTATCTGGTGATCCAGGACCCCGGCGGGGCCGGAGACGGCCTGTTCGCGCGCGACGCGCACGGCCAAGCGCTGTGTGCGGCACGCGTCGGAGAAGCAAAAGAGGACACCCCGGGCGAAGCAGACGGCGCGCCTCGCTGGCGCATCGAGCGAGCCGACGCCGCCGACATCTCCCCGTTGATCGCCGGCCAGTACCCGCTCTCCGACGGCCGTATCGCGGTGCCCGCGTTCCAGCTCTTTGCCGAGCGCTTCCTCTCCGACGACTATGCGCCGGACACGGTCGCCGGACGCTGCGGCGTCGAAGCCGATACGATTCGCCGCCTCGCGCGCGAACTGGCCGAAGTCGCTTTCGAGCAGTCGATCGCGCTGCCGCAGCGCTGGACCGATGCGCACGGCCGCGAGCACGCGCAGATGACCGGACGACCCGTCGCGATGCATGCGATGCGCGGCATCTCCGCGCACGCGAACGGCTTCCACACCTGCAGAACGTTGCATCTGCTGCAAATGGTACTCGGAGCGATCGACACGCCGGGCAGCTTCCGCTACCAGCCGCCGTATCCGAAACCGGTGCCGCCGGCGAACCGGCCCGGCAAGACGCGCAAGGAGAACGGCACGCTGGATGCCGGTCCTCTCGGCTACGTGCACGCGCCGGAAGACCTTCTGGTCGACGCCGACGGCCGGCCGCGGCGCATCGACAAGGCGTTCTCGTGGGAGCACCCGCTCGCCGCGCACGGCATGCTGCAGAACGTGATCGCCAATGCCTGGGCTGGCGATCCGTATCGCATCGACACGCTGTTCCTGTTCATGGCGAACATGGGCTGGAACTCGGCGATGAACACGAGCCAGACGCGGCACATGCTGGCCGATCGCGATCCAACCACCGGCCAATACCGCATCCCGCACATCATCTACGCCGACGCCTACGACTCGGAAACCGTCGCCTTCGCCGACCTCGTGCTGCCGGACACGACGTACCTCGAACGCTACGACTGCATCAGCCTTCTGGATCGCCCGATCTCCGATGCCGACAGCGCCAGCGACGCGATCCGCCGGCCGGTCACGCGGCCCGACCGCGACGTGCGCCCGTTCCAGGACGTCCTGATCGAGCTCGGCACGCGCCTCGGCCTGCCCGGCCTGCTCGATTCGGACGGCACGGCGAGATATCCGCGCGGCTACGCGCAGTACATCGTCGAGCACGAACGCGCACCCGGCATCGGCCTGCTCGCAGGCTGGCGCGGTGGCGACGGCAGCAAGGCCGGCATCGGCGGACCGAATCCGGACCAGCTGGAACGCTACATCGAGCACGGCTGCCACTGGCAGCACGAGATCCCGGCTGCAGCGCGCTACTACAAGATGGCGAACCGCGACTATCTCGCGTGGGCGAAATCGCTCGGCTTCGTCGGCTCGACCGACGCGATCGTGCTCGAACTGTATTCGGAAACGCTGCAGCGCTTCCGGCTGGCCGCGCAAGGACACGGCTCGACGCTGCCGCCGTCGGAACACCGCGAGCGCGTGGCACGGTATTTCGATCCGCTGCCGTTCTGGTATGCCTCGCTCGTGCAAGAACCGCCGTTCGCACCAGCCGCGGCGGAATCGCCGGCGCAGGGTGACGCGGCCTATCCCTTGTCGGCCATCACGCAACGCCCGATGTTCATGTATCACGCCTGGGGTTCGCAGAATCGCTGGCTGCGCCAGATCGCGGCGCGCAACGTGCTCTATGTCCATCCGTCGACGGCAGCCGCAAACGGCGTCGCCGACGAAGATTGGATCTGGCTCGCGTCGAAGCGCGGACGCATCCGCGTGCAGGCGAAGCTGCACGCCGCCACCGCGCCGGGCACGGTGTGGACATGGAACGCGATCGGCAAGCGCAAGGGTGCCTGGAAGCTCGCCGCCGATGCGCCGGAGAACCACGACGGCTTTCTGCTCAATCACCTGATCGGCGAATCGCTCGACACGGTCGCCGGCGAGACGAAATACGCAAACGCGGATCCCGTGACGGGCCAAGCGGCCTGGTTCGACCTGCGCGTGCGGATCGAGCGCGATCTCGAACCATCGCAACCGGGGCATCGCGTCGATACGCTGCCGGCGCGGGACGAAGCGCGCGAGGAATCCGAATGACGACGTTGCCGCCACCCAGCGCGAAGAAGCTCGGCCTCGTCATCGATCTCGACACCTGCGTCGGCTGTCACGCCTGCGCGGTCGCGTGCAAGGAATGGAACGACGGCGGCGACTTCGGACCGTTGCCGGACAGCGATCCGTACGGCAAGGCGCCGAACGGCGTCTGGTTCAACCGCGTGCACAGCTACGCGGTCGAACAGGCGACGCCGCAGGGCAGTCGCGAGTTGACCGTGCATTTCCCGCGCTCGTGCCTGCATTGCGAAACACCCGCCTGCGTGACCGTGTGCCCGACCGGGGCTAGCTACAAACGTGCCGAGGACGGCATCGTGCTGGTCGACGACGACAAGTGCATCGGCTGCCAGCTGTGCGCGTGGGCGTGCCCGTACGGCGCGCGCGAAATCAGTCCGCAGCGCGGCACGATGCAGAAGTGCACGCTGTGCGTCGATCGCATCTACAACGAGACGCTCGACGAAGCCGATCGCCAGCCGGCCTGCGTGATGGCCTGCCCGACCCGCGCGCGCCATTTCGGCGATCTCGGCGACGTCGAATCGGCGGTGTCGAAGCTGGTCGCCGAACGCGACGGCTACGCGCTGATGCCAGAGTTCGGCTACCAGCCGGTGAATCGCTATCTGCCGCCGCGGCCGCGGCGCGACGGCGCCGACGTCAAACCGCCGCCACGTGAAGAAACGCTGGACCGCGAGCGGCTGCCGGGCGTCCTGCGCTGGCTCGATCGCGTGCTGTCGCGCTGACGGGGCCTTCGACGATGCGGCCGACGTTTTCGATCATCTGCTTCACGGTGCTGTCCGGCGCAGGCTACGGGTTGCTGTTCCTGCTCGGACTCGCGACCGCTTTCGGTGTGATGCCGACCCTTCGCTCGCAGTTGCCGCTCGAACTCGCTCGTTTCGCTCTCGCAAATCCGCTGATCCCGAACCCCTCTCTGGCCCTCGCGACGGCGCTCGCGGTCGGCGCGATCCTCGTCGCCGCGGGCCTGCTCTGCTCGCTCGGCCATCTCGGCAAGCCCGCGCGCGCGTGGCGGGCATTGTCGCAATGGCGTTCGTCGTGGCTCTCGCGCGAAGGCGTCTTCAGCCTGCTGTCCTTCGTGCCGCTGCTCGGGATGATCGTCGACCTGATCGCCCGCCCCACGCTCTCGTCGCCGTCGATGGCGCTGCGCGCCTGCGGCGTGCTGCTCTGCCTCGGTTGCGTTGCGACGGTCGTCTGCACGGCGCACATCTATTCGAGCCTGAAGCCGATCCGCGCGTGGCACGATCGTCACGTAGTGCCCGGGTATCTGTATCTGTCTCTGTATTCCGGCGCGCTGTTGCTGACAGCGCTGGCAACGCTCGGCATTCCGACGCAGACGACCGTCGTCGCGCTGTGGCTCGGCAACGCGCTGATCGTGGCGCCCTGCGCGGCGGTCTCGAAGTGGCGCTACTGGCGTTCGATCGACGCGCACGGCCCGCCGCGCGCAGGCGCCGCAACCGGCCTCGACCGCCTCGGCAGCGTACGCAGCTTCGAGCAGCCGCACACCGAAGAGAACTACCTGACCCACGAGATGGGTTTCGTGCTGGCGCGCAAGCACTCGCGCACGCTGCGCGCGTTCGCGCTCTGGTCGATTTTGCTTGCGCCGATATCGTGGCTGCCGCTCGCATGGCTCGGCGGTGGATCCATCGCATGGCTCAGCCTCGCGCTCGGCCTGCTCGGCGTCTTCGTCGAGCGTTGGCTGTTCTTCGCCGAAGCCAGGCACGCCGTCATGGCTTATTACGGGCGCTGATACGGCGATTCGATGATCGTGCGCGGATCCGTCGCGAGAACCTGAATGTTCACCTGAGGTTTAGTGCGCGTGCATACCATGCCCATCAACCGCAAGGCTCCGCTTTGCGGTTTTTTGCTTTCTGCACCTTTGTTTTTTCTTGCAGTCCCGAGGAAACCACAATCATGAGAAAACACCTGCTACCGATCGCATTGCTCGCCGCTCTTCCGCTCGGCGCCCTGGCCGCCGACGGCGACACCAAGGCCGACGCCGACAACAACGGAGACTGGTCCGGTTCCGGCGAAGCCGGCTTCGCGGCCGCGCGCGGCAACGCCAAGTCCGAGAACCTGAACGCGAAGTTCCAGTTCAAGAAGGAAGACGAAACCTGGAAGGACGACTTCTACCTGACTGCGCTGCGCGCGAAGGGCGAGGTCAACACGACGACCGTGGAGAACGGCGTTGCCGTCAACACGTCCAAGTACGAACTCAACGCGAACCGCTACGAAGCGGGCGCGTCCGCCGGCTACAAGCTCGACGAACGCAGCTACATCGTCGGCGCGCTGCGCTACGAAAACGACGATTTCTCGCCGTTCAACTACCAGGCCGTCGCGTCGATCGGCTACGGCTACACCGCGCTGAAGACGCAGAGCGACGATCTCTCCTTCGAGATCGGCCCCGGCTACAAGCGCTATCAGCCGATCGACGTGATCGGGCCGGATGTCGATGCCAACAACACGCCGATCCGCCACACCTTCGATTCGCAGGGCGAATTCGTCGGTCGCGGCCTGATCGCCTACAAGCACCGCTTCACCGACACGACGTCGTTCGTCGACACGCTGCTGACCGAAGCCGGCAGCGACAACACCTTCATGCAGAACGACGCCGGCGTGCAGGTCGACATGAGCAAGAAGCTCGCGCTGAAGATCGGCTACCAGGTGCGCCACAACTCCGACGTGACGCCCGGCATCAAGCAGACCGACCAGCTGATGACGACCAACCTCGTCTACAACTTCGGCGGCGCTCACTGAGCGGAGCATCGAGCGGGTGGGAGCGGCTTCAGCCGCGATGCGGAACTTGCCGAAGAGCGAGGGCATCGCGACTGAAGTCGCTCCCACACGTTTTCCGCGGTGCGTCAGGCCCGGCGCAGGATGTCGTCGGCGCCCTGCTCGCGCAGCAGTGAGGCGACGCGTTCGCCGAGCCCGAGCGGATCGTCGAGCGCGCCCTGCGCCTGCGCGCGCACGAGGCGGCCGTCGTGCGGGTCGCCGACCATGCCCCACAGCGCCAGTCCGCTTTCGATCTCGACGCAGTAGCCGGCGATCGGCACGTCGCAGCTGCCGTGCAGGCTGAGGTTCATCGCGCGTTCGGCGGCGACGCAGCGATGCGTGTCCTCGTCGTCGAGGCCGCGCACGATATTGAGTACCGCCCGATCGCCGGCGCGGCATTCGACCGCGATCGCGCCTTGCGCGACGGCCGGCAACCACTGCGGCGGAGCCAGGCGTGCCGAGATGCGCTTGCCGAGGCCGAGGCGTTCGATGCCGGCGCAGGCGAGGATGATCGCGTCGTAGTCGCCGGCGTCGAGCTTGGCGATGCGCGTGTTCACGTTGCCGCGCAGGTCGATCAGCTGCAGGTCCGGCCGCAGCGCGCGCAGCTGCGCCTGCCGGCGCAGCGACGAGGTACCGACGCGCGCGCCTTGCGGCAACTCGTCGAAGCGCGTGTAGCGGCTGCTGATGAACGCATCGGCCGCGTCGGCGCGTTCGAGCACGGCGCCGATCGCGAAGCCGGGCTCCAGCTCCATCGGCACGTCCTTGAACGAATGCACGGCGATGTCGGCACGCATCTCCTGCATCGCGACTTCGAGCTCTTTCAGGAACAGGCCCTTGCCGCCGATCTCGGCCAGCGGGCGATCGAGTATCTGGTCGCCGCGCGTGGTCATCGGCACGAGCTCGACCTCGAGGCCGGCGTGCAACGCGCGCAAACGCACGGCGACATGCTCGGCCTGCCACAGCGCGAGCGCGCTCTGGCGCGTGGCGATGCGCAAGACCGCGCTCACAGCGTGCGCACCAGCTTGCGCACGACCGGCAGATTGCGCCGGCTGACTTCCAGCGTCGCGCCGACGCCGTCGACGTTGGCGAACAGGCGGCCGTCCGGCGTGCGCGTGAGGCCGGCGAGCTTGTCGAGCGCGACCAGGCAGTTGCGATGGATGCGCACGAAGCGTCCATCGAATTCGTCTTCGAGCGACTTCAAGGGTTCCTCGATCAGTACTTCGCCTTTGACGTGGTGCACGACGACGTACTTGTCTTCGGCCAGCAGGTAGTTGATCTCGCCGATCGGCACCAGCACGAGACTGCCTCGTACACGCGCACACAGATGGGTACGCTTGCGCCCGGGTTCCAGGGCCTTCTCCAGCGTGCGCGCCTGCGTGCCGGTCCAGCGCCGCGCCTTCGCCAGCGCCGTGCGAAGGCGTTCGCCACGCACCGGCTTGACCAGGTAGTCGACCGCATTCGCCTCGAACGCGGCGAGCGCGTGCGCTTCGTACGCGGTGCAGAAGATCACGCCCGGCGGCGTCTCCAGCGCGGCGAGGTGGCGCGCCGCTTCGAGCCCGTCCATGACCGGCATGTTGATGTCGAGCAGGACCAGTTCCGGCCGCAGGCGGGCGACCGCCTCGAGCATCTCGCGCCCATTGCCGGCTTCGCCGACGACGTCGACGTCACCGATTTCGGCCAACAGCGCGGCCATGCGTTCGCGTGCGAGCGGTTCGTCGTCGACGACCAGCACCTTCATTTCGTCAGCATCCCTGGCAGGCGCACTGTGGCGGTGTAGGTATCCGGCCCCGGCTCGATCTGCAGCACGGCGCGGGCGCCGAAATGGTACTCGATGCGAGCGCGGATGTTCGCCAGCGCGATGCCGTTGCGCCGCCTCGGCGCATCCTGCGGCAACGGGTTGCGCACGACGATCTCGATGCCGTCGGCGAGCTGGCGCCCGCGCAGCTCGATCGTGCCGCCTTCGGCACAAGGCTGGATGCCGTGATAGACGGCGTTTTCGATCAGCGGCTGCAGCAGCAGGCGCGGCATCGGGAAGTCGCGCGCGAGGTCCGCCACGTCGATCTCGGTGCGCAGCCGGTCGCCGAGGCGCAGGCGCTCGATGCGCAGGTAGTGCTCGATCAGGTCGAGTTCCTCGCCCAACGTGCCGTGCGCGTCGTCGGCCCCGAGCGCGGCGCGGAACAGGTCGGCCAGGTCCTCGACCGTGCGCTCGGCTTCGACCGGGCGCGTGCGGATGAGGCTGGCGATCGTATTCATGCTGTTGAACAGGAAATGCGGCCGGATGCGCGCCTGCAGCGCATCGACTTGGGCCTTGGCGATGGCGTTGACGCGCTCGCGCCATTGCTCGATCACGAACAGGTAGCGCAGCAGCGCGGCGGCGATCAGCGCGCAGATGGCCGCGTTGCCGAGCGCGAAGCGCAGGTTTTGCGCCGGCGGCACGCTGAGGCCGAGGCCGAGCGCCTGGTCCATCCGGCAGACCACAGCGCTGGCAGCTGCCGTGATCAGCACGCAGAGCACCCAGGCGAGGATGAAACCGGAGCGCGCACTGAGCCGTTCCAGCGGGCGGCGCAGCGAACAGAGCGTGACCGCATCGAGCAAGGCGATCCATTGCACATAGAGGCTCGCGATACCGAGGCGCGGCAGCCACGGCCGCGGCTCCCCTTCCGGTGCCAGCACGATGACCAGCGCGACGAGCTCGGCGACGACCATGACCGCGAACAAGGTCGGCGCGCTGCAGAATTGCGGCAGCCAGGTGGGTGCGGTTTGGCGGCTCATGACGCGGATCGTTCCCCCGGGAGCGCCATTCCAGTATGCCGCGTCTGACAGCGAGAACCGAGAACCATCGCCGCACGTGACAAATTGTTCAAACGGGTGGGCCCGCCGTGCGCCGCGACGTCCAGGCATCTCGCGAAGACTTGAAGAAATAGAGCGCCGGCGGGACCATCAGAAACACCACCCTCCAGTCCCCCTCGGGTATCCCTAAGGCCAGCGCAGCAAGATTCCATAAGGCCACCGCCGACAGGAAGGCGCCCATCGAGGCGAACGCCGCTGCGGCGAGTGCGAGCAGCGTATTTCGCTGCGAACGGGTCATCGCGATCGCGATGGATGTTCGGCGCCCAGCCTCGTCCCGATCCACGCCCGCAAATCCGCAATCTCCTCCGCGCACACCTGGTGCGCCATCGGATAGCTGTGCCAGTCGACGGCATAGCCAAGCTCTGTGAGCTTGTCGCGGCTGGCGGCGCCGAGCGGCTGCGGCACGACCGGATCGTAGCTGCCGTGGGCCATGAAGATCGGCAGGTCCGCATTGGCGGTGCTGCGCTCCGCGGCGGTCTTCGCGGCCATCGGCAGGTAGGTCGACAACGCGACCACGCCGGCCAGTTTCGCTGCATGGCGCACGCCGCCGGCGAGCGCGATCGCGCCGCCCTGCGAGAACCCGGCGACGATCACGCGCTCCGCCGCGATGCCGCGGGCGGCCTCGCGCGCGATCAGCTCGTCGAGCTGGCCGATCGACGCGCGCATGCCGGCCTCGTCCTGCCGGTCGGCGATCTGCGCGCCGAGGATGTCGTACCACGCGCGCATGGACATGCCGCCGTTGATCGTCACGGGCCGCACCGGCGCATGCGGGAACACGAAGCGCAGCGGCGGCCAGGCGCGATCGACCAGTTCCGGCACGATCGGCGCGAAGTCGTTGCCGTCGGCGCCGAGGCCGTGCAGCCAGATCACGGCGTGGCGGGGGTTGGCGGCCGTTTCGATTTCTACGCAGGGGAGGGGCATGGGATTCGGGATTCGGGATTCGGGATTCGGGATTCGGGATTCGGGATTCGGGATTCGGGATTCGGGATTCGGGATTCGGGAAAGGCTGACGGATGCGACACGATTTGCCAACCCCGAGCGTGGACTGCTTGGCGAAAAGCGTCATCGGCGCGTGCTAGGTTCGCCGCCTCGGACACTCCCTGGGGGAAAGCAATGTCCTCTTCCAAGCGCCTTGCGCTGCTGACGACGTGCCTGTTCTGCGCCGCTACCGCGACGGCGGCGACGCGCGACCAGTTCCTTTACGGCACCAGCAATACCGGCGGCACCGTGCTGCCTTTCCGCTATTTCGTGCCGCCCAACTACGACCCGTCGCAGGCCTATCCGCTGATCCTGTTCCTGCATGGCGCGGGCGAACGCGGCAGCGACAACGAGGCGCAGCTCAACAACAATGCCAATGGCGCGATGCGCCTGCTCGACGACGCCAACCTCGCCGTGCAGCCGGTTTTCATGATTGCGCCACAATGTTTTACGAATGGCTGGTGGGGTGGCGCACCGCTGGACACCGCGATCGCGATCATCGACCAGATCTCGGCCGACTATCACATCGATCCGGACCGCGTGTACGTCACCGGCCTGTCGATGGGTGGCATGGGCACGTGGAGCGCGGTGACGTCGCAGCCCGAACGCTTCGCCGCGGCGATTCCGATGTCCGGCAACGACAACGGCAGCCCGGTACCGGCCAGCACCGTGGCCGGGATCCCGTTCTGGTTCTTCCATGCGGCCGACGACGGCACCGTAGGCGTGTCGGGCTCGGACAACCTCGTGACGGCGCTGCGCAATGCCGGTGCCAGCACGATCTACACGCGCTACGACACCGGCGGCCACGCCATCTGGCCGGTCGCCTACACGCATCCTCTGCTGTTCCAATGGCTGGTTTCGCAGACGCGCGGCGCGCCGAGCACGACCGCGCCGCCACTGTTGCGCATCACTGCACCGACCGCGGACCCGGCCTGGCAGACCGAGGACGCCACGATCGACCTCGCCGGCAACGCCGACAACGACGGCAACCCGATCGACTCGCTCGCTTGGGACATCCTCGCGGGCGCCAGCGGCGCGGTCACGGGGCTCACCGACTGGAGCGCCGGCGGCATCGCGCTGAACGACGGCGTGAACCTGATCCGCGTGACGGCGACGTCGCCGAGCGAGCATGACGCCTACGGCGGCCACACGACGTTCAACGACAGCCTGCGCGTCAGTCGCGCCGGCCCGCCTCCCGAGCCCGGCAGCATCGTTGCCGCGATCAATGCGGGCGGGGACGCCTATACCGCCGCCGACGGCACCCCCTACGCGGCCGACACCGCTTTCGAAGGCGGCAGCACGCAGGTGTCGAGCAACGCGGTCGGCGACACCGACGACGATACGCTCTACAACAACTGGCGCTACGGCAACTTCGCCTACCACCTGCCGCTGGTCAACGGCCCTTATACCGTCGAACTGCAGTTCGCCGACACCTACAACAGCGCCCCCGGACAGCGCATCTTCGACGTCGCGATCGAGGGTACGACCGTGCTGCAGGATTTCGACATCATCGCCAGCGTCGGCACGAACGTCGCCACCGTGCGGCGCTTCGACGTCGACGTCGAAGACGGCGTGCTCGATGTCGTATTCAGCAACGGCAGCGCCGGCAGTGCGCGCATCGACGCGCTGCGCGTGATCCGCGGTGGCGGGGAATCGATCTTCGCGGACGGGTTCGAGCTGCCCTGACGCGGCGGCGATCACATTGCCTCGGCCCGAGGGGGCCGAGGGTGCGTGTTCGTCGGGCGCCCCACGCGTGGTCGCAACGCGTGGGCTTTGATGCCGCAGCTGCTGCGACTGAAGAGCGCTCGCATGACCGCCCCCGTCGCGCCACGAAAGCCGGACCCCAAGACCCATGCCGACGTCATCCCCGCGAAGGCGGGGATCCATTGGGGCTTTGCTCTCCAGGATGGGAAAAACGTAAGTCGCCGACTGCCAGAGCCCAATGGATCCCCGCTTGACCAGCTTCGCTGTTGAGGAGCGCCTCGCGGGGATGAAGTCAGTTCTAGCCCCCGCGCCCTGCTCCCATGAAGCCCACCGCCCGAGGCGTCGAGGCCGCGTTACAAAGGATTGCAAAGACCCAGCGGTCGCTGACTTCTGGCCCGTTTCGCCGCGCCGCCTTGGCGTTAAGCTTGCCGCTTTGCCTCGACTGTCCGGAGATTCCGCATGCAGCGCGCGCTCGTCGCCAGCCTCGTCACCCTGCTCACGCTCGCCGCCGCGCCGGCGCATGCGATCACGATCGAACAGGCCATGGCCGACCCGGACTGGATCGGCTCGCCGGTCGAGCGGCCGTACTGGAGCGTGGACGGGCGCAGCCTGTACTACCAGCTCAAGCAGAAGGGCACGTCGGTGCGCGATCTGCATCGCGTCGATCTGGCCGACGGCAAGGACACGCTCGTCGATCCGCAGTCGATGGCGAACGCGGACGGCGCCGACGCGGTGTTCGACCCGGCGCATGCGCACGCAGCCTTCGTGCGCAACGGCGACGTGTTCATCCGCGAGGTCGCCAGCCGCCGCCTGATCCAGGTGACGCGCACGCCCGAGCAGGAATCGGCGCCGCAGTTCTCCGGCGACGGCCGCAGTCTGCAGTATCGCAGCGGCAACGACTGGTACAGCTACGACATCGCCGGCGGCGTCAGCGGCCCGGCGGTGGTCGTGCGCACCGAGAAGGACCCGGACGCGAAGAAGCCCGACGACCTCGGCGAGATGCAGCTGCGCTACTTTTCGACGCTGCGCAAGATCAAGGCCGATCGCGAAGCGCAGAAGCAGCACGGCGACGATTTCGCCAAGGGCGATCCGACGCGCGCGCCGCTGCCGTTCTTCATCGGCGACGACGTCAAGATCGAAGAGACCGCGCTCGCGCCGGACGGCCGCCATCTGCTGATCGTGACGACGCCGAAGGGCTACGACCGCGGCAGGCACGGCAAGCTGCAGCGCTTCGTCACCGAATCGGGCTACGAAGAGCAGGAAGACGAGCGCACACGCGTCGGCCGCAACGATCCGGCGCCGCAGTCGCTGCTGCTGCTCGACCTGGTTCGGCACGAGCAGCACAAGCTCGCGTTCGACGACCTGGCCGGCATGCGTGACGATCCGCTGAAAGCCGTGCGCGAGGAAAACGAAAAGCTCAAGCGCGAGCGTGGCATCGAGTCGAAGAACGACAAGAACGCCGACGGCAAGCACGCCGACGACAAGTCTGCCAAGTCCGACAAGAAGAAGGACGACAAGAGCGAGGACAAGCCGAAATCGCGTCCCGTGCGCATCGTCGCCGACGCCGAGGACGGCGGTGGCGGCGGCATCGTCTGGAGCAAGGACGGCCGCTCGCTCGCGATCCAGCTGCGCGCGATCGACAACAAGGACCGCTGGATCACCACGGTCGACTTCGACAAGCACGCGCTGGTGCTGCAGCACCGCCTGAGCGATGCCGGTTGGATCAACTGGAACTTCAACGATTTCGGCTGGGAAGACGACAACCAGACCCTGTGGTACC
>Ga0068853_100002748_pt1 | contig 13280 bp, 9 predicted proteins | sample KBSCornC32_FD_65655 | JGI IMG/M metagenome (GOLD analysis project Ga0068853, IMG submission 65655) | Corn rhizosphere microbial communities from Kellogg Biological Station, Michigan, USA - KBS Corn C3-2 | ecosystem: Host-associated > Plants > Roots > Rhizosphere > Soil ... | reverse complement strand
CGTCGAGAAGCGAAGCGCCGCCGAGGCGCGTGAGCTTGAGCGAGAGCGGATGCGCGCGTCGCACCTCCGCCTGGAATTGCACTTCATGGAACGCCGACGTGAGCCCCTTGAGCCGGGGAACCGCGTCATCACGAAAGGTAATACGCGCCTCGTCACCGCGCACCAGGATTCCTTCGATGCCCATCGCGCCGCCACTCACGCGCAGCAGCGCACTTGCGAGGAACGCGTTCGCAGGGGGAGGAAGCGGCCCGAATCGATCGCGTAGCTCCTCGCGCAGCGCCTCAACCTCCTCCGCCTTCGTGAACGTCGAAAGGCGCCGGTAGATGTCGAGCTTCGCCTCCTGAATCGGCACGTAGTCGTCGGGGATGAAGGCGGCGATGTCCATCGACACATCGGCGGGGCGCAGCTTGGGCGCGCTGTCGCCCCTGATCATGCGATTCACCGTCTCGTCGAGCATGCGGAGATAGAGCTCGAAGCCTACCGCCTGCACGAATCCGGACTGCTCCGGACCGAGCAGATTGCCCGCGCCGCGCACCTCGAGATCCTTGAGCGCGACCCGGTAGCCCGACCCGAGCTCCGTGTGGTGCTCGAGCACCTGCAGCCGCCGCTCGGCGTCGATGTCCACGGCGTCGGGCACCAGGAGATAGCAGTACGCGCGGCGGTAGGAGCGGCCAACGCGGCCGCGCAACTGATAGAGCTGCGCGAGACCGAAATGATCGGCACGATTGACGAACATCGTGTTCGCGTTCGGCACGTCGAGCCCCGACTCGACGATCATCGTCGACACGAGCACGTCCACCTCGCCGCTCACGAACCGGCGCATCGCCTCCTCGAGGTCGCGCTCGCGCATCTGCCCGTGCGCGACCGCGATGCGCGCGCGCGGGGCGAGCCGCCGGATGTGGTCCGCGATGCCCACGATGGTCTCGATGCGGTTGTGCACGAAGAACACCTGCCCGCCGCGATCGAGCTCGCGCGCAATGCCCTCTTCGATCAGCCCGTCGTCCCAGGGCTCGACGAAGGTGAGCACCGGCGACCGGTCGCGCGGCGGCGTGGCGATCACGGTCATGTCGCGCAGACCGGCGAGCGACTGGTGCAGCGTGCGCGGGATCGGCGTGGCGGTGAGCGTGAGCACATCCGTCTCGAGCTTGAGCTGCTTGAGCCGTTCCTTGTGCTTCACACCGAAGCGATGCTCCTCGTCGACGATGACGAGACCCAGATTGCCGAAATTGACATCGGCGCTGAGCAGCCGGTGCGTGCCGATGATGATGTCGACCTTCTTCTCGGCGATCTCGACCAGCGCCGACGCGGTCTCCTTCGGGCTCTGAAAGCGCGAGAGCGTGCGCACGGTCACCGGGAAATCCGCGAGTCGCTCGGTGAACGTGCGTCCGTGCTGCTCCGCCAGAATCGTGGTGGGCACGAGCACCGCCACCTGTCGCCCCGATTGCACGGCCTTGAACGCCGCGCGAACGGCGATCTCCGTCTTGCCGTAGCCGACGTCGCCCACGAGCAGGCGGTCCATCGGGCGCGTGGACTCCATGTCCGCCTTGACCTCGACCGTCGCCTTGCGCTGATCCGGCGTGTCCTCGAAGAGAAAGGAGGACTCGAGCTGGCGCTGCCAGGTGGTGTCCGGAAACGCAGGGATCTTGTCGGCGACGCGGCGGCGCGCGTAGAGATCGAGGAGCTCGAGCGTCATCTCCTGCAGCGCGGCGCGCGTCTTGTCGCGCTGCGCAGCCCAGCGCTTGCCGCCGAGCTTGTGGAGGCGCGGCGGCGGCGAGTCGCTGCCCACATCGTCGGCCGAGCGGTAGCGCTCGACCTGATCGATGCGATAGAGCGGCACGTTGAGCCGGTCGCCGCCCTCGTACTCGATGACCGCCACCTCGATCGTGCTCTCGCGCACGAACACCTGCTCGATGCCGCGATAGATGCCGACGCCGTGCTCGAGATGCACCACGTAGTCGCCCGGTTTGAGCGCGGTGATGCTCTCGAGCGAGGAGCCGGATCCGTAGCGGCGATGGCGACGGATGCGCCGCTCGCGACGGAAGATCTCGTGGTCGGTGAGGATGCGAAGACCCGGCTCGGATGCGCGCGGGCCCGGCACGATGAAGCCGCCGTCCACCACGCCCACCGTGAGCGCAGCCGGTGAGGGCGCACGCGCATCCTCGTTGAGGAGCTCATCGAGCCGCTCGCACTGTCCCATGTTGTCGCAGAGGATGACCGTAGGCATTCCGTCTGCGACGAGGCGGCGCAGCCGCTTGATGTCGCGATCGACGGCATCGGGCGGCCGGATCGGGAAGACGATGTCCGCACTGCGCGCACCACCGTCCGTCGCCGCATCGCGATGGAGGATCGCGATGCGCCCGAAGCGGGCGAGCTGCTGCTGCGCCTCCTCCGGCGTCTGGAAGAGCTCATCGCGATTGGGCACGTCCTCGCCGCGCCGGCGCGCGAGGTCGATGTGATGCGCCGCCTCATCCCACGTGCGGCGCATCTCGGCCTCGAGATGCGAGCGGGCCGGCACCACGATCAGCGTGTCCGGCGGGAACAGATCGGCGACGGTGCCGCGCGCCGCGCTGTCGTCGTCCTCGCCGACCTTGCCATCCACGGGGAGAATCACCGCGCTGGCGGCATCCCGTGTGCTGCGCTGCGTGGCGAGATCGAAGTGGCGGAGCGAGGAGATCTCGTCGCCCCAGAGCTCGAGCCGCACGGGATTCGCCATCCCGAAGCTGTAGATGTCGACGATGCCGCCGCGCACGCTGAATTGCGCCACGTCATCCACGAGCGTGACGCGCTCGAAGCCGACGGACTCGAGATGTTCGATCAGCGCGTCGAGCCGCTGCGTGTCGCCCGGGTGCAGCTCGAGGCGCGAGTTGCGCACCGCAGCCGGGAGTCGCGTGCGCTCGAGGATCGCGCGCGCGGTGGTGACGAGCGTGCGCACCTCGCCGCGCGCCACGCGCTCCAGCGTTTCGACGCGCTCGCCCGCGACCTCGAGGTGAGGCTCGACCTCGCCGAACCCCTCGCGCGGCGGATAGAGCGCCACTGCACCGTCGACGGCGAGCGCATCCAGATCGGCCAGCCAGCGCTCCGCCTCTGGGAGCGCCTCGGCGAGGATCACCTGGAATCGCGTCGCGCCGAGCTCCCGCCCGAGAGCGGCACTGAGCGTCGCATCGCTCGAGCCCGCGAGGCCCGCGATCGTGATCGTCTCGCCGAGCGAGGGCAGTCTGGAGAGGAGATCGCGATACGCGGGAAGCGCGGTTACTGCGTCGAGAAGCTGCGGGAGCGCCATTTACGATACTTTCCTGCGTGCCGGCGTGGTGATGAGCGTCTCGACGAGCAGCGTGATCGCCGCGATGAGCAGCAGCGGAGCGACGAGCGGGCGTTGCGGCGCCGCCGTGAGCACGCTCGCGGTGAGCGCGGTGCTGTCGGTGAGCACGTTCGCTGCGGGTGTGCCGAGCTTCACCGCGAGCGCCTGCGGCGTGAGCCGCGCGAGCTCGGACTCGGAGGGCTCCGCGTTGACCACGAGCGCGCCCACTCTGGCGGTGCCGCGCTGGTAGAAGTACGTGCCTGCACGTGCGGGCGCGGTGAGCGAATCGCCGCTGAGCGTCATTACTCCGCCCTCCGGCAGCTCGAGGGCGTCGACACCGGCGGGGCGCGGGATGCGCTGGCCGGGCGCGACCTCGCGCGGAATGCCGCCCTCGCCGCTCAGGCGCTGCGAGAGCATGTCGTCGAGCCAGGGGACGAACGACGCGTGCAGCGGGAAGGTGGTGGCGGGCGGCGCGAGCGGCGAGGCGACGAGCACGTAGCGCGGGCCCGCAACGATCCATGGCGCGCCGCCGGCGGTCGCGATGGTGTCCGTTCGCTCGGCGCCGGTGGCGCGCGACAGCGTGTACCGAACGCTCGTGGTCACGCCCTCGAGCGCGCGCGTGCTGTCCACCGCGTGCACCATCGACTCCCCGTGCTGCGCTGCCCCCAGACGCCACGGAACCCCCAGGCGCTCGAGCGCCCGGTTCGCGGCGCCGAGCTTGATCGGATCCGCGGGCGCGATGAGGAGCGCGGGCAGCTTCGTCGCCTCGTCTGCGGGCACGAGCGCTATCTCGTTGCCGACGCTCGCGCGTCCGCTCTGCACGAGCGCGTCGAGCGCGCTGTGCGCGAACGCGCCGGCGAGCGGGTGTATCGCGACGGCCGGCGCAGCGCCGATCCAGACCGCGAAGTGGCGCACGTCGTCGGCGCGCAGCTCGTCTGGCTCGAGCTCCACCGTGCCGGCGGTCCACCCGCGCTCCGGCGGCTCGGCGCGCAGCACGATCTCCTCGTCGCGCGCCGCGATTCCGCGTGCGAGCGTGCGCCCCTCGAGCGTGATGCGGTACGTCGCCGAATCCGACGCGAGGAGACGCGCCCGCACGGCCCCGCGCGGTGTCCAGCGCGCGGGGATCGCTCGTACCGCAACCACGGCGTGATTCGCGGGCGCCGGCGCCACGGGCATGAAGGCGTGCAGCGGGATGTCGCCGAGCGCGAGCGGCTCGCTCCAGCTCGAGGCCTGGCCATCGGTGAGCACCGCAATCTCCTTCGCGGGGAGCGCCGCCGCTCGCGCGAGCAGCGCCGCGCGCGAGGTCGCGGCGCGAAGATCGCCCGCGCCGCCGAACGGCTCCGTGTGCGCGGCGGCATCGAGCACCGAGCTCCGAGTCCCGCCGTGGACCACGCCATCCGCGGTCACGAGCCAGAGCCGATCCGACGCGGAGCTGCGCCGGATGATGTCGCGCGCCCGCGCCTGCAGCCGCTGCAGCACCGGGCGCCCGCCCACGACGGCCGAGGTGCTGAGCGAGTTGTCGAGCACGATCGCGAGCGCCGTGGGGGCGTGGCCCGCGCCGGCCATGCGAATGATCGGATGTGCGGCGGCGAGCGTGATGAGGAGCACCGCCGCGACACGAAGGATCATGAGCAGCAGATTGCGCAGGCGGAGATCGCGGCTGTGCTCGCGCTCCGCGCGTACGAGATAGCGCACCGCGGGAAATTCGATGCGCGCGCCCGCGCGGCGGCGCATGAGGTGGATGAGCAGCGGGACGGCGGCCGCGGCGCCGGCGAGCAGCCAGAGCGGAGCGAGAAAGCCCATTACGGTGCTTCCTGCCGCGCCGAGAACGCGCGGCGCAACGGTACGCCGAACGGCGCGTCGGTGATCACCGGCTCGTACGACGCGCCGTATCCCGTGAGCGAGCGCCGCCACTCGGCCAGCGCCTCGCGCACCGTCGCCTGGTACGCCGCGCGCACATCGGCGACGGTGGTCGCGACCTCGAGCCCGCTCTCGGGGTCGACGAAGAGCGCCTCGTTCGACTGCGGCAGGTCGAGCTCCGCAGGGTCGAGCACGTGCATCACGACCACCTGGTGGCCTGCGTTTCTGAGCCCACGGACGGTGGCGACGACATCGTCCCGATCCATCAGCAGGTCCGAGATCAGCACGACCATGCCGCGGCGCGCGATCAGCCGTCCCGCCGCCTCCAGCGCATCCGCCGCGTGCGACGCGCGCCCGGCGCCGGGCTCCTCGAGCGCGGAAACGAGCCGCACCCACTGCCCCGTGCGCACGCGCGGCGGCACCGACGAGCGCACGATGTCATCGAAGCGCACGAGGCCGACCGCATCTCGCTGACGGAGAAAGAGCAGCGCGATCGCCGCCGTGAGCCGCTCCGCGTACGCGAGCTTGGTGAGCCGCGTGGGCGCGCCGGTCCACGCCATCGAGCGGCTGACGTCCAGCACGACCGTCGCGCGCAGGTTGGTCTCTTCCTCGTACTGCTTCACCGCCCAGCGGTCCGCGCGTGCGGCGAGCTTCCAATCGACGTGACGAGGCTCATCGCCCGCCTGATACGGGCGATGCTCGGCGAACTCCACCGAAAATCCCTTCCGTGGCGAACGATGCAGCCCGGAAAGGAAGCCGTCGACGATCCACCGTGCTGTGACTTCGATCCGACCGAGCGCCGCGATGGTTGCGGGGTCGAGCAGATCGGCGCGCGTTGCGCGTGCCGTATCCATTGAAGTGAGGAAGCTAGGCGCCGTGAAAGTCAAATCCAACCGTCACGTGACCGACGGAGTGGTGCCGAGGCCGTTATATTTTCGGATTCCCCATCCTCACGACCCGGATCACCGTTGAAGCTCGATCACATCCGCAATTTCTGCATCGTCGCGCACATCGACCATGGCAAGTCGACGCTCGCCGACCGGTTGATCGAGGCCACCGGCATGCTGCAGAAGCGGGAGATGAAGGCGCAGGTGCTCGACACGCTGGATCTCGAGCGCGAGCGCGGCATCACGATCAAGCTGAACGCCGTGCGCATGACCTACAATGCGCGGAGCGGCGAGGCGTACGAGTTCAACCTCATCGACACGCCGGGCCATGTCGACTTCACGTACGAGGTGTCGCGCTCGCTCGCCGCGTGCGAGGGCGCGATCCTCGTGGTCGACGCGTCACAGGGCATTCAGGCGCAGACGCTCTCGAATCTCTTTCTCGCGCTCGACGCCGGCCTCGAGATCATCCCGATCCTCAACAAGATCGATCTGCCCGGCGCGGAACCGGAGCGCCGCAAGCAGGAGCTCCACGAGCTGATCGGCGCCGACGTCGACGACATCCTGCTCGTGAGCGCCAAGGAAGGGCTCGGAATTCCCGAGCTGCTCGAGGCCATCGTGAAGCGCGTGCCGTCGCCCGAGGGCGATCCCGACGCACCGCTCCGCGCGCTCATCTACGACTCGTACTATGATCGCTATCGCGGCGCCGTCCCGAGCGTGCGCGTGATCGACGGCGTGCTCAAGCCGGGGATGCAGATCCGATTCGCCGCCGGCTCCGGCCAGTCGTACGAGGTGGCGCAGGTGGGCTACAACCAGCTGCGCCAGGTCGAGACGGATTCGCTCGGACCCGGCGAGGTCGGCTTCGTCGTCGCGAACGTGCGCACGGTCAAGGAGACGCGCGCGGGCGACACGGTGTTCGATGCGTCCAAGCCCGACGTCGAGCCGCTCCCCGGCTACAAGGACGTGCACTCGATGGTGTTCTCGGGGCTCTACCCCACGGACACCACGCAGTACGAGGGGCTGCGCGACGCCCTCGAGAAGCTCCAGCTCAACGATGCCTCGCTCAACTACGAGCCGGAAACATCGACTGCGCTCGGCTTCGGCTTCCGCTGCGGATTTCTCGGGCTGCTGCACATGGAGATCGTACAGGAGCGGCTCGAGCGCGAGTTCGATCTCGATCTCGTCACCACGGTGCCGAGCGTCGAGTACCACGTGTACCTGACCGATGGCACGATGCAGCTGCTCGAGAGTCCGGCCAAGCTCCCCGACGCCGGACTGATCTCGCGCATCGAGGAGCCGTTCGTGAAGGCGCGCATCATGGCGCCGTCGGAGTACATCGGTCCCATAATGGCGCTCGCAACCGAGCGACGCGGGATCTACAAGAACATGTCGTATCTCGACACCGCGCGGGTCGAGTTCGACTTCGAGTTTCCGCTCGGCGAGATCATCCTCGACTTTTTCGACAAGCTGAAGACGATCAGCCGCGGATACGCGAGCCTCGACTACGACATGCTGGACTACCGTGAGAGCGATCTCGTGAAGCTCGAGATGCTGATCAACGGCGACCCGATCGACGCCTTCTCGGTGATCATCCACCGCGACAAGTCGTACGACTGGGGGCGCAAGATCGCGGACAAGCTCAAGGAGCTCATCCCGCGCCAGCTGTTCGAGGTCGCCATCCAGGCGGCGATCGGCAACAAGATCATCGCACGCAGCTCGGTGAAGGCGCTGCGCAAGGACGTCCTCGCGAAGTGCTACGGCGGCGACATCTCCCGCAAGCGGAAGCTGCTGGAGAAGCAGAAGGAAGGAAAGAAGCGCATGAAGCAGGTGGGGTCCGTCGAGATCCCGCAGGAAGCGTTTCTCGCGGTACTCCAGGTGGATTGATGGCCCTCGCTCGCGCGACGGGCCAACACCAGCTGGTCGTCCAGACCAGCTTTCTCGGCGACACCGTGCTCACCACCCCGCTCATCGCGGAGCTCGCCACGCGAGGTCCGGTGGATGTCGTCGTGACGCCCGCGTCGGCGCCGCTCCTGGCCCGGAACCCGGACATTCACGAGCTCTTCGTGTACGACAAGCGCGGCGCGGACGCGGGGCTGCGCGGATTCCGCCGGCTCGCGCAGCGCGTGCGCCCACCGGCCGCGCTCGACGGCGCGCCACCCGCGATCGCGTATCTCGCCCAGCGCTCGGCGCGGAGCGGGGCGCTCGCGCTCGCCGCGGGCTACACGCAGCGCGTCGGGTTCGAGGGCTCCGCGGGACAGACGCTCTACACCGCGCGCGTGCCGTATCGCGAAGATCGTCACCACGCCGAGCGCGTGTGGCGACTCGCGTTTCCGGAGCAGAAGAGCGGCGAGCGCGGCGCCGCGGTGCCGGCGGACGCCATTCGGCCGAAGCTCTTTCCGGGCATCGATGAGTGCGCGGCCGTGGACGCGCTGCTCGGCCCCGGCGCGGACGCGCGTCCACTCATCGCGCTGGCGCCCGGAAGCGTCTGGGCGACGAAGCGCTGGCCGGGCTACGCGGAGCTCGCGAAGCGCCTCGCTCCACGCTACAGACTGGCACTGATTGGCGGACCATCGGACAGTTCGGACGCCGCATCTATCGCTGAATTTTCCGGTGCGCAAGGGGTGGTTGACGGAACGACATCGTTGACGTTGCTTGCCTCAGCCGAATTGATAGGTCGTGCGAGTTTGCTGGTTACTAACGACTCGGCGCCGCAGCATCTGGCTTCCGCAATGGGCACGCCGACGATCACTATTTTTGGACCGACGGTCGAAGCGTTTGGCTTCGGTCCGCTGGCTCCCAATTCCATCTCGCTAGGACTAGACGCGCTTGCCTGTCGCCCCTGCCATCATCACGGACCTCCCCGCTGTCCCCTCGGGCACTGGCGCTGCATGCGCGAGCTCGGAGTGGACGCCGTCGCGCTGGCGGTGGATGAGGTGCTCCGTGGCTGCTGACGCGAGGGAGGTGCGCACATGAGCGGGGAGCGCACGAAGTACATCGTGGGCGTCGACCTGGGCGGCACCAACATCGTGGCCGGTGCGATGCCGCAGGACGGCAGCCGCCAGCTCGCGGTGCATCACGCCTCCACGCACGCGGAGCTCGGAGCCGAGGCCGTCGTCGATCGCATCGCGACGATGGTGCAGGAGGTCATCGCCGAAGTGAAGGCGAGCGAGAACGCGCGCGATGAGGATTTCCTGGGCGTCGGAGTCGGCGCACCAGGGCCGCTCGATCGCAAGCGGGGCGTCGTGGTCGTCGCGCCCAATCTCGGCTGGCGGGATTACCCGCTGCGGGACTCCATCGCGCAGCGAACCGGGCTGCCGGTCGCGCTCGACAACGACGCGAACTGCGCGACCATGGGCGAGTGGTGGAAGGGCGCAGCGCAGGGCGCGAAGAACGTCGTCGGGATCACGATCGGCACGGGCATCGGTGGCGGGTTGATCCTGAACGGGATGCTCTATCACGGCTCATCGGATGTCGCGGGCGAGATCGGCCACACGACGATCGATTCGACGGGTCGCTATTGCCGCTGCGGGAATTACGGCTGCCTCGAGGCGTACGCATCGGGTCCGGCGATCGCGGCGCGCGCACGAGAAGCGCTCGAGCGCGACGAGGTCTCGATGCTCCCGCGCATGGTGGAGGGACGCCTGGACGAGCTCACGGCGGCGACGATCTACGCCGCCGCGCACGCGGGCGACGCGCTCGCGCTCGAGGTGGTGCGCGACACCGCGCGCTTTCTCGGCACTGGCATCGGCAACATGCTCAACATCTTCAATCCGGATGTCGTGGTGATCACCGGCGGCGTGACGCAGGCCGGCGAGCCACTCTTCGAGCCGCTGCGCGCGGAGGTCAAGCGTCGCGCGTTCCGTCCCGCCGTCGAGGCCTGCCGCATCGTCGCTGGTACGCTTCGCAGCAGCGCGGGCATGGTCGGTGCGGTCGCGACGTTCAAGCAGCAGCGCCTCGGAACGGTCTGAGATGATGCGTCGCAAGCGACTCGGCGTCATTAGCACCTTCGTGTGGGACACGATCTACGGGCGCGATCCGCGCTCGGAGCCGGTGACCGAGTGGGGCGGATGCGCGTACGCGCTGAGCGCGCTCGACGCGTGCCTCGCGAACGACTGGGAGATCGTGCCGCTCGTGAAGGTGGGCGACGATCTCGCTCCCCGCGCGCGCGAGTTCATCGCCACGCTTGGCCACGTCGCGCCCGATGCGGCGCTCATCGGCGTTCCCTACCCGAACAATCGCGTCGAGCTTCGGTACGAGACGAGCGAGCGAAGGGCCGAGAAGCTCACAGGCGGGCTGCCGGGGTGGAGCTGGCTCGGACTCAAGCCGCTGCTGCGCGACATCGATGCGCTCTACATCAACTTCATGAGCGGCTGGGAGCTCGATCTCGAGACGTGCCATCTCATCCGGCAGAACTTCTCCGGCCCGATCTACTGCGATCTGCACATGCGCGTGCACGCGCTGCAGGCCGACGGCTGGCGCGTGGTGCAGCCGCTTCCGAACTTCGATCAGTGGTGCCGCTGCTTCGATCTGCTGCAGATGAACGAGGACGAGGTATCTGCGGTCGCGCGCGATCCGATGGAGCTCGCGGCCATTGCCATGACAGCAGGCGTGCGATGTCTCACCGTGACCCTCGGCTCACGCGGCGCCGTCTACTTCGCGGCGCCGGGGTTCGATCGCATGGCTGATCTCGAGGCGCCCGCGAAGGCGATCGGCGGCTTCGGCCCGCTGCGCACGGCGCTCGTTCCCGTGCCCGTGATGTTCGAGAGCGGTGATCCGACCGGCTGTGGCGACGTGTGGGGCGCGACGTACTTCTCGCGCCTGCTCGCCGGCGACGACATCACGACCGCCATGAGCGCCGCGCACGCGGCGGCGGCTCGCAACGTGAACTTTCGTGGTGCCGCGGGGCTCACGCGTCATCTGCGCGGGGAGCTGATCACGCAATGACCACCGTCATCAATCTTCCGCCGTCGCTGGACGAGCGCACTTTCGAGACGGTGCTCGAGCATCTGGCTCCCGTTCCGACCGACGAGAAGGTGCTGCTCGATGGGCGCCACACCCGCTGGGCATCTCCGTACGGACTCACCGCGCTGCTCACGGTCGCGCAGACGCGCGCCGAGAAGCCCGCGCTGGTATCGCCCGAGTCCGAGGAGACCGGGTCGTACTGGGCGCGCACCGGCTTCTTCAAGCACGCGGAGGAGCTGTTCGAGATGCACGGCACGACGCATCGCGCGCGCGCGAGCGGCGAGTCGGACGTGCTGCTCGAGATCACGCCGGTTGCGAAGAGCGAGGACGTGCACGAAGTCGTCGGCCGGATTCAGCAGAAATCGGCGTCGATCCTCGTGAAGGAGCTCAACATCGACGCGAAGGCGACGATGGGCTTCGCCATGACGCTCTCCGAGGCGTGCCAGAACATCGTCGAGCACGCAGGGCGCGGCGGCTGGGTGGCCGTGCAGACCTATCGCTGGCAGAAGCGGCTGGGCCGCCGCGTCGTCGTCATCGCCGTGTGCGATGCGGGCGTCGGCTTTCGCCAGTCGCTCGAGAGCGCGCAGGGCCGTCGCATGAGCGACCGCTGGGACGACGGCATGGCGCTCGAGGAAGCAGTCATTCGCGGCGTCAGCCGCTTCAGAGATCCGGGACGCGGGCAGGGACTCGCCGGCGTCCGTCGCTATATAGGCCGGTGGGACGGGAAGCTGTCCGTTCGCTCCGGCACCGCACGCATCGCAATCGTTCCGAGCTGGGATGAAGATGTCCCGCTCGAAGAAAAGCTACCGCCGTTTCCAGGGGCCCAGATGCAGATAACCATACCGGAGCGGATTACCGACCGGTGATCAACCACATCGACCTCAGCACCGTGCTTCGCCGCACCGTGTGCGATCTGTACTCCGATCTCGTCACGCGCCCGACCGGCGCCGCGGTGCGGGACGGCATCGAAAAGCAGCTGTCGGAGCTCGGCGACCGTTCCCTCACCGTCATCGACTTCTCGCACGTCGGCCTCCTCGATTACTCGTGCGCGGACGAGATCGTGGCGAAGCTGCTCATGCGATACGCCGACGCGAACGCACCGCGCGACGCGTACTTCCTCTTTCGAGGCGTGAGCGACTCGCACCTCGACGCCATCGAGACGGTGCTGGAACGCCACGGGCTGGCGATCGTGGCCCAGGCGGAAGACGGCACCGTGGTGCTCGTCGGCACCGTGGATGATCCGGAGCGTCGCGCGTGGGAGGCCATGCTTCGGCTCGGGCGCGCGATGGCCGTCGACCTCGCTCGCGAGGCCGAGATCGAGCCGGAGCAGGTGGAGCGCGTGCTCGGCGCGCTGTGCCGGCGCCGGCTCGCGATGGAGCTGGACGGAGGCTACGTCGTGGTTGGCGCAGTGACGTGAGCGAGCGGTTCAATGCGCCCCTGCGGGTGGCGCAGCTGATCGCGACTCGCCCCGGTGACCCCGACCGCGGCACGGAGGTGCGCATGCGCGGCGACGACGCGCGCATGCGGCTGATCAGCGATGGCGAGCTCGTATGGGTGCACGGGCCGCGCCGGCACGAGCTGGCCACCGTTCGCATCGACGATTCGCTTCCCCGTGGAGACGTGGTCCTGCGCGACGTCGCGGGCGCCTCGCCTTCGGAGATCATCACGCTCGTGAAGGCGGCGTACGGCACGCCGCGCGATCCGGGGCTCGTCTAGACCAGCTTCCTGGAGTAGCCGGTGACACACAGCAGCAAGCCGCCTTCGCTCGCGACGCTCGCCGTTCACGGCGGGCGCGACGCGCTCGCCCACGATGAGCCGGTCGTCTCCCCGCTCTACCAGAGCGTGAACTTCCAGCAGGAGTTCGGGACGGGCGCGGGCATTCGGTATCCCCGCTACGGCAACAATCCGAACGCCGAGCTGGTTCAGCATCGTCTCGCGCTGCTCGAGGGCGCGGAGGCGGGCCTCGTGCTCGCGAGCGGCCAGGGCGCCACGGCCTGCGCCCTCCTCGCGTTGCTGCGGTCGGGCGATCACCTGCTCGCGAGCAGCTGGATCTACGGCGGCTCGCAGCAGCTCGTGACGAAGGAGCTGCCGGCGATGGGCATCCAGTGCACCCTCGTCGACCCCACCGAATCGCGCGGCTGGCGCAGGCGGCTGCGCAAGAACACGCGCGCGATCTATCTCGAAACCCCTGTGAATCCCACGGTGCGCGTGCTCGACCTCAAGCCCATCACCGCTCTCGCGCGCGAGCTCGGACTCGCGCTCGTGGTGGACTCGAC